>JAABUS010001990.1_pt1 | contig 40984 bp, 32 predicted proteins | sample 5560161 | NCBI WGS metagenome assembly JAABUS01 (sample SAMN10711885, study PRJNA513376) | rock metagenome | isolation source: Antarctica rocks | place: Antarctica: Victoria Land, Trio Nunatak nord | collected 2016-01-04
GTCGTTGATTCTATCAAACTCTTTAGTGTTGTTTAGTCTTTCGATTGCGTCGATCATCAGGTAAATGAATTTCTTTAGACTCGTTCTGTCTGTACGAGTATCTTGAATGAGTATTGATATTGATATCATGTGATTAACGAATTCTTAATATAATGTTGAGATCGTGCCTAGAATCTAACCACACTGCAGCGAGATAGTGCGTAGCTGAATAGAATGTTTAAACATTAGAGATAGCTATAACTAGAATATTAAGAATACAGAAGAAATCAAAGAGAGTTTCGAGCTGTATCTATAGTAGTGCAAAACAAAGAGAGCAAAGCAGGTTTGCTCGAGTATCGAAAGCGCTAGAATAGAGTGTTGAGGCTAGAGATTCAACATGAGCCAAAACCTCTAAAGCTTGTTGACTAGAAAACTCTATTCAATTTCGACACACTCGTAACACATTCATGTTTTAAATAATGATTGAAATTTATTTAAATTTGAATTCTCAATTCATATTAAGTTAATTGATAAATAATTGAATGAAAAGATTCAACATAAAATTATGTTCATAATGTTAATTTATGACATTAAAGATTTAATTATTAATGACATTACTTCAAACAACAACATTTTTTAGAATAAAAGACTTTACATTCTTTAATTACACTGTTGTTTTAAAAACTAACATGTTTTGTAAATGAAAAGCATTTTTAAAAAAGTTATGCTTTTGATTATCTTTCAATTCAACTTTATAAAATAAATTCTATCACTGTTAAAAAGATGAAATAGTTTTAATTAAAGTACAAAGAGAGAAAATTCAATATTGCTTAACTTGTTCATTAAATGAACATACTAGAACATGATTATTAAATTATGATATACAAAGTTAAAACACAGCAAAAGAAAAACTTTAAAGTTTTTCGCAAAAATTTAGTTGAAAAGATTAATTATTTGAAAATTAAATCATAAGCAAAGCATTTGTTGCAAAAGTGAACAGTTCTTCAATTTAAAAGTGACATAAAGATTATTATTATCTTTGTTGAAAATAGCGATGGCAGGCGCGCAGTCATTAGGGCTCGAACGCTCGATAGAATAGAGGTATCGACAGATGTCGACGAAACGATCTAATTGAGTTTAGTGTCAGGAACATTTCACTGTATAGTCATCGTCTCGTAGATAGATTTTACAACTATTCTTTTACTCGTATACTGAATTCACCACTGTTCACTCTACCCTTTCAATAGGTTATGAGCTCGGACAGCACGAATGCTTTCATTCCCTCGATGAGCTACGACACTGGTGTAAAACGCGGCCATTACTACGCGTCTCATGAGGAGGCAAATAAGAGAGTGTAAGAAGCGTACGCAGTATCGTCGAATGGCACAGACCTTGCACGATGCCGCAGAATCCTTTGGCCTGGGCGATACAAATCAAGAAGAAGAGTGGTTGACAGGTATCACTATAAACAATCATCAAAGAGTGTAAGAAGCGTACGCAGTATCGCCGGATGACACAGTCCTTGCATTGGTCGGCAACTTACTACGAGTCATGAAATGACGAATAAGGTCTTCACGGAGAAGGAGCTCTTAGGCAAAGAGCATAAAAGACACGGCAGCTTGCTACGTTCAACAAGCACCTACGCCTCGATGAGGAGGCGCTCAAATCACCTGCCAACATTCGAATCAGTCTCCTGTCTCGACGGACTACCATTCGATCGACAACAGCTGAACTAGTCTAGGCCTATAGACTATCGTTCAACTCGATTACGCCACTGCGTCGACAGCACGAATCGAACCTTCACCATGCACGGCAATGGGGGAGCATACCTGATGAAAGAGCCTGAGTGAGAGTCAGAATACTAGGTGAGAGTCAGTATCAACGCCTTTTCATCGCTAAATGACAATACCATCGACCAGTTGGCACCTGCAACTGCCCTACGATCATCAATACCAATCAGTTCACACTTTCTTTAGAACTGCCTGTTGAATTGCATTACTTTATTTTCCATTCTATCTACATGGCTTCAATACGATCACTACACGACCTAGACATTGAACCACTTCGTTCACCTTACGAACCCGAGGAAGCAATCACGTCTCACCAATTCACCTTACGAAATCAAGAGAGTCTTCACATCTCACCCATCCGCCCTACGAAACCGGGGGAGCACAATATGGGGGAATTCTCAGTAGGGGTGTTGTTAATCATCTTCCTTTTAGAGGGTTCCTTTTCCGTCTATCACGACAAATTCGATATCTCGCTCATTACCCCTATGACCCTATAATCAATATATCTTCGTTTCTCGCACGGCAGAAAACGGGGGGAGAGAGGGAATAGGGAGCCGATGAGGCTCTATAGAGGACCGAGAAGGAAGAGGATACCCCAGTGGGGGAGCAGCTACGCTGTCACCCATAGGTGGAAGAGGATAACTCGATGGGGGAGCAGCAAAGCTGTCACCAACAGAAAGGAAGAATAACCCGATGTGGGAGCAGCTAGACTGTCACCCATGGAAAGGAATAATCCCATGGAGGAACGGAGGGCCGCCACCCATGAAGGAGCGAAGGACCGTCACCCAACGGAGGAGCGAAGGACCGCCACTCAATGGAGGAGCAGAGATTAGTGGGAGCGTTAGACCGGAGCGGAGGACAACTCAATAATGCTCGTGAGGCAACATTGCGAAGCGAGTCAGACAAGGGCAACATCGCGGAATGGACCAGACAAGGCGACATTGCGAAATCGAGTCAGGCAAAGCAACCGAAGCAGACAAGCAACATTGCGAAGCGAAGCAGACAGGGTTGTTGCCACAAAAGCATCAGACCTTCTACGCTTGCAGCAGACTTTCTTCGCTCACAGCAGACCTTGTCGAACTGTCTCAAGCCGAGCTCTTAATGCTTATAGCAAGCTATCTGACAAAGCATCGTTCGATTTCTTGTGCCTACAGCAACCTTTCAAAAAGGCGTCTATCATTAAGACTGAAGTGCATTGAGAACCGATGAACATATCCGCGCATCTTAGAAGACACTCTTGCTCTACGCTTGCAGCAGACTTTCTTCGCTCACAGCAAACCTTGCTGAGTCAAATGCTCATAGCAGACATTGTCAAACAGCTCGTGTTACCGCACCTATGCCTAGAGCCATGAAGCAGTGGGAGTCATGAAGTCATCTGCCATCGCGATACAACGCAAGCTCAATCACGTTGTTACGACATGTTCAAAGACCCGCTCTTAAGGCTTTGCTTCCACAAGGTTAAGAAAAAGTGGAAGTCACCAGGTTTCCTACGTCCTCGGCAAACCACCAGGTTTCCTACGCCCTCGGCAAACCTCATCGACTTGCCCACAGACAGACCTCTATCGAGTCGCCTACAACCACGCCGTTTATCCTTGCAACCCTTGCAGAGTCACTTGCAGAAGGATCCTTTCGACGATCTCGGCAGAGCATCTAGCAAAGGCCTCATCTACAATCAGACCTCATTCGCGCCTACAGGCAGAGCTCGCCAAACGGTCACCTAGCAATTCGCCTGCGCCTGAAGCTACGAAGCAGTGAAAGCTAACAGACTACGACCACCTGCATCGAGTGGGAGTGTTGAAAATAGCGATGGCAGGCGCGCAGTCATTAGGGCTCGAACGCTCGATAGAATAGAGGTATCGGCAGATGCCGACGGAACGGCCTAATTGGGTTTAGTGTCAGGAACATTTCACTGTATAGTCTGTTACGAGTGTACCAAGGCTGAACAACTGGCCTAGATAGAGCTAGTCAACGCCTCTAGCCGAGCCTCTATCCCAGCCTCTATCCCAGCCCCTATCCCAGTCTCTTTGTTTCCCCAACCTCTTTGCTTTCCCAACACCTTTCTTTCCTGCGTCACAACACGTCCCCTTCGAGCCTAGCGCAGCCTCTGAATATTGCATATATAGAAGCTCTTGTACTCAGCTTCTTCTGTATTCTTAATATTCAGTTATAGCTATCTCTAAAGATCAAGCACTATCAATCCTGATCTTTCTTGATTGTATCATCTAGGCACGGTTCTGACATAGTCATCGCCTCGTAGATAGATTTTACAACTATCCTTTTACTCGTATACTGAATTCATCACTGTTCACTCTACTCTTTCAATAATCTTCATCATAAATAAAAATATTTTTAAACGTTCATTTTGAAAGAATAGGGCGAACAGTATCACATATGGTGAAATCTATCTAGATTATGAAGAGAAGCTACAGGCTGCTCTATCTATATACTGTCACGCATGGCAAAGTCGCGACGCGCGACTTTATCTCTGACGCTAGTCTAAGAAGAGCTGCTAGAAACAAGCCTGTCATCGCACTTCTCAACACTTTCACTCGATGCTTGCGAGTTTCTCAGCTTTCACTGTTTTTCAGTCTCAGTTGTTCAATGAATCTCTTGAAGTTCTGTCGAGGTAGTGACTTGATCAATTCGTCTGCTATCATATCTTGACTAGAGACGAAGTTCACTGAAATCTGATTCTTCTTGTGCAGATTTCGAATGTGATGATAAGCGACGTCAATGTGCTTCGATCTTTCGTGAATATGAGCATTCTTAATCAGCACAAGAGATGCTTGATTATCTCTCTTGAGCTGTGTGAATGAGACAGATTAATGAGTAACCTTCTCAAGAATATCAACGCGACTGTGACTGATGCTCAAGTACTTTGTCAGATTCATGTTCTTGAGCACTTGACTGATTCATAGATCTTTCTTGACGCAAATTGATAGAGTCATGTACTCTGTCTCAATGATTGATGTGACAACGAACTTTTGCTTTTGACTCATTCAGAAGACTGATTCTTCATCAAGCATGTAGATGTAGACGAGAATCGACTTGCAATCTAGTCTGTCTGAGACGTAGTCTGAGTCAGAGTATTCTACTAACTTCATGCTTTCACTGACTTCATACGTGATGTCTAGATCAATGATGAAACGAACGTATTGCATCAACTTCTTCAAAGCGTGTTCATGATGTTCTGCAGAGTCGCTGAGATATTGACTTAGTCGATTGAGAGCAAAAGCGATGTCGAGACGAGTGTGAATTGCAGCATACATGAGACTTTCAATGACTTGTTGATACTCATGCTGATTGATTCTCACGTTTTTGAGTTCAGCTGAGCGAAGAGCATCATATTCATTCATTGAAAGATCTGTTGCCTTGTGCTTGTCTTGCCTCATGTTGAGTCTCTTGAGAACGTCATGAAGATAGTGAGTTTGATTCATTCGTAAGGTTCGTGTCTTCTTGTTGCAAGTGATTTGAATGTCAAGAATCTTCTTCATTTTTCTCAGATTCTTGACTTTGAAAACACATTGAAACTCATGCTTAAATCATTTAATGTTGCTCAATGATTTGAAGACGATGACTATGTCGTCAACGTATAGTAGCAACATGATTTCTTTTGACTCATGAATCAAAAGGCATGAGTCTGCAGCGCATTGAGCGAAGTCGAGTTCAGACAGCGCTGTTACACAGCGATCATGTCAGTCTTGTGCAGCTTGCTTGAGATCATAAAGACTTCGAAGAACTCTCAGAGCACAGTTGAGTCTGACTTTCACTTCTGACGAAGAGAACATGTAAATGATTTCTTTGAGAAACGATTCAGTAAACGCATTATTTACATCAACTTGATGAAGTTCGAGATTCTTCATTATCGCAATGACTAGAAAGACTCGCAGAGTGTCAAACTTGATGATTGACGCAAAAGTATTCTCATAGTCAACTTCATGAATTTGAAAGAAATCTCTGACTATCAGTCTTGTCTTCAGTTTGTCAAGAAAATCATCGACGTGCATCTTTGACTTGAAGACTCATTTGCTTGTCATGATGTTGATCTTTTTGAGCGACACTTCTTCTTGCCAGATTTCATTGATGACTAGCGTCACAAGTTCTGCGTTGATCGCTTCTTTTCAAAGTTTCTCTTAAACTGAGTTCTGCACTGCGTCTTTGTAAATGTTTGACGTGAGAATTCTTATTGCTTTAGAAGAGTCAGATTCATCGACGTCGAATAATGTTCATGACATGCTTGTGTCAGAATCACTCTCATCATCATCAACTTTCTCTGTGACAAATCAGACTGTCATAGCTCGCAAGATCTTGAATGCGCGTGCTTTCAGTTGTTGATATTCGCTGTCTCTTTTTCTCTTTGAAATGACTACATGCAGAAATGTTTGAGCTGCTGACTTAAACATGCTTGATGCGAAGACTTTTTGAGTGATCTGAACATTCGCGTGAGCTTCGCGCTCGTCTGATGTATGTGACGTGATCTTAGAATTGAGTGCATTCAAGTTGATCGCGATAGTCTTCAGTGCATCAGTTGATTCAGATGAAACATCAATCATGAAAGCGTCAGATTTTGAAACATTAGTTGAAACGTTATTCTTTGATGATCTTTTCACAGATCTTCGCTCTGAAAGAACGTTGAATGTCTGCTTGCGAAGTCGCAAGTTCATGTCTTCACTCTTTTCATCTTCAGCGAACTTGACAGCGTAACTCTTGATGACTCGATCGAGATCTGAGACTCAGAGACAATATTGCTTGTCGATGTTTTTCACATATCTCATGAAGACGTCGAATCTGTCTCTGTTCATGAATTTGTCTCGTCTGCCTTCGATTGACAATGACTTGAGATCAACGTGTGAGTAGCATTTGCATTCTCATACTCGTACATGATCAATTGAGAGCTTGATTTCAATGAATGTCTTCTTCGAGATCGTGAGAGCTTCGTTGATCAAGAGTCTCGTGACAGTTCGATTTCGCAGATAGACATCTGTCTTCGCAGCTTCTGCTCAGAACTCAATGAGAAGTTCAGCATTCTTGATCATGACTCGCATCAAGTTTTCTGTGATGTGTATGACTCTTTCGACTACTTCATTTTGAATCAACATGTGTGAGACAGTGTATTGAGAGACAATGTCAACTGATGAGCATCAGTCATTCAAGATGACTTTAAGTTTCGTGACGTTGTCACTGCGTACTGAGAGAAGTTTGACATCGCTGTGAAGCTTTACGCTGAGTTTTCATTTTCGCAGAGCATCTGATGCATCGAATTGTTGCTTCAAAGAAATGCATCAAGTCTTTCTGAAGTGATTGTTAACTATCTTTAGAAAGTACAACTCGCTATCGAGAAACGATAGTAGTGATTCACAGATGTCTATGAAAATGAGAGTCAAGATACTTGTCTTTTGATCGCTGACATTGTGTTCTCGTTTGTTGATGAACTTGATGAGCGCACATATCTCACACACATTCTCATGACTGTCGTTGATGAAAATAGGTTTTTTCAGAGTGATGATTTTATGAAGTTGACGAAGCTTTGCTGATTCGAGATGAGCGAAACGACGATGTCACAGCTTGTACAACTTGAAGCTTTTGTCATTTGCAAAACTAAGTTGACAGTGATCAACTTCGACCTCGTTCTCATGATGAATCACGTCAGTGTGAGGCGCGAAGTGATCTAGATTCATTGAATCGTCGAGGTTCATTGAACTGTGCATCGCTGAAAATGCTGATGAGACGTCACGCTGCATAGCTGATAGTAATGCAAATTCATCAAGATCGTTTGCAATTCTCTCTACTATGTAGATGTCTTCGCATTCTAAAGTCTCAATCATCTGCTTTTCTCGCTTGTCGTGCATGTACAGACCTTTATCGTCAAAACTTTCTTGCAGATCTTTCTCACACATTCTTCTTTTGAAAAGAAGATTCATCTCGAGCTTAGAAACATGAAGAACAGAAGACAGCTTGACTGAGTTTTCGTGACGATCTCGTATGACTGCTGTGTCACAGTGATTGACATACAATTTTCTCTCTTCAACTTTGATGATGCGTCTCTTAATGCGAACTAGAGAATCACTAAAAAGTCGAAGTTGATCAGTCATGTGTGAGAAGACATCAGAATCTGCGACTCAGTCGAATTCAGAAATCTTACTGACAATGTTCTTTGACAGAGCTGCAATATTCTCGCTCTTCTCTTTCTCATCTTTCTCATTGTCATCAGAGATTTCAGAGTCATCGCTTTTCACGTTGTAAACTCTGTGTTTCTTGTGCTTGCTCTTCAGAAGCTCAATGAGAGTTTGAAGATCATCAGCGCTCTTGTGCTTTGTTTTGCCTTTGTCTTTGCGTTTCTTCACAAGCTTTTGAACTGCAGACAGATGAGAGCAATCGGCTAGACGATGTTCATCTTCACAGAGAAAACATTTTAGAGATCATTGCAACTGACGACGACGCGATTGATCGCTGTCGAAGCTTGAAAGACTTTTGCGACGATGACTAATTTTGCGTTTGTTCTGCTCATGATCAGTGCGCTCGCGTTCGTTTCTTCGCTTGACTCATAGCGCAGTCTCTGTTGTCTTCAATTGTGCTTTCTTCTCTTGTAGCTTTTGAAGTTTCTTCTTGACGTCTGACTTATTCTGCGCATCAATGACATCTTGAATGACTGTGTATTCATCTGACAGCGATTGAAGTAAGGCTTGAAAGCGACGTTCTGACTTGAATAAATCGCTCATGTCTTTCTGTGTTGCAACGATCTTTCGAGTCAACTTGACGAGATGTGTTCATGTCTTTTCAATGAAGATATTCGTCGACATTCTGTAGTCGATGAAGTTCGTCAGATATTGTCTTTCAGTGATTTGTAGCTTCTCTTTGTATTTATAGCTCAGAGCATTTCAAATTTCTTTTGCTGACGTCTTGTCTGCAGTATGTTCTTGATCATCGACGATGATGCAGATGATCAGTCAGTAATGAGCTTTCGCGTCGATCTTTTGACTTTCGAAGTCGAGAGATTGAATTTCGCTGATGATGCTGATGACGCTGTCGAGTGTGTTTAAGTCAGACTTGTCTTCAATAACGAATCACAAGTCTTTCTCAATGAGTCATCTCTTCATGAGAGAAAATCATTGATCGCAGTTCTCGCGAGTGAGAATGAAAACAGGTTGTCGTTTGACGAAGAAGTCATCGAAGTTCATGACGTGTGATGTAGACTCAGCTTGTTGTTAGAATCGAAGAATAAAATAAAGATATTAGATAGATTGACGAGTGAAGTGAAAAGAATTTAATCTCGTCAGTGATGATGAAAGTTTATGCGTTCTTCGACGCGATTGAGTGTGTCTATTTGTTCGCTTTCTTGAAAACTCGTAGTAGACTGTCGACTTGATGTGAGTGCTTATTTATCTTCTCGTGAGATGCGTAGTAAGCTGTCGAATTTCACTGAACTTCTCTAAGTCAGTGTACTTATTTGTCTTCTCGTGAGACGCGTAGTAAGTGATCGCTGATTGCTTGTTCTGATTCTTCGTAACAAGTCGTCGAATTTCACTGAACTTCAGTCAGTGTACTTATTTATCTTCTCGTGAGACGCGTAGTAAGTGATCGCTGATTGCTTGTTTTGATTCTTCGTAACAAGTCATTGAGCATCAATTGCTTAGAGTGTTTCGATCTAATTACGTTGAAAGCTTCTTGCTAATCGAGCTTATAATCTATTGAAAGAATAGAGTGAACAGTGATGAATAAAAGCATTCTTGCTGTTTGAGCTCATAATTTTTTGAAAGAGTAGAACGAACAGTATCACATATGATGAAATCTATCTAGATTATGAAGAGAAGCTACAGACTGCTCTATCTATATACTGTCACGCATGACAAAGTCGCGACGCGCGACTTTATCTCTGACGCTAGTCTAAGAAGAGCTGCTAGAAACAAGTCTGTCATTGCACTTCTCAACAGTTCACGTTATTTATTAATTTTGTAACAGAAGATTCTGATGTAAATAAAAAAACTTAATGCAATTAAGTCATTAAAGCTTTCAACTTTGTTCATATTTCAGTTAATGACATTTTTCGCGAAAAAGTTAAAACTTTTAATTTTATTTACAGAGATTTTACAATTAAAAACATGAAACACTTTGTTATTATTTCTGTTTAATTAATTATAAACTTACTTAAAAACAGATTGAAACAAGTAATAACAGAAAACAGAAGAAGATTTCTTTTCAATAAATTTTCGCGAAGCGTAAAGCAAGTTATTAAATTTAAAATGAAGATAAAACTTCATTCATTTTACTTGAATTCTTTTTAATTAATTAATTCTTTAAATTTTTAATCAATGCTTTATTCTTGTTTTTGTTACGAGCGTGCTCAGCTCGCGCGCTCTGAAGCGAGCCTAAGGCTCTATCGAGCTTAGCGCTTCTCTTCTCTCTGTACATATAGCCTTCGCATCTTCGTAGATCTCGCTCTTTAGCTTTGAATTCTCGTTTACCTGATTCATCAGCTTGGTTTACCTGATCTCTATGACTCGCTCTAGACATGGTCTTAACATTATTCAAAGCTTCGTACATATCACACGATAGTGGTTCGCTTTTCTAGTTTGACCGAACCTGTGGCTTTATCTTTGAAAGGCACGAAAAGCAAAGCTCTGCTACTCGCGTGTAGTTGACACGAAGCAGAGACGAATCGACCCTTCGACTGAGCTCTTGACTGAGCTAGCCATCGAATCGAACAAGTTCTGCAAGTGCGAGCGTTGCAGGCAAGACAATCTCGAACTGAGCTCTTGACTGAGCTCGCCTCGAAGAGAATAAGTTCTATCGAACGCGGTAGGCAGAAACCGGACCAAGCTCTACCGAATGCGGTAGGCATGAACAGAGAGCGCTATCGAATGCGGTAGACGCGATCGAAACAAGCTCTGCTACATGCGTGTAGTAGGCAGAAATCAGAAGTCGGACCCAGAAATTCCGACAGTATGAACAGAACAAGCTCTGCGAGTGCGAGCGTTGCAGGCACGAACCGACCCTGGATTAATCAGACCCGATTGATCAGACAGTGAGCCTGCTACAAAGGCGCGTCCGATATTGACCTCGTCATTGAGACGGTCAATGAACAGAACAAGCAATGCGACGCGTGTAGTAGGCAGGAATCGAAACAGTGAGCCTGCTTCAATGGCACGAACGGAACAAGCGCTATCGAATGCGATGAGCCTGAACCAGAAGTGAGCCTGCTGAAATGGCATAGAACGACACGAGTTGACCTCTTAATTGAGCCGGTCAACGAACGGAACAGGCCTCGCTACACACGTGTAGTAGATAGGAACCGGAATAGTGAGCCTGCTTCAATGGCAACCCACTCGATTCAGTCACGGACCTTCTTTTATTCGCACCTTCTACGATTTATCTCTATTCACGACATTGACGACAACAGCAAGATGATATGTACTGGGGACAGGATGGAACGTATACTATATGCCTCAAGACAGAGGATGGAACATATACTATATGCCTGAAACCACGAAGATATGAGCTGAAACCCGTCCATCGTTGAATATTTGAAGCTGAATAGAAAGAGCCTGCTTGAATGACAAGAATAGTGAGCCTGCTTCAAGGGCAGATAACGATTGACCTCGTCGCCGAGCCCGTCACCCGATAGTGAGCCTGCTACAAAGGCATGAACAGAACAAGCTCTATCGAATGCGGTAGACGCGACCAGAACAAGTCCTGCGACGCGTTGCAGGCACGAACCAGAAGTGAGCCTGCTACAAAGGCAGATAACGATTGACCTCTTTACTGAGCTCGTCATCAGAGTTGGAACCAGAAATTCCAGCAGAACTCGGACTCAGAAAGTCCGATAGGAACCAGAAATTCCGAAACCAGAAGTCGGACCCAGAAATTCCGACAGTATGAACAGAACAAGCCCTACTACATGCGTGTAGTAGGCACGGACCCATAGTGAGCCTGCTTCAATGGCATGGAAAGAACAAGCCCTACTATGTAGTAGGCCCGAACCAGAAGTGAGCCTGCTTCAATGACATCCGATAAGAAGGAATAGGCTTGGAACGTCTGATGAGCTTGAAACGCTCTATGTCAAGAAGGAATAGGCTTGGAACGCCTGATGGAATGAGCTTGAGACGCTCGATGGAATGAGCTTGGAACGCTCGATGAAACGGACAAGAAAGAAAGAAGCTGATTGAAGCAATGAGATCATTGCTTGGCTGAGAGGAGGGAGTAATGTTACGAGCGTGCCCAGCCCGCGCGCTCTGGAGCGAGCCTAAGGCCCTATCGGGCTTAGCGCTCCCCTTCCCTCTGTACATATAGCCTTCGCACCTTCGTAGACCTCGCTCTTTAGCTTTGAATCCTCGTTTACCTGGTTCATCAGCTTGGTTTACCTGATCTCTATGACTCGCTCTAGACATGATCTTAACAGTTTTTAAATATTTTAAAAAAAGAATGTGAAAGCGTTTAAAAAAGCATGTAAAGTCATTGAATTGCATAAATAATAATTTTAACTCTGTAATTAAAAGACTTCAAATTTACGAAAGTAAGAACAATATTATAATTCATCACTTGCAAAATGAAAAATCTTTATAATTAATGAATAAACACGTAAAAGTTGCATAAAAGAATAACTGATTGAGCAAATACTTTGCAATGATTCAGTTAATGAAGTTAATAAATTAATACAAGATGTAATGTAGAAAATAATTAAAAAGACTGACTCTGAATGATAAAAACTATTATGTAGTATAGTATTTTATATTGTTATACACATTGTTAAATATTGACTTCTGCTGTACATTTTCTTCATCTTGCATTTAATAGCTGAATTTTAATATTTTTAAATGTTTCTTGTCTTAATTTAATCATGCTTCAATGTTTGAAAGATCAGAAAACTCAACGTTTCATTCAACGTTCTGTTCTTTTTTTCTTTATATTACTCACTCATTGTTTCTCTTTTAAACAAGTTTTTTATTTGCTGAATTAATAATATATTAAAACGAATTAATGTACATACTTAACAGCAAACTTTAAGATAAAAATTCTTTAAAAATATTGTTAACACAATGAAGATGCATTAACAACAGATTGTTAAAGTTATTATTATGAAATTTTAGCACATCACTTTAATTGCATGCTTATTCGTAGAGAATATCTGAGTCTGGCAAGTGAATTCTGTAATGCACATTCTTCTCTCTCAACGAGCTCTCTATATTCAAAAGTTGAGGGTTTTGCTGAAAGAGCACTCATTGAGAAAGCACTCGTCAGAGAAGTAGATACTTATATACTTCACATCTGATTCTATTCGATCACAACTTAGACGTTCTTAACAAATAGTAGAATGTCTAAAGTCATTGACATCGCGTTCATCAAACTGATGAGTGTTAAAATCGCGGCTTTCAAGTTTTCAGCCTCAGCTGCGAATGACAATCGTATTATATTCTCAAAACGAAGAACAAAGATGAGAAACACTCTCATCGAACGCGAGAAGAACAATTGCAAGAACGGGAAAGAGAACTATTGATTACGTGAACTCATGTCTGACTTCGTTGACGAGTGAAGACTGCCGCTCTAGCGCGTGATAGAATAGAGTTCATTCAATTTGATATGTCTATCAATATATGATTCGCGAGATAAGTGCAATTCTAGCAATTAAGAAATCGCTCGAAGAGAATAGAGCGATTTTGAGTATATAAGATTCAGTGAGAACTGCTCAGTTTGATACTTCTCAGGCCGTTCGTAAGATTATGCTCAACTTCGTTCGTGTCTTTCTTCAATTTGAATTGAAGAAATCATTTCTGCATATTCTCTGATCGATGATCATTCAACAACTTTCTTTTGATGTTGACTTTTGCGACACAAGCAAACATTTCTATTCAATTCGATATGAAGAATTTTGCCTGTGTCAGCGTTTGAAAAAGCTTGTAACAAGCGTCTGAAAAGTTCGTCATCTCTGACTTCGTATCGTCATTTTCACTATTCGCATTAGAAGAGTTGACTGTATGTGATATTTGAAAGCTTACTGATGATATGACTTAATTCCTGATGTACGATTATTCGCGACGACGTAGTAAGCAGTCTGACTATCTATCAAATTCGTTTTTTCAGCATCATATTTGATATTGTAATTGTAGAGCGTCACACTCTCTCTGTTCATGTAATTCTCGACATCAGCTAAAGTCTTGAATTCGAGGAAATCTGACTTCGAGAAGTCGATCATCAAAGAGTGTGCATCATCTCTGAAGTCAATGCCATCTATTAGTACGCAAAGAATACGCTGATCTCATCGTCTATTCAAAACTTATCAAGACGAGAAAATCGTTGAAACAGTGATGTAGAAATCACGAATGATCGCATAGTATTCAAAATTCTTCTGTTTTGACATTCTGCGTAGACGATTAACACGTCTTCAAGTCGTTCTTCTGCGCCTTGAGCTCTGAATGACATAGAGATAGCAGAATAATCTGATTGTCGACGAAGGCGCGAGTATTTGACGTCTGCAGTCAATGAGAATGCAAGATGCGAGGAAATAAAGCGAACAACTCGATAGAATGATCACTCATATATGAGCGCGATTTCATCAGCAGCTGATTAGATCAACGCATCATACGTCAGATACAGATGCAGCAAGAAGTCTTTGTCGATCAAATCTAGAAGTCTAACTCTTCATCTCTCTATTAAGATAGTGATACTTGATTGACTACGTAATCTCAAGTTCTGCATATCGAGAAATAACAAGCAAAAGAGTGTCGATGACTTTCGATAAGAGTCAATCGAACAACTTAGTACTCAGAAGGCATTAAGAACGAATTCGACGATCTTTACGACTTGTTCTTACTGCACATAGCTTTTTCTTTCAAATCAGTTGACTTCATTGATTTTGCGTGACGAGCGAATGCTTCACGAATCAGCTGAGTACACATAGCTTGACTCGTCTGCTCTGCATATGTATTCGAGAGACTGCACTCTCTCATTTGTTTCATCAAGACTGTAAGCATCGTTCATCAATTGACGAGTTCTGAGTCTGTTTGTACTATGATTATTTGTCGAGATCTTCAAGAATTAAACAGAATTATGTTTGTCAATCTGAAATGTCTATCAAAAATTGCACTGAACTCAAGCACACAACTTTGACAACATCTCGTCTCTCAAAGAACAGCTACATATCACGACAATCTTAAAACAGCTCTGAAAATGACAGACTCAGCACAACAGGCAGATGCGTTGCTCACAGAGCACTTTCAATATATCTCTCTCGTACGCGCTCTTCAAATCACTCTTTTCTAGATCAATACTAATTTTTCGTCTCAGTCTCTCATCGACGAAATTATCAACGTCGTCAACATCGTCATCTATCACGCTCTCGAAGTCATTGAAAACGATCTTCTCTCTCTCTCTTTCTCAACTCTCGAATTCGATGCAGAAAACTCATTCGTCGATCTCTCAATACGAAACATCGACGACGACGACAACATCGAGTATTCTGAAGCGATGACTGAGATTGAAGATGACGTACATCAGCTTGAAACGCTACTGAAAGCGACAATGAACAAGACGTTTGATAAGTTTGAGATTTATACACTGAGAAATATATTGATGATGTCAAATGAGCTGACGAGATGAATGCAATTGAAGCACTATGAGATAAGTGAAAGAAAGTTTTCTGTTTTGTGCGCGATTAGACAGCATGATACATTCGCTGTCGTGTATTTATGTTATTGTTGTTGTCTTCTAAGCACATACGATCACAGACACAGAAATGCTGAGCAGCTCATTCGCTCTGTCATACACAAGTCTGTGATTGAAAGATCAGTAGTTGCGTTGATGACGAGCAGCGAATTTTTCCTTGTTGTATGTTTTTGAAAAATTCGTTGCACCACATTTTTACTGCATTCAAAACACTTTTTCTTAACAACACATTTGTCTTTCGTTCAAGAAAGACTGTCAAAAATAACAAAAAAACTAATTTATCTCTACAGAATCTTTCTCTCTTTCTTCACTCAACAGTCTCAATTCTCGAATTTCTTCTCGCTCTTCGCGTTCATCTTCATGAAATTCGCAAAATAAATCTTGCTCTTCGCGTCACTCGTATTCAAAACATCGCTCTTCTCTTCTCTCTCACATTTCTTCTCTTTTCTTCTTTCAACTTCATCTTTCTCGAAACCTCTTTCATCGTCTTTCTAACTCATCATTTCTTCGTCGTCATTCTCGATCTCACATTCACCCTCTCTTTCTTCACGTTCGTCAAACCTCTGACCATTCACGTCGCCTTCGCCCTTTCTCAGCTCTTCGCGCTAAGAGAGAAGTTACAGAAGCTAAGATCGAAGTTGAAGATATTATCTGAGACTGAGACGAGGGTTGATTGAAAGAAAAAGAGAGAGAACAGAAGATGATATATTGAGAGCAGAATGAAGAGAGTTTTTAAGACTGAGAATGAGAATGAGAGAGTGAAGATGCGAGAGACGAGAAAGAAGAAGAAGATTAGAAAATTTGAGAGAATGATGAGAGAGTTGAGAAGAGAGAGAAATGTTGAGATGAATGAGTAGTTTGATGATGAACTTGATAGTTGAGATTATTTATTTTGAGAATGAGTTACGAAGTTTATGAATCAAGAAAGAGCGTTGATGATGTATTTATACAGCACATGTCAAGTTTCTAAGAAGAATGATGAAAATGACTCATTTACTTCTTGAATAATATAACTCTGACATATCGATCATGAAATAAGTTCTTTCACAACTTGATATTTGAATAAAAGATATTTGTGAGTCTCGACTAGCTCTAGAGATCGATCTTCGTCTCGTTTTTTTCTTCTGTGATGAGTAGCTTCGCGTGCTTTCGATGTTCGAAAGCTGCTTGTCTCTCATCAAATTAATGAACATCAGAACTTTTCAAATATTCAATTGAAGTAATCATCATACATCATCGATAGAATTTACACTTAGATAAGTCGTTATATAGATCTAATATAGAGCTATAAATAGATCTCAAAATATCGAAAATCTGATCGCTTTTGCATAGAAGATAGTTACGTTGCTGAATATATTGATTTCAATCTTCTTCACTCGAAAATTTCTTATCTTATCTTATTTACTTCAACAGTGATCTCGACTAGAAATAGTGACACTCATCACGCTTTGAAGTATTTTCAGGGCGAAAACATGAAGAGATCATTTACAGAATCACTGAATACATGTTAATCAAGTAGTCAATCTTGCATGTTCAGATTTTGAAAAATCGATGCGATTGTGAGCATCAATTACTGCTAGACTATCATTAATTTTATCAATGATGTGAGAGATTAATGTATTTGTGTTACACTCAACTCAACAGTCACATTAGTATTTTATGCAATGCGAATGACGTCACGACACGAAAGACATAAGACATGATGTACATAGTACTGTACTGTAGAGAAATCGTCGAGTCGAATTGAGTCGTCTAATTAGAATATGAGTGAGGGTGAATCTAGGCAGCAATGATTGATGAGCGCAGATAGCAGCGTTCAAGAAGCGTAGACAGCAGCATGTCGCTAACGAAGACAATTGAAGCCGAACTCATTCAGACTTCAGCGTGCTGCGCGTCTCTGCACTGTCTCACGAAGCTCATCTCGACTCACCTTAAAGCAGTCGCTGCTCAGCTTCGAGGCTGAAAGTGAAAGAGACAGAAATGTTTCGTGATCATGTCTATAGAGATATTTGTTGATAACATTGTGAGTTCAACGAAACATTCTCGAGTGATAGATCAGAGTTTCTGTAATGACATATCAAAATCTGAGGTTCGATTTATGCACAGCTTCTCAGGTCAAAAATGACTTCGAAGACTATCTCAGAGCGTCAAGAACTCTCTTCAGCTAAGACTTCAACTAGAATTAAGAAAGTGAATGAATGAGATCAAATTTGCAAAGCAGTGGCTAGTGCTGACCCTTGATGCTGCCATCTTCAAGCACTTTTCATGGTCGAAGCATGTCGCTTAGTCAATCATGACAGTGTTCTACGATTGTGAGTGATATAGCTGAAACGTGAGACGCAGCATTCAGCAGGCAGCAGCGACGCAGTTCAAGAGAATTTCATGGAAATAAGAGCGTTGAAAAGTGTATTCTAAAGGATTAGAAGCAAAGTAGGTTCTTAGCGAGAGACAGGTGAGATGGTACAAAAGCATTCTTAAGCGACGCACAAATCAGACATATTCGAATGCCTTGATTTGAAGGTGAGAAGATTGCTCAGTTCTCTTGCATTCAGATTTGCGTGCGCGATACTCGATCATTCTCGATTCGATATAGTCGAGCTTCTTGTCGCCTGAATCTCTTTTCTCTTTTGCTCTCTCTCTTTTCTAGATGACTGAAATGAAGCTCTTGCGTCGCTTTTTCTGAATGCTTCAATCAGACATTTACAGATGATCTTCTGATGTACGTTGCATTCTGACTGTGCCAACATGCGTTTTCAAGCTGCTTTTTCTCAATCTCTCTTTCTTTCTGTCGTTTTCGCGTTTCTTTCATTTTCCCTCGAACCTTTTTACCCTGATCGATCTTCTCGTGATTTCTATTCATTACTTGTGAAGCGATCAATTCTCTTGCGAGCTCTCGTCGTCGTTCTGTGTATACAGCATCATGAATCGTTGACGTGATCATTCACTGCGCAACATTAAGACTGTCGCGTACTACGTGAAGAAAGATCGACAGAAAAATGAACATCATGATCTGCGAGAAGTGTTGACGACGACTACTCAAGCGAAACTGAGAACGATCGAGAAAACATGAACACGATGCATTACGACTTCAGTGCTCAGATGATTCGAGATTGATGTTGACTGAAGAACAGATTCTGCGAGCATCTTGAGAAAAATTCTCATGATTATCTTGCATGAGCGACAGCGAAGTCGATTGCATTCTACTTAGAATGATATCTCGATCAAAGCAATATCAAAAGACAGATATGCATTCAAAACAAGTTCAGAATGATACAGATGCTGTATTGATATCAGATCAAACATTCAATGAACAAAGTCATCAATGAGAAAGTTATGAAGATTCATGCTCGATTGACACTCTGCATTACTCACTCTCTCAACTGAGCAACATGTGCAGTCGATCAAAATTCAGCTTAGATTTTCTCACGTCTTGAATGTATAGACTTCGCATAAGTCGATGATGAAAGTTTCAAATCTGTTTGCGTTTCTGCATTTTCTGTGAAACGATGATTCTCATCAATTCTCTCACGAAAGAAAGAGAGTTCAGTTTTCGCTATTTTTATTGCTATGTCATCACGATCGAGCGTCTTGATTGAGAGTAGCGCAGATGATATTAGAGACTCTGACGATGTTTTGTGCTACAGAAATGTCAAGCTGACCTTGATTTGAAATTCAATGACAGAGGGAAAAAATGTGTTGATACTGAAGATCACTCTACTTTTGATGAAAGAAAAGAGACACATGAAGAAATCATACGTTCTACGTCGCGCTGAGACTGATAACGCTGACTGAGAGCTAACAATCAATAGTACTACTTATGTTTTACATGAACAAGACGACAATCTGATTCTCTGCTCGATGTTGCACTTTCTCATTCTCGCTTTCTTCAACAACGTCTTCAGAGCTTTGAATCTCGATTGTTTCAAGACAATCTCTCAGATGAAGATTTCAAAATCACGACAAGTCATACGACTTGAGTGAAAAGATAACATACTAAACAAGTGCATTTTTCGAAGAGCAGAGAAGAAAATTAGTGAAATGAAAATCTCGAATCGAGTTTTGTCGTACTATTTCATTAGCAAGCACTTCAGAAAGATCGAGCAAGACGCAGAGTTTTGCAAGAACTTAACATCATATGTCATTCATCGAGTCACAGACAGCGCTGTAAATGATATTTATCATCGTTGTGATCTATTCTTTGATTGTGTTTGCTAACGCAGTTCAGATGACGCAACGAAAGCTGTTTGTAATCAGATCATGAGTCATTCTCGAGAAGAGATGTTCAAACATTACATATCTCAATCGATTAAATACGACGTTCAATCTGCTTATCTTGATATCAAGTTGAGAACTCAGCTTATTTCAGCTGCAGAAAGAATGATTCTGTCTTGAGATCAACGCACGTCGATTGAACTCTCGTCACTGAAAAAGCGTGAAGTCGATCGTCAAGATCAGATCGTTGATCTCAGAAACAAAAAAGCTCATCTGATTCAGCTGTGTCAGACAAAACATGTAATTCTGAAACAAGTTTGAATCAGCAAGAGAATACTCGCTTGTAAATTTCACGTTGTCGATCAGACTCTGAGAAACGAGATATGATATCAAAGAAGTCAGCGCTTAAAGAAGAAAAAGAAAGAATTTTTCGCGACAATCAACGTTTTAGAAATTCAAAATCAGCTCATCGACTCGTTTGAATACTGCGTTTCTTCTCTTTCTTCATCATCTCAACATTCTCTTTTGAAACGCACTCGCTTGACTTGCAAGTTGTTTGAATCATCGCAATCATCTTCTCACTTAAGACAAACAATGCTTCTGCGCCTTTCGACTCTTCACAACCTCATACAATTATGCGCTCGTCAGAAGTCTCAAGAATCAAGAACGATGAACTTTGAGAAGAAGATCGAAAGTACAATCTCGAAGTCAATCTCGTCAGAAGAAGAGGCATATTCGATTCGTTGTGCTGTGAGAACCTGTCTTTTCTGCCTGAGTAATGTGGCTCTGCCGCGTCAGTATCGACAAAGAAATTTCAGCAGCGGCAACAGGCTTGCAAAGCATCTCGAGAATCAGCATTATACGCTCTTACGTCGTGATCTCGTCTCAGTTGATCAAATCTCGTGCTCTCATTCAGTCTGCAGCAACATACTTGAAGGTATTCAACACTTTCAGAACCATGCAGCGAAGGTGTATGAGATTCGATTCACGAGAAGCTGTGGTCAGCCTGCAATGACAGACTAACAGAGGCGCGTTGACTCTGAGAACAATGTATATAATCAAGAAGCGAGTGGTCTACTTTGAGATTTCTCATGCTAGAATCAGTTACAATGAGTAGTAATATTACAAAGTTATTCATCAGAGAAGATTGAGATCAGATGGTGAAGATACTGATTCTTTCTAACCTAAGCAAGAAATTATTTGTTTCACGGCAGAAAATACTTAGAAAACGATATCTTTCACGTTTTCATCGTCAAAGTCAATGTTTCAATAGCTGAATAGATCAGGTTTCGCTTATGCTCACTTCATTGATCTTTCCTCTGAAGCGCTATCAACCTCTGACAGTGTGGCTTTCGTTTCTTCATGAAGCTTGATGACTTTTCTCAAGAACCTTATCTCAGTCGCTCGAGTGCCTTTGAAATTGCAGGTTCCTTCTGCAAAGAGCTTTCCTCGTACGTGAGTTCTTGACACAGTTTGTTAGTATCACAGGTGCGCGCGCTGCAGTCGTAGGGTTCAGTCTGTCTTGTTCATTCATGTCTTCGCAAGAAGCTATCTATGGGGCTCGAGGCCGAATATGTAGGACGGTCTAGCCGAGCGCACGGGCCATACCAAAATGGTCACGCTCACGTGACCGTGTTCATTTTTGGGCGCCACACCTCCTTAATCCATATTCATCATTCCCACACAGTTCGATGAAGAAGAGCCCGCTTCCAAGATGCTCGCTTCTGTGTCACATATTTCAGAAGAACACAGGCATCTCGCTCACGATCTGTTTCGACCGGCGACTGAGTCCTCCTTCGCCAAGCTGGTTAACGTCACTGCGCGCTTTTGTTCACTCTGCAAACGCAAAGACCGAAAATGCAATAGCTACGAAGAAGACGTTCTAGATCAGACCTGTTGCGATCATGCAGTCTGAATCTGGATCCAGACTACATATCCATCTGGATCCAGACTGACTAGCTTAATATAGGTCATGTTAGGTTACCATAGACTAGTATAGGGCTGGTGTTGACACGCTAGTAGGCTGGCGCGCCTTCGTGGGTACAAGACCTTCGACGTGTTACACCTTCTTCCTTCTTTAGCTTTGAACTCCTAGTTAGAATACACCCATATGATTCGCTCTATGCAGGCCTATAACAAGATCAACAAGCCATCGGTTTGCGCACAACGCTCGCCATCGTCGATTGACGAATCTCTGCACAGCACCGACTTTATCGATCCTGCTATGAGCCTTGATATCCTTAAACCTTTCAAAGAAGCTAAATTCACAAAAGCCATTAAAGCTGTGAATTCGAGGAAGCCGGTTGCATCTTCCAAGATTATCAAAGCAAAGAAGTCATTCACTTCCTTAATACATCTTTTTTGCTACGGCAACCCAAAGCGTAGGCGGACGCAGAGTCTTGCACGCAGCGATAGTTTGTGAAGGCACTATCATCAAGTGCGCTTTGAATACCAGGTCGGCGCCCTCCCATGTCTTCTACCAGATTGTAAGAAGATCATTCACGATTCAGACCACTTCGCCAATCATGCAGTCACTATGAATACATCGGATCTCGTAGTTCAGGCTGTCATTACGGAAGCACTGGAGCCGACTGCCAAGCCTGGCCAACTTGCCTTGTTTACTTTATGAGGATGTCAACTTTACATCTCATTTGATATCATATTATGTATCTCATGCATACGTGTCGGGTGTTAGATTGTGGATCGATTTTATTCTGATCATTTGAAATAGCCAAGAGGAGTTTATGTTGTTGCTTTTATTTACATTACACTACACGAATCTTGGCGATGGTCCTTTGATTGAGAGGGGAGAGGTGCCAGGAGGCAGTCGTTTCTCCGCTACACTTGCTGTTCTCATTGGCTAATTTTTTCGATGTCGATATGCCACTAGCCTTGTATGGTCCTTCCTTTGGGATAGAGAAAAACAGCACTGTTCATTACATAGCATATCTTATTTCCGTTTATCCGACTTTCAGCCTGTCTTTGAACATTCAATATTCGAAATGATCTGGTTTCAATTGAAAGTGTTGTACAGAGGTTCAACACGAAAGCAAAGGGGGCAGATCCTCCCTTTATACCTAATAATCATGCTAGCTTTAGCCAGAACTCGGCCGTCTCGTTTTAGGCAGCATCAGGCTGTGCTGGTGTAGAACGGACCGGCTGCCAAAGGCCAATTACGGGTCGCGATATGACCGGATTCCCTTCCATTACAGACGAAAGCGCCTTTGGATGTGCTTGATGAAGCGTCCGTATTGAAAGGGAAGTCAAGATCTGTTGCAAGCCATCGAGCGCTCTTTGGCTTGAAGCTCATGTCGTCTGATCGTGATCCCTATCAGTGACCTTCACTTCACGTGTGGACAGAAATACTTTTGTGGCCGTGGCAAGTTTGTAAACCTCAGAACCTGTAAAGAATCAAAACAAATCACCGGCTCGTCGTTCATGTTTCAACTACTGGTCAAGTACATGTGATGTTAATGTTACAGCTGATCTGAACGGCGCCTTTTCGATGGGGTAGTAAATGCTGGCGGCGTGACATAGGCCAAAATTTGAGGTAGAGAGCGGCCAAATCTAGGGCAGGGCGTCACATTCAGGAGAATTGAAATTTGCAGGGGTGGCCCGCCATTATTGAATGGCGTAAATATCTATTAAAATGCAGCTGGATCTCTGAAGCCTAGTCAGTCCCCTCAAGAGTCAGTAGAAATTTTCAAAAGTCGTTATTTACCGCACTCATGAACCATTCAGACATAACAAACATGCCAAGTCATTATCTTCGAATTTCATCTGGCTTGTCTCAGCAGGACTCGCATGGTAACGAAAGCTTCACAAACGCTCACCTGCTCACTCCTTACCCTACAGTCACAGAGACAGAGGATTGGTCTCCTTTCGCGCGTGAGACATGGAACAACCTGGCCTACACAGCGGAACTTGGAGTTAAGCGAAGGTCAAGAACTCATTTCTGCGACTCTTCATCTTTTGGTCTAGCAGCGTGGCTAAGAGGGGAGGTAGCTACGGTGTTGTTACTGGACATAACAGGGGCCTTTGATAACGTATCGCATACGAGGCTATTACACAACCTCAAGAAACGAAGGATAGGCGGCAACATGGCTAACTGGATACTCAGCTTTCTTTCCGATCGAAGCACCATAATATCACTGCCGGAGTTCACTTCAGAAGTCTTCAAAACAGGCACGGGTATACCTCAAGGATCGCCGATCTCACCAATACTGTACCTGTTTTATAACGCCGACTTAATGGAAGAAGATGAGGGGGCTGGCTTCAGAGTCACAGATCTGGGCTATATCGACGATATTGCAAAGGTGGTAACTGGACCTAACGCGGAGCTCAACTGCAGAAGAATCGAAGGCATTTTCGCAGCAAGGGAAAACCAATGGTCAAAGAAGCACGCAAGCAAATTTGCTCCAGCCACATTTCAGCTGATTCATTTCAAAAAGCCAGGCACAAGAGCGAGGCAGCTCAATCAACGAGAGGACGATACGGTGCATCTGGAGGATCACATTATTAGATCACAAGAAACTGGAATCTACCTAGGGGTACTTCTAGACAAGGAACTAAAATGGACCGCACATCTACGTCGCACGGAGGCAGGGGCCTCGCAAGCTCTCAATGCACTGGGCAGCCTAGGGGGTTCAACTTGGGGCGCAAGCTTACTGAACCTTAGGAAAATCTATTTAGCCTGCATAGTACCAAAACTCCTGCACGCTTGCTCACTATGGTATAGCCCTGAGGGGGGCTTTGGCACCGTGGGGCTGGAAAGAGCAATCATCAAGTCACTAACCGCGATACAAAGACGTGCAGCTCAAATAATAGCAGGAGCATTCAGGAACACCTCAGAGCCAGCTTTGGACGTGGAACTGCATCTGCTACCTGTAAAACACGCGCTGGAAAAGGCTCTTGAAGACACGTTAATTAGACTTCGAACCAACCAAATATACGATCAAATAAAGGAAGTGAGACAATACATAATACTCACACCCAAGAACTTCAGGTTTTGGAGCCCTCTGAGAAAACTCGAAAATAGGTACAATGCACAAGGCCGGGTATACTCCGAGACACTAAACTCGATGGAATGCATATACCCAATGATGGCTCCCCCCTGGAGAATTCCATCCGAATTTAGAATAGCAGACAATAAGGACACAGCACTAAAAGAACATGATGATATCATCAAAGATCCGAGTCAGCTAGTAATATACACGGACGAAAGTGCCATTGAAGGCAAAGTGGGAGCGGCCGCGGTAGTTCCGGACCTGGGAGTGGAAAGGAACCTGCTAGTTGGAGAGGATAACGCAGCCACGGTATACGCGGCCGAATTACATGGGCTAGTTCTGGCTTTGGGCATAGCTGAGCAATACATTCGACACAGAACATCACTGGTCATCTTCACGGACAATCAAGCAGCGATCACCTCATCGGCGAAGCCGGGAACACAGTCAGGGCAATACATACTACGCCGTATAGCACAGCACGTGGATCAACTTCGATGGCGAGGCATTAGAATACGAATTCACTGGATTCCGGCTCATATAGGGGTTCCAGGGAACGAAATGGCGGACATTGCGGCCAAAAAGGCTACAGGTTGGCGCGAACATCCATGGTCCCCGTCAATTTCACCAAATATTCACCTACTGCATTTTGCAACTCTCAGATCATCAATTAAGATGGAATTGAGGAAGAGAATCAACACCGACTGGGAATTGCAATGGCAGGCGGAAGCATCAGGCTCAGTAACAAGAAAGCTCACCGAGGCTCCAGCTAAAAGTATACTCAAGCTACACGTGGGACTTCACAGAGCGCTAAGCTCTGTGATTGTTCAACTCCGCACGGGAAAGATAGGGCTCAAGGACTATCTCTACCGTATCAACAAAGTCAACACAAGGGAATGTTTATGTGGCTGGGGACGGCAAACGATCAGCCACACGCTATTCGAATGTCCAACGCATCACAGCATCCGGAGTCAGACCATATGGAAGGATCATCGCGTCAGCGATTTAGGTCAAATATTGAACACGCCAAAATTGGCAAAAGCAGCGGCTCAATTCGTTACATGGACACGAATCCTTGGCCAATTTGGAAACGTGCCCATGGAACGTCTTAAAAACTGACAACGGCAGGTCAGATTCAGTTGGTAATAAAGACAAAACGCACTCGGTGAAGTGGGCCGACGTGTAAGGGCAAAGAATTTGGACTGCTGGCTAAACAGTAAAAAGGATCATTCAGAGGAGTTCGGAATCTTCAATTCTGTTAAGAAAGGTGTAGTTCTCAAGGAAAGAGGATGGCTGTGAGTAGTCACGTGTGACAGAGCACTAGTGCTGGCTAGCGCCACGCTAGTGGGAAGTGTTACTGGAAGCTTTGTTCCGTTCCTCTTCCCTCTCTTCTATATAGAGTATAAACCGGTTGGTATCTTGATATCACGTGATGGGAATGGATGATGGAACCAATGGGAAGTAAGGGAAGTGAGGCGCTAGTCCATATTGGGACCAGCGCACCGAAGTGCAACTTGTATCTATATCTTCATAGATCGAACCTTCTTGAAAAGGTCAGTTACCACCAATAGAGCAATTGCCCCCAAACATCGGGAACATATTGCTGTAGGTCCTAACTCATTTACTTGGCATACCTTTGAAGTAAGGTGTACCAATACAAACCCTCGGAACACTCATGTTCACGGATGTACCGACAAAAACCAATAAAGAGAATACCTTCTATCCTACGCTGCACTTCCCTGCTGTGTGACGGCATATTTACTCAATAAATTCAATTAATATGACGTCGTTCACCTACCAAATAATATTGGTTTGGGAAGGACACTTTTTGGGGGCACGATGACCTCAATGATGGGGGTGGAAAAGCTGCTGAGTAACCCTTTGAACCCTGAGGCAAGCTCGATAACTCAGTGAGCTTAATATCTATTTACTGTATTTATGCGTTGTACTGGCACTATAGATCGGACGGAAAACAGGGAAACTGAGGGAATTTTTGGGTGGATGGTCCTTGTTTAGACTAAGCAAATAGCTAGAGCTCCCGCATAGGTTGGCTTAGCCTCCTGGAACGGTGTATGAATCAATCAATCAATCAATCAATCCCCCGTGCTCGCTCACGGCTCTCCCCTGCTCCATTGATGCTCCCCCTTGCTCCCTCGATGCTCCCTCAAAAGCGGCCCTGCTCCCTTTCCCGAACGAAAACGGCAATCTCTAATCCTAAGTTTAGGGTGTATATAATATATGTTAAGAAAGGTGTAGTTCTCAAGGAAAGAGGATGGCTGTGCGTAGTCACATGTGACAGAGCACTAGTGTGTTGGCTAGCGCCACGCTAGTGGGAAGTGTTACAACTTACAGGAAGCTTCCTTCCGTTCCTCTTCCCTCTCTTCTTGATATAGTGAAAACCAATAAAGAGAATACCTTCTACCCTACCTACGCTGCACTTCCCTGCTGTGTGACGGCATATTTACTCAATAATATATATATATACACATGAGGCTTGAGTGCACTCTGCTCGTCTCTCGATTGTCAATGGTGATGGACGCTTCCCACAAATGCTTGCGTATGCCAAGGTGTCGTGGAATTGACATTGAAGAGTGTTCGATATCGCAATTACAGAACTATCTAAGCAAAGAAACTTTCACATCCAAGGAATTGACTCAATGCTACCTGCGTAGAATTGAGTTGGTCAATTCCCGGTGTGAAAGCTGTGATCGAGACGAATCCAGATGCTCTGCATATTTCCGAGAAGCTCGATGAAGAGCGCAAGATGGGCCGCCTCAGAACCCAATTACATGGTATACCGTTCATTCTCAAGGACAATATCGCGACCAAAGATAAGATGCAAACAACCGCGGGGTGTGCTGCGTTGGTAGGCACCATTGTCCCAGACGATGCGCGCGTTGTTACTCTTCTCCGGGAAGCTGGCGCCGTACTCCTCGGGAAAGCAAACTTGTCGGAGTGGGCGTCTATGCGTTCATCCTATTACTCCGAAGCCTATTCCTCTCGAGGAGGTCAAAACCGGAATCCATACAATCTTGCCCACCATCCCGGAGGGTCTAGCTCTGGAAGTGCAAGTTCACTCGCCTCAAATATGTGTGCATTTAGCATCGGTACCGAGACTGATGGAAGTGTTATGTTTCCAGCAGATCGCAACGCAGTGGTAGGCATTAAACCGACTGTGGGATTAACATCCACTGTGGGCGTTATCCCAGAGTCTCCAAGCTTTGACACAGTAGGTTCGTTTGGTCGATCGGTAGAGGACGCCACTATAGTGTTAGATGTTATTAAAGAGAGAGGTACGACTGTAGATGTTTATAATAGTCGCCTGTTATCTACACCCATACATGATTTCTCCTCTCAGCTTTATACATCTTGGTTGAGCAAAAAAGACGCTTTAAAGGGGGCCAAATTTGGATTACCATGGAAAAGAGTGTGGGAAGTATCAAGCAAGAATGTTGATAAAAGGCTCGAGTACATATCTTTAATGCAGTTAATTGAGCAGATAGAGAAGGCCGGCGCACAAGTAATCAAAGTTGACTTTCCAAGTGCCGAAGAAATTATTCCACCAGATGGCTGGGATTGGGAGTTTGGAGATGGCAAGACAGGCTCAATGCTTTCGGAATTTGAGGTCGTGAGAACAGAATTCTACCGCAGTCTTCAATTGTACCTCGAAGGAATCACGAAAAATAAAGAGAACATTTGTTCACTCGAAGACGTGGTTGCTTACAACATTCGGCACACCGCTAGTGAGGGAGGTATCCCAGGAACACATTTAGCATGGCCTACTGGTCAGGATAACCTCGACAAATGTCTTGAGTCAAAGGATTGGCCCGAGGACGCGTATCTTAAAGCTCTCGAATATATAAGACGGAAATCAAGAGAAGAAGGTATTGATGCAGCACTAAGACATAATGGGGATAATCTGGATGGGCTCCTTGTGCCTCTGCAAGCAGATGGAGGCGTTGCTTGCTCACTTGCAGCTAAAGCTGGATATCCGATGATCACCATTCCAGTTGATGTCAACGACATGGGAGTGCCTTTTGGAATGTGCATCATTCAAACCGCTTGGAAAGAACATCTATTGGTGAGGTATGGCTCGGCTATCGAAAACCTTGTTGGGGTTCGAAGGCTACCCAAGTTTTTGAATCTCGAGGCTGATAATTACCCCTATGTTGGTGTCCTGCCGAAGGAAGCCGCAATACTGTAGCTTGTACTACGCTGTCAAATTTTTTTCAACTTGTTACCTCTTATTCTTAGGCGGGATTTCCAGGATGATTCGCTCTCAATTTCTTCGCTAGATTCTATAGCCTGTTCTTCGTCATGCCCTTGCACGGTGCTCATAATCCTTACGACGGCGAAGACCAACAGAACGATGCTTCCAGATATCGGCCCGGTTATTGTCCAGAAAAATTTTGAGTCTATTCCCGGGACATCTGTTAGACCTATACCAAAATAGGAGGTGAAGAAGGATAGTGGAAGGAAGATGATAGTAAGGGCGGTAAATATCACGACCGATCGGGCCTGTACTCGAGAGCTTTTGGCTTCTTCTACCGCAAGATTTTGCTGTTGACTGGCTATTGCGCGCTGCTCGATAGCCAGTTCTTGCTGTTCAAGAACTCGAAACTGGAGAAGCACATCAAGGTGACGGTCCACTTTACTTTTCAGCGACCGCCAGTGATGGGTTATGCTGTCGAAGTCTTTTTTGACTAAATTCATCTCATATTGAATAAGATCACGAATAGTTTGCGAAGGGTTGTGATCAGGGTGGAAGTTGACCTGGTGGTTTTCGAAAGGAGGAATACCCCAAATAGGGAGTTCGCGTTGATTCTCCTCGAGATACTCCAATCCGTCGAGCACGGCCTGCTGCAGGTTGAAAATTATTTCTACAGACTCTCTATCTGTGGTACGATTATCCTTAAGCCCAGAGAAGACCTTGTTCAGTGCTCTTTCTGGGGGGTCCTGCATCATCTCATCATTTTCAATTGAGACACGGGCCAGAGTATAGTACAACAAGGCGCAATCAGTGTGCTGTCGCAGGGAATCTTCTTTGCGGATTAGTCGATCTGCGACAATCTTATAGAGCTGAGGCGAGCCGCAACTCAGTAAAGTATGCTCTCTGTAGAATTCAATCCTTTCGACATGGTCATCCCAGCTTCCATAGGCATAGACTTCTTCTTTGTTTGCGCACTGGTGAACCTGGCGGAGACCAGGTCTCATTTGGTACACAGCTTCCCTGATAGACGTGACCGCATTTATGTAGGCAAGGCCATATTGGAGATCATTTTGCTGTGTACGCTGCAGCTCTTTAGATAGAGATGGATGACAGCTCAAATAATCCGCCAGAAGTTCGTATGGCTCTGATTTGAGCCATTTTGATGGATCAACACGAAGCCCGATGTACTCTGGACATCCGGGAGCTTCTCGATAGTATTTACCAATTCGTTTGTATCCTGTTGAAGTTCCGTCAGCAAACCGAAGGTAAGACTGTCATCGCAAGGAAGTTGTTACATACCCGGGATATATTCTTCCTCCAGCGGCGCCCGACCTGCCATGCGATCTAGCTCCGCAAGCCGTTCTTGCAATAGTACAATCGGTGATTTCTCGAACAAGGCTGGATCTGTTCCCCATTGTGAGAACCTAACGTCTGAACCCCAAAACGTGCCCATCTTGTAGTATTCAACATATATCCATCTTACGCGATCAACAAAGTCTCCTGGCTGTAATATGTGTTCTGATGATAAAACCTCTTCCAGAGTAAACTCCGAGGCTCGAAAGGAATTCCGTGAGTATTCGATAACAGCAACCCAAGATTCTTCGATCCGTGGGAAGCATTCGGAAGTCAACGCAGATATCTCGTCTCGAGTAGGCTTTTCATGAGTAGCCTTACATGCGACGGAGCGTTTTCGCATATCCTCAAGGCATGAAATATCGTCCGGGCTCTCATCAGACTCTGGCGTTGTAGCGACGCGTTGGCGCTTCATCCTTTACGATACACAAGTTAGTAGGTCCAAGCCAGAGAGCTTTGCGATAACATATTGTACCTCTTCAGCTTCTCGACTGCCGAAGAGCTCTTCTCGCGTAGGATCTCTCTATGCTGGCTATGCATAAAGCGTAGCCAGTTGACTCTGCGATCAGTTCCATCCAATGCGCCATAGGCAGAGTTTCTGCGCCTTGGGTATATCCTTGGTTTACCATCTTCCAGTCCATCACGAGCTACCGTTAAACAAGGTACTGACGCGCGACGCTTGATTACAGGGCCCGGCCTATCAAAAGGTGGAGGTAGCTGTTCTCGCCAGCTGAATACCTTCTCAGGCCTCATAGCCTCGAAACAAGTTTATCGTATAGAAGCAAGACAAACGAGCTAAGGGCTCAGGAACAAGGGTAGCTGTACATGAAGAGAATGGCGATACAAAAGACAAGGATCAACGGTCGCCCAGCTCCATTTTGTCGTAATAGGAGATACGGGCCCGTGAGGAGTGATACATAGAGACGTCATCTAGACTCCAGATATTACAGCCTTGCATCTTGGCTTGTTGTTGAGGTTTAGTCGGAAATAATGCGCTTACTCCGCCGATCGATCGTCCACTGAAATTATTCGAGTAAACGCCTTAACAGGGCGTTCGGGTAGCTCGCAACGCCCATCTCCCACAAGCAGGAGTCGACTTCGTAGGGGGTGCAAGGAAAAACCACACTTCGGGTAAGATGTGCTTTTTTCGACCGCGCGAATTGCTACCTCTAACGGAACGCTCCCTTGAATGATTAGGGCAGCAGAACTGTAGGAGGATAGTTAATGGTTTCAGCCAGGCTTCGCCTTGGCCAAACAATGCTATGGTAGTATTCAAAGCCTTCCCAACCCCCTGTCAAAATCTTTCCTCGAAACCCTTTATGTGGCATGGGGTATGGAACGCTTCGTTCCGGAAAAGTCGCTTCAATCTTCTGTCACCTGCTTCAAGCCCGCCAAGATTTTAAGGGCATTTCCACGCGAATTTTTGTAATTGTTGCACGACGCCGACCTATTTAAATACCTGCCGAGTTGTATTACCGCCTTATACCAATTTTATATACTTACCTAGTTATTCAAACCTAAAACACCTTATGTCTCAAATCCCATGGCAGGATCGGGCTGCAGAAAAAGTGGCCCGGACAGCCTCTAAGATTCCTCCTAACTGGCGCATAAGCCAGGAAGACCGCGACCGCGCTAGAAAGACGACTAATCTCACTGGGCCTTTCATTCAATCGTTTCTTTCTAAAGATGAAGCGAGAATAGTTCGATTAGACAGCAATAGCCTCGTTCAAAAGATTGCTTCAAGGTCGTTGTCGAGCCTGGAAGTTGTAAATGCATATTGTAAAACAGCTGCAATTGCACACCAGATTGTAACTCTTTTTCATGACTAAACCCTCGGTGCCCATTCTCCGAATGCTAACGAAGTTACTTGAGTAGAACAATTGTCTTCATGAGATATTCTTCCAGGAAGCTCTTGCACGTGCCGTAGAACTAGACCGATATCTTTCCGAGCACGGTAAACCAGTTGGAGTCCTGCATGGTCTTCCAGTCAGTCTCAAGGATCAATTCCACGTTAAGGGCTTGGACACGACAATGGGATATATTGGATGGATTGGTACTTATGAAGGCAATCCAGACCCCAAGAAAGTTCACAAAGTTGAAAGCCAAGTCGCCAATGAGCTGTGCTCGGAAGGAGCCATTTTGTACTGCAAGGTATGACCGGTAGACGTCAAATGAAGTTTTCTGTGTCCCGCACATTTTGACTAACAGTAAATGTATAGACGAGCTTACCACAAACTCTTATGGTACGGTGTCAATCATAGTGCAGGGCAGCCAAACTGACACCTCCTAGTGCGGAGAAACTGTAAACAATCTGATCGGTCAGACACTTAACCCTGTCAATCAGGCATTGTCATGTGGTGGCTCATCTGGCGGTATGACTCTGTTTATAATATACCCCTAGAAACTCATGCTAACGCCACAAAATAGGTGAAGGAGCGTTACAAGCCTTGACAGGAAGCTCCGTGGGCTTGGGAACAGATATTGGTAGGTTATTCCAGGCTTCCAGATGGCCATTCTAAGTTTAACAAAGCTCCAGGCGGTTCTCTGAGGATCCCCGCAGCATTCTGCGGAATCTACTCCCTTAAACCATCTCACAATCGGTTATCCTACAGAAATATTGCGAACACCGTGAGTTCACAAGGTGTGCTAGTAGGTGAATACTCATTTCAAATCTTAGAACCCAGGTCAATTAAGTTATGCCTCCTCTGTTGGAGTCATGGGCACTTCGATAGCATCTTTGAAGCTTGTCGCCTCCGCATTACTCTCCACTAAACCATGGCTGCGTGATCCGAATGTAGTTCCTATGCCATGGCGGCTGGAAATAGAACAACAAACACTGGCGCGAGCCACTTCTGAAGGTAGGGCAAACGATAAGGCACCACTGAAGATAGGATTTCTTTTCAACGATGGCTATATGACTCCACATCCGCCGATTACTAGAGGGCTTCACATAGTTCGCGATGCTTTAATTAAAGCCGGCCACAAGGTACTTTTCCAAGACAATTCTTACTCCAAGAAGTTTGACCTGAAAGCTTCAGGTTTTTGATTGGAACCCGCCTTCCCATCAATTTGCTGCTCATATTCATGTGCGTTTCTACTACTTGCCACATATCTCTTTATCGCAATGGAACTTACTATTCTGAAGCTACTATTTTTGCTGTCAGATGGCAGCTACGATATTCACAAGCAGCTGGATCTATCTGGTGAACCACTCATACCTCTGCTCCGCGAAGTTTTCAAGCTTAAAACTCCATTCTCTGCTATAAGATGCCAAGAGCTCAGTATCCAAGGTCGGGATAGTTGTGAAGCGTATTCGGACTATTGGAACACAAAGGCCACTGATGACGGTACGACCGTTAAACTTCATCTCCTGCTAGTAATATGCTAATTAGTTGACGCACTAGGGCAAGAGGTCGATGCTTTCATAATGCCTGTGGCTCCGCATGCAGCAGTTATACCCGGACGGTATCTATATACTGGTTTGTACATAGGTTTCCATGCTTTACGTGTCGCGAGCTGCGTTTATTCAGACTTGCCGAAAGCGGAGTTGACGACCGGTGTTGGATAGGGTATACCGAAGTTGTCAATCTCCTGGATTACAGCACCGCTGTGATTCCGGTCACCAATGCCGATAAGTCTGTTGATATCATTGACCACAAATATATCCCAATGAATGACCTCGACAAGAAAAACTGGGAGTGGTGTGAGTAAAATAACAAGTCTTTCTGATGACCTAGTTAACGTCCTATACAACAGATGATGCAGAAACATACGATGGGGCACCAGTGGGATTACAGATTGTAGCAAGAAAATATGAAGAGGAAAAGGTTTGGGCTATTGCAAGAACTGTCGATGCTATTTTGAAGGGCGCTAGGAAGATGCCGTAGTGCATTTTAGGTCGTATCTTAGAGTCTCTGCGCCTAATCCCGGATCTTTTCCAATTAATCACGCGCTTTGAGTGCATCAACAGTAGCTGTCTACTGATGAGGACCCCGTTGGAAACCCACCCATGAAGCGCTTCTGTTCAGTCTGACACGAGACTCAGATGTGTTCCACATGTTTGCCAAATCTAATTGGCAGGTCAGTAGGGCTGAAGATGGCGCGTCCCGCTTCCTAGTGCAACCTTAGGATTATTCCTATGTACACCGCTACAGGGTTACAGCTGGCAGGGGGTTGGAAAAGGTGAGCCGGGGTCGGAACTTTTTTTTTGGTTCCGGCCCCAGCTCAACTTTCTGCATATGCTAACCGTGAGTTCAAAATTATTCCAACCCCGGCTCAGCTTTCTGCATATGTTAATCATGGGCTGAAGAATTGGTATTATTTAGCTAAATTCGAGACAAACAGCAAGAGCGGAGAATTGATGCCGTGCATATGCACGGCTTGAGAGCGAAACACCGAAAACAGCACAACCACTCTACTTCGCGGCCAGACGAGCGGAATTACGCTTGCCAACAGTTTTGGCAGCGGCTTTGGTGTCTATACGATGTGTTAGCAGAGCATATGCGAACTGCGACTCTCACCTCCAAACCATTTAGCCAACCTGTTATCTCATCCGCTCGATTTTCAGCGCCGATGCTTTCGTCGTCCATCGATGTTTCTTTATGCTCAGTTAATGCTGCGCATATGCACAGTCGAGGCCTTTTTGACCGGATGTCAATTTTTTTGTGGCCTCGCTTTATGCTCTTGGCATATGCAATTTTTAAAGTCCAACCCGACGCCAAGAATTTTTTCCGACCCCGGCTCAACTTTTCCAACCCCCCGGCGAGCTGAACCCCGCACCAGTACGCGCAATTCTACATCGCCCAAGGGCTGCTTGGATGCTTCTTCGTTCGGGCTCCTAAGTTCCTCCGAGCTTTAGATTCTCTTCAGCCCAGTCGCTCATATCTTCTCTTACGGAAGTCGAAACCTGAATCACTCCACACATTCAAGAGACAACAACATGGGTCAGAAAACACTCGCCGTTGTTCTAGGCTCCACAAGTGGTCAAGGCCACTCTGTCGTGAATGCGCTTCTCAAAACAAGCCGATACCGTGTCCGCGGCGTGACAAAAGACTCACATTCAGAGGAAGCACAGGCATTGGCAAGAAAAGGAGTGGAGGTGTTTGAAGGGGACTTGGATAACCCGCATAGCCTGACGGCGGCCTTTACCGCAGCTGGAGTTATTTTCGCGGTCACGAAGATGGTTGGAGGTGCAATGGAGCGTGAGGTGACACAGGGGAAGAATATTGCAAATGCCGCAGCAGCGGTTGGGACATTGAAGCATTTTATTTGGTCCACGCTTCCTTCCGCGTCGACGGTGTCAGGGGGAACCATCACTGTTCCGCACATGGACGGCAAGGCACAAGTGGACGAGTACATCATCAACTCAAAGCCTGCACTTGCGCAGAAGACGACGTTCTTATGGGGTGGGTTTTATGCAGAGAACGTGCAGTACCCAAACTTTACGTACAACTTTCTTGCGAGTGCCGGAAAATATATCTGGGTGCAGCCCGTACAAAAGCGGACGCTTGTACCGATGGTTGGAGACCATGATGCCAACATTGGGACTGTGGTGGAGCGGGTGTTGGCAAAGCCAGAGGTATGTCTACCCATGGCATATGTGCTTGCAGTCACCGAGTGGATGGAGAACGGCGAGTTGTTAAGTTTGTGGGCCAAGATCGTAGGAGAGAAGCATGGGCAAAAGATGGACACTGTGTATGTCCAAAGCGGCTTGGAGACTGTGGACCAACTCTGGCCTGGATTGGGAAAAGAAATGGGCCTGATGCTGAAAGTTTTGGAAAAACTGGGAAAGCAAGCTTGGACAAAGAAGAGTGTAACTATCGTGACGATGCAGGACTTAGGATTGAAAGTTGGTGAGAAGGAGGGTGATTTAGTGAGCACAGAAAAGGCGATCCGAAGATTGGTCTAACATACTACTGATACCGGCCGAAGCACTAACGGAACAAACATAATGGAAGAGGCTGCCTGCAGATATTATGTGATGACGCTCTTAGCAATATCCGTTACATTCACGCCTACCCTAAGGACTATACAGGCAAAGCTGCCTATAGGGGAATTCCGAATAACGGAAACCTGGCCATAACGGAGACACGGCCCGGATTCCACCAAATTTAGGTGGGGCTAACGGAAAATCTCCACATAACGCAACCGGAACCCTTTTGAATTTTTTTTGGTGAGGTCCGTTATATCAAATGTCTACATTAAATTTACCCATTGGCGCCCCCCCCTCCAAACGTCCACGGAAGCCTATTCAAGACACTCAAGGAAAGGCCTTACGGGCCTGGTACTATAATGACTCTAATCAGGTCTCGATGGGGCGCTCCAATTTGGAGGCCTGCAGTCGCTGGTGGCAACAGACCTATGGTTATCACCTCAACAGCTCTACCGCTAGTGAAATTATCAGTTCCAAATGGGCCCGGCTGGATAATGAAGCTATACCTAAGTGGCGAGATACTAAGCGTCATAGAAATCCTAAATGGGGTGCTTTGGAAGAGGCTCTTTTTGAGTGGGAACAACGTTACGAGGGAGCCAAAAACATAGTCACTGGAGACGTTTTACGCATCAAAGCCACCCAATTTTGGGAGCGACTTCCCTGTTATCAGGACCTTCCTACCCCCAAATGGACTGATGGCTGGCTGGCTGGCTTCAAATCTCGTCACAATCTGAAAGATAGAAAGCTACATGGTGAAGCCGGTGATGCCGATTTGGGTCCTCAGACTCTTACTACTATGGAAGAAATTCGAGCTGAGGGTAGGAAATACAATGCTGAAGATATCTTCAATATGGATGAAACGGGATATTTTTGGAAATCAACTCCGGATCGAAGCTTATTCTCAGTTGAATCCTCAGGTAGAAAACAGGATAAAAAGAGAATTACCATCAATTTATGCTCCAATGTGTGAGGACGCACCTCACCGGCTAGGAACGATGCGTGCCAGCGAGGCTAGCCCGCGAGGTTAGATCGAGAGGGTTAGCGAGTAATAGGGGTAGCGGCTTGGCAGAAGATGAAAACTCTGCGAGTGCTCATCTTCGTTCTTTAGCAATTAGTTCTACCATCAATAGGGTGCTACCTTATTATCTTCTACTACGCAGTTCCACGTAAAGAGGCCCCACCGCCTCACACAATGCAACCGGTAGTCGAAAGCTTCAGCCGTGGTTTATAGGAACAGCTGCTCGTCCCAACTGTTTCCGAGCCGCTCATATCTATGATTTGGAGGCTCTCGGAGGTCACTGGCGCTCCAACGCCAAGGCATGGATGACCAATGTACTAATGATACAGTATCTTCGATGGTTTGATCGCCAAATGACCAGACCTACACTTCTACTCATGGATGGCTTTGCAGCTCACAAGCTTGCGATCACCAAATTGCTTCAGGATGACGGTGGTCCTCTACATCATACTAAAACTATGTGGCTTCCTGCCAATGCTACTCCTGAAAGACCTCAGAGTATGGGAAACGAGTGGTCCGAATCCGAGGTAGTTGTCGAGGAAATTCGGGCTCACGTTCAACATATGCGCGATGCTGGTCAAATTAGTGAGGCAATGGCTATAAAAAATTCATCAATCCGCGGGAGGAAGCCGTAGATGACCCGGATGAAGACATTATCGATCAAGTCATCGCTGAGCGGGCCCCCGAACCTCTGGAGGATCCCGAGGAGACCTTCGTAGAGGTCCCACTTATTAAGCTAAATGAGGCCTTACAGGCCTTAGCTACATTGAAGCTATATGAGGAGCAGCAAACTTCACTTTCGGTTGACCCGAATTTCAGCCGAATGCTCAGGATTCATGAAAGGAAGCTTTTAAAGCGTCATGTGGAGGGCTTGAAGCAGAGGGATTTGAGGGACTGGTTAGGGGGGGGGTAGGGGGTGGTAGGTAGATTTGGTAGGGCCCATATAGGGGTGCTTATATGACAAATATCTATAACGGATAATCTCTATATTACGGAACGGAGGAGCCGATTTGCCACCTCCGTTATAGGCAGCTTTGCCTGTAACGCTCGGCAACCTTGTCGGAACTGAAATCTTGCCTAAGTAGGTCTTGCCCAAGGTAGGTAGTTCTTGCGGCTACGTATACATTCAGGCCACTAGGAATGAAAATTTCACGGGCAGTACTTCACGCTTTATGCGCAGTGGCTCGTCAGTTGTTTAAGGTTAACCCTACTCAACACTCTGCTAACTTACACATGTCGATAAGGGTTCTGACGGCTATGAAAAGTAGCCGTATGTTGTAAAGCTTTTCAGAAAGTAAATGTTGGGGAAGCGACGTTCAGAAAGATGAGTCTCTGATTAACATTCAGCACTGTTCATTTAGTCGATGAAATAGACCTGCCGTTGAGGTCGAGTTCGACGACCCAAGACTCGTCGGCAGGCCTAGTGAATAAGTATCATTATTCAGCTACTACGGTATCTGGGGTAATTATTGTTAACGCAAAAGCCACAGTCAGGGATTATTTTCGCTGTGCTGACCAATCCATTCCCCTGTATTTGAAGATCGCGCTAACAATAATTACCCCAGCAAGGTATGTAGTACTTTCGAGTTAGTTTTTAGTGTGCCAACCGAGCATAAGCGGCCTAATTTTAGATCGAGTCCCGAAAGTAAATAAACAAACCACATTTCTACTCAACAGAACTACTATTAATTCTACCTCATTACATACTCTTTATCATGTCTCATAAGAAGTAGACTGACCGTCGGGTCGGGTTTCGGGTTGACATTTTGAATCCGACCCGATCCGAAGTCGGGTTGCTCACATTTTCAACCCGATCCGAGTCGAGTTGAGCATATTTTCAACCCGACCCGACCCGCCAAGGACCCAAGCTTGGCGTCAAGAGGGCTAAATATAGAAATTTTTCCGGCTTTTGCATTACCTTTTTGCATTACCTTTTTGGTAGGGAGGTAGGGAGCCATGAAGGGGAACATGAAGGCCGTTTGGTAGGGAGCCATGATAGGAAGCCATGGATAGGAACATGAAGGGGAACATGAAGGGAAACATGAAGGGGAACATGGAGGCCGTTTGGTAGGGAGCTATGGTAGGGAGCTATGGTAGGGAGCTATGGTAGGGAGCTTTGGTAGGGAGCCATGACGGGGAAACATGGAGGCCGTTTGGTAGGGAGCTATGGTAGTGTCGGTACACCCGTGAACATGGGTGTTCCGAGGGTTTGTATTGGTACACCTTACTTCAAAGGTATGCCAAGTAAATGAGTTAGGACCTACAGCAATATGTTCCCGATGTTTGGGGGCAATTGCTCTATTGGTGGTAACTGACCTTTTCAAGAAGGTTCGATCTATGAAGATATAGATACAAGTTGCACTTCGGTGCGCTGGTCCCAATATGGACTAGCGCCTCACTTCCCTTACTTCCCATTGGTTCCATCATCCATTCCCATCACGTGATATCAAGATACCAACAGGTAGGGAGCCATGACAGGAAACCATGAGCATGAAGGCTGTTTGGTAGAGAGTCATGGCGGGAACAACTACCTACCTTCATGTCTTGGCGGATCGGGTCGGGTTGTCGGGTCAGGTTGTCGGGTCCAGCTTTACAACCCGACCCGAGTTCTCGGGTTCAACTTCTCAACTCGATCCGTCACTTTTCCAAAAAAATTCCAACCCGACCCGTCACTTTTCGGGTCGAATACTCGACTCGAACTCGAGTACCCGATTCGACACGATCAGTCTAGTCAGAATGTTTCTTTCATCATTGAAATCATTATACAAAGGTTATCACTAAACGTACACCCCTTTTTATTACATATACGCCCCCTCCTCAGATAGGTTTAGCGATTACTCAACTAGGTTTAGTGACTCAATAATCACAACAACGCGCACATTCATCAATCAACTATTTTATCTATCTATCACTCATGTCAGGGACTTGGCGGGACCAGAGGTTCTATCAACATAGATAATGGATTACTATATTACTTGGACTAGGTACAGGACAATACACCGGGTAATGTACAAGACGAAAGACAAGGAACGAAAGGAAAGAACGAGGACCCGGCTTCTATATACATGAACCGGGTAATGCCAGGACTGGGCAGCAGTCCTGTGACTTAAGATTGCAAAGGCACGAAACAGGTTTTAGTGTGGCTAGACTAAGACGACGGTGGCTAGGTTAGTGGCTTAGGAGTATTCCCGGCCCGATGCACGTTCCGGTCCCGTGCACACCCTAAACCCAATTAGCAACCCATACTTTTTTTATTATTATTCAACCACCATTCATAGAATCAAATTGCAATTAATATAGAGAGTTGTCGATATCTATATGAAGCTTCCAAGCTATAAGAATCAATCATCAAATCGCTTAGAAGCTTTGAATTGCCTTCCAGCTCGCGTAGACCTGATTTGACTTGGCCCCCTTTTCACCTCCTCAATAGCAACAAAATCAGTGGATTGCTGTACTTCCACCTCTTTAGACTTCTTCTTTTGCTCTTTCTGAAGCTCTTTAGCCTTCAGCTTTTGCTCCTGAATTAGACGTCGTTGCTCCAATTCCTTCGCCCGTAGCTCCTTTTTCCGCTTCGCTTCCTCCTCCCGCTTCGCCTTCTTTTTTTCTCGTTCCACCTTTCTTTCAGCTATTAAACGCTGTTTCTCTAGCTTTCTAAGCTCCCTTTGTTCCTTTTCTTCCGCCTTTTGAATAGCAGCTTGCTGTTTCTCTTCGATTCTTTGAATTTGACGATCACGAGCCGCCTGAATCTTATTAGGACTAAAAAACACCCCCTTTGCCTCACCATTAACCCCTAAATCGTCAAATAAAGGCTTTCCACGTCGTCTGCGACTT
>JAABUS010001991.1_pt1 | contig 40978 bp, 4 predicted proteins | sample 5560161 | NCBI WGS metagenome assembly JAABUS01 (sample SAMN10711885, study PRJNA513376) | rock metagenome | isolation source: Antarctica rocks | place: Antarctica: Victoria Land, Trio Nunatak nord | collected 2016-01-04
CGCGCGACTTTAAGGCCTAAATAATGAGTAATAGGCCCGAGATTAGTTATTTTATATTTATCGCTCAGTTATTATTTAAACTAAATAGTAACGGCCTTCCTAATATTAATATATAGAGTAATAATTAGCTGGGTATTATAATTAAAGAAGATATTAAAATTTATATTTAGGGGTATAAAACCTAGCTTAACAAAAAAGATAATAAAAGTAATATATTATATACGAGGGGATTATTTAAGCCTATATGAGGTATATTTTAGTAAGTATATACAACCTAAATTATTACTAAAACCGGTAGGTTATTCGACGTAGATTTTATTACTATCGATCTCGCTATAGAGAAACGTAGTTTATACGTATATTTATTCGAGCTCTAGGTCGAATATTATAATAATAACGAATAATACTTTATAGTTTATAGGCTTTATTATAAAGGTAAATATTTCATTAAAATTAATTTCTTAATATTATTTAAAGTTATATACTACCTAGCGGGCTTTATAGCGAGTGACCTCGCTAATAATACTATATTTAAACTTATAGACCTATTTACCGCGAAGGATTTTTCGATTATAAGGTAGGTTAACTAGTATCTAGGTATTATTTTCAACTAAGAGTAAATTAATTTCGGCTTTTATACCGAGTTACTAGTATATTTTATTTAGGGTATTAGTTATAACTTCTTTATATATTTTCGGCTTATATAATTTATATAATAATACCTTAACTAATAGTATTATTAGGTCGGGGGAAAGAGTAGGTTCGTATAATTCTAAATACCTATTAAATACCCTTATTAATATTACGGGCGAGGCGGAGGCGGGGGAATATTAGGCCGGATTTATATTATCTAATAAATTAAAGCTCGAGGACTTTAGTATTATCGCTCGCGATAATATATTATTTATAATTAATAGCGGCTATAGCGTTTATAGGCTAGGGTTAAGTATACTAACTCTTAACTTTAATAACCGTAACGAGATAATATATTTAATAGGTCGCTATAGGGGGGCTATAATAAACTTAAAGCTACTACTATTATATCCGTAATTATCGATATTTGATTCTATATTAATAGGAGTTTTATATAGGTTTAAGGTACTTTTATATCTTACTATAATATCGCCCCTTTAACGGGGAATTATTCTAGAGATCTTATTAACTAATAATACCTATATTATAGTATATTTATTTCTAGTATAGCGCTCCTCGGTCTATTAAACCTAAGTAAAGCGGAGTATTTTATTTATAAATATTAATATTCGATAGAAATAATTATCTTTATACCTAACGAGGGCGCCTTATTTATAAATATTAATATTCGATAGAAATAATTATCTTTATACCTAACGAGGGCGCCTTTAATATTATACTAGGTAAATTTCTACTAGTTTTTACCTATAATATAACGATCCTAATATAGGCCGATTTAATTAATATTACGTAAATATAATAGATTAGGACGTATTCTAATAGAGTCTTTATAGGGCGTAATATTCATTATAACGATAAAAGACCGATTTCGGAGCCAGTTTATAATCGAGATAAATTTTAGACTTAATATTTTATTAAGGTCGTTATTATCTAATAGAGTATATACCTTCTAGAGTAGAGTTTAACTAACGCGTTTTAATATAACTATATTCGTACTAGTAATTAGCGAACGCCCTATTAATATATATAGGATCCTTATCGGTATAAAGGTAATAAATATAATAGTCGCTATATTCTTTAACGGACCTATAGTTACGAAAGACACTAAATATATTTATTTTATTAGGTATAAAATGATAATAGCTATATTTAGGTTTATTATTAATATAGGTAATTATAAAGCCGAAGTTATAGGCCCTAAAATTAACAATATTACTATAAATAATATTGTATTCGAAACGGCCCTTTCGTAGGCTGCGTTTATACGAATAAATATATATCTTTATAACGCTATAGGTCTTATAGCCGTTGTCGCCTTTAACTTTTAATAAGTCGATACTATTAATTATTTTGAATAACCGTATTATATTATCTTTCCCTAAATAACCGAGTTTCTCGTGTTATTAGGCTAGGGCTTTAGTGTTAATAGTATTAATTTATATATAGAACGTAGAGGTTATAGTTTTATAAAATTATAATAATTCCTTTAGATCCGATAAAGATTCTTTTAGAAATAAAGCCTAGAGGGTAACTAGCTTATTGAAGTTTAGTATAAGAAATAAAATTAAAACCGTTATTAGGAATATATATAACGTTATTAACTTTAAGGTATTATACGCCTTTATCGCCTAAATATAGTAGCCGAATAATATTATTATTATATAGTATTAGGCCGCCCTTAAAGTTATTAATATTATCGGCGCCTTTAAATTTATTATATTTTATAAAAGTAGAGCGATCGTAGTTAATATAAACGGTAGTACCGGTATTTAAGACCTAAAGTTTAGAAATATTAACTATAATACTTATAAGGGCGTAGTAACGTTTTATATTTCTTAAATTAGAATTACCTTCGGTATTAAACCTCTAGTACTTATTTAATTTATCGGATTTATTATTTTGACTTTTATTATTTTAGTTTCTATTATTATCGCTATTATCTTTGATAGTAGCGTTATTATTATTTTTACCGCCGTTTTTACCGCGGCTACCTCGACCGCGCCGGTTATAATCGCGTTGGTTATTATAACTAAAATTGTTATACTAGGGCTTATTATAAATAGTATAGTATTATACCCGCCTAATGAAGTTAATATAGTAGGGGTATAATCGAATAGTTCTTTTTTAATTAGGCCCTTAGATACGCTGTAGTATTAAAGTATATATCGTAAATACTAACTAGCTATAGCCAGCGCTACTAGCCTATAGGTATAGTATATTACGGAAGCGAGAGATCGCTATATTTAGGGTAGTTTTAGTAGTATTATTAATATTAAATAAATCGTAGTCTTTAGCGAATATTTTATAGTAGCGCTAGTAATTAACGCTAAGATTACGATAGAATTATTAGATTATAAGGTTATTATTAAGTTTAAGGTAGTTAAAGTTATAGAGCTCGTTATAGGCCTCCTAAAATTTACTAATATAATCGCTAGGACTATTATATTAATTAGTAGTAAATTAATTAAGTTTAGTTAGTACTTTATATAGGTAGCCGGAGTTATAAGGTTTGAATTCGTTTATAATAATCGTCTAGGTTATAATAGCGACCTTATTATTTTTAATTTTAGCGTAGGTTATAGGGGCGATAATACGACGGAGGATATTATAAATTATCTTATTATTAGTGAATTATTAATACGTAGTATCGATATTATAGTTAGGCTTGCCTGTGTTTAGTTCTAGGGTTATAGTAAATAAATCTTCGAGATATTCTTATAAGTCTATTATATTAAAGTTATTATATATATCCTACTTCTATTTAACGAAGCCTTTTATTAAATTTAAGGTTTCGATTTTAATAAATACCTAAATAACCTTTACGAATACCGATATACTAGTAGTAACCTAGGTATAAAGCCGAACTATTTAGTATTACTAGGCGGTTCTAGTATTAATTTAGAATAACTAGAGCTAGTTAGAGAGTCGGATCGATAATAATATATATATATTATATTAACGTCTCTTTTATCGTCGTATATATATATTTTATTACGGAGGTAGTCGACTATTTATTTAGTCTACTAAAAGGTATAGAGTTAAAGTCTTTAGAGGGCACGTTACTATTTAGTAATTAAATAAAAAGATTTAGCCTTAAGTTATTTTAGATTTTATTTTTATTTTAATAATCGTTATTATTATAATTATTCTAAATGACGAGGCTAGAAGTTTAGAGGATAATATATTTAGGGTTTAACTCGCTATTACTTTATATAAAAGAATAAAAGTAAATAACTTTAATAACTATTTTAATAATAAGAGTTATAATTATAACTACGACCTATAGTTATAATTTATAATATTTTCCCCCCGACTACGGAGTTCTAAATTTATTTCTTAGTTATTAATACTACTAACGCTATTAATACTTATTTTTCTAAGGCGGTAAGAAAGTTGTAGCGGTAATTAATTACGATTATTTTAGATTTTAAAAAGACTTTATAAACTTAAAGTTATAGTACGCTAATAATAATTATAATAAATTATATAAAGATATTAACGATAATAAATAGTTATCGTATATAGCTACCCCTAAAGTATTTATTTAGGTATATATAAAGTACGTTAATATTAGCCGATTACGGCGATTAGTTACTCCCTAGTATAGTAATTAACTATTTTCTAGCTATAGTAAAACTACTAGCGATTAGGTTATTTTTCTAGCGGTATATAAACTCTATATAAACGATTGGCTACTTTCTAGCGTATATTATATAGTATAATTAGCCATTTTCTAGTAGTTATATATACTATTTATTAGGTTATTCCCTAGTAGAGGCGGGGCCGGCGGAATTATATTCTATATACTAAGGCCCTATATTAAAAATTTCTTATGAGCGTAATCTAGTACGTCGTCCTAAGCGTAGTTACGCTAACGTAATAACGCCGTATTACTACTATTGATACTATGATGATATAGCGAGTACGTAGCGGATATATACGTAGAGCCCGGGCTCATAACCTATTGAACTATAATAAGTAGAAATACTTCTTAATTAATTATCTATAGAGGATAAAAGCGAATATACGTGTAAGACCCTGATACTAAGTATTGCCAAGTATCTACTTAGTTAGTAGTAACTAAGTAGTCCTATACTCCTATATTCCAACATTTACCCCTTCGCTTTCTTCGTTATCTTTATATCGTCCGACTCTTTAATAACGTACCTACCGTTATAGGATATATTATTTATATCGTAGAAACGATTTTAAATATCTATAATTATTAAGAACGAATAATTTTCTTTATTATTAAGCTTAATTAATACTCCGTTATAATTAACCTATTATACCTCTATTATTATAAAATTACTACCGTATTAATTTCTCCGATAATTCCTTAACCTTCGTTTATATTTTTATTTAAGAGACTATACCCCTAGTCCTATAAAAGTCTTCGCGGAAAATAAACTCTTTTCTATACTTTAAGAAAGTTTTTAGATTTAAGAATCCTAGTCCCTAACTTTATTTAATACCCGTATAGAGTAAGCCCCGATTTAAAAAAAGTCGCTAATATATAAAGAGCCGTTATTATTTATAGACGATAATATTACTACTAATTAATTAATTCCGACTAAAGAAAAGTTACTTTAACTCTAGGCTCATTAATAGTATATTTAGTTTTAAATTTACTAGAAGTAGACCTAGTCCCTAACCTAACTTTATACTCGTATAAAATAATTTAGGACTTAAAAGGAGTTACTTTAATTCTAAGTTTATTAATAATAAATTTAAATTTAAGAGGAGTCTTCCCCGTCCTAGTCCTAATTATTTATTCTTATAAGAACTAGTTATAATAACGAATATAACCGTATTATTACTATTATTAAATAAGGAAAGACGCCTAAAATTAGGTATCGTAGCCTAGCCTCGCTTCGTTCTAAGTCCTAGCGCTAAGAATAATAAAGTTAATATTTAATTACTTTTAATATATATAAAATAGAATCTCGATTATTTACTCGTTTTATACAATTTAATAAATAAACTATATTTAGTTTATTATTTATAGAAATCGATTAATTCCTAGGTATTTTAAAAGAAATCTCGATCCTAAATACCTAGTCTTATTAAGAATCTAGATATTATAAACTTAAATCCCGCCTTAATTAAAATCTTAAACTAAATATTTACGATTAAGCCTAGAACCGAGTTATATTTAAAATAAATAAGAAGTTTTACCTCGCCTCTATTATTATTTAAGAAGAGTTTTAAGCCTATCGAGATAATAAAAATATTAACCTAATTATAATTCTACCTACGCGGTATTATAAATTCTTAAATATTTTTTTAAAAAAAGATACTAATACCTTACCCCCGTATTAGTTACTTTATATAATTATATTATTAAATTTAAAGAAGGGCTATAATCTCCGTTATTTAATTTATATAATATAAATTATAATAAGATCCTAAAACTCCGCCATTATTTAGATAAGAATTTTAATAAAGATTTTATTCGGGTTAGTCACTTTTATATCGTATTTTCTATTTTATTTATAAAGAAACTTAACGGAGGCCTACGTTTCTACGTTAATTACCGAGGGCTAAATAATATTATTATAAAGAATAAATACTCTTTACCCCTAATTTTAGAAACCTTAAATCGATTAAATTATATTAAAGTATTTTTTAAATTAGATATTATATTTATTTTTAATCGCCTCCGCGTTAAGGAGGGTAACGAAGAATTTATAATATTTTATACCCGATTCGGTTTATTTAAATATCTTATTATATTATTTAAATTATATAATAACCCTACCTCGTTCTAATATTATATTAACGATACTCTTCGTAAATTTCTCGATAAAACTTATACCGCTTATCTCGATAATATTTTAATCTATAGCAATATCGAGGAAGAGTATAAAATCTATATTAAACGTATTCTTTAGAAGCTCCGAAAGGCGGGGCTCTAAATAAATATTACTAAATACAATTTCTATATTAAGAAAGTTATATACCTAGGATTAATTATTATTACTAAAGAGATTAAAATAGATTTAAAGAAAATTAATATAATTTTAAATTAATTATAACTACTGTCCTACCTATTTACTAGGTTCTGAAACCGTTTATAACTCGGTTTTGAACTATTTTCGAACCGTTTTTAAACGGTTTCTTAACTAGATAATTCCTAATTATACGACGGTTTTAGGATTAATTAACGTCGATACTTCTCTTCTTAAAACTATTAATAATCTAAGGTTTTAATTATAAAACGGTTTAAGAACGGTTTAATTCTCGTTTAAAAACGGTTTAATTCTCGTTTATCAACGGTATATAGACGGTAATTAAGCGGTAGCGAGATATAAATAAAAATTTATAAAATATTCTCTAAGTCCTTTAATACTAGGTCTATATAAAACTAGCTTTATATATATACTTTTCGTGAAAAGTTCGGAAAAACAATTTTTAAAGTCTTAGCGTTAATATTTAACGTGATATAAATTAAGCGAGTTTTCAGCCCTATAAGGAACTTTAGAAAATTTAGAAAATTTCGTTAATAGGGTTATTATAAGTTTTTAAATAGTTGATAAACAGTTAAGAAACCGTTACTAAACCGTTAATAATAATTTTCAACGTTGAGTAACTAGCTATTTTCTTCGAACGATTAAATAACCGTTTTCTAACTAGTACTAAAAAGATTAACGGTTTTAATATATTTTAAGCGGTATATTAACCCTCTTTTACCCGTGAATATACCGTTTAAAACTTAATACCGTTAAAATACCGTAAGAAAACCAGATTAATACGGTTGAATAACGAGATAAAAACTTATTAGAAGGCCTATACTATAGTTAATATTAAGGATATTTAAAGTTTCCTAGGATTTATTAACTTCTATCGGCGCTTTATTTATAAATTTAGTAAACTCGCTATATTATTTATAGTTTTAATTAAAAAAGGTACTACCTTCGGGTAAAGTACTCGATATTAAATAACTTTTAATACCTTAAAGAAGGTTTTTACCTTCGATATTATCCTAGTTTATTTCGACCCCGACCGTAAAATTATAATGGAAATAAATACGTTTAATTATATATCTAAGGGAATCCTATCCTAGTATAATAATTAAAATATTCTTCGTTTTATAATTTACTTTTTAAAGAAGTATAACCTTATAAAGTATAATTATAAAATCTATAATAAAGAGCTTATAATAATCGTTTATATATTCGAAGAATAACGCCTTAAATTAGAGGGATTCATTCTCTTTATCGAGGTAATATCCGATTATAAAGCTCTTAAGTATTTTACTTTATCTAAAATATTATCTCGCCGTTAAATAAAATAGAGCGAGTTTTTATCCTATTTTAATTATAAGATTATTTACTATCCTAGTAAAGAAGGTCGTAAACTTAATATATTAATATATTAATTAAAAGACCTTCTTTAAAGAGGGAGATAAATTAGACTTTAGATATTAATATAAATTAATATTAAATTATATTAAAAAGAAAAAATCTATCCCTAGAAATCTTTAAAGATTATATTTATAATATATTATTAAATATAACGACCTTAGCCTTAGTCCTAGTTACTTTAATTATATCGGTAATAAATTAAAACATTCTCGTCTAGTCTTTTAATTATACCTTGTATTAATTTATACGACCCCGATAAACCTCGATATAGATATTAATTCGGAATTATAGACTCTATTTATATCTTACGAGCCCGAACTAGATAGAGATTAATCTATCGATTTAAATAAAGACCTATACGATACCCCGACTTATTAATTATAAGATATAATTAATTAAGCCGATTAATTCGCCCTTAAAGTCCTAGAAATACTACGTTTAAAAATATATTATTATAACGGAATTCCCCTCGCTAAAAATAAGATAAAGATAAAGTTCTTTACTTTCGAGGAAAGAGATATATTCCGAATTTTAGTAAACTATACCTTCGTCTAATCTAGCTAGTTTATAATAGTATTATAAATAATTACCTAGGTCGTATTAAATATTACGAATTAATTAATCGGGCCTATTAGTAGCCTAACGTCTATACTATTATCTAATAATTCGTTAGGAATTATTATATATACCGAAGAACTAAGCCTTCCCGTTAGTATATTTAAGAATAACTACGTTTATTACCGCCCTTGTAACGATATTAAAGAGATATCTCGATAGATTATATAAATCCCCTACCGCTTTATACCTTTATGGGAATTATTTATTAATATATCCTAGTTTTCGTAGACCACTTAATTAAGATATAGTATTTAGTATTAATTATATTAATAGAAATAGACGAAGCCTATAACGCTTTCTTTTAAAATATATAAAAGCTTTATAAATTACTAGATATCTTTATTTCGGATAAAGGATCTTAATTTATATTAAAGTTCTAGGAGGCCTTATATAAATATTTTAAAATTAATTAATATATATTTATAAAGTATTATCCTTAGATAGATAATTAAACCGAGTAGTTCAATATTATAATAAAATACTACCTCCGTATATATATTAATTATATATAGGATAATTAGGTGAAATAGCTCTTTAAGGCGGAGTTTTCTAATAATAATATTAATGAATTCGCGATATAAATAAAAGTTTTAAATAACTACCTCCGCGATAAAATATTTATCGTTTAAATTATTTTTAAATCCTCGGCTAACTAATAAAGGCGCCTATATCCGATATATTTAATAAACGACCAAATATAACTAAATATTAAGAATCTGAATATTATACGTTTTTTAATTAAATTCGACGATTATAATATCGGCCCCTTCCGAGTCTTTAAGATTTTCGATAATCCTTTTATAATTTAGCTAGACTTTCCGTATTTTATAAAAATTTACCCCGTCTTTTACGCTAGCCTATTATAATTAATAATTAATAACCCTTTACCTAAATAAGTCTAGCCTATCCGAGAATTTATAATTACCGAAGATAATTAACGTAAATAATATATTAATAATATCTTGAATTCTAAATATAATCGCCGTTATAGTCTACTTTTATTAAACTACTATATTAATTAGGAAGGTTACGTCGTTATATAAAAACTTTTTTAATACTTTACCCGTTATTAATAATTTATTAATATATATTATATCTCGAATCCTAGCGCCGCTAGCCTTTATGAATTATCGTATATTATTTAGAGATATTGATATAAGGAATCTTTACTTTTATTACCCTAGTTCGACTTTTAAAAAGTTAACCCCCGTTTATACCCTAGTTTATTCTTTATCCGTTATTATTACCTCGGTTATCGTTCCGTATCGGCTTCGATTAATATTTTATATTATTATATAAATAGGTAGTACCCTATAGCCTAGCCCCGTTATTATTATTTATAGATAATAACGCTAACGTTTAGTCTTATTCGTATACCGCCGTTTATTCCCCGTTTTATTCTTTATTCGTTATTATCGTTATAGCTAAACGTTCTATATTAGCCTTAACTAATACTTCGTATAACCGTATTAATAAATAGTATACTTTATTTTACCTCGTTATTTATCTTATAGGAGCTCGACCTTAAAGAGGGGGTTATTATTATAGTATAATCTTACCTACTTTAACCTAGCTTAATTTATTTTAGATTTAATTTAAATTTAAATTAGTTCCTTATTTCTATTTTAATATAATCGGGATAGGAAATAAATAAATACTCCGTATACTAGTTTTTATTTAGATAGTAGCTGGCCCTACTCTAATTTTCGTTCTTTATCTTTTATCTTGGCCTACTTTTATATTATAGCTAGGTTATAATTTAATAAACTTGGCCTATAATTTGATAAATATCTAGATACTAATCCCGTCCCTTGATACTTACTTCTTATTATATTATATTATTATATCGTCTATTAGATATTATTTTAATATATTAAATTTTTATTATAGTACCGTCCTAATAAATTAGACGAAGTAGTATTTAAGAGAGGGTTTTAACTATATAAAAAGAGAGTTTTAACTAGTATTAAATATTACGATTTAATAACTCGTATTATATCCCGAGGTTCTAGATCTTAAATAGTAGAGTAATAAAGATATTATTTTTATATTCGCTATAATATTAGTAGCCGATTTCCTTTCTTTTTTATTAGAGTTCTAGTAAATACCCCTTAAGAAGTAGAATATATAAAAGGTATTATAAAATTCTACTAGAATAACATAGCCACTCTTAAAGAAAAAATCTTTATATCTCTCTTTAAACTCGCTCAACTCCTTATACCTAATTATTTTTTAAGATTTATTATTTTTTATTCTATAATATTTATTACTTTAATACTAGTCCCTTAATTTACGCTTAATAAAAACTTTAATATTATAGTTATTAAAGGCGCGGTACTAGGCGGCGAAGTAATGAAATTTATAATTTATAAATTTATTAAAATTAATCCCGCGCGATCTTTAAGTAATAATATTAAATTCGAGTTTATTAATTATCCAATCTTTATTCAAATCTTACTTTAGTTATAAAACGATTTAAAATTCATTTAATTCTCGTTTATTAACGATATATTAACGGTAATTAGATATATCGGTAAATTTTAAAAGTAAATATTAGTATACTTTAAGCGTTATTAGCCCTATTAGAAAACCGTTTACGGTTTTATACTGAAACTCTATATTAAATACCGACCCGAGTTATAGTAGGATTAATAAATCGGGGGTCCGGGTAGGGTTTTATTAGTAAATAGTATTTATTGTTAGAATCGTTAATAATTTAATTATTAGACGAATGGCCCCGTTATATACCCTATAGTATACGCATTTACATGTATATTAGTATGCGCCATAGTATAGGCTATAGTATGGGCCATAGTATACCCTATGGTATACGAATTACATGCGTAAAGGTATCCTAGATAGCATGCGATATGCGCCCCCCGTAGTAGCCCCTAAAACATCAGACGAAAGCCCCCCCATAGCATGCGCCATGGCATGCGACATGCTATGGTTCACAAGTGCGTATACTCCCCGGATGTGCCTGCGTAACGCCCCCGCGAGAACTTTGGCTAAAACTTATTATTCCGGGCCCGGTAGGTCGCTGCCGTTAATAGTCGTCGCTAGGGGTCGCTACCGTTAATAGCGACGATTATAGAACTTTATTTATTTCAGCCCTATTATAGGGCTGAGCTACTATTAGTATATTAACGGTATATATAAGTTACTAAAATTATTAATCTAGCTGAAATTAACTCGGAGTTATTAAATTTATTAAAAGTAACCTACCTAGACCCCTAATTTATTAAACCTACTAATAAAACGCTAGTAACTTTATCCGTAAATTAAGGCTATTAATAGCGTCCTATCAATAACTTTTATTTAGAAAAGTTACTAATAGGACGCTACTAGCCCTATCCGCGCGGGCGGTAACTCAGGTTTTAGTAGGAGTTTTTGAGATTTACCGATATAGTAGCGAAATATAAATAAAGATCTATAAAATATTCCCTAAGTCCTTTAATACTAGGTTTATATAAGACTAGTTTTATATATATATTTTTCGTAAAAAGATCGAAAAAACACTTTATAAAATCTTAGTATTAATATTTAACATAATATAAGTTGAGCGAGTTTTCAGCCTTATAAGGAACTTTAGAAAATTTCAAAATTCTATTAATAAAGTTACTATAAGTTTTGAATAATTACTAAGCGGTTAATGAATAATTAATAAATAATTAAATAATAGTTTTTAAAATAGAGTAGCTAGCTACTTTTTTCGAATAATTAAATAACCGTTTTTTAATTAGTACTAAAAAGATTGACGGTTTTAATATATTTTAAGCGGTATATTAATTAGCCTTCACCCGTGAATATATTATTTAAAAATTAATACTATTAAGTTATAGTAAGAAAACTAGATTAATATAATTAAATAATAGAATAAAAAATTATAAGAAGGCCTATACTATACCTAATTAAATAAAAGGAGCTATGTTAAGTTGAATAAAAATTAAAGAATAAATTCAAATAATTTATAAAATTATCGAAAATAATACCCTTGGGCCCCTAGATATAGTTAATTAATAACGTAACGGGGTTATATTGATACCGGTAAAAAATACGAGGAAAAGGAAAATAATAATAAATATAAATAACAAAGTTTAAAATATAGTTATTATACCTAGGAAAATAAGATAATTCAGATCAATTAATAAACTAATTATATCTAGATAAATAATTCTTTAAGTCCCGAATAACCTCTTAATAACGACCTTCGAAAATTAAATAAGAACCGACTAAACTCAATACTACTAAATAATAATAAAATAAATGAAGAATTTACGGATATAATATTAATATATAATAAATTATAGTAAAGTCGTATAATAAATATTAAAAAGGATTCGAAATTAATAATAAAGTTAATCTAAAATAAATAAATTAAGGATAATTTAGTAACTATTTACTAAATAAATACTATACAATATCTAGTATTAGGGTTTTATATATATTCGCTTTTATCCTTTTTAGATAATTAATTAAGAAGTATTTCTACTTATTATAATATACAATAAATTACAAACTCGGGCTCTACGTATATAGTCGCTATATACTCGCTATATTATTATAGTATTAATAGTAGTAATACGGCGTTATTACGTTATTATAATTTAATTTATAGTATACTAAATTACGCCCGTAAAATAATTTTAAATTAGGGTCTTAATATTTAAAATATAGTTCCGCCGGCCTTACCTCTACTAGAAAATAGATAAATTATCTATAAAGAGTTCAGATATTATTAGAAAATAACCTGATTAATATACGCTAGAAAATAAATAAAAATCGTTTATAAAGAGTTTATATACCGCTAGAAAGTAATTTAATTTCGGGGAGTAGTTATATATAATAATTTCTTATTATTATTAAACTCGGGTAACTCCTTTATATAATTTGTTATTATTATTATTAATAGATTAATAATTTTAAATTTCAAAGATTTATTCTAAATTTATAACTATCGAGGCCTAAATTACCTCGCTTTATAATTAAATATTAATATATTTTTCTAATTTCTCGAATACCGTTATTTTATTATAGTACCTAAAAGTTATTTAGGTATTTAATAAAATCGAAAAACTTGATTTTATAAAAGATTTCGTCCGCTAGATATAAGAGATACGTAATAATTTTAATATTATAAATTTATAGGAATACCTTATAAATCCTTTTATTAAAGTTTTAGAATTATATATAGAAAAACTTAATTATATAATCGAGGCTATATACTAATAATTTAATAATAATAAAATAATTTATAATATTCCTTATTATATTATTAATCCGGTAATATATATAAAAATTAAAATTAAAAAGATAACTTTATAAATTTAAATAATAATTAATTAATAAATTTAAACCCTATAGCTCCGGCAGTTTACATATTATTTTAAATAAACTCGATTATCTTATTACTTTTTAATACAATAATTCTAATAAGGTTATCTATAACGAGCTATATAAATTTAATTATTTTAAACTTTAATAATTCTATCGTAATCTCGGTCCTAAATATAACCGGTACTATGAATTCTTCACCGAATACTACGATTTATTCAATACTAATAATATAATTAAGATATTCTTTGATATAATAATCTCTTATTTTTATAATACCCTATATCTTTAGGCTAGTAATATTAATATTAGGTAATTTACTTTTATAATTTATAATATAATTTAATAGCGAGTTTAGGGTCCTAATTAAAAAATTATTATTCGATTTTATTTATACTACGCGGATTTTGTAAAATAAGTTAAGTATTATACTATTTATAATAAATTATAATATAATAATCTTAGTTATAATATATAACCTAGTCGTAACCGCCGCGGTCGAGGTAACCGCGGCGATAGAGGCGGTAAAGATAATAATAATAATAATAATAATAAAGATAAATCGCCTTATAAGCGGGCTAAAACCGATACCGAAGGAGATATAAAATCTTATTATACTTTAATTAATATTACCTCTAATATCTTTATTTATTAAGTATTCGATACTAGTTATATCGTTTATAGTATTTATAATCGCTCGGTAAAGTATTTATAAAATATATTAAACTTAAGAGCGCCGATATTATTAATGATTTTAAAGGCGGGCTAATATTATATAATAATAAAATTATTAAGTTATTATATTTAGGCGATAATAATAATTAATAATTACAAAATAATAATATTATATATATCCTTCATAATAGTTACAATCTTATTTTATATACTAAGTTTTAACGAACTAGTTCTATATTAAATTTTATTTTAAAAAGGATTTTAATCGGATTTAAAGATATTATTATATTTCTTTAAAATTATAATCTTTTTATCCTATGTATATATAAATAAAGTTAACTCGCTTGATTTATTATAAATACTAAGGCCTAATTTTATAATATAAAAGACTCGGTTACCTAGAATAAAACAATATTATATAATTATTTCAAATAATTAATAGAATCGACCTATTTAAAGGTAAAAAGAATAATAATTATAATATATATAATATTTTTAAAATATACGCGTACTCCTATAAACGTCGCCTACGGTAAGAATAGTTTAAATATAATATTATTTATAACGATATTATGAACCTAAAAGCCTATAATTTCGGTTTTATAATTACGTTTATCAATAATAAATATAAATATAACTATTATTACTTTATCCTTTATAAGATAAGTATCTTCGGCACCTTTCGTAATTATAAAAGTATTAAGAAATATAAAGATTACAAGATTCTAAGTAATTGAAGAGTAAATTATAATTTAAAAAATAACCGACTTTATAAAATACGTCTTTATAATAAATTATTACTACTTTTAACTACTCGCCGACTAGTAGAATTCCTTAGGTTTCGGTATAATAAAGGATAAAATTAAATTAGTTTATATATTAAACTAGGTACTTATTCTTCCTCCGAGACTCGTAAATTTTATAATTTACGTTTAGTCTTTATAGCGAAGGAATCTTTAATAATTATAATATTTCACTCTTTACTTTAAAAGTATACTCTTTTCTTTTTATTATTTTTATCTAATTATATTACTCCCCCTAAATATTTAATTATTACACTTATATCGGTAAATTTTAAAAGTAAATTTTAATATACTCTAAATATTATCAGCCCTATTAGAAAGCCGTTTACGGGTTTATACTAAAACTCTATATTAAATACCGACCCGAGGTTTAGTAGGATTAATAAATCGGGGGTCCAAGTAGGGTCCTATTAGTAAATAATACTTACTATTAATAGGTTCAATAACTCGATAAATCGTTATATACCTTATTACATAGCCTATAATATACGTAATAATATATACTATAATATAGGTTATAGTATAGGCTAAAGTATACCCTATAGTATACGTGAATAGCGTACGCAGCTTGCGTATACTATTAAATAGTATACGAATTATATACGTAAAGGTATCCGGAATAGTATACGATATACACCCCCCGTCTAAAACATTAGGCGAAAGCCCCCTATAGTATACTTAATTATGGTATACGCTAAGGTATACGCCATGATATACGAAATAGTATAGTATTTATATATATATACTCCCCGGATATACCTAGATAACGCCCCCGTAAGAATTTCATTAAAATTTATTATTCCGGGCCGGTAGGCCGCTAGCGTTAATAGTTATCGCTAGGGGTCGCTACTATTAATAACGACGATTATAGAATTTTATTTATTTTAGCCTTATTATAGAGCTAAGCTATTATTAATATATTAATAATATATATAAATTACTGAAATTACTAATCCGGCTGAAATTAACCCGGAGTTATTAAATTTATTAATAATAACCTACTTAAATTCTTAATTTACTAAATCTATTAATAGGACGCTAGTAGCCCTATTCGTTAATTAGGGCTACTAGTAGTATCCTATTAATAACTTTTATTTAGAAAAGTTACTAATAGGACACTACTAGCCCTATCCGCGCGGGCCGTAATTTAGGTTTTAATAGGAGTTTTTAAAATTTACCGATATAAGTTATTAAAGTGTTAATTAAAGTACTTTTAAATAACGAAACTACTCTATTTTATAAAGTTTAAATTAATTAAGTATCTTTATAAATTTATTAATTGATTAATTAATTAATTTATATATTTACTCTAGTAAAACTACTTTACTAATAAGGGAGTTCTGTAAATACTCTCTTAATAGGGCTACTAGCGGCGTTTACTAGCCGTTAAAGAAACCTCGTCGGTTAAAAACTTTAATTTATTAATAACTTATCTCCTCTTTTTATTAGTTAGTAGCCGATAGTTATAATTATTTTAAAATATTATTTATCCTTCCCTCCGTTTCCCTTTTACTTTAGTTTTAGATTTTATTTATTTATTTTATAGGCCTATAGGCCGCTTTATTATAAATTTATTAAATAGTCGATACCTACGGCCCTCCGGCCGGCGGCTTCTTCCTTTTCTTCTTTTTTTTTTATAAGTTTAAGTATATCGCTAGGTCCTAGCGGTAGTTTAAATCGTATTAATTATTCTTTAATAAAAGAGAATTAGCCGAGTTATCCCGTTTTTATTATTTACCGCGCGGCTATATATATATTTTAGGCCTATATTAATATCTTCCTAAAATTATATATATTTATTTATTCTATTAGCTCCGTTTTATCCCTAGCTAGTTCCGGGTAAAATAATAATATATACTTTATACTTTATTTCTTTTATTTATACTAGTAGCTAGCGCTACGGACTATAAATACCTTTATTCGGTATAAGAATTTATTTAGTCCGATTTTATTATATTTTAATTATATCGTTATAGAGTTTTTAGTCTTCTTTAGTTAATTATAATAATTAAATTAATCCCCGAATAAATCTCCCTTTTAAACCGGGTTAATAGTTTATATAAAGATCGTCGTTTTATAACTCTCCTATTTATTTAATTATTATTAACGGGCCTAGTTTTTTACCCTTTAGTCGATAACCTTAATATCTTAATATTTTTTAATATCTTTAATTAGGTTTATCTAGTCTTTTCTCCTCCTTATAATTATAACTATTTTATATTATTCTTTAAATCCTAGGGCGCGAAATACCTAAACTTTCTTTTCCGTCGATAGTATTAAAGATATTTATTATTATTTACCTCCTTTACACTAGAGTTTATTCTAGATTTATATATTTCTTATAGTCGTAACTAAATAGGTCCCTCGATTAATTTAATATTATATTACTAGGCGGTCTAATTAGAGGTCGATTAACGCGATTATTAATTTAATTTTAAATATTAAAACTAGGGTAGTTTTAAATACTCCTAGGACCGTTTTAAGATAGTTATTCTAGATAATTATTAATTTCTTTATATATCCCTTTATAACCTCCGTCGTTCTTTTTAATTAGTATTATATCGGAGCCGTAAACCTTAATATTAATTTAACTATTATATTATATATTATTTTATACTTCGCGAAGGTAGCGCCCTATATCGAATTAATTAAGTATTTTATAGCGCGGCTTTAATTAGTCGCTTTAATTTTTATCTAGGCTAGGTATAGTCTTTATTTTAATTTTAAATCGATATATAGTCCTAAAACCTTAATACTCGCTTTAGATTTAATAATTACGTTCTTAAAATCTATCGTTATTTCTATATTAAACTTTTTCGGCGTTCGAGATATATAGACTAGCTCGTATCTCTAAGGGGTAAATAATATTTTATAAATAATTATTTACTTTAAATAAATATTATAGGCCCGTTTTAAATTCGTATAATTCTTTTTTATACTCTCGTTATAGGCGAGTAGGTAGATATTATTTACGAACCCTCCGACCTATATTAATAAATTTATTTTAGCGTACTCCTCGATCAATAATATATTAAAGAATAAAAGAAATACCGGTGAAATAGGCGATCTTTATAGGATATTTATTATTATTTCCTTTATTATACTCGTCTTTCCTTTAAATATTACGGATATAGTTTTATTCGATAGAAAGTTTATTATTTAGTTAATAATTAAATTAGGTATATCTTTTATTTATAGGTCGTATAATAGTTTTTTATATAAAACGTTATTAAACGCTCCCGTTATATTTAATAATAATAGGTTTATTATCTTTCCCCTCCCGTTCTTATTATAATTTTATATAGTATATACTATATTTATAAAGGTCTTTAGCGCGGTTTTTATTAAACGCTTTTATCTAACTTTTATTTATTATAATAATAATAGTTTATACTCCTCCGTTATATTATTTAACTTTCTAGAGATAATTACTTCTAGTGTTTTATTAAGTATATTAAGGAGTATAATAAACCTATATAACTTTAGCTCTAAATAGTCGCTTTTCTTTAATTTCTTAAAGATTATTATATTAACCTCTTTAAAATACCTCGGGTAATATCTTTATTTAAAGTAGACCTAGAATAAATAAATAATAATATCTATTACTCCCGTTTTTATTATAACTTTTAGGAATTAATTCGGGATTCTAGTTATTCCTAATATTTTATCGGTAGTTAGTATCGGTAAAGCGGCAGCCCGTACAAGAAAATCGAGGTACTAAATGCGTATTTTACTAATTTAGGCGGAAAAATAACGAAAAGAGAATGTTAAAAAAAATAAAAAAATAAAAAATATATTTTTAACTAAAAAACCTAAAAATAGTAACTTCGGATTTAAGATTTTAAATCCGTGATTTTCTACTAGCGCCGGGTAGCTCGCTAAGGCTATATAGAGCGCTATAATCACGCTAATCTAATTTCGATTTTAAATTATATTAATTCACGAAAATTATATACGCGCGTAATACCCGCTAAGCTAGCGCGGTATTATACACTATATAATTCACTTATTACTATATATATCTAACTATCTACTAGTACTACTTAGACTAGCTTATTCCTATTTATTTAAAATTATTCAAAATAAGTCGAGGTGCTAAATGCGCATTTAGTAACTCTAGTATCAAATCGATCTCCTAGGCTAGTACATGAGCTAAATAGATCTGAGCGCCTTTTCCGCCTTTTTCGGTAGAATACGAGTTTACCGCTTTACCGATGAGGTATTAAATTACTTTATATATTTTAATCTTAATTATTTCCTAGTTTATTCTAACGGGCTTTAAGTACTTTATTCCGTTAATATTATTCAAATTTATCGTTAATAGAGGGGGGAATAATATTTTTTATAAGATTTTTATTTTACCCTCGAAATCTTTAGTTTTTCCTCCTTTATCGTCTTTAATAATTAGGAATTAAAGGAGTTCCTTAAATAAATTATTTTTCTCCTTTCTTTATCTCGCGAGTTTTTATACTCCCGCCGACTTTAACGAGGCTTTATATATACTTTTTTATTAAAAAAATATTTTCGTTCTTCGAATTATATATATTCTTTTATTATTTATTATATTTAGGGCCTCCCCCGTTTAGGTATTTTAATTTTATTTATACTCCTTTATATATTCCTTTATCTTTAATATAATATTAATATAATAAGAGTTTTAATAAGATTTAGCTCTTTAATATAAACGGGCCTATAAAATTATAAACTCGATAATTTTTTAAAAGCCTTTTATTATTTTATTTAAATATTAATCGATATCTTTTTTACTTTTAAACTTTAGTTTCTTTAATATTTAGTAAAGAGACTTTACGCCCTATTATATTTCCTTTTAAGTAGCGTTATTCTTAATCTTTTTTTAAGTATAATAAATATATAGTATTACCCCTTCCTATACCTACTCGAATTCCGTTATTACTAGTCTATAGTCGGAGTTATAGTATAGGTCTTCGCGGATTATAAAGTTATTTATAACCTAGTATACTCCTCTTATAAAGAATAATAGATCGATTATATTTTTTTATCCTCGGGCTTTTTATATAATAAACGCTTTTAATAACCCTAGTTTTATTTCCCTCGACTTTATTATCCTTAAAAAATAATTAATTATAATATAATATATCTATCGTTTAATATTATTCTAGTTAGAGTAATAAAGGTTAAAATTCTTTAAAAGGATATATTCGCTTTCCTCCGCTAATACTTCCTTTAATAATAATAATATTAACGGATTATTAATCGAGGTATATTATATTAATAATAAGTTATATATATTATAAATTTATACCTCTTTATAATAAAGAATTTTTTAACTAGTAATAACCTCCTCCCCGATTTTATCCGATCGAGATTCCTTTTTATTCTTTCGCTTTTTTAATATAATCCTTATAAAGTATAAATCGCCTTTATAATAAACTAGCTTTTAATTATTTATATCGATTCTTTTATTTATATAAAAGTATATACGAGTCTTTAGGCCTCCTTTATATACTAGGTAAAAATAATTAATACTATTATTATATAGCGCCTAGGTAGTAGGGTTCTAACTAGGCTTTTAAATAACTAAAATATCGATACTTTTAATTTATTTATTTTAAAGTAATTTTATTATTAGCTTCGATTCCTTCCTAATATTATATTATATAATTCTAAATTAAATATTATAATTTATTATATATTAATATTATATCCGTAAATTCCTCGTCTATTTCTTAATTACCTAGTAGTATTAATTCTAGCCGGTTTTTATTTAGTTAATCGAACGTTATTCTTAAAAGATTATTTAAAACTTAAAGGATTATTTATTTAAATATTATTATTAATTTATTATTTTATCTCGGCCTCCCTATTTTCCTAGGTATAGTAATAATATTTTAGACTTTATTAGTTATATCCGTTATTATTTTCCTTTTCCTCGTACCTCTAGCCGGTATTAGTATAAATCTATTATTAATTAATTATACCTAGGAGTTTAAGGCTATTATCTTTAATAATACTACGAACTACCTAGGTTTATTCTTTAATCTTTATTAGATTTAATATATCTTTTTTTACCTAACTAGGTACGCTCTACTTTAGGATTTATAATATCCGGAGTAAACCGCGTAGCGTTTTTCCTTCGGGCTTTCAGTACTATATTTGTATAATTAATATAATTCTATATATATCCTATATTTAGACTAGTTTTTATAAACTAGGGTTATATAATCGTATCTTTAATAATTAAAATATTACCTCGGGTTACCTATTCTCTCCTATTTCTTATATAATAATAATTATTCGCTTTTTAGGAACCCGTTCGCTATTAATTTATTTATTATATCTAGGTCTAGGATCTTAAGAAAAAGTATTAAATACTTTTTCTCGCGGCTATATTCGTCTAGTTTAAGGGCGAACCTTAGTTATTTTATATTTATAATATTTAATCCCGGGTATAGCTTATAATTATCCTTTTATAATATCTTTATTACCGTTTTTTAATTATTTATATCGACGGCCTCCTTCTTTATACTATATATTATTATTATATAAGTCTATTTTAGTACTCTCGCCGAGGGGTTAATATTTTTTATTTATTTAATTATTTTCTCTAACTCTTATTTTACCTCTACCGTTATATAATATAAAATAAAATCTTTTCTCGTTATTTATTTTACCCCGATAATCGACTCCGCTACCGAGTAGGCTTCGTTCCGGAATATTTTAATTAATTAAAAATTAATTACCTTCCTAAATTATCCTCTAACTTTAATATTATTTATTTTAATTATTAATTACTTCGCCTTCGCGCTAGTCGCTACTATAGAGGGAGGGGGGTTCGTTTCGGCTATATATTTTAATAGGATAGGCGTATTTCTACGGGTAATATTAACCTAACTTTATACTAGTAGCGTAGGTATACTCCTTACTCTAAATTTTTAAACCTTTTATTTTAACGACTTTATTTAGGCTAGTTAGAGCGTACGTTTTTCTATTAATTTTTATATATAACTAAGGACTATTCTTAGTATAATCTATATTAGTTATAATTTATAATATATTATTTATTATACCTCCCTATACTCTATATCTTTTATAGCCTTTATTATAATTACTATTAACTCTTCTAATATTTTGATACTCTTTTTATACTCTCCCGCTCGATTATTAATCCCCTTTATTTATTATAATATCTTCGTCGTATTAAAATATATCGGTAGCCCGCGTCTACCCTCTACCCTAGTACCTTAAATTTTATCTCTACTATCTTTATTTCTTTTTATCTTAACTAATTTCGTACCCCTAGTAGAATTTTCCTCGTCGTATAATACCCGTATTTCAAGATCTAATATTCTCTTCTAAACTCTTTATAATTATTATTGAATATATTAAAATCTATAAATTTATTATAATCGAAGGGAAAGGCGATCTATATATAACCTAAAAACGAAAATAATAAAAGCGACTTCGGAATATAATATTAAATAATAGAGAGGATAAAAATAAATATAATAAATTAATAATCAAAGTTATCTATATCTAAAGAGTTAAAGAAAGATAAATATAAAGAGTAGATTAATAATAAAAAAGAATTAATTAATATTAAAATAGAATATTGAGTTTAAAATAATAAAGAACTAGGCAATAATATAAGTTAATAAAAAACTATAAATCTATATACTTCGCCGTATTCGTAGTAGTTCTTATTAATCTCTCTCTTAGTATTAAAGTATAACTTAATACTAAAGAGTACAAATATATAACTAATCTTAATTTATAGGAATCTTATTATTATTTAATAAATTTTAAAGCTACTAATATAAGAATTAATTAATATATTAATATAAAATATAGTCTTACCTAGTAGTAGGTCTTTTATATTTATATTATATACTTCTAGGCTAGAAACGGCTTTAATAATAATATTCTCGCTAATAATATAAACCTCGGAAAGATATATCCTAAGTATTTTAGAACTAAGTTAGATTATTAATTATTAACTTTAAGTAGTTTTATAAATAATTTAGATTATTAGTATCTCCCTTTTCGAAAACCTTCTCTACTAAATATATAATACGGTTAAGCGTTATCGTAGCTCGTTAAACTCGAAAGAGTAGTTATAATATCGCGCCGTCGATAATAGCGGGATATATTTAAATTTATTAAAGTTCTTCGCGTAATATCTATATAATTCTTTATCCGATACTATAAGAATAATCCTTAAAAAGGGGTTTTATCTATATTTTACGACTAAAATAATTCTTTTTATATAACGTAATTAATAACCTAAAATATATATATTTAACGAAAGAGTAACGCTTCGCTTTATTATCCTTTATTATTAATACGGTACCGGTAATCTTTTAATAGTAGAGGATATTAACGCGATATAATTTATTTATCTTTAGTAGTTCACCGACTATAAAAATAGATATTTCGAAGGGGGGCCTCTCCGCCTAGATATTTAAAAAAGAAAACGAGAGGCTCGTCGAGGGAGCGGAGTAATATATAATTCGAATTACTCTTAAATCTTATTACGTGTATATCGCTCGGTCTTTTAATATCGAATATACCTAAACTAAAAATAAAGAACTATTATTTAATAAACTAAAGAGTAAAATTTTATAAAAATAAACTAAAACTTTTATCCTCGTCGTTATACCTAAACAAGTAATAATCGACGAGTTTTATTTAATAAAGTTAATAACCTAAAGGCTATAGACGGATATTTAAACTATATAAAAATATTATTAAAATAGAATTCTAGCCCTCCTCGTAATAGATAATATACTTATTATAATAGGGCCCGGCGATATTAAAGGTATTATTCGATATCTTAAAAATCCTAAAATTAATAGCGAAAATCGATATAATCTTATAGTAGACGAGGCTCTAAACTATAATAAAAATTTAAAGACTATATTACGAATAATAAATAAGAATCTCGTATATAAAACTAAGTCTTAACGTTCGGCCTTTATATAACTAACTTTATTCTATAATATACTAAGAAAATTAAATAATTTAAAAAAGATATCCTTAATCTCCCTATATTAATATATAATAACGTAAATATTAAATTTCTATAAAGTCGTTATAAAGTATTTAAGGATTTTATTTCGAAATTCGCCGGTAATATTTAAAATTTACTTCGAAAATAAATAAAAACAAATAATAATAATATACCCCTTAAAATTAATTAGTCGTTCCTTAAGATTATAATTTAATAATTATTTATAACCGCCACGATCTCTTAACTAGTATAGTATTAAGTAGACTCGGAAGAGAATATAAATTAATAATTCCTTATCGATGAATATACTCGTAATATATTTACCCCCGATACTAATATAAGGGAGGTTGTATATTTATTTTTAATAATTAACCCTTTTACTAAAGAGCTTCCGAAGTATAAAGTATTAAATATAATTTTTATAAAAACGATCCGTAAATAAAGAAAGGTATTAATATTAAAATATAGGAGTATAGGATTATTTAGTAAATAATTAATAAGTAGATACGTGGTAATATTTAGAATTAGGGTTTTATACGTATATTCGCTCTTATCCTTTATAAATAATTAATTAAGAAGTATTTCTACCTATTTATATTTAATAGGTTATAAACCCGGGCTTTATATATATATCCGCTATATACTCGCTATATTATTATGGTATTAATAGTAGTAACACGGCGTTATTATATTATCGCGTTATCGTAACTACGCTTAAAATACACTAGATTACGCCCGTAATTTTTTTTTTAAAATAGGGTCTTAGTATATAAAATATAATTCCGCCGGCCCCGCCTTTACTAGGGAATTACCTAAAAAATTATATATATAACTACTAAAAAATGATTAATCGTACTATATAATATACGCTAGAAAGTAACTAATTATTTATATAAAGTTTATATACCGCTAGAAAATAATTTAATCGTTAGTAGTTTTATTATAACTAGAAAATAACTAATACTAGAAAATAATTAATTACTAAAAACGGCTAACGCTAGCGTACTCCTTATATACCTAAATAAAACTTTAGGGGGCTAGCTATATATAATAACTCTTTATTATTATTAAACTCGAGTAACCTCTTTATATAATTTATTATTTTTACCGACGGCGTATTAATAGCTTTAAATATTTAAGGCCTAAAATCATTATTAATTAATTAATATCGTAGCTCCTTTACTACTCTACTCGGTTTATAAAAAAAAGATAGACTACGAACTCCGTAATCGGAGAAATAATTAAATATAAATAATAATTATAACTCGAAGTTATAGTAGTAATTTTTACTACTAAAATAATTATTAAAGTTACTCGCCTTTATACCCTCCGTTTATAAATTTATAATTAAATAAGCCTTAATTATACTACCCTCTAATATTTAAGCTACGTCGTTTAGAACGATTATGATAATAACGATTATTAAAACGGAAATAATAACCGTCTAGGCCTAAACTACCTTATTTTATAACTAAATATTAATATATTCTTTAGAGATTTTTAACCTATACGTTTTAACGGGCCTAATATACGGTTAAAAAGATTTATATAAAAGTATATAACGATTAAAGGTACGACGATAAAGTATATAAATACCGTTATCCATCTAATTTACTATTTACCTCTAATTATTTTATAAATAAATTAATATTAAAATTACCTAGCGATATTAAATTATTTAGCCTAACTCCTTAAATACCGCTACTATATCGTAGTACCTAAAAGTCATTCAAATATTCGATAAAATCGAAAAACTTAGCTCTATAGAAGGTTTCGTCTAATAAAAATAAAAAATATATAATAATTTTAACGTTATAGATTTATAGGAATACCTTAAAGATCTTTTTATTAAAGTTTTAGAACTAGACGTTAATAAACCTAAATATATAATCGAAGCTACGTACTAATAGTTTAGCGATAAAAGAATATTTTATAATATCCTTCGTCGTACCGTTAGTCCGGTAATATATATAAAGATTAAAATTAAAAAGATAACTTTATAAGCCTAGATAATGATTGTAAATAAATTTAAACCCTATAACTCCGGCTACCTATATACTACTCTAAATAAATTTAATTAATTTACTACTTCTTAATATAATAGCCCTAGCGATTATATTAATAAGTTTTAGGCTATTTATAACGAGCTTTATAAATTTAATTACCTTAAACTTAATAATAATATTATAATTTAATAATTCTATCGTAATCTTAATATTAAATATTAACGGTACTACGAATCCTTCGCCGAAAATTATAATATATTTAATACTCATAATATAGTTAAGATATTCTTTAATATAATAATCTCTTATTTTTATAATACCTTATACCTTTAGGCTAGTATTATTAATATTAATTAACTCGCTCTTATTGTTCGTAATATTTAATAGCGAGTTTAAGGGCCTGACTAGGAAAGAATTATTCGACCTTATTTATACTATATTAATTTCGTAAAATAAGTTAGGTACTATACTATCTATAATAAATTATAGTATAATAATCTCGGTTATAATAATTAGCGTAACCGTAGCCACCGCGGTCGAGGTAACCGCGGCGGTAGAGGCGGTAGAGGTAATAATAATACTATTAAGGATAATAATAATAATAAAAATAAAAATAAATCGCCCTATAAACGGGCTAAAGCCGATACCGAAGGAAATATAAAATTTTATTACGCCTTAGCCGGTATTAACTCTAAAGTCTCTTAACTCTAAATATTCGATACTAATTATACCGTCCATATTATTTATAATCGCTTTATATTTATAGAATATATTAAATTTAAAAGCGCCGACGCTATTAACGGTTTTAAAAATAAACTAATACTATATAATAACGGAATTATTAAATCACTATATTTAAACGATAACGGTATCTAGTATCTATAAATTAATAACGTTATATACGTTCCTAATAATAATTTTAATTTTATCTCGTATATTAAATTTTAGCGAGCTGTGTTGAACTATAGTAGGTAGAAACACTTCTTGATTGATTATTTATTAGAGGATAAGAGCGAACATGCGTATAAGACCCTAATACTAAGTATTACCAAGTATCTACTTAGTTAGCAGTGACTAAGCAGTCCTGTACTCCTATATTCTAATATTCCTACTCGAACGAAATCCTCTATCAAGAAGTCTCTAAAATAGCCCCGTATTCCCCCTATTTTAGGGTCGTCATGATGGGTCATAGAGGCCAAAATTATAGTTTATGGGTATTATGGGCCTAAGTTATAATTAGTAGAGGCCAAGCTATAGGGCCAAGCCATATCGGTAGGGGCCAAACTATAAGGCCAAGTTATATTAATAGAGGCTAAGGGAGCAAAATTCCGTTTTTTAATAAAATACAATATTTTAAAATTTTTATTTAATAGTTAACCTATACACGCTAAATTTAGGTAGTAACTAGGTCGGAGTATTAATAAGCGATATAAATACTATAAGAAAATCATTAGAAATAGTCGGATACTATAGGGTTCGTGGGAAAGTAATTATTAAGAATATAAAAACCGCTTAAAATACTACGGGGACCGCGTTAAGTACTACGGGTATAATAATATATAACTATAACGGATACTTAAGGGATATTCTAGCGATATATATACTTATTAATAAGGGTTATAGGAGGGCTAAATAAAAACGATAAATTAAAGAGTGATTTTATCGTCGTTATATATAACCTAAAAGTACCTAAAGCGAGTTAGGATATACCGTTATATATACGGATATGATTTGGCTAAAATTTAGAGAGTATATTTTATAAAGGCCTTAAATAAGATTTTAAAGATTTAATAATAATCTATAAAGTAATTATTAATTAGTATTAAATTATATATTAATTTCTAATTTACGGGGAAGGCGCCAAATATACGCTAAACTTTAAATATAATTCTTCGGGTACGCTTATAAAGCCGTATTTTTAATATATAAAAACTTAAAAATCCTTTTATAAGAGTATTAATAAATTTTTATATAAATTATTAAAGGCCTAGAGTAGCCCGAAAGATATCGAATTTAATTTTGATTTGGGCTTTAGTAAACCTATTAATAATTTGATCTAATATAAAGATATAACGGAATTTAATTTCGCTCAATATAATCTTTTCGCGTTAGAAGTAGTACTATAGATTAATATATTTAATACGACCGTAATTTTAAATATTTTTAGCTAGGGCCATAATACATTAATTATTATAAAAGATAACTATAATAAGCGCGAAATATATAGGCATCGCTAAAAAAGTAATAAATATATATAATATATTAACGAGTAGTATTAGTATATAATCTTTAGATTTCCCCCTAGTATAGGGTATAGCGGTAATAAATATTAATTATTTTAATAACCTCTTAAGCCAAATAACTTCCTTAATAGTTTATATTTAATTAATCTATTCGGCTTCATAAGATAATAGCGTAACGATTAATTAACGTTTAGATTATTAATTAATAACCGTACTACCGAGATTAAATATATAACTAGAGGTAGAGCGTCGCGTATTATAATCGCTAGCCTAATTAATATTAATATAGCCCTTTAATAGGGCGAGTTAAGCCTAGAATATAAACTTTAGGTATAATATACCGCGTAGGTAACGGAATATATATTTAACTACGGCCTAATAAATCTTATCGGGGTTAGAAGTATAACGGCTTATTATTAATACCGCGAAGGCGATATTAGATTATATATTTATTATTATATATATAAGTAATGCGATAGTTAATTAGTATACGGTTAAAGAAGTAGGTTCAGCCTAATAACTTTTATCCGTAGAAATAAACCTAATTATTAAGTTTATTAGAACTCCTATAATTTTAACTTTAATATTTTATATATTATAATCTCTAAATACCCTTTCTAGGTAAGCCTCCTAGCTAAAGAATAATATATAATTAAAATAATTACGCGCGACTTTAAGGCCTAAATAATGAGTAATAGGCCCGAGATTAGTTATTTTATATTTATCGCTCAGTTATTATTTAAACTAAATAGTAACGGCCTTCCTAATATTAATAATTAATATATTATCGATATATAGGGTAATAATTAGCTGGGTATTATAATTAAAGAAGATATTAAAATCCGTATTTAGAGGTATAAAACCTAGCTTAGCGAGAAAAATAGTAAAGATAATATATTATATATAAGGGGATTACCTAAGCCCATATAAAGTACGTTTTAATAGATATATATAACCTAAACTATTACTAAAACTAGTAGGTTATTCGACGTAGATTTTATCGTTATCGATCTCGCTATAAAGAAACGTAGTTTATATATTTATTTATTCGAGCTCTAAGTCGAACGCTATAATAATAACGAATAATACTTTATAATTTATAGGCTTTATTATAAAGGTAAATATCTCGTTAAAATCGATTCCTTAGTATTATTTAAAGCTACGTATTATTTAACGGGCTTTATAGCGAGTAACTTTATTAATAATACTACGCTTAAGCTTATAGAATTATTTACCGCGAAGGATTTTTAAATTATAGGGTAGGTCAGCTAGTATTTAGATATTATTAATTAAAAATAAATTAATTTCGGCCTTTATACCGAGTTATTAGTATATTTTATTTAGGGTATTAATTATAGTTTCTTTATATATTTTAGGCTTATATAGTTTATATAATAACCCCTTAACTAGTAGTATTATTAGGTTAGGGGAGAGGGTAGGTTCGTATAATTCTAAATATTTATTAAATACTTTTATTAATATTACGGGCGAGGCGGAGGTAGGGGAATATTAAACCGGATCTATATCGTCTAATAAATTAAAGCTCGAGGACTCTAATATTATCGCTCGCGATAATATATTATTTATAATTAATAGCGGCTATAGCGCTTATAGGCTAGGGTTAGGTATATTAACTCTTAGCCTTAATAATCGTAACGAGATAATATATTTAATAGATCGTTATAGGGGGGCTTTAGTAAGTTTAAAGCTACTACTACTATATCCGTAATCGTCGATATTTAATTTTATATTAATAGGAGGTTTATATAGGTTTAAGGTATTTTTATATTTTACTATAATATCGCCCCCTTAACGGGGAATTATTCTAGAGATTTTATTAATTAGCGGTACCTATATTATAGTATATTTATTTTTAATATAGCGCTCCTCGGTCTATTAAATCTAGGTAAAGCGGAGTATTTTACCCGTAAGTATTAATATTCGATAGAAATAATTACTTTTATACCTAACGAGGGCGCCCTTAATACTATATTAAATAAATTTCTACTAGTTTTTACCTATAATATAACGATCCTAATATAGGCCGATTTAACTAATATTATATAAATATAATAGATTAGGACGTATTTTAATAGAGTCTTTATAGGGCGTAATATTTATTATAATAATAAAAAACCGATTTCGGAGCTAGTTTATAATCGAGATAAACTCTAGAATTAATATTTTATTAAGATCGTTATTATCTAGTAGAGCGTATACCTTTTAGAGTAAAGTTTAGTTAATACGTTTTAATATACTATTTATTTAAAGGTTCCTAGGGATAAAGTAGCTTTAAACGATATTATATTTATACCGGTAATCGGCGAACGCCTTATTAACGTATATAGGATCCTTATCGGTATAAAGGTAATGTATATAATAGTCGCTATATTATTTAACGGATTTATAACTACGAAAGATACTAAATACGCCTATTTTATTAGGTATGAAATAATAATAGTTATATTTAAGTTTATTATTAATATAGGTAATTATAAAACCGAAGCTATAAACCCTAAAATTAATAATATTATTATAAATAACGTTATATTCGAAACGGCCCTTTCGTAGGCTACGTTTATACGAATAAATATATATCTTTATAACGCTATAGGTCTTATAGCCGTTATCGCCCTTAACCTTCAATAAATCAATATCGTTAATTATTTTGGATAGCCGTACTATATTATCTTTCCCTAAATAACTAAGTCTCTCGTATTATTAAATTAGGGCTTTAGCGTTAATAATAGCTAATACTAGTTACTATTAATTTATATATAAAATATAGAGGTTATAGTCCTATAAAACTATAGTAATTTCTTCAAATCCGATAGAGATCCCTTTAGAAATAAAACCTAGGGGGTAACTAACTCGTTAAAGTTTAATATAAGAAATAAAATTAAAACCGCTATTAAGAATATATATAACGTTATTAACCTCGAGGTATTATACGCCTTTATTATTTAAATATAGTAGCCGAATAACGTTATTATTATATAGCGTCAGGCCGCCCCTAAAGCTATTAATACTATCGGCGCGTTTAAGTTTAATATACTCTATAAAAATAAAACGATCGTAGTTAATATAAATAATAGTACCGGTATTTAAGACCTAAAGTTTAGAAATATTAACTATAATACCTATAAGGGTATAGTAGTATTCTATATATCCTAAATTAAAATTACCTTCGGTATTAGACCTCTAGCGTTTATTTAATTTATCGGATTTATTATCTTTACTCTTCTTATTTAAGTTTTTATTATTATCGCTATTATTTTTAATAATAGCGTTATTATTACTTTTACCGCCGTCTTTATCGCGGTTACCTCGACCGCGCCGGCTATAATCGCGTTAGTTATTATAACTAAGATTATTATACTAGGGTTTATTATAGATAATATAATACTATACCCGCCTAATAAAGTTAGCGTAGTAAGGGTATAATCGAATAATTCCTTTTTAATTAGGCCCTTAGATATACTATAGTATTAAAATATATACCGTAAATATTAACTAGTTATAACTAGTACTACTAACTTATAAATATAGTATATTACGGAAGCGAGAGATCGCTATATTTAGGGTAATCTTAGTAATACCGTTAGTATTAAATAAATCGTGGTTTTAAGCGAATATTTTATAATAACGCTAATAATTAGCGCTAAGGTTACGATAGAATTATTAAACTATAAGGTTATTATTAAGTTTAAGGTAGTTAAAGTTATAAAACTCGTTATAGGCCTCCTAAAATTTACTAGCGTAATCGCTAAGATTATTATATTAACTTATAATAAACTAATTAAGTTTAATTAGTACTTTATATAGGTAACCGGAGTCATAAGGTTTGAATTCGTTTATAATAATCGTCTAGGCTATAATAGCGACCTTATTATTCTTAATCTTAATATAAATTATAGGGGTAACGGTATAACGGAGGATATTATAAATTATTTTATTATTAGTAAACTACTAATATATAGTATCGATATCGTAGTTAGGTTTACCTACGTCCAGTTTTAGGGCTATAATAAATAGATCTTCAAGGTATTCCTATAAATCTATTATATTAAAGTTATTATATATATCCTACTTCTATTCAATAAAGTCTTTTATTAAATTTAAGATTTCGACCTTAATAAATACCTAAATAATCTTTACGAATACCGATATATTAATAGTAACCTAGGTATAAGGCCGAATAATTTAATATCATTAAGTAGTTCTAGTATTAATTTAGAGTAATTAAAACTAGCGAAGGAGTCGGATTAATAGCGGTATATATATAAGGTATTAATATCTCTTTTATCGTCGTACGTATATACTTTATTATAGAGGTAGTCGATTATTTATTTAATCTACTAAAAGGTACGGAGCTAGAGTCTTTAAAGAGTACGTTATTATTTAGTAATTAAATAAAGAGGTTTGGCCTTAAACTACTCTAGGTTTTACTTTTATTTTAATAGTCGTTATTATTATAATTATTCTAAATAATAAGGCTAAAAGTTTAGAGAATAGTATATTTAGGGTTTAGCTCGCTATTACTTTATACGAGGGAATAAGAGTAAATAACTTTAATAGCTACTTTAATAATAAGAGTTATAGTTATAACTACGACTTATAGTTATAATTTATAATATTTTTCCCCCCGATTACGGAGTTATAAATTTATTCTTAGCTACTAACGCTATTAACGCTATTAACGCTTATTTTTTTAAGGCGGTAAACGAGCTATAGCGGTAATTAATTATAATTATTCTAGGCTTTAAAAAGACCTTATAAGTTTAAAGTTATAGTATACTAGTAATAATTATAATAAGTTATATAAAGGTATTAATAATAATAAATAACTATCGTATATAGCTACTCTTAAGGTATTTATTTAAGTATATATAAAGTACGTTAATATTAACCGATTACGGCGATTAGCTACTTTCTGGCAGCGTACTTCGCTTATTAACTATTTTCTAGCAGTATATAGTAAGCTCTTTATAAACAATAAGCCACTTTCTAGCGTATACTATATAGTACGGTTAACTACTTTTTAGTAGTTATATATATAGTCTAGGCTATTCCCTAGTAGAGGCGGGGCCGGCGGAACTATATTCTATATACTAAGGCCCTACTTTAAAAAAATTTTACGGGCGTAATCTGGTGCGCCCTAAATATAGTTACGATAACGTAATAACGCCGTATTACTACCATTGATCCCATGATAATATGGCGAGTATATAGCGGATATATACGTATATCGGCAAATCTTAAAAGTAAATGTTAGTATACTCTAAGCGCTATCAGCCCTGTTAGAAAGCCGTCTACGGGTTTACGCTGAAACTCTATATTAAATACCGACCCGAGGTTCAGTAGGATTAGTAAATCAGGGGTCCGGGTAGGGTCCTATTAGTAAATAGTACTTACTGTTAACAGGTTCAGCAACTCGATAAATAATTAATAACTTAAATATTAGACGAATAGGCCCATTATATACCCTATAGTATACGTATTTATATGCGTATTAGTATACGCCATAGTATAGGTTATAATATGGGCCATAGTATACCCTATGGCATACGTAATAGCGTGCGCAGCTTGCGTATACCATTGAATGGCATACGAATGGCATGCGAATGGCATGCGCAAAGGTATCCTAAATAGTATACGATATACGCCCCCCGTAGCAGCCCCTAAAACATTAGACGAAAGCCCCCCATGGTATGCGAAATAGTATGGTATTCATGTGCGTATACTCCCCGGATGTGCCTAGGTGACGCCCCCGCGAGAACTTTCGCTAAAACTTATTATTCCGGGCCCGGTAGGTCGCTGGCGTTAATAGTCGTCGTTAGGGGTCGCTACCGTTAATAACGACGATTATAGAACTTTATTTATTTCAGCCCTATAATAGGGCTGGCTGCTGTTAGTATACTAACGGTATATATAAGTTATTAAAGTTGTTAATCCTACTAAAATTAATTTAGAGTTATTAATAAGATACTACCTAAACCCCCGATTTATTAAACTTATTAAAAGTTACCTACCCGGACCCCTGATCTACTAAATCTATTAATAGGACGCTAGTAGCCTTATCCGTAAATTAGGGCTACTAGTAGCGTCCTATTAGTAACTTTTCTTTGTAAAAGTTACTGGCAGGACGCTGCCAGCCCTATCCGCGCGGTCGGTAACTAGGGTTTTAGTAGGAGTTTTTAAGATTTACCGATATAGAGCCCGGGCTCATAACCTATTAAACTATAATAGGTAGAAATACTTCTTAATTAATTATCTATTAGAGGATAAGAGCGAATATACGTATAAGACCCTGATACCAAGTATTACCAAGCATTTGCTTAGTTAGTAGTGACTAAGTAGTCCTATACTCCTATATTCTAACAAGCTAGCTATATACTAGGCTTTATTTTAAAAGGGATCTTAATCGGATTTAAAGATATTATTACGACTCTTTAAGAGTATAATCTCTATATCTTATATATATATAAATAATACTAACTCGCTTTATTTATTATTAATATTAAGGCCTTAACCTTATAATATAAAAGACTCGGTTACCTAAATAAAAATAATATTATATATTTATCCTAAATAACCGATAAAATCGACTTATCTAAAGTTAAAGAGGATAATAATTACGAAATATATAATGTTATTAAAATATACGCGTACTTATATAAATATCGCCTACGGTAAAGACGATTTAAATATAATATATAATATTATCTATAGCGATAGTATTATTGATTTAAGAGCCTATGATTCCGAATTTATAATTACGTTTATTAACGATAAATATAAATATAATTATTATTATTTTATCCCTTATAAAATAAGTATCTTCGGTATATTCCGTAACTATAGAAACGTTAAGGAATATAAACACTATAGGATTTATTACTTCTATATTAATAAAGATCTTATATATACTAACGCCGAGTTTATTAATTATTTTTTTAATATAATATCGTTTAGAGCTACTTTATCCCTAGTAACGCCTAAATAAATAATATATTAAAGCGTATTAACTAAATCTTATTTAAGAAAGTATATACCTTATTTATTAATAACGGACTCGATAATAAATTTATCCTGAAGTTTATCTTTATAACGAATTAACTACGAAATCGGTCTTTTATTATTATAATAAATATTACGCCTTATTAAAGCTTTATTAAAATACGCCCTAACCTATTATATCTATATAATATTAATCAAATAAGCCTATACTAGGAACGCTATATTATAGGTAAAAACTAGTAAAATTTCATTAATCGCGGTAAAAAAGGTATATTTATCGGCTATAAGGGTAATTATTTCTATTACATATTAATATATATAAATAAAGTACTTCGCTTTACCTAGATTCGATAAACCGAAGAGCGTATTATTAATAATAATAAATATACCGTAGACAACGATATACCGCTAGTTAATAAAGTCTTAATAATAATTCCCCGTTAAGGGGGCGATATTATAGCGAGATATAAAAACGTTTTAAGGCTATATAAACTATAGGGTAATTTAGAATTTAATATTAATAACTATGATACTAGTTATAATAATAGTAACGGATAACTAGTTAAAACTACCTAGCCTAACCGTACTAAATTAATAAAGAATATTATTCGGTATCTACTATTACTATGGCGACTAATTAAACGGGTTATATTACCGAGGCCTAGGATAAATTACCTATACTAAACCTATAATTTATACTAGGTTTATAACTAGTATAATAATTATAAATAGATCTCGCTAGCGACGCTAATTCTAAATCGACTCGCGTAAATACGCTAGAGAATACAGATTCCGAATTTAATATAGAACCGGTTTAACGTTCTTCTAGCTCCGGCGCTAATATACCTATAATATAAATAACTTTAGATAAGTATTTAAAATTTCGTGAATTTACTCTATCCCTTAATTTATTAATTTTATTTATAAGAGCTTTACTCACCGAGCCTTATAACTTAAAATGTATAAAGAAGCCATAATTAACGCTCTTAATAAAATATATTAATAACTCGGTATAAATACCGAAATCGATTTATTTTTAATAAATAATACCTAAATACTATCGAATCTACCTCGAAACCGAAAGGTACTTCGAGGTAAATAGGTTTATAAATTTAAATATAAGGCTACTAGCGAAATTGCTCGCTATAAAGCTCGCTAGGTAGTATATAAATTTAAATAATAATATAAAATCAATAAAATAAAATATTTACTTTAATAATTCAGTTTATAAACTATAAAGTACTATTCGTTATTATAGGTATTTACGACCTAGAGTTTAAATAAATAAATATATAAACATCTTTCTTATATAGTCTAATTAATAATAAAATTTATATTAAATAGCCTACTAGTTTCGACGATGATTTAGGCTATATATATTTCCTAAAATATACTCTATATAGGTTTAAATAATCCCCTCGAGTATAATATATTATCTTTACGACTTTCTTAACTAAACTAGGCTTTATACCCTTAAATATTAACTTTAATATATTTCTTAACTATAAGATACAGCTAATAATTATACTATATATCGACGATATATTAATTACTAGCGTTAATAAAGATATTATTATTTAACTAAAATAATACTTAAGCGATAAATATAGAATAACTAACCTTAATCTTATTATACACTATTTTAATCTTAAAGTATCGCGCGATCGCCCGAATTATACGTTATTCTTTAGCCAAGAAATATACCTAAAGCGGGTATTTAAAGATTATAATATATATAATATTAGATCTAAAGTTATAGGAGTCTCTATAAACTCTATAATCAAACTTATACCGGCCGATGAAGGATATTAAATTAAACCTACTTTTTTTATCATTTACCAGTTAGCCGTTAACTTATTAATATATATTATAATAAATATACGGCCTAATATCATTTACGCGGTATTAATAATAAATCGTTATACTTTTAACCCCGATAAATTTTATTAAGTGGCTATAAAATGTATCTTCCGTTATTTACGCGGTATTTTATACCTAAAGTTAATCTTCTAGGGTTAACTCGCCCTATTAAAAAGCTATACTAATACTAATTAAACGAGTAATTATAATATAAGGTATTCTACCTCTAACTATATATTTAATCTCGGTAGTATAATTATTAACTAGTAGTCTAAACGCTAACTAATTATTATATTATTATCCTATAAAGCCGAATATATAGGCTAGACCCAGGTTATTAAAGAAATTATCTAACTTAAAAAATTACTTAAATAATTAATACTTATTATACGTATATTTTATTCCGGTAAAGATTCAAGCTAGTATATATTGATAATACTCACTATTATATTATTTATACTAGCCGCCTACTCCGCTCTATTAACCTATTTTATATTTATAATAATTATTTTTTATAATAATTAAAGTATTATAACTTTAGCTAAAACCCCCTAAAACTATAACTATATTAAATATATTATAATCTAATATTATTTACAGCGCGAAAAAATCGTAGTAGGCGAAATCGAGTTCCGCTATATTCCGATTATAAAATAGATCGTTAACGGCCTAATTAAAACCCTTCTTAAAATTAAATTTAATATCTTTCGTATAACTCTAAACTTAATATAATTACTCTTTATAAATATTAAAACACGACTCTATAGGCTTATCCGGAGGCTCTATAGCCTAGGTCTTAATAATTTAACTAGTAATAAATATTAATATTTAAATCGATACTAACCGATAATTATTATACCGAATACTATTAAATTTTTAGGGCCTTAACTAAGGCCCTTATAAGATATATTCTCTAAATTTCAGCTAAATCGCTTCCGTATATATAATAGTATATCGTAAATCGCTTTAGGTACTTTTAGGCTATATACGGCGATAATAAAATCGCCTAATAATTTATTATTCTTATTTAGCCCTTTTATAACCTTTATTAATAAATATATATATCGTTAGAATATTCCCTAAATATCCGTTATATTTATATATTATTATATTTATAGTATTTAACGCGGTCTCTATAATATTTTAAGTAGTCTTTATACCTTTAATAATTACTTCCCCGTAGAACTCTATAATATCCGATTATTTCTAATAATCTTCTCGTAGTATTTATATCGTTTATTAATATTCCGACCTAGTTACTACCTAAATTTAGCGTACACTAGTTAACTATTAAATAAATTTTTTAAAGTACCGTATTTTATTAAAAAACGGAATTTTTCTCCTTTAGCCTCTACCGACGTAACTTAACTTTATAATTTAATTTTTACCGATATAACTTAACTTTATAACTTAGCCTCTATTAATTATAGCTTAAGCCTATAGCTTAATTTTTATAAATTATAATTTTAGTCTTTATAACCTATTATAACGACCCTAAAATAAGAGGAATACGGGGCTATTTTAGAGACTTCTTAATAAAGAATTTCATTCGAGTAGGAGAATTAGAATATAGGAATATAGGACTACTTAATAATTATTTAATAAATAAATACTTAGTAATATTTAATATTAGGGTCTTACACGTATATTCGCTCTTATCCTTTATAGATAATTAATTAAGAAGTGTTTCTACCTATCTATATTCAACAATTAATCTTCTCGGAATATATTTCGGTTACGTCTTTTATATAATATATAAGTTTTATTACTCTTCTTTAACTACCGCCTTAATTTTTCCCTATATAAAATTACCCTTGATTATTCTAGAAATCTATACTAAAGGTCTTTTAATATATTATTAAATACTTAATTTATTTTATAAACGCTCGGCTCTACTATTAACGCCTTAGTAAAATTATCCGCGAGGCTCTCATTAATAAATTGTAGGAAGAGTGTATTAATAGTAATTTAAATAACCTTTTCGTAGTCCTAAATTAGGCGCTCCGTTCGTAGGTATTTATTAAGGTATTAAAGACCTTGGTACCGGCTTTACTTTATATAAATCGACGATAATAGTTTTTATAGAATTTATTAATAAACCTAGCGATAAAAACTAAACGATTAAATAGGTTTATAATATATTTACTACGGGTATCTTTAATATTATAAGGTTTCTAATAGACCTCGCTAGTTTAAAGAGAATAATAAATAATAAAGATATACCGGATAATAATTAAGAGATAATTTTAGTAATTTCGTTAAGAAGTAAATATCGAGTATATTTTAAATTAGAGGGTAAATTACTTTTATATTAGATATTTAAATTAAATCTATAATAATATTATTTAAATTTAAAAAGTATTAGTAAATTTTAAAAACTCCTACTAAAACCTGAGTTACCGCCCGCGCGGATAGGGCTGGTAGCGTCCTATTAGTAATTTTTCTAAATAAAGATTATTAATAAAACGTTATTAATAGCCTTAATTTACGGATAAGATTACTAGCGTCCTATTAATAGGTTTAGTAAATTAGGGGTTTAGGTAGGTTACTTTTAATAAATTTAATAACTCCGGGTTAATTTTAACTAGATTAGTAATTTTAGTAACTTATATATACTATTAATATACTAATAGTAGCTTAGCTCTATAATAGGGCTGAAATAAATAAAATTCTATAATCGATACTATTAACGGTAGCGACCCTTAGCGATAACTATTAACGCCAGCGACCTACCGGGCCCGGAATAATAAGTTTTAACGAAAGTTCTCGCGGGGGCGTCACCCAGGCATATCTAGGGAAAGTGCGTATATGAATACCATAGTATGTCGCATACCATGGCGCATACCTTGGCGTATGCCATGATTGCGTATACCATGGGGGGCTTTCGTCTGATGTTTTAGGGGCTGCTACGGGGGGCGTATATCGCATACTATTCAGGATACCTTTGCGCATGCCATTCGCATGCCATTTAATAGTATACGCAAGCTGCGCACGCTATTGCGTATACCATGGGGCATACTATGGCCCATACTATAACCCATACTATAGCGCATACTAATACGTATGTAAATACGCATACTATAGGGTATATAATAGGCCTATTCGTCTAATATTTAAATTACTAACGATTTATCGAGTTACTGAACCTGCTGAACCTACTAATAATAAATACTATTTATTAATAGGACCCTACCCGGACCCCTGATTTACTAATCCTACTAAACCTCGGGTCGGTATTTAATATAAAGTTTCAATGTAAACCCGTAGACGACTTACTAATAGAGTTGATAACGCTTAAAGTATACATCGGCAAATCTTAAAAGTAAATGTTAATATACTTCAAGCGCTATCAGCCTTATCAGAAAGCCGTCTACGGGTTTACGCTGAAACTCTATATTAAATACCGACC
>JAABUS010001992.1_pt1 | contig 40976 bp, 40 predicted proteins | sample 5560161 | NCBI WGS metagenome assembly JAABUS01 (sample SAMN10711885, study PRJNA513376) | rock metagenome | isolation source: Antarctica rocks | place: Antarctica: Victoria Land, Trio Nunatak nord | collected 2016-01-04
TGTACGCGCCTACGATCTTCATCAGCTCGTAGATCTGCGTCCCTAGGACCCTAGCACACCTTTCTGCCTGCTTTCTGGCCTGTTGTTCTTGCTCCAGCTGAGCCTGAAGGCGCTGAATCTCAGAACTGACTTCAGACATATTGCAATCGAGAAGTCGAACCGCCTAGAGAGATGCACAGCGTTAAGTAGTAGTAGTAGTAGTAGTAGTAGTAGTAGTAGTAGTAGTAGTAGTAGTAGTAGTGGTAGGCATTGTTTATTTACCCGCATAATGCCAAGGTTGCTTCGGAATCCGGATAAATATCGTTGTATTCTATTAGCGTGTCACGCGGGTAGCAAAAAAAGCCGCACCGCAAAACTCGCTTCCCACCAAGTTACACCAAATTTAATAATTATTTCAGAAAGATTTAGTGTAATTTTATCTAGTTTAATAATCCGTCGTTTCACACTGTTATTTTACGCTCATCATTGTCAATCTTTATAGCGTTGAAGTGACTTGCTCTGTAGATTCAGAAGTAAGTTTGGTGGGGAATCGAGTTTTGCGGTGCGGCTTTTTTTGCTACCCGCGTGTGTGTGCAGAAAGCTATGGATTCCTTGGCATCGCAATTGTCGCGCCCCCCCCCAAATTTACTATTGAATCCAGACATTCTTGACATTCTCAAACCTTCAACGCTTTCGCATTAGAAAAATCAATCAAACAGGTAAATATGAAGCTGATCAAACGTCTCAACTAGACAACTACTGATCTTCTGTGTAGCTAGCTATGACAGGTCCACTGGCTCCGGCCCTTCGCTCGAAGATACTACGCCTCCTGCTTTTACATTGAAGCCCCCCCGTCATCGCCGAAGAGGTTCACTCTCACCGTAACACCGTTTATACTATGCAAGAGAATCTCTTCATGTATGACTCTCCCTTTAGACCTCAGTTTCGTCCGAAGAGCGCTCCTCGAAAGGTCTTTCCAGCCGCTGAAGACTCCCTAATTACATACCTGGAGTAACAGTCATGAGCCATGCAGAAAGAGATGGTGTGGTTTCTATGAAAGGAGTGAGGTATACATGTTCATAGGTTCACGATATTCAGGATTCTGAAAAAGAGACACTGAAGTGAAAAGAGGGGACAGCGTGTCGGCATCAGACAGAACGATGAGCTGCGATTAAACTGAATTGTCTCTCTTTCTTCGCTGCTTTGAAATTATCAACGATATATTCCTTGAAATTGCGGGGGCAATTGGCTTTGACAGCAGCGTCTACAATGGTCCTAGCAGCGGCGTCAGCCTTGGCTTTGCGAGCAGCGTCTGCTTTGGCTTTGCCAGAAGGTTTCTTCAATCTTGATGAGATGCTTGAGGGAATGAGTGAATCCTCTAGAGATAGGTTCTGACTTCGACGTGACGACGGCATGATGGCTTCGGGGGTTGGGGGGGGGGGAGGAAGGGCTACAAGGATGTTAGCACTGTGAAACGTTTGATCAGCTTCATATTTACCTGTTTGATTGATTTTTCTAATGCGAAAGCGTTGAAGGTTTGAGAATGTCAAGAATGTCTGAATTCAATAGTAAATTTGGGAAGAAGCGCGATGCCAAGGAATTCATAGCTTTCTGCACACGCTAATATGCGAAACTTGTGCCGTTTTTTATTTTTTGCCGAGCGCCCCATCAAAATTTCAAAAAGTGCAAAATAAGAACCAGATTTGTAGAATCAACCTCACTGCCCCCTCAGTGCTTCATATGTAGTATATTCAATGCTCCATATGTAGTATACTCAGTGCCTCAAACGTGACCTATTCAGTGCTTCATACGTAGTATATTCAATGCTTCATATGTGACCTACTCAGTGCTTAGTATGTAACCTATTCAGTGCCTCATATGTGACCTACCCAGTGCTTCATATGCAACCTATTCAATGCTTCATATGTGACCTACTCAGTGCTTTATATGTGGCCTACCCAGTGTCTCATATGTCGTATATTCGATGCTTCATATGTGACTTACCCATTTCTCCTTCATATGTAGTATATTTAGTGCCTCATATGTGACTCATTCAGTGTCTCATATGCGACCTATTCAGTGCTTCATATGTGAGCTATTCAGTGCTTCATACGTAGTATATTCTTTGCCTCATATGTAATATCTATATTCAATGCCTCTCATGCAATCTATTCAGTGCTTCATATGTAGTATATACGATCTATTCAGTAAGTCGCATAAGAGACACTAGATAGATCACATATGAGACACTGAATAGATTACATATGAAGCACTGAATATACTACATATGAAGCACTGAATAGATCATATATGAAGCACTGAGTAAGTCACATACGAAGCACTGAGTATACTACATATGAAGCATTGAATATACTACATATGAAGCACTGAGTAAGTCACATATGAAGCACTAGATATACTACGTATGAAGCACTGAGTAGATCACATATGAAGCACTAAATATATCACATGCAAAGCACTGAATATACTACATATGAAGCACTGAGTAGGTCACATATGAAGCACTGAATATACTACATATGAAGCACTGAATATACTACATATGAAACATTGGGTAGATCACATAAGAGGCACTGAATAGATTGCATATGAAGCACTGAATAGATCACATACGAAGCACTGAGTATACTACATATGAAGTACTGAATATACTACATATGAAGCACTGAAGAGATAAAGATTATATCTTTGTGCACACTAGATGAAATTCTATCAGAAGAGAATTACTTTGAAAAGTTGTTTCTAATTGACATCTTTCTCAACTCTCAAAATCGATCTTTTAGTCTTCATTCTCTGATAAACAGTGATTCAGTCGCTTATATGCTCATACATGCTAATCTAGTCAATAAAGTATGCAAGAAACTAGAAATTCAATCTATATTACTGACAAAAGAGAAGTTAATAAGAGACTATGATGAAAAGATATTTAAAAAAATCATCAGTCATAAAATTCTATTCAATCTCATCATCAAAAGTCATAAGAAATTGACTGTATCAATGCTGATAGCTGATATTGATCATCATGAAGTCATATTGAGTAAGCTTTGAATGAATAAAAACAAAATATTATTGAATATGCAAAATGATATCATTGTTTTTTCAAATCAATTAAATACTTCTATTTCGATTTTTTCAATTTCTCTCAATTCAAAGCACTCAAGTTGATCGCGATCAACTTCGTTCTCTTTTATTATTCAGACTAAGATCTTTATTATGCTCAAACAATCTGTTTCAACTACGACTAAGAAAGAATCATTCTCGATTCGAAGCATAAATGCAGCTTTGTTCAAAACTTTACTGAATCAATCAAAGAAGAATCAGACTGAAGTCTTTGCTCTATTCATAACTGATATTGATAAAGAAATCGCGTACAATACTCAGTGCAATTTGAACGTTTTAAACGACTTTGCAATCAATGAAACGACTCAGAATTTGAAAGATATTAAAGTCAAGCTGTCATCAGAATATCATGAGTTTCTAGATGTTTTTGATTAAACTCAATTAAATAAACTATTTTCTTATCACTTTTATGATCATAAAATTGAACTCATCAGTGATTCAACACTTTCTCACTGTCAAGTTTATCAAATGTTCTTTGTCAAACTTCTGAAAGTAAAGAAGTACTTAAACGAGAATCTGTTGAAGAAATTCATCACTTCTAGTCAGACTCTCTATTTCTTTCTCGTTCTATTCATTCTTAAAGCAAATGAAGATCTTTGATTCTGCGTGAACTATTGAAAGCTAAATGTCATTTTCAAAAGAAATAGATATTCTCTATCATTGATAGATGAGATTATTGATAAAATAGTGAGTTGCAAGCATCTGACTAGATTGAACATCATATCAGCATTCAACAAACTTTGAATGCATTTCAATAACGAGAATTACATCACTTTTATCACTGCTTTAGAAGCATATAAATACAAGATGCTATCATTTAAACTGACTAATGAATCAATCTTCTTTCAGCAATATATGAATGATGTTTTATAAGACTTTCTGAACGACTTTTGTTAAGTTTATCTAGATGACATTCTCATTTATAGCAAAATGAGAAAGAAACATAGAAATTACATCAAACTAATATTGAATCAACTATGTGAAGCTGAACTGCAGATAAATATTCGAAAGTGTGAATTCAATGTAAAAGAGACTGTCTTTCTAGAAATCATTGTATCAGAACTAGATCTTTGTATGAATCTCAGCAAAGTGACAGTCATAGTCAGCTGAATCACTTCAATCAATCTAAAAGAAATTCAGAACTTCGTGAAATTTGTTAACTTCTATCATTGTTTCATTAAAAACTTCTCGAAGCTAGTCAAATTCTTCATTCAGCTGACTAGAAAGAACATATTTATTGAGATCATGTCTAGAATCTAATCATACTGCAGCGAGATAGTGCGTAGCTGAATAGAATGTTTGATCAATAGAGATAGCTATAACTAGAATATTAAGAATACAGAAGAAATCAAAAAGAGTTTCGAGCTGTATCTATAATAGTGCAAAACAAAGAAAACGAAGCAGATTTGCTCAAGTATCGAAAGCGCTAGAATAGAGTGTTGAGGCTAGAGATTCAACATGAGTCAAAACTTCTAGAGCTTGTTGACTAGAAAACTCTATTCAATCTCAACACACTCGTAACATTATTTTCTTCTCTTTAAAAGTCATGTCTTTATAACTTGTAATGTAGTTCATAGCATTGACGTAGAGTCTTGATGTCTGTCTTTCTATCAATCTTTCTATTGATTCAAATCAACTCGTCAAATGTCTATTATAGCAGACTCACTATGTGAGATAGAATGATCATTGAAGCAGACTCACTAGTCGACTTGCTCATCAAAGAGATTGACTATCAACTTGTCATTGAAGCAGACTCACTAGTTGCATGTGAACGTGAGATAGATCGATTCACTGATAGATAAAGCGATGAGAGTAGATATGTCATTGCATTGACGAAGAGTATCATTGAAGCAGACTCACTAGTTGACTTGCTCATTGAAAAGATCAACTTTCGACTTGTCATTGTAGCAGACTCACTATTTGCATGTGAATGTAGAATCAGATTCACTGATAGATAAGACGATGAGAGTAGATAAATTATTGCATTGACGAAGAGTGTCATTGTAGCAGACTCACTATGAGAACATCATTTGTAGTAGCAGACTCACTAATTTGATCTGACGACACAGATTGTTTTGACTCATCTGATTCACGAGCTTGGTTCAAAACAAAGAGAAAAAGAAATGAATTGAACAGCTTATTTTCACTCGTCTGTTTCATGAGAATGAGTTGATTCTCTTGATTGAGTGAACTTTGCGTACTTAGTGAGCGATAAGTTGTCTAGCGATTCAAACAGTCTTGTTGTTGATTCTATCAAACTCTCTAGTGTTGTTCAGTCTTTTAATTGCGTTGATCATCAGGTAAATAAATTTCTTTAGACTCGTTCTGTCTGTACGAGTATGTTGAATGAGTAATGATATCAATATTATGTAATTAACGAATTCTTAATATAATGTTGAGATCATGCCTAGAATCTAATCACACTGCAGCGAGATAGTGCGTAGCTGAATAGAATGTTTGATCAATAGAGATAGTTATAACTAGAATATTAAGAATACAGAAGAAATCAAAGAGAGTTTCGAGCTGTATCTATAGTAGTGCAAAACAAAGAGAACGAAGCAGATTTGCTTGAGTATCAAAAGCGCTAGAATAGAGTGTTGAGACTAAAGATTCAACATGAGTCAAAACTTCTAAAACTTATTGACTAGAAAACTCTATTCAATTTCAACACACTCATAACAACATCTTTTGTTTGAAATGAGATTTGTGTTCAAGTCTTTGACAATCTAAAGAAACAAATCAGCTTGATCTTAGTACTTCGTCACTTTGATCTCAAACGACAAGCTATTCTGAAGATTGATGCTTTGAACTATGTAAAAGATAAAATATTATCTCAGTATGATGATGAGAAAGTTCTTCATTTGATGATCTTCTACAGTAAAAGCATGATTCTCGCTGAAATCAATTATCACATTTATGACAAGAAATTACTAGTCATTATTCAATGCCTTTGAACACTGACGACTTGAGCTGAAGTGCATTGAACTACTCATTCAGATATTCATTGATCATCAAGCTTTGAAAATCTTCATGAAAAATAAACAGTTGAATCAATGACAAGTCAACTATCTGAACATTCTGTCGAAGTTCAACTTTCAGATCATCTTTAAATCAGGCAAAATGAATACTAAAGTTGATGCTTTAACTTGAATGTCTTTAGCGAACATCTCTGAATCAGCTTAATGACTTGAAGATCATTTTCAGACTATTCTGATCTTCAATAAAGTCGATGTTCTACTTGTTGAATCAAAAGCAAATCTCTATCAGCAAATGTATATGATCAATCAAACAAATGAGTTCTGCAATGAATATAGACAAGCTATGAACGAGAACAAGCTCAAATTTCATATCATTAAATTGAAGAACTGCGAAATCATTGACAGCGTTCTCTTTAGAAAAGACTTACTGTGAGTTTTCAAGAATATGCATACGAAACTGCTACAGAAAATTCATGATCAGTTCTCAATCTTTCATCTCAGCAATAAATGAACTATCAATCTAATTCAACGATTCTACTATTGATCAAATCATCAAGTCACAGTCAGACAGTACATTTAAAACTGTCATGTCTGTCAGCGAAGCAAAGTCTCTAAAGATAGTATCAATGAACTTCATCATCTTCTACTCATTTCACAAGAACGCTGAAAAAATATAGCTATGAACTTCATTACTGAGCTATCTCTATCAGAAGACTATAACGTCATTTGCATAATCATATGTTGTCTCATCAAAGAACATCACTATGTTCTCTGTCATTAAAAAGATAATGACATCTCAGTCGAAGAAACGGTTTGAATCATGCTATGAAACGTTTATCGACTGCATGATTTACTCAGTTCTATTGTTTCAAACAGAAACTCTCAATTCATATCAACTATGTGAAAGAGTCTTTGCAAGCAACTGAGAATCACAGCTAGTTTATTCACAGTCTATCATTTGAAAATTGATGATCAGACGAAATGAGTCAATCAAGACGTTGAACGCGAACTTGAAATCTACTGCAATTACATGCAGAACGATTGAGTCAAATGAATATCTATGATGAAATTCAGCGACAATTTCAATATCTTCTCGATCATCTCAATGATCTCTTTCTACTTCAATAAAGATTTTCACTCTCGAATGAGTTTCGATTCAGATACAACTAACTATGAAATCATTCGTGAACGACTGAAAGCTAGAAAAGCAAATGATATTGTCATTCAAATGAAAAAGTTACTAAGCTTTGATCATCAACAATTGAAAAAGACAAAGCTAATCATCAAAGCACAGATCAATAAACATAGACAAGACGTTATTTATGAAGTAGAAGACTGAGTTTGACTATTTTTCAGAAACGTCAAAATCACGAGATCATGCAAAGATTTGAAAGACAAACAACTAGAATCATATCAAATCACTGTCAAAGTGAGAGTCTTTTATCATCTTCATTTATCAGTCAGCATGAAGCATCTGCATTTGATGTTCAACTCGAAGCTACTGCAATTGTATTCAGAAAATCTTTTATCAGAATAGCATGCAGAATCTCTCAGACTCATCATTATTGATGAAGACAATGATGAACATTGAAAGATAAATGACATTTTGAACTTCAGATGCTATCAAGATCGAATACAGTACAAGATCAAATGAAAAGATCTAGATAGAAACGATGAATGATACTATGTCAATAAAGAAGAATTCGATGACTTCAAGAAAGTTTTGAACGAATTTCATGTGCTATACTTAAGAAAGTCACGCTAGTATCGAAATAACTCAATAAGAAAGCAAGCAAATGAGTTACATTCATGCGAACATGAATTTTCAAAGAAAGAAATAATGTTACGAGCGTATCAAGACTGAAAAAGGCTGAAGCTTTAATCAATTCGCAGAGTACACTAGCAAGTACTCTGCGTATTGATTAGAGCTAGTCAATGTCTTTAGCTCAGATCTGACTCAGTTTCTATTTTCTTTTTTCAACATCTTTTTGTTCAACATCATCTTTCTTTTTACATTACATTCTACCTGTGTCACAAACACATTTTCTTCAAGCTTAGTGCAGTCTCTGAATATTACTTAAATAAAAGCTTTTGTACTCATCTTCTTCTGTATTCTTAATATTCAGTTATAGCTATCTTTAAAGATCAAGCACTATTCAACTCTGACTTTCGCTGATTGACTCATCTAGATATGATTCTGACAAAAATCATCAATGATCTTCTGAGTGTTTATAAATTCATTATCATCAGCGTTGTATCAATTGAGATCATTATCATAGTCATTTCATTTGACTTTATACTGAAGTCATCTTTGATATCAACGAAAATTCAATATATCATTGATTTCTCACTTGTCTTTATCGTTTATCACTATTGAATCTGAGAATTTGTTCTTTTGATCAGACAAGAAATTGTTGACGATCAATTGAAGCAGATCAGAATGAAATACATCATGAATATGCATAAACTCTGATAATTCTAATTTATATGAAGAGTCAATGAAATCTAGATTGATGAAAGAATTGAGCATTTTGTCATTTAACTTCTTGAAAGATCTCGCTATAATAATGTTTCTTTCATTCAAAAACATCTTTGATTCAATCTTGTAATTGATTTTCTTTTTATGCTTGTTAGCTTAATTCATCATTTGTTCTCATGTTTTGATCAGAGCTTCATGAGCGAAGATTAATGTTTTGTTCATTTGTTCAGATATATTCTTGACTTGATCAATCTGCAAGCGTTCGCGAATGCTTTCATACTTGATGATGTCAGAGTCGAAGCTCATACAAGAATGAAAGCTCTTGTTCATGAAAAAGAGAATCAAGAAGATAACTGAGAACAAAATGTTATTGTTGACAAACTCAATCATGAATAGTTATTTGAATCAGTCATTTTGCATATATGAACAGAAGAATCAAAGATATCGCTTGATGTTCTGATTGACTTGTTTGCTTTGATTGTTGATCTGAGAATGATAAACAATGAACAATCAAAGAGAAATGCTCAGTCGTTTGTCAAGAAACTTTCATAGTATAAAGATGAATTGCGAATCTTGATCAGATACTATGAAGCTTGATAAATCATGAGTTCAATATACTCATTGAATCAGCATTTCAGCTGTCTTTTCAACAGTGATATTTTCATCATCAATGATGCAAGAAATATAATGTCTTTCTTTTAACAATTTACAGATGATCATCAGAATAGCGTTGTACTTGCTTGAATCAAATAGATTGATAATAAAGTTCATTACTATGTCTTGTCATTGCTGTTCAGATATTGATAGAGATTGAAGCAAGTTATTTGATTTATTTCTAGATGTCTTTGAACGTTGACAAATATAGCAGTTTCAAATATATTGATTTATCGTTTTTCACATAAATGATCAATAGTAGTTTCGCTTTATGACTTTCACAGTTCTAAGAATATCAGAATGATCAACTGATGATTAATCATGTATCTCATGAATTAGATTCATTTGTAGAAGTTCGTTGAACGAGACTTATAGTTGACTATCATAATACAAGATTTCATTCTGAATTCAACAATTCTTCAATTTGATATCTTCATATTGTGTCTCGTCTCTTGCTATTGCTTCGCGAAGTAACGTACAATTCTCATCAATCTCATTAATCTCAAGAATCTGTTTATAAATTGATTCACTGATGTTTTTCTTTAGATCAGCAATTTTCATTCAATTCAAAGTCAGAATAATGATTCATTGATAGCAAATGCGCTCATCTTCTGAATCTTTAGACACAACGTTAGCTTGACGAGTTAATGCATCGATCTTGATGTTCTATTTGTGTCAAAATCATGTCTAGATGATACAATAAATGAAGATCAGAATTGATAGTGCTTGATCTTTAAAGATAGTTATAACTGAATATTAAGAATACAGAAGAAGATTGATATAAAAGCTTTTATTTATGTAATGTTCAAAGACTGTACTAGACTCAAAAGAGATGTGTTTGTGACATGAAAAGAAGATGATGTAGATGAACAAGATGTTGATGAAAGAAAAGAGTGTTGAGAAAGAAAAAGAGTGTTGAGAAAGAAAAAGAATGTTGAGTCATATCTGAATTAAATCTGAGTCAGATCTAGATCAAATCATTGACTAGCTTTAATCATTACACAGAGTACTCGCTAGCATGCATTGCGAATTGATTAGAGCTTCAGTCTTGTTCAGTCTTATTGATCTTGATACGCTCGTAACATTACTTTTTTCTTCGAAAATTCATGTTTGCATAAATGTAGTTTCTTTGCTCACTTTTGTTGATAGTTATTTCGATATTTAGCGCGATTTGCTTGAATATAGCTTATGAAATTCATTCAAAACTTTCTCTGAGTCATTGAATTCTTCTTTATCAACATAGTATCATTCATTGTCTCTATCTAGATCTTTTCATTTGACTTTGTACTGTATTTTATCTTGATAGCGTTTGAAGTTCAATATATCATCTATTTTTTAATGTTCATTGTCTTTAATAGTGATTGATCTGAATGATTCTGAATGCTGTTCTGATAAAGAGTCTTCTGAATACAATTGTAGTAGTTTTGAACTGAACATTGAATGCAGATGCTTCATGCTGACTGATAAATGAAGATGATAAAAGATACTCACTTTAGCAGTGATTTAATAGAGATTCAGCTGTTTGTCTTTTAAATCTTTGCAAGATCTCGTTATCTTGATGTTTTTAAAAGATAGTCAAATTCAGTCATTTACTTCATAAATGATGTCTCATTTATATTTATTGATCTAAACTTCAATGATTAGCTTCGTCTTTTTCAATTGTTGATGATCGAAGCTCAGTAGCTCTTTCATTCAAATGATAATATCATCTGCTTTTCTAGCTTTAAGTCGTTCACAAGTTGTTTCGTAGTCAATTATGTCTGAATCGAAACTCATTCAAGAATGAAATTCTTTATTAAAGTAGAAAAGAATCATTGAAGTGATTGAGAAGATATTGAAATTGTTGCTGAATTTCATCATAGATATTCATTTGATTCAGTCATTCTGCATGTAATTGCAGTAAATTCTAAGTTTGCGTTCAATGTCTTGATTGACTCGTTTTAATTGATTGTCGATCTCAGAATGATAGACTGTAAATAAATTAGCTGTGATTCTCAGTCATTTGCAAAGACTCTTTCACATAGTTGATATGAATTGAGAGTCTCTGTTTGAAACAATAGAACTGAGTAGATCATGCAGTTGATAAATGTTTCATAGCATGATTTAAACTGTTTCTTCAACTGAGATGTCATCGTTTTCTCAATGACAGAAAACATAATGATGTTTTTTGATGAAACAACATATGATTGTGCAAATGACATTATAGTCTTCTGACAGAGATAGTTCAGTGATGAAGTTCATAGTTATATCTTTTCAGCATTTCTATGAAATTGAGAGAGAATAATGAAGTTCATTGATGCTATTTTTAGAGACTTTGCTTCGCTGATAAGCATGACAGTTTTGAATGTATCATCAAATAGTAGCTTAATGATTTGATCAATAGTAGAAATGCTGAACTAGATTAATGATTCGTTTATTGTTGAGATGAAAGATTGAAGATTGATCATGCACTTCTTGTAGTAATTTCGTGTGCATGTTCTCAGAAACTCATAGTAGATCTTTTTTAAATAGAATGTCATTAATGATTTTGCAGTTCTTCAGTTTAGTGATATGAAATTTGAGCATGTTTTCGTTTATAGCTTGTCTATATTCGCTGCAGAACTCATCTGTTTGATTGATCATACATACTCATTGATAGAGATTTGCTTTCGATTCAACAGATAGAACATTGACTCTATCAGAGATCAGAATAGTTTGAAAATGATCTTTAAAACACTGAGCTGATTCAGAGATGTTCACTAAAGACATTCTGATTAAAGCATCAACTTTAGTATTTATTTTGTCTGATCTAAAAATGATCTGAAAGTTGAACTTTAATAGAATGTTCAGATAGTTGACTTGTCATCAACTCAACTGTTTATTTTTCATGAAGATCTTCAAAGTCTGATGATTGATGAACATCTGAATGAGTAGTTCAATGCATTTCAGCTTGAGTCATCAGTGTTTAAAACATCAAATAATGACTAGCAATTTCTTGTCATAAATGTGATAATTGATCTCAGCGAGAATCATGCTTTTGCTATAGAAGATTATCGAATGAAGAACTTTCTCGTCATTGTACTGAGATAGTATTTCATCTTTTACATAGTTCGAAGCATTGATCTTCAGAATAGCTTGTTGTTTGAGATTGAAGTGATGAAGTACTGAGATCGAGCTGACTTGTTTCTTTAGATTGTCAAAGACTTGAACACAGATTTCATTTCAAACAAAAGACGTGTTCTTTCTAATCAGCTGAGTGAATGATTTGACTAGCTTCAAGAAGTTCTTAATAAAACAACGATAGAAGTTAACAAATTTCATGAAGCTTTGAATTTCTTTGAGATTGATTGAAGTGATTCAGCTGACTATGACTGTCACTTTGCTGAGATTCATACGAAGATCTAGTTCTGATACAATGACTTCTAGAAAGACAGTCTCTTTTACATTGAATTTGCACTTTTGAATATTCATCTGCAGTTCAGCTTCATGTAGTCATCTCAATACTAGTTTAACGTGATCTCTATGTTTCTTTCTTGTTTTGCTATAGATGAGAATGTCATCTAGATAGACTTGACAAAAGTCGTTCAGAAAGTTTCATAAAATGTCATTCATATATTGCTGAAAGAAAATCGATTCATTAGTCAGTTCAAATGATAGCATCTTGTATTTATATGCTTCTAAAGCAGTGATAAAGATGATGTAATTCTCGCTATCAAGATGCATTTGAAGTTTGTTGAATGCTGATATGATGTTCAATCTAGTCAGATGCTTGCAATTCACTATTTTATCAATGATCTCATTTATCAATGATAGAGAATATTTATTTCTTTTGAAAATGACATTTAGCTTTCAATAGTCAACGCAGAATCAAAGATCTTCATTTGCTTTGAGAGTGAATAAAACGAGAAAGAAATAAAGAGTTTGACTGAGAGTGATGAATTTCTTCGACAGATTCTCATTTAAGTACTTCTTTACTTTCAGAAGTTTGACAGAAAACATTCAATAAATTCAACAGCAAGAAAGTATTGAATCACTGATGAGCTCAATTTTATGATCATAGAAGTGATGAGAAAATAGTTTATTTAATTGAGCTCGATCAAAAACATCTAGAAACTCATGATATTTTGATGACAGCTTTGCTTTAATATCTTTCAAATTCTGAGTCGTTTCATTGATTGAAGAAATATTTAAAGCGTTCAAATTGCATTGAGTATTGTACGCAATTTCTCTATTGATGTTCATCATGAATAGAGCAAAGACTTTAATCTTGTTCTTCTTTGAACAATTCAACAATGTTTTAAATGAAGCAACATTTATGCTTTGAATTGAGAATGACTCTTTCTGAGCAGTGATTGAAACTGATCATTTGAGCATTGTAAAAATCTTAGTCTGAGTGATTAAAAAGAGCGAAGATGAACACAATCAGCTTGAGTGCTTTGAATTGAGAGAAATCGAAAAAATCGAAATAGAAGTATTCAATTGATTCAAAAAAACAATGACGTTGTTTTGCATATTCAATAATATTTCGTTTTTATTCATTCAAAACTTACTCAATATGACTTCATGATGATTAATATCAGCTATCAACATAAGTACAGTCAATTTCTTATGACTTTCGATGATGAGATTGAGTAGAATTTTATGAGTGATGATTTTTTTAAATATCTTTTCATCATAATCTTTTATTAGCTTCTCTTTTGTCAGTAATATAAATTAAATTTTCAGTTTCTTGCATACTTTATCAACTAGATTGAAATGTATGATCATGTAGATGACTGAATCACTGTCTATTAAAGAACAAAGACTGAAAGATCATTTCTGAAAAATGAGATGAGTGTCAATTAGAAATGACTTTTCAAAGTAATTCTCTTTCTGTAAAATTTTGTCTAGTTTACACAAAGATATAATCTTTATTTCTTTGATGATTTTAGAAGAGATGACTAGTTTTTTTAATTGAAATTTGAATTAAAATCAAAGTGATCATATTCTTTGTTTACTGCATTAATTCTAGTAGATCGATTCAAGCACTTTTTAAAGCTATGATCTAATTTATGACATATAAAACAGATTTTGACTAAAACGTCTGCTTTCTTGACATTAGTTAAAATTGCGTCATGCAACTTTGACTGATCAGACTTTGAATGATCAACTGACTGAGTGATAACAGTCACTTTATGAAAGATAGTCTTTGAAAAATTATTAACGCGTTTGAGCTTGTTCTTGATCTCTTGAATGACTCGCTGATCATTATTCAAATAAATCAGATAGAAATGAATTTCTTTTAGAAAATCAGATTGAACTAGTTGATTTATTCAAATGAATCAAAGACGAAAATTGATTTTATCTTTCAGATCAACAATCAGTTGCTTTTCGTGATAGTCTAGATAGAAAAATAAACGTTGAAACTGAGTATAAAATTCATTGAATTTCTTGAATTCTTGAATTAAGTTGTAGTATTTTCTATGAAAGTTGACTTTCTTATTCAAATCATTGAACAACTGAGCTAGCTTTTTTAAAAGATCTTCAATGATTCTATAAAGATTGACACAGTCACGTTCATGTTTAGCTTGAATGATCTCAGCTATGTCATCAAATAATCTAGAATGTATATAACTCAATTTGACTCATTTATTAGAAAAGAGATCAACATTGATCTCTAGTTTATTCTGAATTTTTTTGTATCAGTTCTCTTAAATAAAATTCTTTTCATCAGTAAATAGCGAAGAATCAGATATTTTTTGCAATCTAGAACGCTCAGAATAAATGAAATCAAAAGAAGTGTTTTCTTTAGCTTAAAGTTTAGTCTTCAACTTTTTGATTTTGTCTTCTTATTGTTTATCTAACTTGTAGAGTTGATTTGTTTCTTCATCAAGAACTAAACTTCGAGTCTTTCAGATTTTGTAGAACACGAAGAATATTATCGTTTCAATGAATGATTTGTCATCTTCATGAAGAGATGATGCAGCACTTGATGATTTCGTTCATGATTTTGATGAATCAGCATCAGAGATTTGAGAGAAATGAGTTCGAAATTTCTCAGAATGCTTTTCAGTAAATGAATGACTAAACATAAGAAGATTTGTTTGAGAAGAAGATTGAACGAATGACGATGCTTGATGATTGAAGAAGAAAGATGTATGAAATAATATTTAATCTTCAACAAAGAAGATGAGATTTATTTGTTGATTGATTTGATTAATTCTTTAGCAAACAATGAAGATTTTTTATCGTTGAATCTATCAATTCACGAAGATTCTTTATCATGATTCTCGTAATTGAGTGAACTTTGCATACTTAATGAGTGATAAGTAGTCTAGCAATTCAAACAGTCTTGTCATTGATTTTATTCAATTCTTTAGTGTTGTTCTGTCTTTCAATTGTCATCAATCATCAGATAAATGAATTTCTTTAGACTCATTCTGTCTAGACGAGTATGTTGAATGAGTAATGAGATCAGTATCATGTGATTAATGAATTCTTAATATAATGTTAGAATCATGTCTAGATGATACAATCAATGAAAATCAGAGTTGATAGTGCTTGATCTTTAAAGATAGCTATAACTGAATATTAAGAATATAGAAGAAGATTGATACAAAAGCTTCTATTTATGTAATGTTCAGAGACTGCGCTAAACTTGAAAGAAATGTGTTTGTGACATGAAAAGAAGATGATGTAAATGAATAAGATGTTGATGAAAGAAAAGAGTGTTGAAAAAGAAAAAAAGTGTTGAAGAAGAAAAAGAATGTTGAAAAAGAAAAAAAGTGTTGAGTCATATCTGAGTCAAACCTGAGTCAGATCTAGGTCAAATCATTGACTAGTTTTAATCATTATGCAGAATACTTGCTAGCGTGCACTGTAAATTGATTAAAGCTTCAATCTTGTTTAGTCTTATTGATCTTGATATGCTCATAACAGTTTGTCAGATTGATACATTATTCTGAAGTTGAAATCAACAAGCTTCTGAACTCAGCGCATCTGACATCTGCTCAGCTTTTTATCTTTCATCAATGAGATGAATGCTTAATGATTGATGAACATCTTGATAGAAATGTCAGTTAACTTCAGTTCAAGTCGTCAATGTTCAAATGCTTAAATGATGATCAGAAGTTCTTTATCATATATCTTGTAGTTGCATTCAGCAGAAGATATGTTCTTGCTATAGAAGACAATCAAATGTAATACTTCTTCGTCATTATATTGAGAAAGAACTTCATCATTGACATAGTTGAATGAGTTAATTTCGAGAATAGTTTTACAAGTTTGATCAAAGTGACGTAGTATAAAAGTCTTGATCATACATCTCTTCATATGATTGAAGATGATCTGACAGACTTCATTTCATTCAAATATGATCTTCTTTTAAGTGAGTTGAATCATTGAATGAACAATCTTCAAAAAGTTCTTGATGAAGCATCAATAGAAATTGCAGAAGTCAATGAAGAACTGCATCTGAGTAAGATTATTGAGTGTAAATCAATCAACAACTGCTTGTATCTTTCGAGAATTCATTTTCAGTTCTTTGATTAACATCAAAAGTTCTAGAAAGATGATTTTCTGCACATGAAACTCGCACTTGTTGATGTCTATCTGTAGATCAGCTTCTCATAGTCTATTTAAGATAATCATACATGTTGCTTATGTTTCTTCAAGATCTTGCTGTAAATGATAATGTCATCTAGATAAATTTGACAAAACTGATGTAGATATTTGAACAACACGTCATTTATATAGTGTTGATAGAACGTTGATTCATTGATTAATTCAAAGAGCATTACATGATATTTGTATGAGTTGAAGAAGATAATAAAGATAGTCAAATCTTCGCTATCTGAATGCATGCATAGTTTGTTGAACATGACAATGATGTTCAATCAAGTCAGATATTTGCTTTCTTGTATATGAGCGAAAGTCTCGTCTATCAATGACAAAGAGTAGTAATTTCATTTGATCAAAGCATTGAGCTTTCTGTAATCAATGCAGAAACGCAGACTATCATCTTTCTTTTCAATAAACAAGATGAGCGAGACGTATAATGCAAAGCTGAAGAAAATAAACTCTTTGTTTAAATGATTGATCAAATACTTCTTTATCTTCTGAAGCTTGTGATCAAACATCTGATATAGTCTGCTTCAAGAAGATGTTTCTTCATTGATCAACTCAATTTTGTGATCATAGAAATGATGTGATGATAGCTGATCAATCATTGCTCAATCGAAGATATTTAAATAGTTGTGATATTCAGAGAGAAGCTTGATCTTGACTTGCTTAAGAGTTTCAGCATGAAAAAGCTCATGCAGATTCACTTCTTCAGACTTGTTTTCAACTGTAGTTATGAGTCAATCAATTTTCAAGATGATAACAGCAAAGATCTTGATGTCTGATCATTTGACTAACATTTTATATGTCACTGTCTCTATCATTGCTATGTTCATTGAACTGAAAGAGAATGAATTCAGACTGAACATTAATTTAGAATTTTTGACGTTAGTTAAAGTCGCGTTACGCGATTTTAACTGTTCAATTAGTTTAACTGACTTCTCATTGAACTGACTGAAAGAGAGTGATTTCAGACTGAGTTGAGATGTAGTGAAAGATCTCTTCAATATATGAGTAGAAGTCAAACTCTTCTGCTTCATAATTGTCTTATTGCTTGTGAATAGAACAATCGATTTATGATTAGAAGTGAAAATCGAAAATCGAAGAAAATTGATTTGCATATCAATTACTAGATTGATTTTGTTCATTCATGTTTTTTCAAGAATCATTTAATGTTGATTTAATTAAGTGATCAACATAAAAGCTGTGTCAATCATATAATCTTAAACAGTCAAATTCAAATAAATGACATAAGTAATGAGTTTCTTAGCATAATAATTGTCAAATTCTTAAATTGACTTTGCTTTGATTAAAGTCAGAGATTCAATTTGCAACTGATCATAAACAATCTGCGTAATCACTTCATCAATGAATAAATAGTCAGCAGCTTCGATGTCAATCAATGACTTCAATGAGTAACTAATTTCATTGCTAGAAAGTACATATTTAGTAGTCAAAGATTCAGAAGCAAAAGAATCATTTAATATGTTTATCATTGAAGAAATTAACACATCTTTCATTGCATCTTTGATGAAAGTCTCTAGTTTTTTGCCTCACTATCTTCAAAAGAAGACATTTTCTCATTTTTCTTATTCTTTGAAATAACAATCTCATGTAAACAAAGAATGATTGCACAAGATACAGAAATGTTGATCTTGTTCTGAGAACAATTCTTGAACAAATGACTCAAGATCTTGCAAGTATAGCAGATGATAAATGATTTTGCTGACTTAAAAATAGTGTTACAAGTGTATTAAGATTGATAAGACTGAACAAGGCTGAAGCTTTAATCAATTTGCAGTGAACGCTAGCAAGTTCTTTGTGTAATGATTAGAACTAGTCAATGATCTAGTCGAGATCTGACTCAGATTTGACTTAAATATGACTCAACACTTTTTTTCTTTCTCAACATTCTTTTCTTTCATCAACATCTTGTTCATCTACATCATCTTCTTCTTATGTCACAAACATATTTCTTTCAAGTCTAGCGCAGTCTCTGAACATTACATAAATAAAAGCTTTTGTATCAATCTTCTTCTGTATTCTTAATATTCAGTTATAGCTATTTTTAAAGATCAAGCACTATCAATTCTGATCTTCATTGATTGTATCATTTAGACATGATTCTGACATTATATTAAAAATTCGTTAATCACATGATACTGATCTCATTATTCATTCAACATACTCGTACAGACAGAATAAGTCTAAAGAAATTCATTTATCTGATGATTGATAACAATCAAAAGATAGAACAACACTAAAGAATTGAATAAAATCAACAGCGAGACTGTTTGAATTGCTAAACTACTTATCACTCATTAAGTACACAAAGTTCACTCAATTACAAAAATCATGATAAAGAATCTTCGTGAATTGCTCAAGAATCAAATCAATCAATAGATTCAACGATAAAGAATCTTCATTGTTTGCTAAAGAATCAATCAAATCAATCAACAAACAAATCTCATCTTCTTTGTTGAAAATTAAACATCATCTCATATGTCTTTCTTTTTCAATTATTGAACATCATCATTTGTTTGATTTTCTTTCTAACAAATCTCATCATGTTTAATCATTCATTTATTGAAGAGCATTTCAAAGAATTTCGAAATCATTTCTCTTAAATCTCTGATGCTGATTCATCGAAATCACGAATGAAATCATCAAGTGCTGCATCATTCATTCATGAAGATGATGAATCATTCGCTGAAACAATAATACTTCTCATGTTCTACGAAATTTGAAAGACTTGAAGTCTAGTTCTTAATGAAGAAACAGATTGACTCTACAAGTTAAATAAACAACAAGAAGACGAAATTAAAGAGTTGAAGATTAAACTTCAAGCTAAAGAAAACACTTCTTCTGATTTCATTTACTCTGAGCGTTCTAGATCTCAAAAAATACCTGATTCTTCGCTGTTTACTGATGAAAAAAACTCTACTTGAAAGAACTGATATGAAAAAATTCAGAATAAACTAAAGATCAACGTTGATCTTTTTCTTAATGAACGAGTCAAATTGAGCTATATACATTCTAAATTATTTGATGACACAGCTGAGATTACTCAAGCTAGACGTGAACGTGACTATGTCAATCTTTACAAGACGATTGATGATCTTTTAGAAAAGCTAGCTTAGTTGTTTGATGACTTGAATAAGAAGATCAACTTTCGTAAAGAATACTACAACTTGATTCAAGAATTCAAGAAATTCAATGAATTTTATACTCAGTTTCAACGTCTATCTTTCTATCTAGACTATCACGAAAAGTAACTGATCGTTGATCTGAAAGATAAAATCAATTCTCGTCTTTGATTTGTTTGAATAAATCAACTAGTTCAATCTGATTTTTTAAAAGAAATTCGTTTCTATCTCATTCATTTGAATAATGATCAGTGAGTTATTTGAAAGATCAAGAACAAGCTTAAACATGTCAATAATCTTTCAAAAACTATTTTTCATAAAGTGATTGTTATCACTTAATCAGTCAATCATTTAAAGTCTGATCAGCTAAAGTTGCACAACGCGATTTTAACTAACGTCAAGAAAGCAGACGTTTTAGTTGAAATCTGTTTCATATGTCATAAATCAGATCATAGCTTTAAAGAGTGTTTCAATCAATCTACTAGAATTAATGCAGTAAACAATGAATATGATTGCTTTGATTCGAATTTCGATTCAAAAAACTAGTTATTTCTTCAAAAGTCATCAAAGAAATAGAGATTATATCTTTGTGCAAACTAGATGAAATTCTATTGAAAGAAAATTACTTTGAAAAGTCATTTCTAATTGATACTCATCTCATTTCTCAGAATCGATCTTTTAGTCTTCATTTTCTAATAGACGATGATTCAGTCATCTACACAATTGTACATTCTAATTTAATCAATAAAGTATGCAAGAAACTGAAAATTCAATCTATATCACTGACAAAAGAGAAGTTAATAAGAGATTATGATGAGAAGATATTTAAGAAAATCATCACTCATAAAATTCTATTCAATCTCATCATTGAAAGTCATAAGAAATTGACTGCATCAATGTTGATAGCTGATATTAATCATCATGAAGTCATATTGAGTAAGCTTTAAATGAATAAAAACGAAATATTACTGAATATGCAAAATGATGTCATTGTTTTTTTGAATCAATTGAATACTTCTATTTCGATTTTTTCAATTCTTCTCAATTCAAAGCACTCAAGTTGATTGCAATCATTTTCGTTCTTTTCAATCATTTAGACTAAGATCTTTATGATGCTCAAATGACTCATTTCAATCACTGCTCAGAAAGAATCATTCTTGATTTGAAGCATAAACGCAGCTTCGTTCAAAACATTGTTGAATCATTCAAAGAAGAATCAGACTGAACTTTTTGCTTTATTTATGACAGACATCAATAAAGAAATTATGTACAACACTCATTGCAATTTGAACGCTTTAAACATCTCTTCAATCAATGAAATGACTCAGAATTTAAAAGATATTAAAGCGAAACTGTCATCAAAATATCATAAGTTTCTAGATGTTTTTGATCAAGCTTAATTGAATAAACTACCTTCTCATTGCTTCTATGATCATAAAATCGAGCTCATCAGTGATTCAACATTCTTTCGCTGTCAAGTTTATTAAATGTTCTCTGTTAAACTTCTGAAAATAAAGAAGTATTTAAACAAGAATCTGTTGAAGAAATTCATCACTTCTAGTCAGATCTTTTATTTCTTCTCTGTTTTATTCGCTCTTAAAGCAAATGAAGATCTTCAATTCTGCGTAAACTATTGAAAGCTAAATGTCATTTTCAAAAGAAATAAATATTCTCTATTGTTGATAAATGAGATCATTGATAAAATAATGAGTTGCAAGCATTTAACTAGATTGAACATCATATCAGCATTCAACAAACTTCAAATGCACTTTGATAATAAGAATTACATCACTTTTATCACTGTTTTAGAAGCATATAAATACAAGATGCTATCATTTAAACTGACTAATAAATCAATCTTCTTTCAGCAATATATGAATGACGTGCTATGAGACTTTCTGAACGACTTTTGTCAAGTTTATCTAAATGACATTCTCATCTATAGCAAAATGAGAAAGAAACATAGAAATCACGTTAAACTAGTATTAAGCTGACTACGTGAAGCTGAACTGCAGATGAATATTCAAAAGTGCAAATTTGATGTAGAAGAGACTGTCTTTCTAGAAGTCATTGTATCAGAACTAAATCTTCGTATGAACTTCAGCAAAGTGATAGTCATAGTTAGTTGAATCACTTCAATCAATTTAAAAGAAATTCAGAGCTTCATGAGATTTGTTAACTTCTATCATCATTTCATTAAGAACTTCTTGAAGCTAGTCAAATTATTCATTCAGCTGACTAAAAAGAATACGTCTTTTGTTTGAAATAAGATCTGTGTTCAAGCTTTTAACAATTTAAAGAAACAAGTCAGCTCAGTCTTAATACTTCATCACTTTGATCTCAAACAACAAGCTATTCTGAAGATCAATGCTTTAAACTATGTAAAAGATGAAATACTATCTCAGTACAATGATGAGAAAGTTTTTCATTCAATGATCTTCTACAGCAAAAGCATGATCTTCGCTGAAATCAATTATTACATCTATGACAAGAAGTTGCTAATCATTATTTGATGTTTTAAACATTGATGACTTAAGCTGAAATGCATTGAACTACTCATTCAAATGTTCATTGATCATCAGACTTTAAAGATCTTCATGAAAAATAAACAGTTGAGTCAATGACAAGTCAACTATCTGAACATTTTATTGAAGTTCAACTTTCAGATCATCTTTAAATCAGATAAAATAAACATTAAAGTTGATGCTTTAATCAGAATGTTTCTAGTGAACGTTTCTGAATCAGCTCAGTGTCTTGAAGATCATTTTCAGACTATTCTAATTCTTGATAGAGTTAAGATTCTATTTATTGAATCAGAAGCAAATCTTTATCAACGAGTATGAATGATCAATTAAACAGATGAGCTTTGCAGCAAATATAAACAAGCTATGAATGAAAACAAGCTCAAATTTCATATCACTAAATTGAAGAACTGCGAAATCATTGACAACGTTCTATTTAGAAAAGATCTACTATGAATTTCTGAGAACATGCACACGAAATTACTACAAGAAGTGCATGATCAATCTTTAATCTCTCATTTCAACAATAAATGAATCATCAATCTAGTTCAGCGTTTCTACTATTGATCAGATCATCAAGCTACTATTTGATGATACATTTGAAACTATCATGCTTATCAGTGAAGCAAAGTCTCTAGAAATAGCATCAATGAACTTCATCATTTTCTCTCGATTTTACAGAAATGCTGAAAAGATATAACTATGAACTTCATCATTAAACTATCTTTTTCAGAAGACTATAACATCATTTGCACAATCATATATCATTTCATCAAAGAATGTCACTATGTTCTCTGTCATTGAAAAGACGATGACATCTCAGTCGAAAAAATGATTTGAATCATGCTATAAAACGTTTATCAACTGCATGATTTATTCAGTTCTATTGTTTTGAACAGAAACTCTCAATTCATATCAACTATATGAAAAAGTCTTTGCAAGCGACTGAGAATCACAGCTAGTTTATTCACAGTTTATCATTCTGAGATCAATGATTAATTGAAATGAGTCAATCAAGACTTTGAACGCGAACTTAGAATCTACTGCAATTACATTCAGAACGATTGAGTCAAATGAATATTTATGATGAAATTCAGCAACAATTTCAATATTTTCTTAATCACTTCAATGATTCTCTTCTACTTCAATAAAGAATTTCACTCTCAAATGAGTTTCAATTCAAATACAACTGATTATGAAACAACTTATGAACGACTTGAAGCTAAAAAAGCAAATGATATTATCATTCAAATGAAAGAGTTACTGAACTTCAATCATCAACAATTGAAAAAGATGAAGCTGATCATTGAAGTTCAGATCAATAAATATAGATGAAACATCATTTATGAAGTAAATGACTGAATTTAACTATCTTTCAAAAATGTCAAGACAATGAGACTCTGCAAAGATTTGAAAGACAAACAGCTGAGTTTCTATCAAATCACTGCTAAAGTGAATATCTTCTATCATCTTCATTTATCAGTCAGCATGAAGCATCTGCATTTGATGTTCAGCTTGAAGCTACTGCAATCATATTTAAAAGACTTTCTATCAGAACAGCATTCAGAATCACTCAGATTAATCATTATTGAAGATGATGAACATTGAAGAATAGATGATATATTGAACTTCAGACGCTATCAAGATCGAATACAGTACAAAGTTAAATGAATGAATCTAGATAGAAATGATGAATGATACTATGTCAATAAAGAGAAATTCAATGACTTAAAGAAAGTTTTGAATGAATTTCATAAGCTATATTCAAACAAATCGCGCTAAATATTGAAATAACTATCAACAAAAAGCGAACAAGTGAATTACATTCATGCAAACATGAATTTTTGAAGAGAGAAATAATGTTACAAGTGTATCAAGATTGATAAGACTGAACAAGACTGAAGTTCTAATTAATTTGCAGTGAATGCTAGCGAGTTCTCTGCATAATGATTAAAGCTAGTCAACAATCTAGTTGAAATCTGACTCAGATTTGATTCAGATATGACTCAACACTTTTTTTCTTTCTCAACACTCTTTTCTTTCATCAACATCTTGTTCATTTACATCATTTTCTTTTCATGTCATAAACACATTTCTTTCAAGTCTAGCACAGTCTTTGAACATTATATAAATAGAAGTTCTTGTATCAATCTTCTTCTGTATTCTTGTCAGAATTGTGTCTAAATGAGTCAATCAGCGAAAGTCAGAGTTGAATAGTGCTTGATCTTTAGAGATAGCTATAACTGAATATTAAGAATACAGAAGAAGATGAGTACAAGAGCTTCTATTTAAGTAATATTCAAAGACTGCGCTAAGCTTGAAGAAGATGTGTTTGTGACACAAGTAGAATGTGATGTAGAAAGAAAGATGATGTTGAACAAAAAGATGTTGATGAAAGAAAATAGAGACTGAGTCAGATCTGAGCTAAAGACATTGACTAGCTTTATTCAATCTTGATATGCTCGTAACATTATCTCTCTTTTTGAAAATTCATGTTTGCATGAATGTCGCTCATTTGCTTGCTTTCTTATTGAGTTATTTCGATACCAGCGTGACTTTCTTGAGTATAGCACATGAAATTCGTTTAAAACTTTCTCGAAGTCATTGAATTCATCTTTATTAACATAGTATCATTCATTGTCTCTATCTAGATCTTTTCATTTGATCTTGTACTGTATTCGACCTCAATAGCATCTGAAGTTCAGAATGTCATCTATCTTTCAATGTTCATCATCATCATCATCAATAATGATGAGTTTGAGAGATTTTGCATGCTGTTTTGATAAAGAGTCTTCTGAATATGATCGCAGTAGCTTTGAGCTGAACATCAAATGCAGATGCTTCATGCTGACTGATAGATGAAGATGATAGAAGATCTTCGCTTTGACAGTGATCTGATACAATTCTAGTTGTTTGTTTTTCAAATCTTTGCAGAGTCTCGTTGTCTTGACGTTTCTGAAAGATAGTCAAATTCAGTCATCTACTTCATAAATGATGTTTCATTTATGTTTATTGATCTGAACTTCAATGATCAGCTTCATCTTTTTCAATTGTTGATGATCAAAGCTCAGTAACTCTTTCATTTGAATGATAATATCATCTGCTTTTCTAGCTTCAAGTCGTTCACAAGTTGTTTCATAATCAGTTGTATTTGAATTGAAACTCATTTGAGAGTGAAATTCTTTATTGAAGTAGAAGAGAATCATTGAAGTGATTAAGAAAATATTGAAATTGTCGCTGAATTTCATCATAGATATTCATTTAACTCAGTCGTTCTGCATGTAATTGCAGTAAATTCTAAGTTCACGTTCAACGTCTTGATTGACTTGTTTCGTCTGATCTTTGATTTTCGAATGATAGACTGTGAATAAACTAGCTGTGATTCTCAGTCGCTTGCAAAGACTCTTTCACATAGTTGATATGAATTGAGAGTCTCTGTTCAAAACAATAGAACTGAGTAGATCATGCAGTCGATAGACGTTTCATAGCATGATTCAAATCGTTTCTTTGACTGAGATGTCATCATCTTCTCAATGACAGAAAACATAGTGACGTTCTTTGATGAGATGACATATGATTATGCAAATGACATTATAGTCTTCTGACAGAGATAGTTCAGTGATGAAGTTCATAGCTATATCTTTTCAGCGTTTCTGTAAAATTGAAAGAGAATGATGAAGTTCATTGATGCTATTTCTAGAAACTTTGCTTCGCTGACAAGCATGACAGTTTCAAATGTATCATTGAATAGTAACTTGATGATCTGATCAATAGTAGAAACGTTGAACTAGATCAATGATTCATTTATTGTCGAGATGAGAGATTGAAGATTGATCATGCACTTCTTGTAGCAGTTTCATATGCATATTCTCAAGAACTTACAGTAAGTCTTTTCTAAAGAGAACGTTGTCAATGATTTCGCAGTTCTTCAATTTAGTGATATGAAATTTGAGCTTGTTCTCGTTCATAGCTTGTTTATATTCATTGCAGAGCTCATTTGTTTAATTAACAATATGCACTTGCTGATAAAGATTTGCTTTCGATTCAACGAGTAGAACATTGACTTTATTAAAGATCAGAATAGTCTGAAAATGATCTTCAAGTCGTTGAGCTGATTCAGAGACGTTCACTAAAGACATTTGAGTTAAAGCATCAACTTTAGTATTCATTTTGCCTGATTTAAAGATGATCTGAAAGTTGAACTTCAACAGAATGTTCAGATAGTTGACTTGTCATTGACTCAACTGTTTATTTTTCATGAAGATTTTCAAAGCTTGATGATCAATGAATATCTGAATGAGTAGTTCAGTGCACTTCAGCTCGAATCATCAGTGTTCAAAGCATCAAATAATGACTAGCAATTTCTTGTCATAAATGTGATAATTGATTTCAGCGAAAATCATGCTTTTACTGTAGAAGATCATCAAATGAAGAACTTTCTCGTCATTATACTGAGATAGTATTTCATCTTTTACATAGTTTGAAGCATTGATCTTCAGAATAGCTTGTTGTTTGAGATTGAAGTGATGAAGTACTGAGATTGAGCTGACTTGTTTCTTTAAATTGTCAAAGACTTGAACACAGATCTTATTTCAAACAAAAGACGTATTCTTTTTAGTCAGCTGAATGAATAATTTGACTAGCTTCAAGAAGTTCTTAATGAAATGATGATAGAAGTTAACAAATCTCATGAAGCTCTGAATTTCTTTTAAATTAATTGAAGTGATTCAACTAACTATGACTATCACTTTGCTGAAGTTCATACGAAGATTTAGTTCTGATACAATGACTTCTAGAAAGATAGTCTCTTCTACATTGAATTTGCACTTTTGAATATTCATTTGCAGTTCAGCTTCACGTAGTCAACTTAATACTAGTTTAACGTGATTTCTATGTTTCTTTCTCGTTTTGCTATAGATGAGAATGTCATCTAGATAAACTTGACAAAAGTCGTTCAGAAAGTCTTATAAAACATCATTCATATATTGCTGAAAGAAGATCAATTCATTAGTCAGTTTGAATGATAGCATCTTGTATTTATATGCTTCTAAAGCAGTGATAAAAGTGATGTAATTCTCGCTATCAAGATGCATTTGAAGTTTGTTGAACGTTGATATGATGTTCAATCTAGTCAGATGCTTGCAACTCACTATTTTATCAATGATCTCATTTATCAGCGATAGAGAATATTTATTTCTTTTGAAAATGACATTTAGCTTTTAATAGTTCATGCAGAATCGAAAATCTTTATTTGCTTTGAAAGCGAATAGAACGAGAAAGAAATAGAAGATTTGACTAGAAGTGATGAATCTCTTTGACAGATTCTTGTTTAAATACTTCTTTACTTTCAGAAGTTTGACAGAGAACATTTGATAGACTCAACAGCAAGAAGACGTTGAATCATTGATGAGCTCAATTTTATGATCATAGAAGCAATGAGAGAGTAGTTTATTCAATTGAACTCGATCAAAAACATCTAGAAACTCATGATATTTTTATGACAGCTTGACTTTAATATCTTTCAAATTCTGAGTCATTTCATTGATTGAAGAGACGTTTAGAACATTCAAATTGCACTGAGTATTGTACGTGATTTCTCTATCAATATCAGTCATGAATAGAACAAAGACTTCAGTCTGATTCTTCTTTGATTGATTCAGTAGAGTTTTGAATGAAGCTGCATTTATGCTTTGAATCGAGAATAATTCTTTCTTAGTCGTAGTTGAAACAGATCATTTGAGCATAATAAAGATCTTAGTTTGAATGATAGAAGAAAGCGAAGTTGATCATGATCAACTTGAGTGCTTTGAATTGAGAAAAATTGAAAAAATCGAAATAAAAGTATTTAATTGATTTGAAAAAAAAATGACGTTGTTTTGCATATTCAATAATATTTCGTTTTTATTCATTCAAAGCTTACTCAATATGACTTTATGATGATTGATATCAGCTATCAGCATTAATACAGTCAATTTCTTATGACTTTCGATGATAAGATTGAGTAGAATTTTATGAATGATGATCTTCTTAAATATCTTTTCATCATAGTCTCTTATTAACTTCTCTTTTATCAGTGATATAGATTGAATTTCTAGTTTCTTGCATACTCTATTGACTAGATTAGCGTGTATGAGCATATGAGTGACTGAATCACTGTCTATCAGAGAATGAAGACTAAAAGATCGATTCTGAGAGTTGAGAAAGATGTCAATTAAAAATGACTTTTCAAAGTAATTTTCTTCTGATAGAATTTCGTCTAGTTTGCATAAAGATATAATTTCTATCTCTTTAATGATTTTTGAAAAGATGACTAATTTTTTGAATCGAAATTTGAATTGAAATCGAACTTAAAACGATTGTATTCATTGTTCACTGCATTGATTCTGATAGATCGATCAGAGCACTCTTTAAAGCTATGATCTGATTTATGACATATAAAACAGGTTTCAACTAAAATGTCTGCTTTCTTGACGTTAGTTAAAATCGCGTCACGCAACTTTAAATGATCAGATTTTGAATGATCAACTGATTGAGTAACAACAGCTTTATGAAAGATGATCTTTGACAGATCATTGACATGTTTAATGAGATTGACTTTGTTCTTGATTTTTCAAATGACTCGTTGATCATTATTCAAATGAATCAGATAGAAATGAATCTCTTTAAGAGAATCAGATTGAACTAATTGATTTATTCAAATGAATCGAAGACGAGAGTTTATTTTATCTTTCAGATCAATGATCAGTTGCTTTTCATGATACTTCAGATAGAAAGATAATCGTTGAAACTGAGTGTAAAACTCGCTGAACTTCTTTGATTCTTGAATCAAGTTGTAGTATTTTTTACGAAAGTTGACTTTCTTATCTGAATCATTAAACAACTCAGCTAGTTCTTTCAAAAGATCATTGACGATCTTATAGAAATTGACACAGTCACGTTCGCGTCTAGATTGAATGACATCAGCTGCGTCATTGAATAATCTGAAATGTACATAGCTCAGTTTGACTCATTCATTTGAAAAGAGATCAACGTTGATCTCTAGTTTATTCTGAATTTTGTCGTATCAGTTTTTTCAAGTAGAATTCTTTTCATCAGTAAATCAGAAAGAATCAGATATTTTCTGAAATCTAGAACGCTCAGAGTAGATGAAATCAGAAGAAGTGATTTCTTTAGTTTGAAGTTTAGTCTTCAACTCTTTGATTTCGACGTCTCGTTGATTACTTAGCTCGTTGAGTTGATCTGTTTCTCTGTCGAGAATCATGCATCAAGTCTTTCAGTTTTCAATAGAAATAGAAGATATTACTGTTTCAGCAAATGACTTGTCGTCTTTATTGATGAATGATTCAGCACTAGAGAGTTTCAATGAATCAGTCTCAGAGATTTGAGAAAAGCAACTTTGAAATTCTTTGAAATGTTCTTCGATAGATGAATGTTTTGACATGATGAAATTTGAAGAAAGAACGAGATCGAGCGAATGACGATGCTCGACAGTATTAATGAAGATGTATGATCAAGTGTTTAATCTTTAGAAAAGAATGTTGTTGATTAGAAAAATATTTTTGATTTGTGAGTTTTTGAGTGATTCTCAAGCAATTCACGAAGATTCTTTATCGTCGATTCTTTTAATCGAGTTGAACAGCTTATTTTCACTCGTCTGTTTCATGAGAATGAGTTGATTCTCTTGATCAATTTGAACTGTGTGTACTTAATGAGTGATAAGTTGTCTAGCGATTCAAACAGTCTTGTCATTGATTCTATCAAACTCTCTAGTGTTGTTCAGTCTTTTGATTGCGTCAATCATCAGATAAACGAATTTCTTTAGACTTGTTCTGTCTGTACAAGTATGTTGAATGAATAATGAGATCAGTATCGTGTGATTAACAAATTCTTAATATAATGTCAGAATCGTGTCTAGATAAGTCAATCAACGAAAGTCAGAGTTGAATAGTGCTTGATCTTTAAAGATAACTATAACTGAATATTAAGAATACAGAAAAAGATGAGTACAAAAGCTTTTATTTAAGTAATATTCAGAGTCTGCGTTAAGCTCAAAGAAAATGTGTTTATGACACGAGTAGAATGTGATGTAGAAAGAAAGATGATGTTGAATAAAAAGATGTTGATGAAAGAAAATAAAGACTGAGTCAGATCTGAGCTAAAGACATTGACTAGCTTTATTCAGTCTTGATACGCTCGTAACAATTCTTAATATTCAGTTATAACTATCTTTAAAGATCAAGCACTATCAAATCTGATCTTCATTGATTGTATCATTTAAGCATGATTCTGACAGATAGAAAAGATGATAGACTTAACATAATCAATTATCAAAGTCATCATTGACAATGAAGTAGCAATGCATTTATCAGATACAACAGTGACTTTGACGATGACAGTGCAAAGCTGACTGCATAGCTGATAAATGACTCACTGTTTATTATTCACATCTTGAAGAAAGATTCTTAAGCGAGTGAGCGAAGTAAAATTCTCTGAACAGACTGATAGAATGTTCTGCAAGTGATTATTGATTTTATTCTGAAGATTGTTTATCAGAATGCAATCATCATAATTGAGATAACTGAATAGCTTCATAAAGTTGAAGTAAAAGACATTGAAAGACTTGTTTGCTTATCTCAGAGCGTTGTACTTGTGACGACACTTTCAATTTCTATTCAGTTCATCGTATATTTTTTTCAGATGCTCAAATAGCTCGTTGATCAAAATGTATGAATGCAAAACATCATGTTAACATCGAGCAAAAATGTGCTTAGCAGCATCATCTTTTAATCTAGATATTACATAAACAATACAAATATTCTCATTATCAAAGTGATCAACAATAGTCTGAAGCTTATCGTTTATTTTAATTCTTCAGCTGTCTCATGTTGATTCATCATCATCAATGAATATAAATGAGTTCAAAAACTTGAAGAACTTGTGATGATCATTGTTGAATAAAGTAGATGACTTTCGTCAAGTATAGTTCTTAATAGAAGCTTGAAACTTTATAAACTGTTGAGATTGAGACTGATTCGCTGAACATTGTTTCTTTTTTAGACTCAATACTTTCTCTTGTAGTTCAACGATAGTCTCTTCTTGAATATTTATTGTCGTTTAATTGATCTTCAGCTCATCAAGTCTCTTGATGTGATCAACTTGTAGATTGATTCATTGCTTGTTGAGTTTCAAAGTCATGTCTTGTTGATCTCTTAACTCGATCAGCATCTTGATGATCTCATCTGACTGATCAATAACTCATTGACGAAGTTGTTGATCTGTGTTGATGTTTCATGAGATAGTGACATTCTGAGATTTCGCTGAAGCATCGAAAGAAATAAGAAAAACTCGTCTACTAGCTGTTGAAATCGTGTCTAGAATCTAATCACACTGCAGCGAGATAGTGCGTAGCTGAATAGAATGTTTGATCAATAGAGATAGCTATAACTAGAATATTAAGAATACAGAAGAAATCAAAGAGAGATTTCGAGCTGTATTTATAGTAGGGCAAAACAAAGAGAACGAAGCAGATTTGCTTGAGTATCGAAAGCGCTAGAATAGAGTGTTGAGGCTAGAGATTCAACATGAGTCAAAATCTCTAGAGCTTGTTGACTAGAAAACTCTATTCAATCTCGACACACTCGTAACATTATCTTCTTCTCTTTAAAAGTCATGTCTCTATGACTTGTAGTGTAGTTCATAGCACTGACGTAGAGTCTTAATGCCTGCCTTTCTATCAATCTTTCTATTGATTCAAACCAACCCGTCAAATGCCTATTGTAGCAGGCTCACTATGTGAGATAGAGTGATCATTGAAGCAGACTCACTAGTTGCACGTGAACGCGAGATAGATCGATTCACTGGTAGGTCGAGCGATGAGAGTAGGTGAATCATTGCATTGACGAAGAGTGTCATTGAAGCAGGCTCACTAGTCGACTTGCTCATTGAAGAGATCAACTTTCGGCTTGTCATTGTAGCAGGCTCACTATTTGCATGTGAACGTAGAACCAGGTTCACTGATAGGTAAGACGATGAGAGTAGATAGATCATTGCATTGACGAAGAGTGTCATTGTAGCAGACTCACTATGAGAACGTCATTTGTAGTAGCAGGCTCACTAATTTGATCTGACGACACAGATTGTTTTGACTCGCCTGATTCACGAGCTTGATTCGAGACGAAGAGGGAAAGAGATGAGTTGAACAGCTTATTTTCACTCGTCTGCTTCACGAGAATGAGTTGATTCTAGAGCAATCTACGAAGATTCTTTATCGTGATTCTCTTAATCGAGTGAACTGTGCGTACTTAATGAGCGGTAGATTCTCTAGCAATTCAAACAGCCTCGTCGTTGATTCTATTGACTCTCTGATGTTGTTCTGTCTTTCGATTGCGTCGATCATCAGGTAAAACAAATTTCTTTATACTCGTTTCGTTGTTCGTCGAGTAGCTTGAATGAATAATGAAATCAATATCATGTGATAAACGAATTCTTAATATAATGTTGAGATCATGCCTAGAATCTAATCACACTGCAGCGAGATAGTGCGTAGCTGAATAGAATGTTTGATCAATAGAGATAGCTATAACTAGAATATTAAGAATACAGAAGAAATCAAAGAGAAATTTCGAGCTGTATCTATAGTAGAGCAAAACAAAGAGAGCGAAGCAGATTTGCTTGAGTATCGAAAGCGCTAGAATAGAGTGTTGAGGCTAGAAATTCAACATGAGTCAAAATCTCTAGAGCTTGTTGACTAGAAAACTCTATTCAATTTCGACACACTCGTAACACTAGCAGTGTTTCTAAGCAGACGAGCTGTTCGTGACTCGACTGATTCAGAGTCGTGTGTCATTGTGAGAAAGATAAAGATAGATAAATAGATTTGATTATGATAAGATTGAGTGATTGATTTGATAAATTTGAATAAATTTGAATGTGTATTTTGATGAAAGTAATTTGAAGAATTTCTTGCAAATTTTCTGAATAGAAATAAATTATTTCATATCATTTACACGTTGATAGCAGAGTAGTTAATTAGCATTTATTTACTGTTATAGATCAGCATAGAATAAGTCATATGAATGTCATTTAACTAATAGATAAATGCTAAGAAAGAAAAGTATTTACAGAAAAGAACTCAATTCTTATATGTGTGTTTCTCAGCTTTGTGCTAGACTCAATTAGAATGATATCTTACACATATGATGCAAAATTTCAATGACATCACTTCTAGATCAGATTCTCGCTAGACTCAATTAGAATGAAATCAGACGAAGACTAAATGAAGAATAGATGAAGAATAAATGAAGACTAGAATCATAACAAAGAAGATCTTACTCATCATTTCTTCTGCTTTGACTTGTAGTTTCTGATCATATTGATCGAAGTGTTTGTACATCTTAAGATCAACGCAGTCTGTTCATGTTGATACAATTCAACTGCAACATTCATCTCATTGAAAGCATTCATTGTCGAGAACATCATTGTCAGAGTCGCTGTACATTGTAATACTGCACGCAGAATTAATTCAGATGTGACAGACTTTGTATGAATAGATTGTTGAAGAAAATCAGAAGCAACGAGCGCAAAATGAAGCAATAACTGAATAAATAACTGAGATGAGACAAGTCTTCAAATATGTTGCATATTATCAAAAGAAGAACTCTGTTAACATGCAACATGTTGAGAGCTTGACAATAACTCAAAATAACTGAAGACATCAACATGTATTCTTCACTGTGAAAGAGAAGAGAATGAGAGTGAAGAAGTCGAGGCGAGAAAGACTTTGTATACTCGAATATCTGAAAATCGTAATATGTGATGATTATCTTTCGATTCTAGTACATAACGCTTTCAAGTGTATATGCAGAAATCTTCTCATCTGTATTTGACTCAACATGTTAATGCTTCTTCTTTGCTTCGTCAATCACAATCATGCTTATAATCAAAAAAATCTACATCTTTTCAACGAAAATTCAATCTCGAGAAAGATTTACAAAAACAGAGCGAGGTAAACAAAGCAACAAACAGATCTCTTTTCTCAATCATCGCTCGAACAAATCTCAATCAAAATAATTCTCAATCTTTGCATGTTTAAAACATGCGTCTTTAATTCAAGCTTCATAACAACTTTCAGCGATCTCAGCAACGAGAAACTGCGCATGTACTGTATGCTCTTGCTCTCGACAGACATCTTTCGATCGTTGAACTCATTGCAGCTCAATCAAGCTCATTCATTGAAATAAACGTCATGAATAATATAAAAGCTTTCTATGTAGAATTGCAACATCGCTTCTGTTGAATTCTATCATGATGTCAAAATCTTCGTATTCAGATAATCAATTATTTAGCGACGTTCTTGAAGAATAATGATAGAGTTACATAGACAGTTATGAAGTGAACTTTATTCAATTTCGAAGGTTTTTTATTTTGAGAATATTTTAATGAAGCAGAAAAGAAATTTGTGTAGAATGATTCAGTGACGACTGAATGATGTAAATCAAGAGAAACAAAATTTGATTTTTGAAAAGTTTGAATGATAGCAATGAAGTTATTCATCACTTTTTATGAATACAAGAATGCGATCTTCACGTCTTAGTTATATCTATCTTAGTTATCTTGAAGAAAGTGCATGAAAATCACTATAACAAACAAACAATTTCTCATTAGAAATGATTTGAAATGATCAAGTAAACTCTTCGTTTTTCTGAGATAGTATAATTCGTTAATTCAACTTTGAGTACAAAGATAATTTAATAAGAAAGATTGAACAAAAGCGATAAATAAAACTGACTAATCTTGAGTTTCAATGCTTGAACAATTGCTTGATCTGATAGTAGCTTTTCATTACTGACTTAAGTTGCACTGATACTTGATTTGATTTGATTTGATTTGATTTGAATTCATACATTCTTGTGACATCGATTTAAGTTCAATTCATGAAAGAAACTATGCTATGTGTATTAAATGAACAAAACTCTCTGGGAAAAAAAATCGCTCATCGACTACATGATGACTTCACGTCATCGAAACAATAAAATTGACACTATGTTATCAGTAATAAATCTATAGCTTCTATTCAGCGCGTGACGCTCAAGCAAACTCTTGATGAAAGTGTCTATGCTGTTTGATTATGATGCATCGTCTTTGCTCTGCTCTTCATTGATGATATTCTATACAATGATACTTCGATCTTCGATCTTCAATCGCGAAGTCGATTTCGTTGCACTCGTGATGCTTGTGATTGTAGTGTCAAAAACTGCGTTCTCTTGCTTAATGATTGTCATTCATTGAGCAGAGAAATATGTGATGAAAGAGAGATGCACACGATGAGAAGATAAAGTGTGATTGTATTGAATAATTCTTTTCTTCTCTTGATTTGACTTGTGTCATGTAAACGTTGAATAGATTGTTAGTATAAACATGCGATCGCAATCGTTCGATGTTTGACTCTGATCAATAAAAGAGAATGCGTTCTGATCGCTTTCTTGCGCTCTCAATTTTCCACGTAGATAGATGTATGACTTGACGTCAAGTAAAGAAGGTGAGCTCAATTTCTCTCAGTATATCAGCGTGATCGACGAGTCACTACTTCTTCGAGCACTGTAGTCACGACTCTCAATACTTGAGACGACTATTCTATCTGATATCTTTTCATCAATTACTCGACGACACTGTCGATGTGATGAAGACGTTTCGATATCGACGCAGTCGACGAATTGCAAATTCTTCGATCACTTGTAGTCACAACTCTCAGACTCTTCATCTGAATTGTCTAATCACTAGCAGTATCTTTTCATCTTTTAGACATCGACATGTCATTAATCTTCTTTGTAGATCGATTGTGATTGTTAGAAGGAGGAATTGTCGCATGGGTGAAAACTCTGCACGATGACTTTCCTGATCACGCAACGTTCTAACATCGTTCGAACTGCGTCGAATTGAGATCTCTTGACTCTTCTGACTTCTATTCGGACACAGAATAGAATCAAAAGGTTCGTAGCCGGCACCACGTACAGGTGAATCTCGTTGCCAGCCCGCACTGATACTTCACACCCTTCAAAAGGGCTGTGGAGAAACTTTTAATAATAAAAAAGGGGGGTCAGCACCTATCGGTACGACCAGGGTCATAAAAAATCACTACATCGCATAGGAAAACTTCCGGGTTACACGCCTCACCAAACCCTGAAGGAGCACCGATCCTGCAACAAAACACACGACGAGACCGGCCACTTTCTCTTCAAAAAAAATCGTACCGGACAAGCCGAGATGCAGATATACTTTTGGCCCAACACGGCATCAGACGTAACGCCTCTACATTACTCTGTGGTTGCTTTACCATGCGCCCAAAAATGGTGCAGACGCCGCGAGGCAACGCAACACTCCAGCATATTCAAAACCCTTCTTTATCCGAATTTTGCTCTATTGGGGAAATGGAACTTTATTGGAGCCGTTTGCCACCAACGGAACCGAAAGGATTTCGATATATATCCTCAACTCGGGAAAGTGCAGAGAAGTCAAAGTCAGCAAACACTATCCGGGTTTTTTGTCAAAGATATAGACGTGAATGAGTAGATTTCTTTTATTTTCCTGAAGTAAATATCAAGAGTTTATTTCGGGTGTCGTTGCGAGGCTTGTGGTGATGTAAAGAATTTGAGCAAAGAAGCATATGAACGTGCAAACCGTGACTCTTCGTATGCATACGGCAGGATGGGCACCAACGATGACGGATGGCATGATATATTGGGCTATCGGTCGTTCTTTGCCAACTGTCTGCCACCCCATGGTGTGCCTTGGCCATAACAGTCCCTCTACATACTGTTAATGTCCAGCTTTGCTGTTTGGCTTCTGAGATCACCATGGAAAGAAGCGTACTCTAGCTTAATCGGAAGCAGGCAAGAACAGACTCAGGTGGACTTGGAGATACGTGCAGGATAAATCTGGCGAATCGAGCAGATTCAAAAAAGGGTTGACCTAGTACGGGGGAAAGAAAGGTGCGAGGCCGAGGAGGCCCAAAAGTTAGAACCACCTTTCAGTATCATGATGGTAGATGCTATGCCACGATAGGAGAGAAGGTTGGAAATGGGACAATCCTTTGCGCTGCCGGTTATTGACGACCCGTTTGAATGCAAATCTACAAATAGCTTCTCCGCTGATACATCTGCCAGGCTTGAAGCACGTCCGTTTCGGCATCATAGCTAAGCAGCCATTGCTGGAACTCAGGATCTGCCCAGCGATTGGGATATCCTACAAACGGCTCCATTGTTGTCAATTGCCTGTCTCGCTCTCGTTGACGTTCACCGTCCGGCAAATCGAATATGCTTCGCATGGAGGTGCTGTCGTTTGTGATACGGCTAGTCCGAGGGTTCCGGGCCTTCTCAAAGATTTGCATGAGGTGTGGTAGCTGGTTGATATTTTCTAGGTTCTCAAAAAGAGCGCCTAGTGCGGCGCCATCTTCTACCGCTTGTGCTGCTCCTTGTGCACTGCGACAATGTCTGCATTAGTATAACATGTCTTATGCGGAAGAGGATGCTTACAGGTATGGCAGCGTTGAGTGACAGGCATCTCCAATCAAGACAAACCGCCCACTTGAATGGCTCCATGTGTCCAATGGCCCCATGATCTGTAATTTCCATTTTAGTGCGCCAGTGGCCAGCTCAATAAGTTTTCTCAGTTTGGGATCCCAATTGCTGAAACGCTCTTTAATCTCCTTTACATCTGCGTTTGAGACGGTGGCTATCTCTGTGATGTTGTCTGGGCAGAGAAGTACGACGTTGCAAAGTCCGTCCTGCTTAAGTTGATAGCATACGGCATGAGCATCAGGGCCCATCCAACATATAACAGGATGTCCATCCATTAATTCACAGAGGTCTTCTTGTCGCATGATATCGTCAATTTTGACGGTGAAGCGGTAGGCCATATCTCCCGTAGAACTCGGCGCATGTGCTTGTCCCAGCAATGCTATGCGGCAAGTGGAATTGAGCCCATCCGCACCAAGAACAACGTCCGCTCGATGCTCCTCGCCATTTCTCAAGAGAATCGACGGTTTCACTGCGTTCAGCTCAGTGACTACCGATCCAAATCGAAAGACTACACCTAGACGAAAAGCTTCATCGGCAAGGACCTTGACGAGGTCCGCTCTATGAGCCAGCAAATACGGCGCACCATATCTATCCTCCGCATAGGGGACAAGAGTTTGAGTTGAAAGGACTGTGCCGTCTCGATAAGACTTTAGAACAATGCCCGACGGCCTAAGAGAATGAGACTGGACTGCTTCTAGGATGTCCCATTTTTTGAAGATGCGTGTAGCATTACAAGGGATTTGTATACCTGCTCCAACCTTGTATGCAACATTTGTTCTTAGACAATCAAAGGCGCCGCAAGAGACAGCGTCGACATACCTCACTAAGGGCTGTTGCTTGCTCAAATATGATGACTTTGTGGCCGGCCCTGCTGATACCGATTGCAGCAGCGAGCCCACTAATACCACACCCGACAACAGCAACAGTGCATACTGGTCGTGTCATGACACGTTTGCAAGATGGTTCATGGGGAGAGCAAGAGCGTGGCGAGGAATGCCTTGATTGGGGGGCTGAGGGCCTAGTTTCTACGAAAATATATTACCGTAAACTTTCCGGTAACTTATGCCGGGAAAGGTAAGGAACATGGGAAGGTAGGTATCAATCTAATACTATACGCCGTCGAGCTCCACATACTGTGAATTTAGGGATCGGTAATGACCGTCATTTCGATCGTATGACAAGTCATATGACGTCAAGTCCTGACATGGATCTGACCTGACAAATGACATGACAGCAGTCTAGTCAGATCGGGTTTCGCGCTAACCCTTTCAAGGTATAGGCTAGCCCGTTTCGGTAGAACATTCTGCAATTTCCGCCGAATTCTCCCTTTCCTCAATCTTTCTACATCAACCATCACCTCTATTGACTGTTATTCCTACTCTATATAAGCACTATGCTATCTGATTCAGCTGTACACGCCGCGTTTACCGAGTCAATCGTTCCAGGAAGAAGAGAAAGAGTAGTGAAATGCCGCGAGCGTACACTACAAAGAGAAGCTCATAGGGGTAGAAAATCAGTGGTTGAAGGAACAAAGTTCGATGTTGGAAGCTCGATAAAGAGATGAAGAAGAGACGGAAATTACACTATAAATTGCTCTGTTTTCTCTGTTTTCTCCGGGTTCTCAGGCGTTTGCGGCTTCGGAATGCTTAGAACGCTCAGCCCTGTAGTCGATTTCTGGGCTCTGATTGGTCAAAAGCCTTAGTAATATATATATATGCTGTCTTATTGACTGTCAAGTAGAAACATCTGACGTCAGCATGACAGAAAACATCTGACCTGACCTGACTGTCATATGATCGGACTTACAGCTGGTGAGAGGTTGGAAAAGTTGAGTCAGAGTCGAAACTTTTTTTTTTTGATTTCGATCCCGGCTCTACTTTCTGCATATGCTAACCATGAGTTCAAAATTATTCCAACCCCGACTCAGCTTTCTGCATATGCTAATCATGAGCTCAAGAATTAATGTTATATAGCTAAAGTAGCTAGATGATAAACAGCAAAAGCGAAGTATTGAAGCCGTGCATATGCACAGCTTGAGCGAAGCATCGAGAAAACAGCACAATCACAGATCATGCATATATCATGAATAGCAAGACGAGAGAAGATTCTTCTACATATGCTTAGCATATGCACAAAACATGCGAAATCATGAATTCAATTTGTGACATGTTATTCAACAAGCTCATCAGATCTTTCTCGTGCATTTTCTTCTTCATTCTCGTTGTTCAGCTCATGATTTGCATCATCGCTTTTCTCGTTGTTTTCAACATTTGCATTGAATGAATCTTGAGCGAGCTGAGTTTCTTCTTAGTATATGCGCAGCATATGCGAAGTGCGACACTCATCTTCAAGTCGTTCATTGATGTTTCTTTGTGCTCAGTTGATGCTGCGCATATGCATCGACGAGGCTTTGATGATCAGATGTGTATTTTATTGTGGCCTCGCTTAATGCTCTTGGCATATGCTTCGCATAGGGTCCGAAGCTTTTCCAACCCGCCGCCAAGTCTTGGATGTGCGGGGCATATGCCAATTTTAAAGTTCAACCCGACGCCAAGAATTTTTTCCGACCCCGGCTCAACTTTTCCAACCCCTCGACCAGCTGTACCCCCCATATGACCATCCGTGATCCCTAACTGTGATACATCGAGTAGAAGCGATGACAATAATTAGAGCATCGGATCCCTCAACCACCAATACTGTGTTAGAAGGTACTCAGCCCGCTAGCTGACGAGTCTAGACGTGCAGGGGTAGAGCCAGGCTAACCTACAAGCCTGCAGAGCCTGATCCGACCCCAGCATACAGTCCCGAGCTGCAGTTCACCTCAGCTGGAAGTCGCCTCGAGTTCCATGTCGCTGTACACGAATGAAGCGAATGTCAACACAGCCTGCATCGTCCTTCATGCAAAGAAGGGCGGCTAAGAGCGG
>JAABUS010001993.1_pt1 | contig 40968 bp, 35 predicted proteins | sample 5560161 | NCBI WGS metagenome assembly JAABUS01 (sample SAMN10711885, study PRJNA513376) | rock metagenome | isolation source: Antarctica rocks | place: Antarctica: Victoria Land, Trio Nunatak nord | collected 2016-01-04
TCTTCCTCCTCCCTTCCTTCCGCCTGTGCAACCCCATCCTCATCCCGCACTCCCGCACTCCCGCCCGCAACACCCCACCCCCATCCGTCCATCCACCCCATCCCCATCCCCATCCCCATCCCCATCCTCATCCCTTCGCTTTACAGCATCTCAGATCATCTTAACTGCTTGATTAGTTCCGTTGAGGGCTTGGGTTTTTGCTCTTGGTATACGAGGACACGAGGGTAGAGAGGCATGTAGATATATTGACTGAACTATCTACAGTAGTTGGTAGAACATACGGAGGAAGGAAGAAGTGGGAGGAAGGATAAATACCCCTAGCGCCAAGCCGGCTTCGGCCGGAGCGGAAATAACTAACCACCGGGATATACGTATGTGCATACGTACCCCGTTTCCAACATTTGCAGTTTGTGTGCTTCGTGGGGGTTTGTGGTTTTATTGGTTTTATTAGTTTTCATGAGTTTGATTAGCTCTCTCTGTATGGAGTTTTGGTGGGAATTGGTGTGGGGACTGACGAAGGGTTGCGGGATTGTTGGTGAAACTGTAGGATTTTTTACGAGTTTTGGGGGTTGCGGGATCTGGGGGTTTGTAAGGGGGGTTGATTTGTGGGAAAGTGTGGGTTTTCGTGGTTTGTGAGGTCTGGTGGGGGGTTTTTTTTGCAGAGGTTTTTGGTGGGGTTTTGGTTGGTTTGAGGGGAGGGGAGGATATTAATAGATGGATGAGAAGGGATGGGGTGGTGTTGTGTTATATTGTATTGTTGTGAGGGGGATTGCCCGGGGGGGTTCTTTTGGGAGGGAGTTGGTTTGTGCAGATGAAGGGTTTTGGTGGTAGTTTAGACTACCGTCCCCTTCCGGATTCTCTCCTCTCCCATTCCTACTATTCTTCCACTCTCTTCAAATCGTTCTTCAACACTTCCTTCAGATTCCTTCTTTTCCACCCTTCCACCCCTTCCACCCCCGCCAACTGTCGACTCTATACTTGGTTCCTGAATTCAACCTCGGATTTTCAGTGTGGTGATTGTGTGATCATGGCCTGAGAGGGCAGTGGGAGAGTGTTGGTGTTGCGGGGTGGGGGGATGAGGGTTGAGGGATGATGGAGAATTGAGGGATAGGAGTGGATGGAGTGACGTGGGGGGGTGGGGGCGATGGGAAGTGGGAGCGGAGGGATGGGAGTGGGGGTGATATGTGGTGGGGGGATGGGAGTGAGGGATTTCGTGACGGTATTTGAGAAATGAAACGCGAGGGTTCGGCGCTGGAAATTAATAGGGGAGCAGAGCAGAAAGGAGTGAAGAAAAGTACGAGGGCTTGAGGACGGGTTAGAGAAAATGGAGCACGTGGTAAATGTCTGTCATTTTAAAAGATTCGATTGGCATGACCATTTTTGCTTTTCGAACTAATCGGTCACCTGTATTTCTAGCAATGAGCGCCGTCTGGGTGGAGGAACGGAACACCCGTGGCCTAAACACTCTAACGAACAAGTCCTTCACGTCTATTATACTAACTTGTGTAGGGAGATGCCGGAGATGCAGCAGCGACTGGGACACCGGGACTCGTTACAGTACCATCAATCGTGTCCCCAGCCAACGCTCCGTCTCGCGGCAAATTGAAGACTTTCTTATCCACGGAGAAGCTCTTCCCGAATGGCAGACTCAGCTTCGCAAGGAGCCAGACCTCGTGTTTGTTCTTCAAGTACAACTCAACCGTGCCCTTGGCAAGCACTACGTTGATGTTGATTTTGCATGACTCTTTGAGGTTGCATTTGAAGACACCCACTGCATATTTGCGCACGTAGACTGCGGCTTCTACGTCTAGATTTTCGAGGTCAACGAAGCCCGCGATCTGCACCGTAATCGATTAGTATGTGTCTGATTAGGGGGGGAGGCCTAAAGGTCCGAATACATTGGTAAGAACATACTTCTAGAGGTCCTACAATTATATCGAAGGGGTAGGCGTTCGATTTCGCAGAAGCAAGGGTGGTGATATTGAAGTAATGATAAGACGTGAAGGGTGTCGTAGGTTTAGGATTGGTTATCATTTCTCCTGAAGTCCACGTTGGGTTCACCATGCTTTTATCTTCTGTTCTTATGACAGGCCTGTCTTCATGGCCCAACATCCGCACATATCCACCGAGTCCTTCGACCGCATCACGGGATCCCCTTTTATCGAGTGTTTTGCTGGAGCTGCTCGGGTTTGCAGGGTGGCTGACGACCGTCAATGGCAACAGAAGAAAGCAAAGCCTCAGGAGAATGGGAACGACAAGCATGGCTGCTAGATAAGTAAGGCCGAAGTAGAACTAGTTGGTTGTTGGAAAATTGAGCGATCTACTTTACTTAAAAGCAGTACATACTCAAGCTCGGAAAGAACCGTATAAGGTTTCATAGTGGAACAAGATAAGGTTGTTGGCGACGGAGTACTGCAGCTCTCGAGTTCGGAAATTTAAGGAGTAAATCGCTCTTGCGGCTGATGGCAAACTTCAAATTCTGAAGCATTGAGGCGGGAAGCGCTCTTGCGATTTGCAATTAGTAGATCGCCAAATTCCGGAAGTATGGACGAACACAATATCCGACCTATAAGATATTTGGACACTTCAATAACGATCAGGCGTACAAGGTCGGCTCCCCCACTATCGTTCTGTCGCGTGAGGATGGAGATAAGGCGTATCTGATTTCGCACGCCTGGACTAAATATTTACACCAAGCTGACATATACGACCAATCAATGTCAACGTGCAAAATCGTTTTCTAGTTCCTCATCATATTCAATCTAGAAAAGTGCCACCTTGAATGGAAGCGATTAGCCAACTGACTCGACTTCCGGGAAGTGAAACAGTAGCCAACCTGTTCAAGGAGCACTTGATGCGAGCCGCCTTCGTCGTCTTTCTACTCGTCAAACTGTATGAAGGTCACCTAGCGGACCCAATCGTCCCGAGCAAGTGTCCTGTAGCATCACTTTCTATGCACAGTAACATAAGGGTCGCAAACGAATCGACGCCCAAGAAAGGGTGAATAAGTCCTAGGTATTTGAGAGCTAGGATATGAGGCTCGATCCTGGTTGATGCCAATGTTCGTGACCTGTCCCAGAGAATTATAGGAGTGTTGGGAAAGATTGGTAAGAGTAAGGGGCTTGACTCGTCCATATAATCCGCTTTTTAAGGATTTCTCAACCTCCGATTAAGAACTTGGTATGTGCCTCCCACAAGTGCAGGAGATAGACGCTATTTTCTTTTCTTCGGGAATTTCACGCAAACTTGTGTTCTCTTATGAATGCTTATTTCACGTTCGTATGACAAATTGTATAGATTCGGTCGCCTTCCTGTTTCATGTATGCAGCTCGAATACTCTTTGGTCCTACAAAGCGCATGTCGCCTCTCAATGAGTAGGCATTGCCGAGGATAGCGGTTAGACGATGAAGAGGCCTCTGCGTTCAACTCTGTTTATAGCTTGACGTAGGTCAGTATGCGTATAAAGAGCTATAATATACTTGATATCGTAGTTGTGCTGCTTGGCTAGATCTTCAACATTGCTGCCTTTTAGACTGAACGTTTGGTGATGCCAGTTGGTCATCGCTTATACATATGTCTTTCGCGAAAATCCCAGTCTGGTCGATGGCTGTATGGTGTTTGTGTCTTTGGGCTAGTCTGGGCATGACTATGTCTCCCCCAAGCTCACTCCGAAACTTGGAATTGCCCAATCCTCACTTTCAGCTAGGGTAGAAGCCCCAGTGATGACCCTCTGCTAAACGATGCTTTGAGTCGAGAGCTGACGACAATCAAAGCAAACCCAATAGCTTGGTCATGCCCGAACCTGCGAACTCAAATGAACCTGGATCATTCGGCATCGACCTCCATCCTGGTAATACTTCAATAAAGGCTCAAGCAGTCGCCGGAATTCTTACTCAGGCCCTCTATGAAGCCTACATCAAGGATGGGTTTTGGCCGAAGGAGTCCAGACCGCTGTACGACTATCCCTTCGTTGAAAATTCAATCGTACCTCCACTTTTCAGCGTTCGGATCCAGATGGCAGCGGTTGGCAATCAAACGGGTGATTATGTTCTAACCAACCGGCGAGTTGTCCTAGCATTGTCCCTCATGGGCTTCAGTTTCGCGCATGAGAAGGACCTGATGAATCTCAAGGAATATGCTTTCGACGTGGTTGTTGCAAGGGGGGACAAGCCGCAGGTGGTTATTGCTCGCGGATCATTAACGAACAATATCCCACCACCTTCTACAATTTCTAAACCCCAAACAGCTTAAAACGAAAAAAGATTAGGAGGGGAAGAAACACTACTTGGAAAGACTTCAAATGTACATATAGAGAAGTTTTGCTTTAGCTGCAAAATGTTTAGCATCGATTATGCGATGAAGAAGATATTCTCAATACTGTGAAACGCTATTTGTAACAGATAATCGGTAGCAGAGAAAAAATATGTAAGATGATTTAAGACGGACATGCTGGGTTGGGTATCGAAGCTGTCGATGCTATCTTCAAGCGTTTACTGGCTTCTAACGTCTTTCCGTCTACGATCTTTGATTGTATGCAGACTGAAATAATCAGTATCGTCGGGACGGCTCTTCGGAGTCTCATGATTAACATACCCTTGAGCATTTGGTACCCGGAGACCGTCCGGTGACCGCTGTAAAAGGTGACCCAAAACAGGACGTAAAGTGCATTGGACAAAGCGTAAGGAAACCCTGTACGGTGTATTTTGCTTTATCCCGTGCCTCTACTATTTAATGGTATGTTGATGTTGGCTCCTAAGAGCTCGCTGTGGCTGATGTCTCCTATTCTTTTTATGCCTCTCCTTCCACCTTGTCTTCATAGCACATGCATAGACAGAAAGCCAGCAGCCTCATCGAGATAGCGGCGCCGACGGAAACGCAGACCCAGACGAACAATTCAATGACAGTCACTGCCATTATGGATGTGTAGACTAGTGTTCCAGCTGTATAGTAGATTCTCCATATCAGTTGAATTAACCATGGATCGCCACCGCCTTGAATTGCAGATGCATGGTCCTGATGAAGGGCGCCGCTCCACACCATAGCGGGAGCCACAACTTCAACTCCCCGCCTTCCGCCGGTGCCATGGTAGGCCTAAGCACTGACAGCTACTTCTCGCCCGCGCTCCCACTGGCCGCCTACTATGGCGCTCTTCCTTCTGGCCACATTCAACAACAGATGATGTTCTACAACTCCCCCCGGTCCCTCCTCAGCAACCAGGAATGCTTTATAGCGCTCCGCCGCAACCGCAGCAAGTCTTCCTCGGCTTTGTAAATACGGATTATACGTCGAGACCGGTCTACGGTCCCCCAGGCGCGAGTTTCGATCGACAGGGCAATTTGTATCTTCAGCACGGCGATGGAAGCAAGGAGTGGATTGGTCCCTATCGCGACTGGACTGGGGCCATTGTGAAAGATCCAAACCAGCGGGCGGAGGAAGATTGCTGCTATACGATTTTCGGGAACAAGGGGTCTTATGACATATAGGGTACTGTAGAGCTACGGATACGCCGGGAGGGTATCGGCTGGCGAAGCGGTGGGCGCTTGGGATAGTGGGAGCAATCTAACCAGTCAAGGGCGTTGTGGCTCCTCCCTTAGTTAAAAGTCCAGCCTCGAGCTGAACGCTGCTGGCCTCAATGAAAGCACTGCTACATCTTTAATCTTTTGATGCTCAGAATTTTGCCTTAATAAACAAGGTATTAACGTCATATATTTATTATTATTATCGCAGTCGGTGATCATTACATATGTATTTCATCGTCGATTATAATAATATCTGTTAATCGCTTGCTGAGGTGGTCGAGGGAGCCAGATGCGGCTAGCGCTCAATGAGGAAGCTTGGCCGACAGAGCCGCTGTAAGTACAATACCCAGGCATCGGCTTCTCTTCAAATATCCACCACCCTAGCCTGACCAACTTCCGTGGATTCGATGGCCAAATCGCGTGCTTTTCAAGAAAAAGCTAGGAGTGCTGGGCGATAGCAGTAATATCGCTGACTTGGCAGCAGCACTTGACTTCATGCCACTTGCAATTATGCAAGCGGCGGTATATGTCACCCAAAGAGCCCCGCGATATTCTGTACAGTACCTGGAGGACTTTCGAAAAAGTGACCGCAAGAAGGCTAGTCTTTTCAACTACAAAGTGGACCACCTTCGAAGGGACCCGGAAGCCAAAAAGTCGATCATTATTACAGAGCAGATATCGTTTACTATATCTGTCGGACGTGACTATTAGCAGCGGATTTGCTATCGCTGAAGAGCTTCTTTAACCGATAAGGTATCCCTAAAGCCCTTATTCAAACTCGAGCCGAAAGTGGAAACGGCCATAGAAGCCAGAAAGCACGCGACCAGGACGACGACTAAAGAGACGATAAAGAAAACGCATCGGCGTCCAGTAAGGGGGACCGATTTGAAGAAGATATATAGATATTCAGAGACTACGCGTTTATCTCCGTCGATAAGGATCGAAGCTTTAAGATGCATACGCTGGTACAACTGGCTACGCGAACGTGGCTAGAAGCGAGCGGACAACTTGAGAAATGGAAGCAGCAATACTTTAAGAGTCTTTCCGCCGCGTTCCCAACGGGAAAGTACGAAAATTGGACAAAGTGCCAAGCGCTTTTTCCAAATGCAAAGTCGGCAATCACACAACGGCCAAGAGCAGAAGAAACGCTATGAGAATGAGCTCTACTGCTGTTCAATACCGCCTGATATGCGTGAAGAAAAGGCAATATCATTGAAGCAGCAACGCTGTCTGAAAAAGCGATGAAAGTGATAAAGAAGATACTCGGTCGAAAGCATAAAGAGACGCTGCGTAGTATGAAAACGATAGGCTTGACGTATAGCTTGGAAGGTCAATGAGACAACGCTGAAGAGATCTATCGACAAGCGTTGACGTTGAGAGAATGAGTACTGGGCAAAGAGCATTCTGATACGCTAGGGAGCGTTTACTGTCTTGCCTATTTACTGTATCAACGGAAGTAGCATTAGAATATAGAATTATTCTACTATCAAGTATGTACCAGATATAAAAAAAACATTACAAAAGAGTCATTCGACCACTGCGGCTTGCTCACAGCATTATTCTTTAATGCTTCAAAAAGAAAAAGGCTCATTAGAACGGGAATTCATAAGCGTAGGAAAGATGCTCATGAAGGGTCTAAGGCTTGTACATTGTGACTATCAGCAGCTTTTGCTGATAGACCGTTCCTTCCAGGCGAAAGTCGAATGTGGCTTCCTCGACACTAGCGAGCAAATAGCTGGGAGCACCAGCATTCTAACGGGAGTCGATGAGCAGCTTGTTCTATCAGGCTTTCGGCCTCTCCTTTCTTAAGTAGACTAGCCTTCAAGTAGAATGTGCATTCTTTTTCGAATCAATATAGGAGATGTGGAAATTTCTAGGGTGAAAAACTTGATTCTACTTGGTAGAACTGTTATATGTATTCTGATGAGTACCCGCGTGAATAACATCTGACGGAAATAGAGGCTAGGTCAATCCGCAAAGGTGGGCTCCCCTTACATAAACGTCTCACTGGACAAAAAGCTAAATAGTGCAACTTGTTCAATCAAAGATCCTCCACCCTGTATACTTCATATGCAGGCTCCTCATACGGATGGGTACTGGATAGTCTATTAGAGCAGCCCTGGTGCGGGAATAAAGTACACAAAACTCAGTATGGTCGAAGTTGGTGGAAGACAGCAAGCACATTACGAACTTACTCTTTCAGTGCGTCAACCGCCTTCTTAGCAACGTCCTTACCCACACATAGAGTTTCGACCCTAGCCTCCTTCACCGTTTCCAGTTTGCCTGTGCTTCCGATATTTGGATTCGCTGTGTCTCAGGCTCGGAATTGACCGGTACCCATGGCGGTCCAACAGCATTCTGTATAATTTCCTGGGCCGGGGTAGCGACCTGCACCAGCAGCAAAGATGGCGGTTTTGCAGGCTTGGAGAGCGGATTCAGGTACGAAGAAGACGAGCTTGAAGAGCGTTGTAGCAGTAACCACGGTCGCCATTCCAAGAGTCAGGCCTCAATCATTACTGGATACAAAGGATAATGGACAACAACGTCAAGACTTCCAGCTCACTATGTCTGGGTTAGAGCACAGAATCACTTAACAGAGAGGTGCTGTTTACCCGGATCGGCAAAACCAAGCCTTGAAGCCCGGCGTATCTATTTACTAAGCTCACCCTCTGTGACTAGGTGGGGTTTGCCTCAGTATCTCGTTGTTTTGGTGCGCGCCCATACAAATTTTTGAGTTAACTTCCAAATTCATCAACATTCTTCTTCACGACGCGATCAGCAACGCAACGCAGTTCTTATTCACATATATTCAGGTTTGGCTCTACTTTTACATCTGCTGTATACACTGACACACATTCTAAGATTATATCTTGTTGCGATGGCACTGTAATATCGGGTGACCTGACTTCACTCGCTTTTGACCCGAAATTTCGATAGCAATTCTCAACTTTTGAGCATAGTCATGCTTCAATTTATTCTCGTCGGTGTTTCTGATACTTGATTCGAGTCTCCGACTTTGAATTTGACGAGCTTCAAGATAACAGATACGAAGTTGCTCTCATAAGCTCATCGTTCTGTGTACTGGCTCAACTGCTCGTAGTAGCGAGAAGCATTGTTTGAAGCACTTTTTGACGTGTGTTATGCGCTCGACCGACGCGTATTTTGAAGCATGTAGGGTGTTCGATAGGGAGCTCGATAGGAAGTTTGGTAGGGAGTTAGGGAATTTGGTAGGGAGATCATACACAACTCCATCTCACATGTGATCGATTACCTGGACTCCCATTGCCATGCCACGCCCCCCTCCATCGCGTTCAATGGCTTCAGTCATTAGATCGGCGCGGCGCTGGTTGAACAAGGCCCCTTTGCAGCCCCTGCACTTTCAGGATGCCAATTTCGAGACGTTACCCGCGTCGCGGAAAATTGAGGAGGAAATACACGACGTCTCAACGGGCAGATATTATCCGTTACGAATCGGTGAAGTACTAAATACGAAGTACCAAGTCGTCGGAAAATTAGGATTTGGCCTTGGTTCGACCGTCTGGCTGGCTAATGACCTGTAGTGAGTTGCGTCGTGTCATTGTGACAAAGTACTTATATATCTAGTGAGCATCGTGCGATTGCGCTGAAGGTATTCACAAAAGATCAACAGAACCTTGAAGAGATCAGCATCTATAAGCATTTGGTGAGCATCAAATCGAACCACCCAGGACGCCGCCATCTCCGCGATGCACTAGATACCTTCACTCTATATGGTCCCAGAGGCGAGCACCAATGTCTCGTACAGGAGCCAATGTGGGAAAGCGCACGAGACTTACTCCGGCGGAATATGAGCCACAGGTTCACAGAAGACTTACTAAAGGCATTCCTTTATCGCTTGCTTCAAGCCCTTGATTATCTCCATTCGGAAGCGCGTTTGATTCATACAGGCGAGTATCCTCTCTACCCATAACGCGCGAAGATAGACTCATTATATTCTAGATATCAGCGCTGGTAATGTTCTTATGGAAATTGAAGACCACTCGATTATCACAGCATTCATCAAAGTCGAACAAGATCACCCCTCGCCTCGTAAAGAAGTTGATGAATATACTATCTATGCTTCTCGGAGCTTCGACTTGCCGAAAAGTATCGGAGAACCTGTTCTTAGCGATTTTGGCTCGGCTGTATCTGGGGATGTCGCGCATGACGAAGATGTGCAACCGAACGTGTATAGGTCGCCCGAGGTCTGCTTGCAGATCCCGTGGAGCTACAGCATCGATATTTGGAACATTGGGGTTCTTGTAGGTTGTACCAGAGATCGTCAAGAGGTGAACTGACGCGACTATCAGGTTTGGGACCTGTTTGAGGGGAAACACATGTTCTACGGACAGGATCCTAAAGAGAAACGGTATATGACTCGTGCTCACATTGCTGAGATGATTGCTATGATGGGACCGCCGCCTTTGGAACTTTTGAAGCGTGGAAAGAGGACCGCCGAGTTCTTCACCAAGGATGGTAAGCACTATCGGTACTGACACCGAATGTCTTCAAGCTTAATCTTGTAGGTCAATGGCGTGGTGAAATACCCCTTCCAAGTGCTACTAGCCTAGAGGAGTCTGAGGAGAACCTCGACGGTAGTAGCAAGGAAGCCTTCCTTCAGTTTATGCGCAAAATGTTGCAATGGCAGCCCGAACATCGACAGACGGCGAAACAGCTACTACAAGACCCCTGGTTAAATGGAGTTGCTACGATGTAGCCTCTTTACGAACAAGGCTCTCACTCAAGAAGTGCTTTTAAGTCTACGAGATAGCGCGAGAGCCGCGTTTCTTTGGACTACAATAGCATTCATGACACCGAGATGCGTGCTGATACCGCTTTTTCCACCCTATTTGCCTCTTCTTACCGCACGCATGCGCCTATCGCCTTTACTATATGCACCACTGATCTTCGCTAGCATTTTAGCTTAGATTATAAGCTTCAGCGTAATTAACTCCAGCTCTCAAGAACAATAGTTGACAACCTCAAACATAGATAAAGCTCGCTCACTTCACAACACAAGTCTAAAGGCTTTACCAAAAAGCCAGCATCGCAACGCACCAAGCTCCTGCGACGCCTTCCTCTCACCTTACCTGCTCCAAAGTCTTCACCATCCCAGGCCGCCCTGGCGCCGTCTCCGCAAACCTAAACCGCCGGTACAGCCCCGGCGTCCCCAGATTCGCAATCCGATTTCCATACGCCCCCAGCTCCGCCCTCTCCTTGGCGCGCATCAACAGCGCCTCCAGCACCACAGCCCCCAAACCCTGCCGCCACTACGCCGGACTGACAGCTATATCTATCGTACTCTTCTCTGACTACTTTTCTTTTCTCAGAAAGACTGTCAACCTTGATGCCTCTAAGGAGGGATGCTTGGAGAGAATGTATGTCTTTTTCCTATCATAAACTCAGCAACCGTGATATATACAAAAGAGACCTTACCTGGTATGGATGACCATCTTTACAGAACCAAACAGACTTCCCTTCAGCAGTATGCGCGTTCTCACGTCGCTCTACCTTGATGTCGATAACACTTGTCGTTAGTTGTGTCTATCGTTGACGAAATATCGGTCGATGCTTGGTAGTGGAGGTAGATTGGGACTGACATATCGTGCCATCGCTTGGGGAACAACATATCAGGCTGGCGCAATCATGAGACAGAGCTTAAACACCAGCAGGCGCTTAGAAACCCTGATCATGTTTTCAAGGCGTCTCTTGGAGAGAAAATGGGCGACATGGGGATCATAAGCTTTTGTGTATTCTTGATTGGTAACCAGGGAAATGTTTCGATCAAGACTATATTGATATAAATGGGATTCGGGTGAGGGGGCTACGTACTCTATATCTCGATTTTTTCCAGCACCCTAAGTGGTGAATCTAACTGTGCTGAGAGGCTTCACGCATGGAATGCGTTGTCCGGAATCGAAACATCTCCGTAGTACACCTGAGCCTAATTAAATGGGACCGAATGGTTGTCGTAGTATACCCAATCCTAGTCAACGGGGACTCAACAGTTCCCGTAGGATATTTTGAGCACTACATATATCCATATTGACTTGTGCTCCACTACATGCTCAGAATCGGTAATTACAAGTCGTGAATCGAACAATCAGTCGATAGGAGAATACAACTTCATTTTGGCCATGTCCGCACTTCTGGTGGGGATCGGGAGCTTGGAACGTTGCGCTCCGGCTTGGGGGAAATCGCCATACATATCTACCTAGTATGGTATAGGTCGCGGTATCGACGGAAACTGTCTTTCGCGCATTCGACAAGACAGCGGTGAGGTGCTGAGTGAGTCTAATTGATGATAGGTGATAGTGAACTTTTGCTGGACACTTATCATCGTCCGAGGGTCCGCTCATCCTTCTGTTGGCTTTCGACGAGCGGTTCCCCCTGGCGTTGGGACGATTTGATGCGATTGGCCAAGGCTTAGCATTAGGTAGATGCATCATGCATGACACCTGTGCTTCCTCGCTGCTCCCTCTAAAGCGGCCCCGCTCCCTTTCCTAACCCGGACCGGCAATTCTCAATCCTAAGTTCGGGGATCGTATAATATATAAGTATATATATATAGCATCGCTGTGTGCCCAAACCGACCCTTACTAAGGTCCCTCCGCTTTGCTCTCGCGCTAACGCTCCTTTCGTCTCTTTGCTCCCTCTCTGCTCTCCCTTGCTCGCTCGTTGCTTCCCCGTGCTCCCCCTCAGCCACCTCCTGCTCGCGCTCTCTGCTCCCTCCTGCTCCCTCCTTCGAGGTTACGACTTGAATGGTGGTCCGATGGACAGTTTCCGATTTCACTAGTGACATTGACTTAAACGATGAGCTTCTGGTCAAAGCCTCCCTAAATTGAGTGCCTAACCCTCACTGAATATACTCAATCTTTACATCTAGTCAACTCGCGGAGGGGAAGGCTAGGGATCAGCGCAGCAAATGGTATGGGTTTGATACGAATGCTTTTCTGTTCTTCGCATTTGACATAAGTTGACTCGTTACTGAAAGTCGAAAAGTGCTTATCGAATCATCATTAAAGTCGTAACCTCATATCAATCATTTGTCACATAGATTGATCGTTCTTGTCTAGAAAGTATTAAAACATGATTTTTTTTTGAGTCTGTTCAGACTAGCTAACTTACGTTTAATTCTGCTCAAAGAGTTTCACTGTTGAAAAGTTCTTTTAATTATTCTTCGATAAAATTAATACTATGTTTTGAGAAAACTGATTCAATGAGAGTTCATGTCAGTATCTTGGAATTTTTGCGGTGCTTGCTGGCTTGAGTTGACTTCTAGGTGTCGAAGTCCTGGGGTTTAGCGCGGAAACCTCTGCATGAGCTTATAGCTTCGAAGCTTCGTCTTCTTGCAACCTCGTGCGTTATGTATTTAGTTAATTGAACACCTACCATTGTACCTGCCTTACACCCGTGATACACAATTCCCTCCCAACAGTCCCAGCCATCCAGAAACAACTCTCCCCTACCTTTGGCCGTCCTCTCTCTTCTCCCAAGCAGGCATGCCCACTCAAGCAGTACACTTGCAATTACAATTCGGCGCAGTGCCATTCGAGACCATCAAGCCCTGCTGGCCCCAAGTCGACATGGAGCCATTCGAAGCCGAAATGCTGAAGATGCCGGTGCCAAAGGACGCCGTGCCCTGGCTCATTTGCAGATAGCAATTAGGCTGCGGGCCAACGTCTAGGAGGAGCGGGTGGACGTTGTCGGCGGAGGGAATGGAGATGTTTACGAGGGCTGTTGGGGGGGGGAGATTCGTTGTCAGCAATGGCTGTAGATTGCGGGCAGAATTCGGATTATGATGGGGATGCTGCAGAACTTACGGTTCGTGAGATAGCTGCAGTAGAGTTGCAGAGAGGATTTGGTGTAGGTCGTCGTCCAGGAGACGTCGATGGTGTCGCCGTCGTGGAATTCTTGGCCGCTGGTGGGAGCGGGGAATTGGAAGAGGTTGGCGAGGGACCCGGACGCGAGGGCTAGGATGGTGAGGGTGCGGGTTGTGAAGTGCATGGTTGAGTTTGGCTGTAAGTAACTTGATGCAGTCGCTGCTTCAATGGTCTACCAAAAGATTGCGAAATCCAACCTGGGATTTTGTGGGACAATGAGACGAGACAGTGAATCGTGAATCGTGAACCGTGAACCGTGAAAGATGAGCTGCTTCATACTTCGTTCTACCATCGTCAGGCCTTTATATAACCTGACTGATTCACCGCATCAAACAAGCGAGATTCAGGAACAGCGGCCTGTGTAGGTTATGTTGTTCGTTAACCCGCTCTACTAACTATTATACAGGTAAGTAGATTGAGGTTTCGCGGCTGTTACGGTACGGCTCGGGAAAGCTACTTTTATGTAGTTGAATATGCGATCTTATTCGCGACTTGCGTACCGTGCCTTGAGTGTACTGTAACCCTGTAAAGAGTGAGGCTTTGAACCTGAATTGTAAGTCTTGCCCTTTGGGTCCTCGGGTTTTGCAGATGCGATCTAAGCTATCCATGTCGTTGGTCACCGGCATCGATAGTATTCGGCACAGTTGTGTCTCAGAAGAAGTGGAATGGGAGGGCTGAGCTGTACATATTCGCGCGCTCGAACCTTGCTAGAAGGTCGAGCGATCTCTTATCTTAGTGAATCGCACCCGTTACATATCCATTTGCCTTCGAATGGTTCGAAATGAGGTCTTGGCGAACAGAGTCATTCCGGTTGTCAACGTCGTCTATGCTCATTGAATGTCCCGATCCATATTGATTGAACGTTGCAGGTGTTTTGATACCGAACCCTACCTGTGAGTTTAAAATTTAGCACGGTAGAAGCATTGGCTGGAAGTCTGATATATGTATGTGAACCACACCGGTTATTTAGTAGTAAATACAAATACTATCGTCTAGCCTACGTGAAATCATTATATCGTCAGCACACTTCACACTGCTAGAGGACTTTAATAGTATTATTCGTACTATTAGAGGGATTACTAGCATATATAGATAACAGTGCGGGCGAATATCTCTAAGAGCAGCTATAGCCGGGTATCAGGCAGCTAATTCAGGCTCCCACCTACTGCGCCCTCTGCACTGCCTCATAGTACTTCCTTTGTGCTCCCTCGGTGCTCCCCTCTGCTTCCTCGATGCTCCCCTCTGCTCCCTCGATGCATATATATTATATACACCCCGAACTTAGGATTGGGGATTGCCGTTTCCGTTCGGGAAAGGGACCAAAGCCGCTTTAGAGGGAGCAGCGAGGGAGCAAGGGGGGCGCACCCGAATAATTTGACGGATCGTATTACAGGGAGAATTGTCGATCAGCTTACTCACAATAGCACTTTCGGGTTTTCTGCTTTCGACGAAGTCGATGCCAGAGCTTAGCATGAATGGTGAGAAGTGGATCATGATAACGAACCAAAGCTGTGACAAGTCGGCTTGAGTCGTCATCGTTTAGAAAAGGCGATAAGAGAGCGAGTAGGGGAAAACCGGATCCCGGGCACGCCGGGCTAGGTATAACTGTGAAAATGTTTCTTCATAATGTTTGCGATGATAAAACAGTTTTTAAAACATTATAAATAATTTAATAATGTATTATAACAACGACGTAAACTGTATATAAAAGAAAAAGAAAGTGGTTGAGAAAGAAGTAGATCTCGATTGAAAAGAAAAGGTTGATTGATATAAAATGCTAAGCAAAAACATTTCAAACGATCGGAATTACATCAGCTCCCTTTTAGCTTACGCTGATCGATCTGTGTCGTGTAACCGAGCCCGTTTTTGCAGCCGAGAGCGCGTGGTGCTTGCGTCTGTCAATCTGTCATTGTTGACGAGATTGGTAGAGGAGTCTCAAGGAGCACCGAGTACTAAGCCAAAGCCAAGTGATGACTGCATACCCCCTTGTGTCCTGCGGACCAACTTCTTATCTTCCCACGAAACGGAATTAATATGACAATGCTCACCTTGCCAGATTCAGCCTCAAAACTAGCACAGCCGGCGTCATTCCACATTCGAGCTTTTCACGCTTTCCCCTATGCGTGAGCCATCTGGCGAGGAAATTCCGAGCGACGAGATCAAGGGGCTCTGATTGGCCACATACAGTCCAAAGGGGCAATATATGCCAAGCATATCAACCATCACGACTTCTGACCACACGCGGCCTAACACAGCCACAACGTTTCGATGCCGCAAAGTTACATTCATCAAATGCGAAGCTACTGTACATAGTGATAGTGGTGGACTAGTAGTAGTAAGGTACGGAAGATAGTAGGCACTTCAGTTGTAAGGTATACTGGAGTCTGTATGGCAGCAGACGAAACCCATAACCACAACGCCAGGACACCCAGTGCTACGGTGACGGCGCCCTTCCCGGGTCGATGCACGCTTTACACTAACTGGCCATCCGCTACCAATGACGATCTCAGGTACACGGTAAGTAGCTGCCGGGATCCTCCCCCCCACCCCTCCCACCCCAAAGGCACACATCATACATGGGCATATCCAGACACCCACTTCCGGTATGCTCTGCGCTCTACTTCAGGGAACCTTCAGAGTTGCATACGCCTCTCGAATGCATTGTCCTTTCGTCTCATCTTGTTGATCAGCCCAGCGTGCAGAATTCTTGCTTCTGAACAGTATATCACATGAAATCTAGAGCGTTTCAAATGTCTTCATAGCCCGAGTGATAGAGCTTCTTCAGAAGTACATGGTTTTTCATCTCCACCGTCATTTGAGATTTGTAGTTTATAAGGTGCTCCCCCAGCAAACTATGAGAGTTTAAAGAATCCCTTGTATTTGTTGAAGAGCACGAGAAAGACGGTGTTATATACGCTCCTTGTTGGCCTAACATCCAATCGGCAAACTTTACCAGCTTATTTTCGAGCTACTACCGGCGAACAAACGATCTACCATCGGTGACGGGAGCTTCCTCCACAGATGCAACGCAAGCGAGATCAATCATCATGGCAGCCAAGAGAGAATTTGCCGACGATTGCACCAAGGCTCAAGCAGCCATTGACTCGGGACCCTAGCCCTAATAGCCAGAACGCCAGAGGCAATGTGACGAATAATGCTGGACAACGACTGCCTCCAAGGTCTCGGTTTGGGTGTTGGTAGGTCCTTCCGACCAGTGAGCTCGGGGCTTAGAGCTGATATCGCCCTGTTCTTAGGACTTGTCGGGCAAGCCGCTTCTCGCCATGGAATGCCACAAGATGATTTTGCTAACGTGACATAGATGCGTAAGGTCAAGTCCGTCTTCCTTTCTCTCCTTTGCCAGAAAGCAATGGTGCTCATCATTTATGACACAGATGCGATGAAGCTAGGCCTAAATGCACTGTAAGACCCGGATAACCCCCACTGGCCATCACGGTGGAGGTAGAGGCTAACCTTGGAACCTTTCTATCAGCCTTGCAACCGCTTGGGACACCTTTGTGACTATAGTCCTCGCCTTTCATTCAAGGATGAAACTCCCCGGGTTGTTGAGAAAATGCAAGGTGTGACAAGGGCGGGAGGCAATATCAACTCGGTCTTTGATCGTACGTCTATCTCTATGCCTTGGAAGCGAGTAATACTAACAAGATAGACTCTTGTCAGCGCGGCTTCGGATCCAGTGACACGTCTCAGGCAACAGATGATTTGCTCTTACCCTTTGCTTTACTGACAAACGACGAGGATCGGGAGAGGAAAGCAGAATATCGAGCACCAGGAACTTATAACGTTATTGCCACACTCGAAAGCTTTGCGAACCTTAAGGAGTATAGAGGCGACAAAAACATGGTTGTGAGAAACAGGGTAGAAACGTTGGACGATATTCTAGCGGACCAACAGCGCGCCAATAGCCTTAAAAGCAGAAAATCCAGCGCAGACATGTCCGAAGATCCAGATATACTGATCCTGAACGAATTTGAAGACAACACCAGGAGAATCCCGGCCTCGGGCTCTCTTAACGCACAGTCTCGAACTCATGGAACGTCGTCGTCACCAGTCATCTCCTCCGAAGCAATCACTCAGCATACGGACTCTCCAGATCACGAGGCACAGTCAATAGATATCTCAACTCTTGATGGAGAAGACGCTCGACTAGTATCTTATTACCGGGATTTTATTTGTCGTCAGGTAGTCCAAGTGCATAACGACTCGCTGGGCTGTCCCCAGAATACCGGTAGGCGTTCAGTGCAGGAAATCTTAGAGACAGAGGCGACCCGTTTCCCTCCTGTAAGTACATTCTGTATATCATCAACTGTATCTACTCTTATCTTAGCTTACATCCCTCATCAACCTCTTTTAAGTTTTCTTTTGAACGTTTTACGAGCAAAGCTACCTCGGCGCGGTTTCAACTGACACTTTCTTTCTTCCAGCTCTACCACGCTCTCATGGCATTTTCTGCGTTGAGTATGGCCCATACAACCGGTGTTCAGAACCTCGAAGCACTGCAGCATTACCAACAAGCGCTGCCGTCACTGCAATATAGCCTTCAAGGGCCGTCAGATTTATCTTCCGACGGGACGTTACTGACTCACTTCACTTTGCTTCTATATGACGTAAGCGATCCAGATAGAAGCCTCTCAACATTCTTCCTAACAATGTAAGAAGATTGCAGCTGCTGAACCAGGGGGCTCGAACCTTTGGTCGCAACATATAAGCCAACTCCTTCGCATTATCACTTTAAGACACAATACGAACGGTGTGGATCCTTTCGATTGCATAACCTGGTGGGTGTTCCACATAGATACACATGCTGTGCTTAGCGGCAGCGGTACTGGAGAGTTTGTTGAGGCCATGCTCAACAACGGCCTGCTTACCGCGGCAGTCGACGAGCTTCCAGCTTCCTCTGCAGGCTCAAACGGGATAATGTCATATGAAGCACATGCAGCGCAGTCCGAGCTTGAACATCATCGATCGATATCGCTTGTAGCGGCGCGCCTCGGCCTCCTGGCACGGGATCTCCGAAGGGAGAATACACAGCAATCAGGTATCTTCGGAGCAGCAACAGAGCTCATGCGTAGACAACAGCAGGTAAATGAACTACGGGATCTGTTGAGGCGTACATGGCACGCGCAGGGGTCGGCATCCGAAGTCTTGGGCTACAGCAATCATCACGTGCCGATAGAATCTCGTGGAGTCTTCGAACATGTAAGTGGAAGATTCTTGTCAGGCAAAAACCGTGGATCCTAGTCGATCTACTGAATAGAATTCCCACAATTCAGCACTAACCGGTATGCAGTCATATGTCTTATACCGCGCCTGCATCATCTACTCTCACACGAGTATGTGGGCATCTCAGCAACTGGAGACGGGCGCGGGCGATATTCCCGAGGTCTCTCAATGTGTCCGGGAAATCATCGAGCTCGCCCGTGAGATCATCAGCAATGGACATCTGGAGCGAAAATACATCGTCTTTCCGCTCTTCATGGCAGGCATAGCGGCAACCTCTGCTGCAGATCGGGAGCAAGCTCTGGAATTCTTGGGCATCATGGAGCAAGATAGCGTAGGGAGGAACATGGGCGCTACGAAGCATCTCCTGAATGCCGTGTACGAGAAGCAGAGAGAAGGTTTCATTCGCGTGGGCTATGCGTTGGACGTGGATTGGATCCAAATCGTTCGCGATATGGGCTTGCAGGTGGTCAGCTGCCGGCTATGATGGGCTAACACCGGGGACAGAGAGAGGCGTCGTGTACGATACGAGGAGTCTGTTTCGTCTCATGATTACGATGTTGGTGTTTCGGAAAATAGGAATGCATGATATACTACGATACTCTCAAACTAGATGGTAGGATTGGCAGGCGAGGGCTATGCTATCGATACGGGAAGGGGGATGTGTTAGTATGGGGCGTTTGTCAAGATGGTTATTGTGCCGAAAAGGGTTTGTTCTAGCGAGGGAACATCAATATGTAAGGTAGGATATGCAATATAGAACCTTCTTTTGTTTCGTATCTTCTGACGCACGTTTCAAGTACACAGTAGTAGACGAAGCTTCCCCTGAGGATCCGAGTGACGGAAAACGTCGGCCATTGTGCGTGGCCCAAGCTTTTCGGTTAAGTTTCGCACTAGATCCAAAACTGTGTATTGTAGGGCTAGGAAATCCGGGGAATCGGGTTGTTCCACTGGCCGACATGCTGTGGTAGTGGTACTGTACGGTGCCGGACTTGGCATTTGGCTTAGACGGCAGCCTCGAAGTACCTAAGCTAAGGTAGGTAACTAAGGTGGTGAGGGAAAGTACTCTGCTACTGCCAGGCTTTGTTTTTTATACATTCGTCCATTACTGAATTCTGTTGCAATATCGCTTGGGTAATTTGATATTGTCGTCAAGGTCAAGGATCTGTCTGCTATCTATAGAAATTTGTGCACATCCACCTCAGCGTCCGCGCTCTACGACCTCGTAACGAAACACTTCGGTGGGGGCATAGTTTGAGATACTTGACGTACCATTACCTCATCCCCAAATACCTACCAGACCACCCCTACGCCACGTCCTTATCTTCTTCCTGTCAACCGTACGAGAAGCTGGCCAGTACCATAAGGCGGAAAGCGTCGGCAGCATGGCCCCAAGGCCATCGGAGAAAAGCCAATTGAAACGCGGAAGGGTATGTCTAAACTCGTGCAATCTTTCGTCTCAAGACACGTTGATCCGCGCTAATATTTGCCATTCCAGCCCTCTGCAGGCGAGGGGCAGGACGACTCGAAGAAACCACGCAGGTCTGAGCGAATATCTTCGCAGACCCAGACGACACCGCTCAAGGTCAACACGCATCTCCCTTCGCCACTAACACACCAAGAATCGGATACCACAGAGGTATACAAAGAAGCTACCGTCTCACCGCCGGAGGGTCGTCCCAGCCAGATACGGCACCGGACACCCGTCTCTTCCCCACCACATCAAGGCTTGTCCTCCCCTCCGTTAGACACCCAGCCTACACAACCGTTCTCCCAATTTATCTATCCGCCTAAATCATTATCAATCGATGTCGAGGATGAAGAGGCGGAAGGAGTCTGGGGTTATCTCATGCCATTGGACAACATATTTGGCGAGACATTGGTTTTAAAAAAGAGATCAGCGTGCCCAGCACCGTTTCCAGGTTCGGGCTTTGGTGCGGGTAGTGACGAACGTGGAAAACAGGGCGGAAACCAGGGTTGCGGATCTATCAATTTTGTTGCGGAAGAGTTGGAATATGAGAAGAACAAACAGAATCTCGGCTTCCCCGCTGGTGGATACCTTATCGGTAGACATCCTGAGTGCGGTAAGATGGTGGTAGAAAACCTTGTTAGAGGTCAAAAGGTCTGATATGAGCACAGATCGTCAGTTGAATCTACCTACCATCTCAAATCGACATTGCATCGTATTCAACGAGAACAAAGACGGCATGTCTGTGGCAATACTAGAGGATCTCTCAAGCAACGGAACCTTTGTCAATGAGGCTATTGTTGGAAGGAATAAACGCCGCGAACTTGAAGATGCGGACGAGATCAGCGTACTTGATCAAGCTCGTTTTACTTTCCGCTACCCACAAAGCAGGGACAGCAATGCTTTTCGGCAGCAGTACCGAATTCTCCAACAGCTCGGTAAAGGTCACTTTGCTACAGTCTATTTATGCGTCGAAAGAGCAACAGGGACGCAGTATGCCGTCAAGAGGTTCGAAAGGCGCCATGGCGATAGTGAGAAATCACGAACCGAAGGACTGCAACAAGAAATTGGAGTTCTCAAGTCTGTCAGTCATCCGAACATGCTTTGCCTCAGAGATACCTTTGACGAAGACGATGGCGTGTACCTGGTGCTAGAGCTCGCTCCAGAAGGGGAATTGTTCAACACGATTGTGATGAAGCAAAAGTTGACCGAAGCGGAAGCGCGAAAGGTCTTTATACAATTATTCCAAGGCATAAAGTACCTGGTATGTACACGTCACCCTAAGATGGATGTTTCTTACTCAAATAGCATGAACGAAACATTGTGCACCGGGACATCAAACCTGAAAACATCCTCCTCGCAGACAAGAATCTATCGGTGAAGCTTGCAGACTTTGGTCTCGCCAAGATTATTGGTGAAGAATCCTTCACAACAACTTTGTAAGTCCTACGAAAACTCAGTGATGTCACCCTACTGACTCTCCCCCAGATGTGGTACACCCAGCTGTGAGTGCTACATGGAAGATGACGAAGCTTGATCTCGCTAATTTAATGTGAAGATGTCGCCCCAGAAATCCTCGAAAACTCTCGACACCGCAAATACACCCGTGCCGTCGACGTCTGGTCCCTTGGTGTTGTCCTATATATCTGCCTCTGCGGCTTTCCGCCCTTCTCCGACGAACTATGCACCCGCGACTACCCGTACAATCTTTCCGAGCAAATCAAAGCAGGCCGCTTCGACTATCCTTCCCCTTACTGGGATTCCGTTGGCGACCCGGCCCTCGACCTCATCGATCGCATGCTCACCGTGGATGTTGAGAAAAGAATCACCATCGACGAATGTCTCGAGCACCCATGGATCACGCAAAAACCACTCCGGCTCACCGACAGCACGGACGGCCTGACCGGCGCCATGGACCAGCTAGACTTCAGCAAACGAAAAGTCCAGCGCGAGCGCACCCTCCTCAGCTCCATCAACGACGTCAAGATCAGCAAGATCATCGAGTTGGGCAGTCAAGAGGTCCCGGTCAAAGTCTTTGAGAAAAACATCGAGGGCAAAAGGTTGCACAATAACGCTCCTGCCGGGAATGGGGTCAAGGCGGGGGGCACGAACGGCGTCAAGAAAGAGCTGGGACCGGCGGCAAATCGAGCGCCGATGGAGTTTATGGAGATGGGGGGAAAGGGAGACCAGCCGCTTTTTGGGGATGACAAAGGGAGTCGGTATGAGCCTGATGAGGTGCCCAGGTGAGCGATGGTTGTAATAAGGTGGTTTGTCTCGTCAAGCGTCGCTGGGTCTATACGTTGAGGTGAAGATGAGAATGTTCGGGAGAGGGAAATAGCAACGCACGGTTTTCATCTAGACTCCCCTTGTCTCTTATTCCCCGTGCCCCCAAGCACAGATATTTACCCTGCTCATCACTGCCATCCTATTTTCTAGCGTTCAGCGGTTATCTATTCGGCAAAGCTGAGATTGGGTGGAGAACGTGCGGTAGAATAGATAGCTTCTGGACAGTAGAGTAGGGAATGTATACGACGTTTTTACGTTTGTTTCAGTGGGTTGTGATTGCGTCGCGTGGGGTTGGGTGGGTAAGGTAAGTAGGGTATAGAATAAACAAAGTCCTGGTATATTTATAAATATATTTCATATATCACACATGTCTCGAGAGAGCAGAGCCACTTTAGAGATATGTAGCACGGCCCAGCCATACCAAAGGCCTCAAGAACCCTGCTTAAGGTTCTGCACCAATTAAACCGGGGGCATTTTGCTGCCCTCGTCTGCGTAAGTAGGGGTTCTCCCACTGTTCACTGTCTTATGCTGTTTTCGAACCTCTTTCTTTATAAAGTCAGTTCCTACGACGCTTGTGGATGGATGCGCAGCCCGGAAAAGCGCGCTAGAGATTTGTTTTGTGCTTTGTGCGGTAAAAAAGATAGGTATATAAAAAAACGAGCCTTTTGGTTTTTGAGTGGCAGAATGGAACTGCGACTCTCCACCCCCGGAGTTTTTTTGGGGGGCGCGTCTGGATACAGTAAAAGTCGGGCGGGCTCTTTTTTTTTCTAGGGAGAGAGGGTGTTGTGATGGTAGAAAGATGATGGAGATGGAGATGGACACCGACGCTGTGGCGAGAGGGAGGTGGGTAATTATTGGCGTTGCGAAAGGGACGTCTTTTGTGGAAATGGGGGGGAGCGCTTTGGGGAGGCAGTGGCGGGAATGGCCGCTTGTGCTTGTTCGGCAGGCGTACTGTAGCTGAGCGGGTTTGGTGTGCTTAGTCCCCCCGGGGCGGAAAGGCATTGTTGCAGACGACGTTTTTCGCCTTTGGAGGACACTGAACCTTGGGCTTGGCGGTTTTTGAGTGATGAGAACAGTTATTTCTAGGATGGCGTTCTTGAGTGGATGGGAATGAGGGCGTGGACACTGAGGATGAGGTTGACGGGCTGGAGAAAGGGGGTTGGAGTAGAGGAAACTCAGAAGGGTGTAGTAGAGTCACCGCCGTTGAGACAGCTAACTGTGTCACTATTGGATCTGTTCTTAGGCACGGGGGCTGGCGATGCGTTGAACGATGGGAGCTGCATCGAGTCTCCTTGCCATGGCGAGCACCGCACGGCACAGGAATCGTGGTAAGGAGTCCCCACATACTGGATACAGAAACGTGTGGAGTGCGTATTGTTGATGTCAAACCAAATACTATACTCCGGCGATTCTATTGCTACTACTACCCTCTTGGTGTCCTGGATCTTATCTACCTCTGGCGTCAAAGATCTTGCCCGATTCAGGCATTGCCCACCACAAGAACCTGTATACTACTGGTCTGGCCTGTGTAAGTAACATACTGCCAGGTCCCGTCTCAGTGTACGGCCCCAGAGGTTATGATAGACCCTGGGCTTTATTTTCTTTCTTCCGGGCGTGGATCGCCCTTTCGACTCAACTCCATGAACGATTTCTTTTCCTCGGTGAGCTAGATGGAGTGTCCCTAAGCCTTTCCAAACATGCGTCCCCTCTTAAACTGAAGTGATCTCATGGTAGTTGCTAATCCCAATCTCTCGCTTTCGAATCCAGAAAAGAACATCATAACTTATTTCCAGGAGAAATTTGGCTACTATGCGCCTTACTGTACTGTGGTCCTGCTGAGACAAGCTTGTAACGGCCACCGCCCATCCTAGTTTCTCTGCTCGCTCTTCTCCGTGCAAACCTCGGGCGGTCTTTCAAAACGTAGTCGGACTAAAATTACCTTGTCTGATAGTCTCGATCCCCAAATTTCTTTGCAGAGTTTCCTGGAAGCCAGGACTCATGCCATCACTCGGTTGATGGATATGCGCTTGAGCTATGCTTTCTTAACGCCAAATGCGCTCCGAGCCACTTGCTTTAGCATCCAAGACAAGCAGACCCTCTGTAGACTGATGCGGAGGAAATCATCATAGCGCCCTTGCAAAATAAATGGAACTTTTCAGCGAGATTTCAGAGGAACCCCAATGAAAGTTGTATGCAACCTCCCAACTCCAGCAAGTGATTGTACTATTTCTATCCCTACGTCCGATTGCCCTTCTGCGTACAGGTCAATCAGCTATGCGTTGAGGTTCGAACGTGAAGCTGTTTCGGCGTTCTTAAACCCATCAAAATAGGGGGGTCAGTCCTTTTGAAAGCACTAATCCCGTAAAAGGTACTTCGTATAGATAATGGTTTATATGAATCAGAGGTTTAAGTCTTAATAATTGTAAATATCAGATTTTAGATAAAAAGCATGGTCCTATGGTGTAGTGGTTATCACTCTGGATTTTGATGCACAGGATTCCAGTAACGGCGGTTCGAATCCGCCTAGGACCTTTTAATTTTTGTTGGTCTTGCTTTGCCCTAACTTTCGTTGACAAGTTCAAACCTGGTTTCAGCAGCTCGAAGCTAAGGTACTCTACTCCGTATTCCGTACAGTAAACCGTGTTAACTTACCTTAGTGCGCTCATAGGGCTCCGGGCTAAGTACCTTAGCTTCGAGCTCCACCAATTTTCATGACCCTGACTTACTGACTATGCTAAATCAGAATTTGATATAATTGTTTTTCCCCGTTTCAACTACCACACTCTAACAATAATTTTGTTGAAACACCTTGATCAACCTTGACCAATCAATCCACTTCTATAAAACAAAACCCCATCACCATGGCAGACTCTTCCACTACGGACTATTCGAGGACCAGGCAGGATGGCTATTTCGACAACGTCTACTCTATATTTGAAGCCTACAACCACCCTATCGTCCTAGTCGAATACGGCGCTATGCGGTGGATGGGCCTTCGTCTTTTCCCAGATGAGGTGAGCTAATAGCATGTTTCTGTTCGGATTTTCAATAGATCGACGACTAACCGCTCGTAGAACCTCGATCTTCTCGTACGAGACTCCCAGGCCGACGATATATTAACTAGCCTTCTGGCAACGGGCTGCTTCGAGCTCGTCGACCAAGACATCGACTACCGCCTCCAGGATCCATACACCAAGCAAGTCCCCCGCCTCCGTGACATGCGCTGTGCACCAGGCCCTTTCGCCTGCGTCAACTTGTGGACCGAAGCCGTCTATATGCTTCGAGTCAACGACGCCGAGCTCGTCGCCGTCATGGACATCCACGCGTGGAACGTAAATCTCGTCGAAGAACGCTTCGGCACCGTCCCAGAGACGGCTTACCTCACTTTCACTGCCCAGACCGAGCAAGGCACCAGGATTCTGCCTAAGATCCCGAGTAGTGCAAAAGGCGTCCCCATCTTCGTACCCTCGATCCCCATAATGTGCGACGCCGTTCTAGATCAGCTTAGGTACCGCACCACGCATGCAGAGGATTATCAGGGGAAAACGGGCAACCGCCCGGCGTACCATTTAATGAATTTCGTCAGGTACTTGTATCTAGAAAGGCAATCACAGCGGGACTTACTACTGCCTCTGTTGGCAGAGCGTAACCGGGCGGAAATGGAGCAAAGAATAAAGGCTTTTAAGCGGAAGCCGACGCTTGCCATGATCAAGGAGAGTATGAGAACAACATCCATTTGACGTGACTAGTCATCAACCAAGGATGAAACAAGCCATTCAACGTATACGTACCAGACAAAATTTTTTTGAAGGATCGAATCACAAAAGGCACGCAAATAAGCTCAAAATGTTGACTGTTGATGACCTTGGAGGACGGCAGGCATATCCCAGACGGCACCTTTCAATCGGCCTGTTTCCCTAGTCGATCGTTCCTTCCAGTTGTCCCGATAATAAAAAGGACCCACACTTGGTGTTTACAGGTCTGACCCACCACTTCCCACTACCTCTCACTACCACCTAAAATCGAAATCATCAAGCCCTCCAACCTCATCAAGCCCTCCAACCTCATCAAGCCCTCCAACCTCATCAAGCCCTCCAACCTCATCAAGCCCTCCTCATCCCAAACCTACCACCACTATCACCATCACCACCGCCGCCACAACCTCACACAATGCCAACCATCGGCCCCGGCCAAAAAGCCGCCCTACTAGAAGCCTACACCGCCACCATCTCGCTCCTCCCATCTCCCCTCCGCCCCTCATTCATCATCATCGGCGGCGCCGCGCTCGTCCTCCTCGGCAGCCCCCGCAGAACCGAAGACGTCGATTTCGCCGTGTCCGGCGCGGCACTATTCGCCTTCGAAGAGGGCGCACGCAGCGACCCTCGGTTCTCGCAGGGCGCCGTCGCCGAATGGACGTATTCGTGCCAGGGGAAGGGCATCGAGGACGTCGGGGTGCCGCTTGAGTTTCTCCAGATGGGGGGTGCCTTTGCGCCGACGATCAAGGTTGTTGAGGCGGTGGGTGGAGGGTTCCGCGCCGGTGTGGGCGAGCTGGCGAGGATGAAGGCGTGGGCTTATGTTGGGCGGGGGGAGGACAATGATCGCGGGGATTTTTGCTTTTTGTTGGAGAAGATGGTGGAGACGGGGGAGGGGTTTGAGGGGGTGGAGGTGGAGGGGGAGGACCTGGACAGTATGGAGGCGACGGCGGCGGAATGTGGGGGGAGGTTTTTGGAGCTTTTGAAGGAGCTGTTGGGGAAAGCTGGATACTAGGAGGCAAGGAGAAAAGCTGGCATGGTTGAAAACTCATTAGTCCTGTGAGGCGAGCTCGTATCAGTCCAAGGCTATACAGATCAGGCCCAAGAGGCGGATGATTGAAATAAGGTGGCAGCTTCAGCTCAGAAAGGGATACTTGAAATCAAAGAGGAATCAATGCGACTGATGCTTCGAAGCCGTGATGATGATGTAAATCGAATGGTTTAAAAGACGCGAGTCCGGGACCTGCATTACGCTAAATCTTCCTAGTATCGTACGCAAAGGAAGAAATACATCAACAACCAACCTAAGCTGTCGAACTCGCAAAGCCATCCATCCATCCCTCTCGCCTCCACAGCCGCACTCTCATAACCCCCCTTCTCACCGCCCAACGAGCATTGACTACTCCACCTCCACCGCACCATTGCTCACCACCCCGTTACCATTCCTCTTACCACTCACCAGCTCTTCATGGCCATGCCCCCCGTTCAGAACCCGATGAATGGGGCCCATCCCCCAATTACTCGTCGCTCTCTTCACCCCCATGCCGGGCCTCCCGGAAACAACCCTAGCCTCCCCATCCCCAGCGCGGTTTTGCGTGCTCGCGAACTCCCAGTTCTTTGGCGGCGCGAATTTACCCAGGGTGTCTGAGGGGGGTTCTTTGACGTTCCATTGGTCGAGGCTTGGCGTGTTTTTCCACTCGGGCTTGCCCTTGTACTCGGGCGTGTTGATGAGCTCGTCAAGCAGCTCGCGGTAGACGACGCTGGACTTGTCCCAGCTTTTTAGGCGCAAGAAGCTTTGCTTCAGTAATTCGACGTGCTGCCGAGCGGCTTTCGAATCCATCGTGTCCAAGGTCCTGTCATCGCCGTCGTCGCCTTCGACCACCAAGCGCAGGATATTCTCATGCACACCCTGCGCTTCGCGGTAGTGGCCTTGGCTGGTGTAGAGCTGGGAGAGCAGATCCGACATCTCGAGCGTTTTCGGATCTAGAGAGCCCCAGACACGACGCAAATTGTAGCAAATGTCTTCGCAAAGGCGTGTCGCTTGGGACTTGTAGTTGTTGAGAAACCGGGCTTGCACAAGGCGGCGTCCAACGTCAACAATGTCTTCTGACTTCCAGTTCTTTTGCACTTCGCGGGAGCGCCAGAGGAGGTCCAAGATCCACTCGAGATCGACAAAGTTCTGCTGCTCCCCCAGGAGTCCGATAAGATCGTTCAGGTCTCGGAGCTTGAACCGTACAAAGTCGAGTTTTGAGTCTTTGCAACCTTGCAGCACCTCGCGGATGATCCTTCGTGAGAGCTCCAACATGTTCTCGCGAAGCTTTGGCTCTATGCCGGCTTTCAGTGGCTTGTCCAAGCCTCGTCCAGCCATAAGTGCCGAGAGCTTGAAGCCGTACGGCACGTTCTGCAGCTGGTGGTAAGCGCGCTGGTTGTTGATAAAGTTGGTGGCGCACAGTGCAACTTCGTAGGCGTCTTGGACCCGGTCTTGCTGAAGAAGGTGCTTGACCTTGGCGATGCTGGAGATACAGGCTGCTTCTCCAATACTCACGTTGCGAGTTTCGTGCTTGCCGAACTCCTCAAGCAGGCCGACATGGAAGATGAGGATCATCTCGTGGCTCGCCTTGATAGGCCACTTCTTGAGGAAGAGTTCCATAGACTGCTGCTCGAGTATCTCAACCTGCGCTTTGCGTGAATGAGAGAACAAGAAGGCTCGGAGCCGGCCTGCGTGTACCAGTATGGTTTCGATATCTGCCTTGGAGTGGATGCTACGGGTGTAAGTCTCGTACAGAATGGACTCGGTAAGATAGCCCGCCATGATCTCGGAGTAGCTGACAGAAATTTGGTTTTGAATGAGCTGTTCGAACGTGACCAAGAAGACGAAAGCAACTTTTCCGACGGACTTGTCAAGCTTGATTCCAGACTTGCCGTCGGTTGGAGCCGACCCAGTGATGATTCGCAGGCGCATCTCTTGGATCATCTCCAGGCCTTGCTCGACAAAGCCGCAGCTAAGATAGATCTCGGCAAGAATTCCACCCGCTTCGTGTAGAGCTCGTGAGCGTTTCTCCCTCTTGATGACCTCAATAGTGGCTTCGAGCAGCATGCGTACCACGACCGTATGGGACTCTTGCGACTTCAGCTTCATTCGAAGTATGACGAGTTCCCGGAGACAATTTAGTGTCTCGGTATGAGACCAGCCGAGTGTGACCCTCAAGGACTCGTACCGCTCCAGAATAACTGTAATTGCACGTTCGATCGTTGTCGAAGAGACTGAACGGTGGCTGCAGACCGAAGTATAGGCTTTGCTTAGCCTTTCTTTGACAGACGTAATTGTGGCTGTAGAGATTACGGTTGTAGTTGTGGTTGTAGTTATCTTCGTCTGCGACAGGACTGTTGTAAATTTCAGAATCAGCACTACTCGGTTAGGGCTTTTAGATAAAAATATCACTGTCGCGATTCAATTGATCAATACGACCTTGTTTCACCGCGATATACCTCGTTCGAGTAATGGTGTATTCAAGTTACTGGGGAAAACGTGCCAAAATGTACATACCTTCTTCGTAGATTGAAATAGCCTCATGGATGTACTTCTCGCTCCTCATACAAAGCTGAGCTAGCTCGATAGAAGCTTTGATAGTAATGGCAACGGCAGCGCCAAAGGTCTGGATACAGAGATTGCGGTATTCGATGGTTAGTTCTCGGAGCATCGAGTGTTCGCACTGGTCATGGATTTCCAGTACATAGCGGTAACGGAGGTAGAGTTCCTGAACGGAATCGACCGTGAAACTTGCATGCCCATGAAGCTGACCCTTCCAAGTCTCCCACAAGACTTTGCAGACGCCCCTTAGCTTGTGCCAATGGCCCGCCTCATAGTGATAACGGCATATATAAAACATTGCGGCCAAGGCGTCAGCGTGGGAGACGTGCGATCCCAGATTAAGGTTGGCGATGATCTCCTCATAGTAATCAGAAGCTTGGCCATGCCCATGATCAGCGCACAGAGAACCGAGGACATAGAGGGTACGAATGGTCAAAGTATGGCCAGCCCCCAAATGTTGGCGATATTCAACAAGGAGCTCTTGATGGATCTCAATCACCTTGTGCCAGTGACGGTGCTCCTCGTAGAAATTGATCAGAACGCCAGAGCACTTGATCAAGCGCTCGTCGTGAATATGACAAGAATTTCGGCAGGCGCGATAGACACGGATGTACATCTCCTCGGCTTCATGAAAATGGTGCAATCGATGATGGCACAAAGCCAGGCTGAGTGCGATTTCAATTGCTGCGCCGCCAAAGGCTTTTGGCAGGGCAATTGCTCCTCCACTAGAGATAACCAACCTCCAGACCAGAAGAAGGGACCTCTTTGTGACCTCAATAGCTTCAGACCACTGTTCGAGTTTCATGTAGTAAGAGATGAGGCTTTTGCAGATTATGATGGTCTCAGATGTCACTTCAGAGCGAGAGAGCGTTGACTCGAAGACCTCTTTAAGGACGGTCTCGGTGGTTGTAGTCGTCGTCGTCGTCGTTGATGCTGTCGTTGTACTGGTAGTGGTGATGATCTCTTCGATGGTCTCGGAAATCAGGACTTCGCATAACGCAGTATGCTCGTGCTTGCCATGAGCTTTGAACCAACACCAACATTTTTTGAAGACAGATACAGCCACAGTTAGAAGGCGGATAGTACGCATGAGCTCTCCAACGATCTTGAGTCGTAAGAAGATCGTCTCTGATTCAAAGTCATACTCCTCGTACTCCGTCCAGATGCAGATCAGGACATTGGAAGCTTCCTCGTGTCGATGACAACGTCGCAGGAATCGAACATACTCTAGCACAACGTCGATTGTGGAGATATGTATCTCCACCCCATGATGATGGTGAAACTGGTGGCATCGCTCCGCAAGTCGTCTCCAGAGCATGATGTAAAGCTCCTCCGCCATTAGTATTTCGCCACGTGCTTCGTAGGACACTGCCAGCTTGATGGTCAAATCGATGCGCCGAATATCCCACACTTCGAGTTCCATGGCGATCTCAAAGATGCCTTTTTCATACTCGACGACATCCGTCTTCTTATCGCCCCGCTTCAGCACAATAGTGAGTTGCTCGGAGATGCTAATTTCTTCCTGCAAACGTTGGGTTATTAGCCGTCTTAAAGGTCTCCAGAGACCGTCTGGTATACAAATGGTACAACCAGTGGTGCCGGAGCTATGGAAGGAGATCATTCACATACCTCCGAACCCTTGCCAAAGCGCATAATGACGATTTCCCGCAGCTCGCGCCATACCGTCTCAGCGTTGTGTTCTTCCTTAATATCAATGTATAACTGCGCCAGCATCTTGTAGTGTCGAATGACAAGGTCGTGAGTTCTGCTATACTGTTCACTGTAGACACTTATGATGAATCTCAGCATCTCTTCCTTGCGTGTAACCAGCTCGGTGCGAGTGGTGGTGGTCAATATCTCGGTAATGGCAAGAAATGTTGTGGTGCAAGTCACAATGACAGGGTGGTTCTTGCGCATAACCAGTTGCCCAAGACGCGATGCGCGATAGAAGCAGGCTGCGGATTCGGTAGACTTGGAAGTCCTCCGGTAGATGCTCCCACAGATTATTAAACTCTGGACTACCGAGTCATGTTTCTCAGTAAAGACGTGCTCGCGTACGCGGAGAGCGAGTTCGTGGGTCTGGATGGAATCGAAACCGGATGTCTCCAGGTCCCAACATGCCCACTCTAGGATTCCCAGCTGCGACGAGGTTGGGAACAAGGCCTTGAAGTCTGCAGCGATTTGTAGTGAGCCGGCGGTCTGATGCATGGGACAACGCCGGAAATGCAAAGTCCAGTTGCGTACAGCATATTCCAGTAGAGCATGCTTTCCCCAGAGACTTTCGACCTCCGATTTATCAGGAATCTCAAATGCGGGTTCGGGGACGTTGGTGAGGTTCATCTTGCAATAGAGAAGCAGTCTCATCGTGAGGTCACTCTGAGCAGCGTGATAGCTGTAGATCTTCTTCCCTTCGGCTTGGATGTTGGTCAAGTATGACCGGACTTCCGGGTGTCGGAAGCGGAGGAAGCCATTATGGATGACTGCCAGAGACCCCAGGGCAACGCCAATGTCATGCTTCACATCAGACTTCCTTTCCACGGAAAGCTTTCTCGGCAGATCGATCTGTAACAGGTATTTGACCTCTGCAATGGCCAGCGGCCGCTCTGCCACAAGCATCCAAGATAGAAGTAGACTCGTATCGGATTGAGCGAAATCCAATTCATTCACAAGCTTTGCAATTGTTTCGTCAAGTGATTTAGGAGCTTGCTTTGCAGCCTCGACAGCTTTCATGAAACTATCATGCGAAGTCTCCTGCTTCAACAAGACAGCTGTCAGAATACCCCACAAAAAGTTGCCGTGCGCTGCATGAAGCAGCTTCTCGACAACGGCTTCCCGAGCGTGCTCGCTTTGGCCGCGAAAGTACTTGTATTCTTCGAGAGCGTGATCAATGACGCTACGAAGATCGTCGTGCGTGTAATCAGATGTTATCTCGAGTTTGTGGGTCCCCTTGCTTGGAGCTACAGCAACCCGAGAGAGTGTGATCAGCTGTACGCTGCTGTGTTTTAACGCTAGCGAGCCCAGGTGATTAGCAACTACCTTCACAGCCTGCTCCCCCCCTCTGATGTTGTCAAGACCATCAACGACGATCATGACATTGCCAGTGCTCTTGAACCGATCGAGGCCAACGTCCAGACATTTCCAGACCGTGTCCTCTACTCTGCTAACGTCTGCAGATGTGGCGATATGGTAGGCCTTTTCAATCTCGCGGAATAAGCGCTGATCCCCTATGTCTTTCTCTAGGAGTTGGAGCAACAATCGCTTGGCTATCGCATACGAGGTTGTTTCGCCAGGGACATCTGCGTCGACATGACAAGTCAACGTCTCGTGAGTCTTCTTGCCCAGCGGTCTCTGGAGTCTCTCAATGATCCAACCACAGAGGGTGGTCTTCCCGCTACCGGCTGGGCCTGAGATAGCCAAGACGTCCTCCTTGCTCCTTGAAAAGGCAAGAAGATGGCTTTGGAACCATTCGCAGGTATACTCGTGTCGAGGACTAGGAGCAAGGTCGCGGTCTTGAAAGAGTTTTTGCAGGTTCTGATCAGGAGAGCTAAGCCACTTCCGAAGCGTGCGAACCTTCCTCAAGGTTTCATCGCCCAAAGCATATTCCCACATAGCGTCGACGATATGAATCTTGCGGCTGCTGAAGTCCTTCATGCGTTGGCCGAAAATTTTATTGAAGTCCAAGGTGACCTCCCCAGACGAGTTTTCGATGCACACCATCCGGTATTGTATGCTAACTTCTCGAACTAGTATGAGCAAGTCGTTGAGTGCGGAGCCCGCCTCCACACGAATATGGCTATTCACACAGAGAAGGTTGTTGTGGCGTAGGAATAGTGAAATGGACAGCCCCAGCTGATAGAAGACGCCGAAGGCCACCTCAAGAGCGTGGGCATTGTCTTGACCAAGCTATTGCAAATTTAGTAGGAGTTTACGTTCCGCAAGCAGGAAAGTACCTCGAGCAAGGCACGACAGGCTGTCCAGATCAGTCTTGCAGCGATTTTGGAGTCTGGCACAAAGGCCTCTACGGTTTGCGCATAGCCTGATATCTGAAGCGCAAAATACTCCGCCCATTTGAGGACCTTGTCCCAGTGGCTACCTCTATGGGGCATATATGTAAGGCGCTGGCGCTGGACGTAGTCAAGAAAGAGTTCTATGCTCATATCATGAATGAAGGACTCGTCCACGTTATCGAAATCTGTGATAAGTCTTGAGCACGTGGATAAGACCGTTTCTTTCAGAATGGTCACTTGTTGATCACTGGAGAAGGACATGATGCTTTTAAGGCGCTCTGGGTCTAGAAGAAGGGTTTGGATCAGCAAACAGCTCAGTGCAACGTCTCACAAGAGATGCCCTACGATGAGTAGTCCGGAAGTGGCTTTGTCTCTCTGTATGGCCACTCGTTCCGTTAGTCAGGCCATAGCCTTTCTTAGGCATGTATGACTGGTCTACGGTAGGCTGGGTGGTCTTCTTGGAGGGTTTCTCCACCTCGTGGTTGCCATTGACCGCGGCAGTTCTGTCGGCCATAGAGTGATTAAACCTACCGTTCGATGTAGTGTGGTTCGTGGGATCGCTTGGAGGGCTGTCGGATGATGTTCTTGCTGCGAGGAATGTCAGGCCAGGGAGTAGACGCGAAGGTGGTGGAGACAATCACGTACTTAACGGATTACCACCGAGACCTAGCATGCTACACCAGATAGTGAAGATATTACAACAGCATGTGCGTTGTGTTCGATAACAAGAATTAGCATGCAAATTGAGCATCAAAATTGTTAAAACAGGAGAAAACTCAGTTGATAAGTCGCAGTCAACATGGTGCACTACCAGACACAGCAGCAGGCCTAGATCTCTCCAACCCTTCTTAAGAGCATCCACAATGCACCACCGCAACACTTCATGACGCCTCAGACGGAATTTGAGCAAAGTGCCTATCACACAGTCGACGCTGTGCGCAACTAGTGGGTTCACGCCTGGGCGTCATAATTGGCCCAAGATTGCTCCTTTGGGAAGTGAAGGTCAGATTTCATCCATCTAAGCTTTTTCCATAGCCAAGTGATACTCATTGAATAGGACTAGGCAAGACATGTCATCCAGTGAATAGAATTATAGCTGCACTGGCGGGCACGAGTTGCAGCTGTCATGTCCAGCCATCCCGAGGGAAGCCAGGTCCCGGATCAGGAAAAGCCGGAGAGACAGAAGCCGTCACGATAGAGGCGTCAATATCACAGCACTGCTCAATCGAGTTGCATCCCTTTGTACTCCGTAGCTGGTTGAGGGCTGGTCGAAGGCTGGCTGAAGAACCCATCGCAGCTAGTGCGGCTGCACACATCACGGAGACTTTCAGCTGGGGCCGTTCCCCTTGTGGCTTGCCGGAAGCAAGCAACATGAAATTAGCGACGGTTGATCAATACTTGGGTACCCTACCCAGACCATCTATCTCATTATGTTTCAATGGGCTAGATCTGGTATTTGACGAGGCCATACTTCAGTTGTAGATAACCTTGCGATAAGAGGTTGTCAAACATCAACAAAGGATATGCAAATCGTGGCTTGTCATATCCTCGAGTCACGGTCGCTGAAAGCCGTGTGGAAAGGGTGAAGATCATCGAAAGATTGATTGGATTTCAGTTGATGGCGTAAATATCAGCTCGGCGTCTGTGTACTGTACAAAGTAAAGTAAGCTATTCTCGCGTCGGTTTTTTAGTGTTCAACCGTCTATATAGTACTGAAGCAAGAGTCCATTCTGATCGTTGGTTGCCAAGAGTTGCATCAGGTGACCCAACATCAAAACTTTTCGACCCCGCACTATGTTTTTGGCTGCGTTGACTCGTGCAAGTCGTTTTCTTTCGTTTAAACTATCATCATTCCTTTTTCTTTCACTTAAACTATCATTCTGATTTTTACGATTCATTGAAGTCGTTGTATGTACATCAGGTGATCGAAAATCATCTGATCGACGATTGAAATTTTCTTACCTGTTTACTCGTACATATTTGTATACTCTTATTATCTACCTGCATCTGTCGTTATCTTCATTGTACGCGTATATATCAATCTTTATCTCTTTTTTCATGTCTCAATACATCTGTACTCACTGTGCTCATAATCATCTCATTAATGACTTCTTTGATTTTAATTCAACGTGTGTTTTGAATCTTTGTTCATTCTGTCGTGTAAGTTCTGCTTTTATCTGTATTCAACTTTACTGACTGTTTTATGAACTTCTATTCAATTCAAAAGACGTTCTCTTCAAGAGTTAGATTTGAATGTTTCTGCAAATTCATTGCGTCAATTTAAACATGCTCATGTTCATGTTACATTGATTCAATCATCTTCTTCATCTTCTTTGTCGATCTTTATAAATTCTTCAAACTCTATACAGTCTTTTTCATCTTCTTTATCAATCTTTATAAATTTCTTAAACTTTATACAGTCTCTTCAACAGACAACATCTGCTTCTCGCTCAACTAATCTTTCTCACAATGCTTTTTAAAAGCTCATATTTAATTATTAAGACAATGAACATACTTTAAAACTCTTTATGAAACGTTGTTTCAACTGTACAGCATTGCATTAAAAGTTCGAATCTGTTTTCAATTTATATTCATATATCATCTGTTGTTCTAAAGATGATGAACTGCTAAATTCTTTATCAAATTCTTCATCTTTGATTAAAAGTCTTTTTAAAGATGATACAGCTCAGTCAAAACATTTTCTAAATCACATTCAAGATTATAATCATGCATTGATCTTTATATCTTGCATGTACATCGCGAACAAACATCTTACAAATCAACGTGAAATTCAAGCATTTATCATACATGATGAATTATATCATTTGCAGAAATCTTTATATTCAACTGTTCAAGATTTATTGTGCTTTGCACAGCTTTACTTTCATGATTCTGCTCAGATGATCACTATACGCTTGACTCAAAGTTTCACTCTTCACGAAAGTCTTTTAAAACAGCTGAACAAGATGATACAAGCATGTGAAAATTCATTTATTGACATGTACAAGTCTGCATGAGAACAGCTTGAGACTGCTCAACAGAGTACAAATTCTATGTGTATTATTCTAAATTTGCAACTTAAGTTGATAGTAGAACGTGATTCTGATCAACAACGTATGACTTTACTCACGATCAGTGAAGTTGCTGTGTTTATTTCAGATGAGTATAATGAGATTGAACATTGAAATATTGTTGTTGCAAAGCATACAGCTGTCGATGAAGAATCGCGATTTCATCATATCAATCATGATAATGTCACATACTTTTCTTTACATTATGTACTATTCTTTTCTGAAGATAAATTGAGTTGACACTGAGCACTTTGATTGCATAACAATGATTACTCACGCATAAAGATTCATTACAGTCAACATGCATGATTGCAATATCATCTCTTTGAAAGATTAAGTCAGTACTTCGTTGTACAGAGAGATCAATGATTATTTCAGCAGTATATTGTTGATTGTTTTGCAATTATTGATCAAAGTTGATTGAAATTTCTTCAAAATAATCAGAAGATTATTCACGCAGATCTTTACAAAGATTTTGCAAATGCAATTACTAGAGAGAATGATAACTTCAAGCTTATAAATTATTGAATTATACTGTCATCAAGTTACACAGAGAAAGACAGATGAATGCAGCAGCTGTATCAGAATTTCATGATCATTGCTCATCATTTTGAAAAGTTTATCATGTTTGTAATGTGTATTGCAAACTTGCATTAATCTGAAATTATCATTGCACTTGAATTGAATCAGAAAGTCGAGAATTGATCAAATATAATTACGTGAATCTTTCATAAAAAGATAAAAACTTTATTGCAGAATCTTAAAACTTAATACAATCAATATCTTAACATCATATGAATTATTAAGTATCAGAAACACAATTTATCTCATATACATATTTTATTGTTTTTGCATCGAAAGAATAACTTTCTTGAATGAGCTTGCATAAATGAATTGATCTGTGCAAAGCTTTCAAATCTCAATATTGATTTAAATGAATTTTTACAACACATTGTTAAAAGTCAATTGACGCATGATTCTTGCAACGTTTGAAATTTTTCTGCGTCATGCATGAAAGATAATTCAAAAGATTCTGAATGAGTTTGTGAAAAGAAGTTTTCAAAATCATATCAAATTGAAATCATGATTCAGCTCAATGACTATTCTTTGTATAAAAGACATCAGAATGATCGTATTTGAATGAAACATGTGAATGATAAAGATGTTCATCTAAATAATACATGAGTGATATTGTACAATTCTTATCTGATTCATAAGTATAGTGCGCATATTAATGTTGAAATCTGCAAATTTATACAAATCATTAAGTACATTTACAAATACGTGTACAAAGAAGAAGATTAAACAATCATAAAGTTAAAAAACAATTTGAATAAGATTACACATCACTTGAATGATTATTATATTTCTTTGAATCAAACTGCATGAAATCTGTTCAAGTTTTGCAATCATATCGAGAATTCTTTTATTACGCGTTTGATCATGCATCTTTCTGTCAGAACTAGATCTGTCATCAAGTTAAAATTGAGTTGAGTTGAGAAGAGTCAACTTAACTCAATTCTGAGTTTGAGTTGAGTTGCTTGAACTTGATTTCTAAAAATAGTATACTTACTCATATGCACTGAGTTTTCATGCAAACTGAATTTGAACTTGATTTCTAAAAATAGAATAATTACATTTACTTGTATGCATAAAATTTTCATGCAAACTGAGTTTTTGCACACTCTAATCTAGAAAGATTAGCAACAAATAGTATTGAATTTGACGTGCTAAAATGACATCAATATAGATAGTTTTAGTTAGCGTGCGCGAAAACCTCGTTTGCGCTGAAATTTCATGCATACAAGTAGTTAATCAATTGACTTTACATTCAAGAGAAAAAAAACTAAAGTTCTTGACAAAAGCAATAAAAATTAACTTGAATTATGCGCAAAAGCAATAGTATCACTAACAGTGTGACAGTGCAAAAATTGTATTTACTATCTATTTGTTTTGTGACAGCGTTGCATTCTGATTGCATAGTAACATGACTATCTACTTCATCATGTAATTTAAACAAGTTTCAAATGTGAACTTTTCGTCTGTAAGACGAAAAATCAATCTCATATTCTTGACTTGAATGATTACATGCTTTGCATGAATTGCGCAAAGATTGATGTCTGTTAAGTAATCAGTATTTGATTAATTGCAAAATCAATTGCAAAATTAATTACAAAATCGAAATAGTGAAACTAATCTTCATACATTGCAACAAGTCATGCTTCTGTCATCTTCTGCAATGTCTTTATAGCTTTTGATTGAAAGCGAAGATTGACTTCAATCAATTCATGACACACTTCGCGAATCACATGCTGAAATGACAGCTTTGAAATAAGTAAGTCAATTGTTCTTTGATATCAATGAATTTCACGAAGTATCACAGTTTCTTTGTAATATTTTCGCATTTTCTTGAGCTTAATAAGATCACTTTTTATGATGACATTAATAACATAAGCTGACTCAATGAGTTGAACATTCTAACATATGATCAGCGTCTTTGAAATTACTTTTGCAATCATTTTTGCAATCTAGTAAGATTCAAAACTTACTCTGATGAACTTCAACTTTTTATCATCAGTTCTCGACTTCATTGTTGACTGTTTTCAAAACATCTTTTTGACAAATTGCTTGTTATGAGATTTTTTACTGAGTGATGATGAGAATGATGATGATGAGAATGATGATGATGAGAATGATGATGATGAGCTTGACAATGATGATTCTGAGCTGCTTGACAATCGCGATCTATTGTTTGACTCATGATCAAAATTTGATCTTGTAAGCTTGAATTTAAAATTCGCTGCAATATTATTTCTACTTTGCAATCAGTTCTGCAATCAATTCAAGAGTAATAAAAAATGAAATATATATATAAATTCATGCAAGTTGAAGAATTCATTTGAATTCAAAATCGATTTCAAAATCTCATCAGTTGCAAAATCAAAGATGCTGAATAGCATTTTGTTGTTAGAATTAAGCTTATTGTTTCTGTATTGCAATCAGTTTTGCAATCTTCTATAAACTTGTGAGATTGATACATAACTTACTGAGCTGTTGCAATCATGATTGCAGTATGTTGTTGTTGTTTGAAGATAAAAGAAGAAAAAAGTTGATGATTACACGACTTAATTAGTGTTGAAATGATGATGATTTAAATCTTAAAATCTTAAATCAAGATATCAAAGTTTAAATTTCATATCTCATCAATGCGATTGATTTTCATTATTTCATCTCATTATTTAGATCATTACATCATTGCTTTTACAAGTTAACTACTGTTTTGCATTTGCAATGATATTTACTCACAAGCGCAAGACTATTGAAGATTATTTTGACAATACACATTCAAAAAAGGCTAGAACTTATGTGCAAAATGTGATAAATGATGAGAAGAAAATTGAAGATACAAAAAACAGAGACAGAAATATTTATTTCTATTGAATCAAGCAATTCAAAAAATCGAATGTCTATCTACAAGCATCAAATAATGATCATGAGTTCTTGTTGACTGCGCATGTGAATAGCAAATGAAATCAATAATATTTTTTGCAATCTTTTTTGCAATTAAATATTAATAAATTCATAGAATTGCAAAAGAAAATACAGTGAATCATGTAAGAACACATCTTGATGTCACAAGTCTCAATCAAGATTCTTCAATACTAAGTGCTCATTTTGATACGAGTGTGAAGAGTTCTCAATGAAAGAAGCTCTTTGACATCAATAACGTTCAGATGAAAGAACAATATCAGATGAATGACTTACTTCTGAGTGAAAAGCTCAAGACGATGATAAATAAAGAGATAATGAATGACTTGAATGTCATCAGAAAAGCATTGACAGTGAAGATTCTTTGACAGTTTCAGAATTTCTGAAAAGACGTAGCGTGTCATTTTATTGTGTAAGTTTTTGACAGTTCTTTTTGTAATTTTGTTTACAACATGATTATTATTTCTTTTACTATTTGAACTTTGTTCTTGATTTTGCTCTTGATGTTGCAATCAATTTTGCAATCAATTTTGCAATCAATTTTGCAATCAATTTCGCGACTTGTATTTTAATATTTATATTAACATTGTAATATATAAAAAAGCAGAGAGCGATCAGTATCGTTGAGTCTTCTTCAGAAATTGT
>JAABUS010001994.1_pt1 | contig 40964 bp, 22 predicted proteins | sample 5560161 | NCBI WGS metagenome assembly JAABUS01 (sample SAMN10711885, study PRJNA513376) | rock metagenome | isolation source: Antarctica rocks | place: Antarctica: Victoria Land, Trio Nunatak nord | collected 2016-01-04
GTAGATGGCAGTTGCATCTTTTTCATTCAACGTGATTTGTTGTGCCTTGATGTTTTGCAACAATTGCGATTTGCCGCGCTGCCAGGTAATGCGCAAAGAATCTACCTGCTTATCTTTTCCCAGGCCAAAATGCAAAACCGGCGATACGCTGGATTGAAAACCTCGGGTAGGCATTTGTTCCAGGTATTGCTTTTTATTGCCCAAATAGATGGTAACTTTCGCGCCTATTCCCTGCGTGTTTCCATCAGCGCCTTTCAAATTAACCGTTAAACTTTGGTTGCCATTTTGTTTGTTGCCCTGGTTTTCGTAAACAAAGGCCGGCTTATTGGTATTGTTAACCACAAGGTCAAGATCACCGTCATTATCCAAATCTGCGTAAGCTGCACCATTGCTGTTTGAAGGCAGTTTTATACCCCACGCTTCGCTGGTATTTGTAAAAGTGGTATTACCGTTGTTTTTGAAAAGATAACTTTTCACTTGCGACGACTCCATTTTGTTTACAATGTTCAACAGGTCCTGCCGCATCACGCTTCTATCATGCAGGTTATCGCCCATAAATTTTAAAAAATCCATGTTGGTGTAATCGCGGGTATAACCGTTGCTTACAAAAAGATCTTTCCAGCCGTCGTTGTCATAATCGGCAAATAAAGGCGCCCAGCTCCAGTCGGTATTGGAAATGCCTGCCAACTGCCCAACCTCGCTAAAAGTATTGTTGCCGTTGTTAAGGTGCAGCATGTTGCGCATGTATTGGTAATAAAAACCAACCTTTACATTCAAATCAAAGGATTCGTAATTGTCCGCCCCGAACAATAATTTCTGGCGTTTATTGTCCTCGGGGAGCATATCCAGCGTATAAATATCAGGCGTACCGTCATTATTGATATCCGCAATATCATTGCCCATGGAATAAAAGGAAGTATGCCCAATCTGGCTTGACAGCTTATCTGTAAATTTACCTTTAGCGTTATTGATATATAACCTGTCGGGCACACTATAATCATTAGAAATGTAAATGTCAGGCCAGCCGTCGTTATTAACATCCGCAATTCCAGCAGCTAAACCATAAGATAACGAAGTGTTTATGATGCCTGCCTCCGTAGTAATATCCTGAAAGTGGCCTTTGTCATTCCTTAATAACCGTATGCCTGACTGGTTATCGCGCTCGCTCAATAACTGTTTAACAGCAATATCATCCAGGATATTCAGGCGTTGTATGTTGTGGTTTACCAGCAACAGGTCGAGGTCGCCGTCTCGGTCATAATCAAAAAAATAGGCCTGGGTACTGAAAGAAGGAAAATCGAGGCCATAATCAGCCGTCATTTCTTTAAACTGAGGTATGCCGCTGGCATCATTTCCCTGGTTGATAAACAACTGGTTTATCCTTTTTTCATCGCGGAGTTTTCCTGAATAACAAATATAGATATCCAGTTTGCCATCGCCGTTTAGATCAACCAAGGTAACGCCGGTTTTCCATGGCCCGAGACGCCCCGCTGCACCTGTAGTTGCGGTAACATCTTTAAACTGCATGTGCCCCTGGTTCAAATACAGTTTATTATCCGTCATGTTACCGGTAAAATAAATATCCTGCAAACCATCACCGTTTAAATCGCCTGTTGCTACACCGCCACCGTTATAAAAGTACTGGTAAACTAACACATTGGTGTTTAAGCCTTCGGTTAATGTATTGGCAAAATCAATATGGGTTTGTTCGGGCGTTAATAGTTTAAACAACGTATTCCCAGAAGTTGATTGGTTGGTTGATGTACCTGTTTTGCAGCCAAAATTGAATAAGCTGATTACAGACAATAAAATGCAGGCCTGTATTGTAAGAATATACTTATTCACGCTCAATTTAAGATCGATATTTAAATTTCTTTGTTGCAATGTACCAATTTTACTATTTCAGAGTTCTGCCTGAATTATTAAAGTCTGTTTGAGTTGCTGCCGAAAATTACCTGGCTTGATTAGGATTTTACAGTTTTTTTTAATCACTTATCAGTGTGCTTCTTTTACTGATTTAAAATTAGTGTTTGCATGAATATAACAAACAGAACAATTACCATTTTTTAGGCGATAAAAGAAGTTTTAATAATCCAGAGCAATTTGAATGATGTTGAATTAATTTAAAACAGACCCTTACTTTAAAAAAAAACACTCCCGTTAAATACAGGAGTGTGAATTTTTATTGTTTTAAGAGTGTTAGTTAATATCCCGGGTTTTGTACAAGTTTTGGATTTGCGTTTATAACATCAGCTGGAATTGGTAACCAGTTCTGGTAATCCGAAAATTTATTCTGGAATCCTGCTACCGGAGTGTAGGTAAGAGTATTACCGTTATTGGTAGGGGTTATCAACATACCATACATCGGTTTAGTTAAAACAGCCTCACCTTTGGCGGTAATTTCCCACCTTCTGATATCATACCAACGTCTATCTTCAAAAGCAAGTTCTACACGACGTTCCCTGCGAATAGCTGTACGCATGTTTGCTTGCGATAATCCGGCCGGAAGTGCAGGCAATAACACCCGTTCCCTAACCATTCTAACGGCTTCATACACACTGGCATCCGGACCTACCGCCTCATTTTGCGCCTCCGCATAGCTTAACAAGGTTTCAGCAAAGCGGTAAAAAATATAGTTAGAAATGTTCGGAGCCGCAAAACTTGCCTGGCCTTTGATAGATTCATCCAGCGTTTTACGGGCATAATATCCTGTATTAGAAATATCACCCTTTGAGCCGATATCAATTTCGTTATCTCCGCCCAACCTTGTTTTCATCACGTCTCCTTGCCAATAAGATCCGTCATATATAATTGATTGCTCAAATCTTGACTCTCTGTTCTTATAAGGATTTTGCGGGTTATAGCCTGACGTAGGATCTGTAATGGGTTTACCATTATCCATTGAGTAATCATCCACCAGGTTCTGCGTAGGTGAGAAACCTCCCCAAGCTTGCGTACCACCGTTAACCTTAACAGGACCCATAAAGCCTTCCCTTCTGTGACCCCTGCCGGGCAGTGCGTAACCACGTGCAAGAATGGTTTCGGAATTCCAATTGTTTATGGCCAGGAACTGGTCTCTAAAAGCCGAGGAACTAGTGCCAGAACCGGTAATTGAATTGATAGCTAAGGGTCCTGTACCTGTGCTTGGACCACTTTTTTCAGTTTTAAATAAACTATATACTTTTGAATCTATTATAGACTTAAAGGTAGCCGCCGCCTTTGCCCATTTCGCCAAATCGTTCGTTTTATTAGCTAAAGGGCTGGCAGCAAAAAGCTGTACATCTCCCTTTATCATTAAGGCGGCTCCTTTTGTAATTCGGCCTACATTACCATTACCGGTTTGAGTAGCAGGCAAAACAGCGGCAGCTGCGTCACAATCTGCTTCTATAAATGCTACCGTTTGATCATTTGTAGCTCTTGCATAAAAAATATCACTGCCATCCAGATTAGTTAAAGGTGTAGTGATTAAAGGCAATCCACCATAATTTCTAAATAAAATGGAGTAGAAAAAGGCCCGAAGGGTTCTTACTTCCGCAACCCGCTGTGCATACCAGGTAGCATCATATGTACTTTTATTGGCTTCTGCTTCCTTCAAAAATACATTACACCTCCGGATGTTCTCATAATTACGCTGCCATCCTAATTGGTTGTCTGGGCCATTAGTAGAATTACCTGCACTGAGTGCGCCTGAGCGTATAACTGCTTGACCCTCGTGGCCTGATGCTGTTGTATTATTATTGTCAGTCCAGCCTTCAAGTGTGCGGTCAGTTCCGTTATTACCGTCAGGTAACCGGCTGTAAATATCATTTACAAAAAGGTCGGCATTAGCTTGTGTCTCGAAAGTGGTCTTGCTGGTTAAAAGGCTTGTTCCGGGCACATTCAAAAAATCATCTTTTTTACAGGAGCCGATACTTAGTACCAGCAAACCAAGTAAAAATATCCTTGCTATTTCTTTACTATGTTTAAATTTCATATCCTTTAAATTAAAATGTTGCATTAACTCCAAATGTTATTACTTTTTGCTGGTAATACCTTTCTGCATTACCCTGAAGTTCAGGATCAATTTTTTCCTTCATCCATGGAGTCCAGTTAATTAAATTCTGACCTGAAGTATATAATCTTAGAGACTTGATAGTGTTGCCTAACACCTTATTTGATAACGTATAACCAAGTTCAGCACTTCTTAAACGGATGTAAGAATTATTTCTCATGAAATGAGTGGAAGCTTGCGTGTTGTTAGAGGTCGGCGATTGGTGTATCCGGGGATATGTGGCATTCGGATTGGTCGTAGTCCAATGATCATCATAAACCATTTTCTGAACCGAACCCGACTCACTGAACGGGGAAGAATAAAAACCACTAAGTAGCAAATTGCTTCTGGCTGATCCCTGAAAAAGCAGATCTAAGTCAAAGTTTTTAAACGTCAGGTGCGGTGCAAGTCCATATATAATTTGAGGTACTTCCGGATTTCCAATATCTGTTTGATCAAACGCATCAACCTTCCCATCCGGTTTACCATCATTTGCAGGACCGTTTATATCGGCGTATTTAATATCACCCGGCCTAAGATTGGATAATCCAAAATTAGGTACAGGTACTCCTGGCTTTAATTGATAACCTACCTGATCCACAAAATCATTGGCAGTATAATAGCCTAATGATACAAGTCCGAATTGCTCGCCAAGCGGCCGTCCTGTTTCTCTTCTATTAGGATTATTGAATGTGTTAGGAGATTCAAAGATTTGTATTATTTTACTTTTAGCATAGGTAAAAGTACCTCTTACGTCTAAGCGTAAATCGTTAGAGAATTGTTTAAAGCTGCTTATGGTCAGGTCAATACCCCGGTTTGTTACTTTCCCACCGTTAACCGGGCCCAATGCAACACCATACTCTCTTGGTAAAACCCCAGATTGCGTAACTAAAAGATTATTTCGTTTTTCGGAAAAATAATCTGCTTCAATACCTAACAGGCCATTCCAAAAGGTTGCTTCAACTCCTATATCAGTCTTTTGTGCTTTTTCCCAGGTAATATTGGGGTTACCCTGAAGATTTTCGGATATACCCTGTGTTATTCCACCACCTAATACTGCAGAAGCTCCATTAACTCCAAATTGATTCAGGTAGGAATATTGATCCCGAATCCTATTTTCTATATTGTCTGTCCGAACATTCGGATAGTTACCGGATTCACCGTAGGAAGCTCTTAGTTTAAGATTATTTATCCAGGAAAACTTTTTCATAAAGCTTTCCTCAGAAATACGCCATCCTGCAGAAAAAGCCGGGAAAAATCCAAAGCGGTGCCCAGGTCCGAAAACATAGCTGCCGTCATACCGGCCCGCTGCCTCTGCAAAATATTTACCGGCATAACCATAGGTAAGCCTGTAAACATATCCCAGTTGCTTTTGCCCTCCTGAAAGCCCCTCAACCCTCGAGTCAGCTGGAGCCGTGCCCCCGAAATTCAAATCTTCTAACGTTAAGTTATAATTTGCCCGTTCTGCCTGAAAATATTGCCATTTTACATCACGGTACTCCGTAACAAAAAGTCCTGTAATTTCACTTTTACCGAAAGTACCGGCATAATTTAACAAACCCTGATAGGTAGCCATATTATTCTCGTTCGTTCTTTGTCTCGTTAGGGTTTGCCCCTGATAAGATACGGGGAAACTATAGACCACTCCCGGGCCATATACCTGAACCGGGATTTGAGCAGTGGGGTCAGGAAGCTTGGGATTAGTAAGAGGTATAGGAGTATCACGATGGCGAACTGTAGAATTGCCAACCGGGCTAAATCCAAGGGGATCAGTACCTTTATCATAACTTAATACACCCTTTATACTTAACCCTTTAATCGGTAACTTTTGATTAACAGATAATTGCGTTAACAAAGAATTATTTTTAACCGTTTCATAGCCGCTTTGGTAGATCTCACCATATAAAGATTGGCCTATGTATCCAGCCCCCATCCCATTACTGTAACGAACCGGAGTTGTCGGGGTTTGCCTGTACGCCTGTCTGAATATACTACCGGCACCTACTCCGGGATAGTGTTGATCTTCCTGATATCCGTTTACTTTTATGTCTACCGTAGTTGTTTTTGTGGCATTTGCGGTTAAACCAAGCGAACCGTTAAATTTATTAAGAAAGGACGTACTCCACATACCTTCCTGGCGGTTAAAACCTAAGGCAGCAAAATATTTAATATCCTCCGTACCGCCAGAAAGAGTAAAGTTATGATACTGTATCGGGCTGTTTTTCTGAATAATACCATCTAACGGGCGTTGATTAGGATGCCCGTCAGGATCCTGCCCGTTTGCATATAATTCAATATCCCTGTCAGAAAACGGAAGTTTAGCTTTATCATTTATTGCAGCTTCATTCGATATTTTTGCATATTCAACCGCATCAACAAACTGTGGCGTTATGGTAGGATTCTGAAATCCGTAATACCCATTATAAGATAATTGAGGTTTACCTGATTTCCCCTGTTTTGTGGTAATTACTATTACCCCGTTTGCACCGGCTACACCATAAGGTGCTACCGCAGCAGCATCTTTTAATATAGTGATTGTTGCAATCGAGTTAGGATCTAAACGGCTGAAATCACGCGGAACACCATCCACAATGGTTAATGCCCCGGTACGGCCAGTTGTAGCCGGCCCTCTGATTGTAAAAGAAGAACCATCTTGCCCCGGTTCTCCGTTTGACTGCCTTGCTATAAGGCCCGACGCACGACCAACTAAACTATTAGTAAGGTTAACAACGGGTTTTTGCCTGACGTCACTTACATCAATTGTTGATACCGCTGCTGTTGTAGAAGTTTTCTTTTGTGTACCATAACCCACTACAACTACTTCGTTTAGGTTACTGGATGATGCCTTTAACTGGATGTTTAAACTTCCTCTTGCATCAGCAGGTACTTCAAGTGTTTCAAACCCAACGTAAGTAAACACTAATGTTGACCTGGCCGGGGCATCTATGGTAAAATTTCCGTTTAAGTCTGTAACAACGCCAATGTTTGTCCCTTTAACCCTTACAGAAACACCGGGCAAAGCCTGATTAGTTGAACGTTCGGTTACTTTTCCTTTTATAGGTGCAGCAACTTCCCCTGTTTTTTCAACAGCAAAAGTGGATTTAGTCAAGATGCCATTTGAGCCTTTGGCAAAGCTAAAACCGGAAATAAACAAAAGAAGGATACACCCCAAATGAAATGGGGGCTTTTTAACAGCAAGAATTTTTTTAGGTAAAGTCTTTTTCATAAATGTACTTTTAGTTAAACATGATGGAAGGATAAGTTGAACGGGAAGAATGCTGGTAATTTTTTCTATATTTCATAATCGTTTTTAGGTTATTTATAAATATTATTATTCAGTCATATACAATGTATTATTGTAAAGCGCTATAGAATTTTTAATAGCTGTACAAGGTAAAATATACCTTATAAGGGCTGCCTTAAAATAGTATGGTTATGAATAAAAGTTTATGAACAACAGTAATTGGTTGTTACAAATAACCCACATTATTTAATTGAAGAGATTGCAAAATCATACATTTTTTTTGACAGATAGTGCATTTTTATATAAATACATTACCTAACTCAGCCTATAGAAGCCATTTTTGCTTGTTAATAATGAATTAAGTAAACAAGACTCTTAACTTCGAAGAAGAATCTATACAATTAAAGTTAGTAGCTGTTGAAAGTAACCAATTCGATGGCTGATGAAAAAAGAGTTTTCAGATCCTGTTTAAATTTGTCCGGTATATTTTTATACTTCTTTTACCGCCTAAAAACTGTTAAACCCTTGTGCTTTTTGTACCGGTTTAATATAACAGATACAGGATTTATAGGCATAAAAGAAGCATCAAGAAATTTGTATCATAAAAACAACTATGCTTCTTTTAGCACTAAAAAATTAGTGCTTAGCCTCACCCCAACCCTCTCCATAGGAGAAGGGGCCGGCATCGTGAAAAAACATAGAAAGCATACTGTTTTTTATAGGATAAAAGAAGTATAAAAATATACCGGACAAAGTTAAGCAGGCCCTAATTAAATATTATTACTGTAAATGAAAGTTAAAATTTTATATAGCTTGTTTAAGAATAGTTATAATTTAAAAGTATTATCTTTTTTATTCTTACTGGTTTGTGCTATTCCCAGAATTGTTTATTGTCAGTCATTCCCTTACAAATTCAATTATCTAACGGTTGACGAAGGATTGTCGCATACTGATGCAAATGACATCGCACAAGATAAACAGGGCTATATTTGGATTGCAACCTATTTTGGATTAGACAGATATGACGGCTATACCATTAAACAGTATTACAATAACAATGTCCCGTTAAATAATGCCTTTAAAAATCGTATCATATGTATTTACCCGGATGAAACCGGCAATATATGGCTTGGGACTGAAGATGGGTTACAGTGCTTTAATCCAAGTTTAGAAAAGTACATTGATTTTAAGGATCTTAAAAAAGAGGGGAACCTTGCTTTTTCGAAGTTGTTCAAGCCAACCGGAAACTTACTATATGGGCTTACGGGGAGCCAGATAAGATTATACTCCATCAAGGGAAATTTTATTGAAGAGCAAAAGTTAGAAGTGCCGACAGGTGTTCAGTTTTCGGACATGGTAGCTGATCAAAAAGGCCTGCTTTACTTATCGAGCAATAAGGGACTCTGGACAATTGATCAAAACAGAAATTTTAAACCTATTGCTATATCAAATGTAACGGATCAAAATCTGTCCTTGGTGTATTTTGATAAGCGAAATAATTTGCTGACGGCAGCAGGGAACACCATGTTTTTAATCAATAAAAAGCAATTGTCAAAAAATTTAGCTACAAGTCAAAGTTTGATTGTTGATAAACGGTTTGTTGGTAACGGCTATCGTCCGATAAAAGATATTGCAGCAAATAACCAATCTGATTATTGGATCAATACAGGCCCGAACTTGCTCCGGTTGGACAGTAACCTCAATTTTATCCAAACGATAAACAGTAAAAGTTCGCAAGGCAGTTTAAATTCATATTCTTTATCTAAAATATTTATTGACCGCTCGCAATGTTTGTGGATTTGCACCTTTGGCGGAGGCGTTAATTACGGTGACCTAAACCAGAAACTGTTTTATACGCTTCAGCATAACTCTGAAATTTCAAATTCATTGGCCGGCAATCATATTCGTTCGGTTTTGGAAGATGGTGAAAACCTTTGGATCGGCACTACCGCAAACGGGTTAAACTTATACAATTTAAACACACAAAAATTTACTTACTACAATACCTACAATTCCCCTGTAAAATTAAAAAACGATGCAATCACTTCATTAACATTTGATAACGATCACAATCTATGGATAGGAAGCAGTGCTGGTATTGAAATATTAAAGCCGGGCAGAAAGGAATTATGGAAACCACCGGGCTATAATCTGTTTCCGGCATACGCAATAGAAACATTTGTAAAAGATTGTTTTGGAAATATCTGGTTTGGCAATCATACAAACAAATTTGGTGTGATCTGGAAGGATAAACTAAATGATTACCATGTAAAGTATTATGGTGAAGGCTATTTTATTTTGGCTGATAAAACCAAACCTCAATTGTTTATTTCCAGCACACATGGATTAAAGCGGGCTGTTATTGACGGGGAGGGAAACATCACCCAAACTTTTTATTATAAAGCATCTTCAAAACCCAATTCTTTAAGCTCCAATTATACTTACCCAATTTGTAAGCAAAATGACAGTACTTATTGGGTTGGAACTATTGGCGGCGGTTTAAACCGCCTTATCTTGCGATCAAAAGATAATTCCTACAGCATCAAATCTTATACCGGCAGTTATGGGATTTTTAATGATGTGGAAAGCATGGAGATTGATAACGCAGGAAACATCTGGATAGGTGGGAACGGGCTGGAATGCTTTGACCCGCGAACAGAAAAGTTAATAAAGTATGACAAAAACGATGGCTTACAGGGTAATAGTTTTAAGGTGGGTGCTTCATATAAGGGAGCAGGCGGAAGGTTATATTTTGGAGGGATAAACGGGTTGAATTATTTTTATCCCGATCAAATAAAGGCCAACAGTATTGATGCCCGCCCTGTTCTGACTGATATTTTGATTGATAACCTAAAACCGCATTACGGAAATCCGGGTTCGTCTGAAAATTCTATTGATGAAGCTATCAGTTATAGTAAAAGTTTAAAGCTTAGTTACCTGCAGAATAACTTTGTTATCTTTTTCTCTGCTATGCATTTTGCCAATCCTTTAAAGTGCAAGTACCGCTATAAACTGATAGGCTTTGATAAAGACTGGAAATTTACCGACGGAAAAAATCCAAGTGCAGCTTACAGTAACCTGGATTATAATAATTATAAATTTGTAGTTGAAGCCACGAATAATGACGGGATATGGAGCAAAAGCAGTGCTGAAACAGCCATCCTAATTACCGCTCCCTGGTGGAAATCTAATCTTGCGAAAATAATTTATCTTTTATTATTTATTTCGGGCCTGGCACTGATCTATCTGTATCAGGCAAGATGGCACCGCTTTAAAAGGAAAATGGAAGTACGCGAGGTTAATGAAAAAAAACGGGAAGAAATGCACGTACAGCGTGAGGAGCTTTATCAGCAGCAACTAACATTTTTCACCAACATTTCTCACGAGTTTCGTACACCGCTTACCTTAATATTAGGCCCGCTGGAAAGTTTAATTAGCGAAAATAAAAATTCTCTATTGGATAATTCTTACCAGTTGATGTTAAGGAATGCTAAAAGATTGATCAACCTGATCAGTGAATTAATGAATTTTAAGAAAGTAGCAGACAGCGTCATTAAATTACAAGTCCGACCTTTAATCATAAACCAATTCTGCAAAGACCTGGCCCGGGAGTTCCAAAACCTGGCCATAAGTAAGGACATTAATTTTAATATGACAGATTGTACCTTACCTGAGGCTTCTGAATCGTTATCCGGCCTGTTTGATGTTCAGATCCTTGAAAAAATCCTGTTTAATCTTTTAAACAACTCTTTTAAATATACCCATATTGGTGGTAAAATAAGCTTTGACATCTTTTTTGATTTTGATCATTTTCAACCATCATTTGATACCGGGTTTGAGTTGCTGAATGAAAATCACCGGGCAAAAAAGTATATTTATTTCAGGGTTGCCGATTCAGGGATAGGTATATCCAGCGAGTCAATAACAAGGATTTTTGACCGTTACTATCGCATTAGTAACAACCACCTTGGTTCGGGTGTAGGGTTAGCATTAGTTAAAAGCCTTACGCAATTGCATAAGGGGGATATATATGTTTACAGTGAGCGGGATAAAGGAACGGAAATAATAATCGGAATTCCTTGGGGCGAAGAAAACTATAAGGATTCAGAAAAAGCAAATTCAGGTGCTGATCCGGAACCACAACTTGAAGCTATTGATAATTCCATCTCTTTACCGTTGCCTAACCAGGGAAATGACAATCCTTTGGAACCTTCTAAATTTCAAAAACACATTTTGCTTGTGGATGACAACCAGGAGCTGCGTTCTTTTTTAAAACAGGCCCTTGAAAAGTACTATTATGTATATGAAGCGGAGAACGGAAATTCTGCTGTCGAAATAGCCACTGCTAAAGTTCCTGATTTGATTATCAGTGATGTGATGATGCCGGGAATGGACGGCATCGAGCTTTGCAAATTAATCAAAGAAAGGTTTGAAACAAGCCATATCCCTTTTGTCATCTTATCTGCCAAGGATGCCTTGGCCACCAAAATTGAAGGCATGGAATCAGGTGCCGATTTTTATTTTGCCAAACCGTTAAGCATTGATCTTTTGCTTTTGACGGTTCATAATATATTTCAACAAGGTGAAAAGCTCAAGCAGAAATACACCAAAGATTACCTGACCGAAGCTACAGAACTTGTTCATTCTGAAAAGGACAAAGAGTTTGTTCATAAACTTTTGAATATTATTGAGGATAACATACAAGATCCGGATATGGATGTTGACTTTCTGTGCAACCATTTATATACCAGCCGTACAAAACTGTATCAAAAGATAAAAAGTATATCAGACCAGTCGGTTGGAGAATTTATAAGGACCATCAGGCTAAAAAAATCTATCCAGATTATGACCCATGAAGATATATCTATGAATGAAGTAGCAAACAGAATCGGTTTACAAAGCGGTTCAAATTTTTCAAGGGTATTTAAAAAAGAATATGGAAAATCCCCATTGCAATTTATGCAATCTTTAAAAAATAATCAGGTTCAATAAGAGCCTGTTTAAATTTTGTTCAATATGTTTTCGATGCTTCTTTTATCGCCTAAAAATTGGTAAGTATTTGTTTTTTATTTAGATTGATAAAGGCACCAATTTTTATAGTGTAAAAGAAGCATCGGTATCAATCCTGGAAATATTGAAGTATCTTGTATGAACCTAACAAACCCTGTTTTCGATACTTCTTTTAGCACCTAAAAAATGGTGAGCCTTTGGTTTTGATTTATTTAAATTGATGCAAACACTAATTTTTATAGGGTAAAAGAAGCATTGGCATCAAGGCGTTCGATTATTTTAAAACAAGCTATACCAAACGAAAGCCATGTTTTTTGATAGGTAGCTCCCTAACCCTAAACCCTGTTGCTGCAAATATAGCATTGCACAAAGCCGGTGCTACAGAGGGCACGGACGGCTCACCGCCGCCATCCGGTTTTTCTTCGCCAGCAATAAGGAGGGTCTCGAAAGGCGGCATTTCGTTCATGCGCAATACCTGGTAATCATTAAACGACTGCTGGTCTACAATTCCGTTTGTTATGGTTATTTCGTTATTGAACATACCGCTTAAAGCCCAGACCAAACTACCTTCTATTTGTGCTTTTAAACCATCCGGATCAATAACCAATCCGCAATCAACGGCTGCAACACACCGGTGGATTTTTACAAGCTTGTCTTTGCTGACAGATATTTCCATGGCATGGGCTGCAACTGCCCCCGAACGGCCATAAGGGCAGATGGCGATTCCACGAAAATGTCCAGCTGCAGGTTTTTCGTTCCATCCGATAGTTTCAGCACATTTGGACAATACATTTTTCAGACGAACATTGTCTTTGACATTGCCATTATTAAACAGGTTAAACCGATAAGTTACAGGATCTATGTGGTGATGTACAGCTAATTCGTCAATAAAACTTTCTATCACAAATACATTTTGACTAAACGATATCGAACGCCATGACCCTATCGGTATTGGCGATTCGACCGGATAAAAGGCACTTTGATAATCGCCAACGGGATAGCAAAGGTCATTGGTTACCCCGCCAAAACTATCCCATGGGCCTGATATTTCTTTGGCAGGGAACGTAGTAATGCCGTATTGATGCCGCCATTGGCTAATCTCGTTCTTTGTGCCTGCTGCTGCTAAATGATGATGGCTTGCCGGCCTGTAAAAATCGGCCTGTATATCATCAGTTCGATTAAACAGCACTTGCACCGGCAAATCCAAGGCTTTGGTAAGCAACATTGCTTCGGCAACGTTATCGATTTTTTCCTTCCGGCCAAAACTGCCGCCCATGGGCATCAAATTAACATTTATAGAAGAACTGTCTACACCGAAAATTTTTGGTAAAACATTGTTTATAAACATAGGTGCCTGGAAGCCTCCCCAAATCTCATACTTTCCGTCTTTATACCAGGCCGTACAATTAACAGGCTCCATCGTCGCATGTGCAAGATAAGGAACCTCGTAAGTAGCCTGATAAACACCCGGATGATCAATTGTTTTAAACGGGGCATTTTTGTCTTTACCATGTACCTGGGCAGGTTTAACTGTTGCAAACTCAGTTTTAAATTGATCTGTAAGGGCTTTGTTGTCTTTTATTTTACCAAGCTCATAGCTCCATTTTACTTTGAGCAAACGCTTGCCTTCCAGGGCAGCCCAGGAATTGGTTGCAATAACTGCTACGGCATTCCTGTTAAGTGCCTCTGGTATTTGATCAACCTGTATTACTTTAACAAATCCTTTTAACCCTTTTAATGCACTATCGTCCCAACTTTTTACCTTTCCGCTAAATACCGGGCAGCGGACCAGTGCAGCGTAAAGCATACCAGGCAGCTTAACATCCATCGTGTAGGCGTATTTACCGGTTACAATAGGTGTGATATTAGTTTTAGTAATTTTTTGCCCGATATATTTAAAATCTTTTATATTCTTAAGCGGGGCTTTTTCGGGAGGAGTTAGCGCACTGGCCTCTTTGATCAGGTCTTTATAGTTTAAAACCTTGTTATTGACCGTATTGATCACTTTGCCATCCTGTGCTTTACAAACTTCAACAGGCACTTTCCACCGTTCGGCAGCAGCCGTTATCAGCATAAATTTAGCCGTAGCCCCAATCTGCCGTAACTGCATCCAGGTCCCTTTTATGCTTCCGCTGGCCCAGGTGGTATAGTTACCTGCATTTGATGCCTTGTAAGGCAGTGTTTCAACTGATATTTCTTTAGGGTCAACTTCCAATTCCTCCGCAATAATCAGTGGTAATGCGGTGATCACGTTCTGGCCCATTTCCTGTTTCATCACACTGATAACTACTTTACCGGTATCAAATATTTTTAATAAGGGATTGGGCGAGAAAATTAAACCTTCAGGCGCAGTTACTGCTGATGAGGACACAGGCAAAACATCTGTCAGGAGCCAGGCACCTGCGGTGAATGTGGAGAGACGTATAAAGTTTCTTCTTTTCAATTTTTGATAAATTAAGGGCTTACAGCACCTTTGCTGATCCATTCGTTAAATGCACTCACAAATTCACGGTGAGACAAAGGCGGCTTTGCTAAGCCCTGTGCCGGATGCCAACCGGCTAAAACTAATGTATCGCTGGTGATATGATTGATTAAAGCTTTAATTGATTTTCTGCCATTTCTTTTTTTATCCAGCAATTGCATGGCTAATTGATGAGGTGACCTGCCCTGAAAAACCATTCTCATATTAGCAGGAGGCAAACCCCATTTTGGGTTTCCCGGTGGCATATGCAATCCCGGAAGGTTGTGCGGCTGGTGGCAATTGGCACACTTTAAAGCATATAAGCCTTTTCCATCGGGTCCGCGTTTTACGCCTTGTAAATGCAAATGGCTATTCTCGCCCTGCAAAGGTATGTCTCCGGAAGGATGGCAATTCATACATCTCGGGCTCATTAAAACTGCATAAACTTTAAGAAATGCTTTTTTTGAGGCTATACTATCTTTTCGGGTAAAATTAGGTTTTGGGCTTTTTGTTAATTGACCATCCGGCCTAAAAGAAAAAGTAATAACTATACTTAAAAATGCAATAATGATCGATATCACATAAATACTTTTTTTAGGACAGTAAGATACTTTTTGTAAATTATTTTGATTAACTGGATACATTCGTTTACTATGCCTTGATAGATGATTTTTGAATAGTAGCAGCGATATGTATGGCTTTGCGTATCCGCAAATAGGTACCGCAGCGACAAATATTTCCGGATAATGCGTCGTCTATATCACTATCGGTAGGATCAGGGTTTTCCCGAAGCAAAACGGCTGCTGCCATGATTTGGCCTGACTGGCAATAACCGCACTGCGGCACGTTCAGCTCAGCCCAGGCTTGTTGCAACGGGTGGTCTCCGTTTACAGACAAGCCTTCAATGGTTACAATCTCTTTTCCTATTGCGCGGGAAACCGGCGTAACGCAGGAACGTACTGCTTGGCCATCCAAATGTATAGTACAAGCACCGCATTGCGCCATTCCACAACCGAACTTAGTGCCTGTCAAACCAATAATGTCCCGAAGAAGCCACAGTAGTGGCATATCCAACGAGACATCAACATTAAACCTCTTTTTATTTATAGTTAAAGCCTGACTATTACTGGTTAGAAAAGACATGTAATCAAGATTATTAAATTCAACAATTGGAAATCAAATATGATAAACTATTTATGCAAGCTCGTGCCATTTACATGCTAAATGCACATTTCGTATAAAAATATGTATGATAATACAAGTATTAGTGAGTTGATACTCATACTTTGGCTGAGCCAATTGTAATGCTGCTTAGATGAAACTTCTTAGGTTTACAAGTTGCGATTATTTTTTTTAATTTTAATCGCCTGTCTAAATTTTGTTCGTTTTACTTTGGATGCTTCTTTTATCACCTAAAAAATGGCAAGCATTTGGTTTATTTAAATTGATGCAGACACCAATTTTTATAGGGTAAAAGAAGCATGGTCATCAATCCCGGGCATATTGAAGCATTTGAAATTTACACGCAACAATAATTGGTTTATTCTTAACTTAATGTATATATGGTAGATTTAATTAAAGCCGGTTCAGGTAGCCACCGTCGTTCGTGTTTTGGATTGTATATTCTGCTGTTGCTTTTACCAGGCATTAGTATGAACTCTTGGGCGCAACAGGTTGCCGCCAATAGTAAAGACAAACCTGCAGCACCGCAATCATTACCCGGAAAAGGTGCCAAGCAATTTGATTTTTTTTATGCCGGCGAAGCAAAAGCACGTAACATGTACATTGTGCGCAATGGCAAAATAACATGGTCTTATATAGATACGGTTGGTAAAGGGGAAATTAGCGATGCCGTTTTAATGACGAACGGAAACATCCTTTTTGCCCATCAGTTTGGTGTTACGTTAATCAACGCTGATAAAAAGATCCTTTGGAATTACGATGCGCCTGCCGGTTATGAAACGCACACTGCCCAACCCATTGGAAAAGATCATGTAGTTTTTATCCAGAACGGCAATCCCGCCAAACTTTTTGTTACAAATGTTAAAACCGGCAAAACTGAAAAAGAATTTGTGTTGCCGGTTAAAAACCCCAATTCTGTTCATGGGCAGTTTCGCCATGCCAGGTTAACCAAGTCCGGTACTATTTTGGTGGCGCACATGGATATGGGAAAGGTTTGCGAATACGATATTAACGGTAAACAACTTTTATCGCTTGATGTTCCGGGCGTTTGGTCTGCAGAACCATTAAATAACGGAAATATACTTGTGGCCGGTAACAAAAACCTGGTTCAGGAAATCAACCGGAAAGGAGAAATTGTATGGGAATGTACAGCGGGCGACATACCAGATTATCAATTTTCATCGCCACAAATAGCCCTTCGTCTTGCTAATGGCAATACGATGGTAAATAACTGGTACAATCAATGGGGAGCTAAAACAAATCAAAGCAACCTGCCTGTACAAGCAATAGAAATTACACCTGACAAAAAAGTGATATGGGCTTTGCGGGAATGGGCAGATCCTTTAAACCTTGGGCCATCAACAACTATTCAAATGCTTGGTGAACGCGGGACTATTTCGAAAAACGTACATTTCGGTAATATCAAATAACCGGATTACGAACTAATTTATCAGTCTATTGATTGTTATAGTCTGTTTAAATTTTTATTAAGAAAAATAATAATGCTTCTTTTATGCCTATAAATTCTGTTTCTGAATATTACATCGATACAAAAAGTATAATAAACCAATGATTTTTAGGCGATAAAAGAAGCATAGAAAATATTTGAATAAAATTTAAACATGCTCTTATATTTTTTAAAGCAGCATGTATGTATTATGCGCAAAACGCGATTCAAGGCTCAGGTCAGCTTAGCTATAAATTCAAAGTTAAAAACATCAGCAACTATAGACGGCGGCGTAATTAACTTATCCAACCATAATACCAAAACACAGCCAGATGAGACAGTCTATTTTAAAAGTACATCCTACAGATAACGTGCTGATTGCTTTAACCGATTTAAAAGCGGGAGAAGAGTTGACATATGAAGGCATTTTATATAAAACGACTGAATTTATACCTGCAAAACACAAGTTCGCGGAAACGGCTATACCGGCAAGTGGGAGCATCATGATGTATGGAGTTCTGGTTGGCAAAGCACAAAGTGACATTGCTGCTGGTGGATTGCTGACTACCAGTAATGTAAAGCACGCGGCCAACAATTTTGTACCCGAGGAACATCATTACAGTTGGGTTCGGCCAGATATCAGCAGGTTTGAGGGCCGTACCTTTAATGGTTACTATCGCGAAGACGGCCGTGTCGGTACAGCTAATTACTGGCTTGTTGTTCCCATGGTCTTTTGCGAGAACCGTAATATAGAAGTGCTGCAGGAAGCATTAGTTAAACCGCTGGGATATGGCCGTAAACAGTTGTATGAGCTTAAAGCACAGGGCCTGATCAATAAGATAAAATCAGGAAGCAGCATTGAAGAAATATTATACACGGAAGTTGAAACTGATAAAAAAGGCTCAGGTAATTCAAAGTTGTTTGCCAACGTAGATGGTATTAAGTTTTTGAGCCATACCGGTGGTTGTGGCGGCATCCGCCAGGATTCGGTTACTTTATGCGGGCTATTGGCTGGCTATATTACACATCCTAATGTGGCTGGGGCCACGGTTTTAAGCCTCGGTTGCCAGAATGCGCAGGTTGGTATTTTACAGCAAGAGATAGCCAGACGATCTCCCGGATTCAAAAAACCACTTTATATCCTGGATCAGCAGGCAACCGGCACAGAAGCCGATATGCTCGACCGGGCGATCCGTCAAACACTGGCAGGTTTGATGATGGCGAACCAGCACGAACGGAAGCCGGCACCTTTATCCAAGTTAACGTTAGGCTTGGAATGCGGCGGTTCTGACGGTTTTTCCGGCCTGTCAGCTAACCCGGCAATTGGTTACACTTCAGATTTACTGGTCGGTTTGGGGGGATCGGTAATATTGTCCGAATTCCCGGAGTTATGTGGTGTTGAGCAAAATATTGTTGACCGGTGTTTGGACAAAGATAAGGCCGACCGTTTTATTAGCCTCATACGTACTTATAGCCAGCGGGCAGATGAGGCAGGCTCTGGTTTTGATATGAACCCTTCGCCGGGGAATATTAAAGACGGACTGATAACGGATGCGATAAAATCTGCGGGCGCGGCAAAAAAGGGCGGCACCTCACCGGTGGTGGATATACTGGACTACCCTGAAACAGTAACTAACCCCGGCCTTAATTTGTTATGTACTCCGGGAAATGATGTGGAATCAACCACGGCAGAGGTTGGCGCTGGTGCCAATATTGTTTTATTTACAACGGGCTTGGGCACGCCAACCGGCAATCCGATTGCCCCGGTAATAAAAATTGCCAGCAATACCAGCTTGTTCAAACGAATGAATGATATTATTGACATCAACACAGGAAGTATTATAGAAGGCGAAGAAACTATACAGGAGGCTGGCGAACGCATACTGGAGTATGTAATTAAAGTAGCCAGCGGCGAAATTGAAGTAAGTGCCGTTGGGCATGGCCAGGATGATTTTATCCCGTGGAAAAGAGGGGTTTCTTTATGATTAACTCATATCAGGGATGAAACAGAAAAAATTTACAGGATTATGTATTTTTTCGCATTTAAGCATTTTATAAGCAACACGATCATAATGAGCTATTCTTGTTATAAGTTTATCACAACTACCAATAATATTTTTCTGTAAAGAAGAAAAATATCCCATCGCATTTTGTAAATTATTTCAATATTAAAGGAACGAACAATTTTATCTTTTTGATGATAGAAAATATCCTTTTGTCCTATAAAGATAATTATGATAATGCTTTTTTTGGAACTATTGAAACGTGGAAAATAATGCTGAACCTTTACCTTTTAATTTAGTGGTTATTGCTTACAGTCTCTAATACTTGTAAATCTTCTATTAAACGGTTCGATTTTGGTCTTATTAGGGTTACCACTACAGGTTAAAAGCCTCATTTTGAATAATTTGAGGCTTTTTTGTTGGCACGCTGAAAGCTTTAAATGTTTGAGGCTGAAGTTACGTTATGCTAAACTTCAACCAAATTTATGATATTCCTGTCCGAAGATATTTAAATAATAAAAGGAAACAAGGTTGGCGGTTTTAGAAATGGCTTTAAAACCATTACTTGGTTAAGAGCCTGTTTAAATTTATATCAGAAAAAATGACAATGCTTCTTTTACCCTATAAAAACTGGTGTTTGCATCAATTTAAATAAACCAAAACCAAATGCTTACTATTTTTTAGGTGATAAAAGAAGCATAGAAAACATATTGAACAAATTTTAAATAAGCTCTAACTGTCTTTAGTATTATTTTATATCCTAAAATTTAATAAAATTATTGGCTAAAAGAAGCATTATAATTTTTTGTATAAGTTCAACTTAATGCAATAATTGAACTTCATCTCCTTGTTTTTAGCTTGTTTATTGCAAATGCCCCAATTTTACTTCCCTCATCCATCCCATTGACAATGGAAGGCATATAATGGATACCACCATAAAACCGGCTGATTGCAGCTTCCTTGGCAGCTTCGTTAAAAGATTTGAAACTCCGCACCGGAATGCCAAATTGTACTTCGGTAGAATCGGCAAAACTAAAGTTATCCCCTAATAATTTCGTCAGCATAATAGATGAGGCGGTTGAAATAACACTATGGCCGCTTGTGTATTCCGGGAAAGGCGGCGTTTGAAGCAGTGGGATCCAGTTTTGATCTATGTATTGGTTGATGTAAGTTTCCGGCCTTATCACTTTACTCCTGTATTTCTCGTCCCAGCAACTGATGAAACCATCTGCAATAACCACAGATAGACAGGCATAAGTTTCTGCACTCTTAACATAATCTGCATGTGCCTTTTTGCAGGCCAAACAGGCAATATTGATCCAATGGCCGCCCGGTGAAATCTTTTTGGTGGCAAACATGGTATGCCCGTTCGTATTTACTTTAAACGGATTGCAATCCCAAAAATTGGCAATTTCTTTTTGTTCTGCGGATAAGTGCGTTCCTGCATCATACACAGCCAAGGCTAATTTATAAAACGGGCTTATGGGTTTTGATGAAAAAGCAGTGGCAGGCAAAGGCTTAAATTGCTGTGCGGAATCAATTAAAAAAGGCCTTAATTTATTCCAGTTGGGTTCCACTGCTTTCATGTAGGCCGGAGGGGTGGGCTTCCAGGAAGCATCATCGCTTAGAATATCATATTTAGACAAGGACCGGGTTTGTTTGTATTTATCTTTTGCTGCCCAGGATAAGATTCGGTCAGCCACTTGCTTTCCATAAGCCACGGAGTTTTCATAGACCTCATCAGGCATGCCCGTATCTTTAAATTCCTGCATCAGTTTTGCATGGAAGTCCTCAATACGTCCTTCAGAAGTTACCAAAGTTTTTCCAACGGTTAAAATAGCATGGGAAGCCGCCAGGGTAAAACTATACTTTTTGTGTGGGTCAGGTTTTGGCAAAGAGTCCAATCCATGCAATTGCCCCGAAAGCGAAAGATACTTGCTGTTGCCGTTAACGGCAGCTTCATAACCGGCAACACTGATGTAAGCATAAATGCGGCTGGCAACCGGCGGCGAATAAATGTCATACAGCATCACATCGGTTACTTCCTGTACAGAACGATGGATGTAATCAGGGTTTTCAGTTGTTTTTTCCCAGCTATTTTGATGGGCAGAACATGAAACCAGCAGGAATGCGATTAAAAAAATAAAGTATAATTTGCTCATAGATCAGCACGTACCACAGCTTGTTTAAAGTTATATCAGAAAAAAACACGAACACTTCTTTTACCCTATAAAAATCTGTTCTTACTTCAATTTAAATAAATCAAAAGATAGCACAATTACCATTTTTAATAGGATAAAAGAAGCATCAAGGGCAGGCTAAAGAAATTTTAAACAAGCTCGAAATCAATTTAGGTCAATTATAAAGAATGAACAAATTTAGTGGTTAAAAGAACAGTATTTTTACTATTAAGCATGAAGCGATACAATTTGAAGAAAGTTTGATAGGATATGAAGAAAGTTAGGTAAAAATAGTTGCTTTCTTCATATCCATTCAAGCAGCAACCGCTGAAAATATTATTAATTTAACCGCTCTAAACCTTAAACTGTTACTTGCCATCTGCAAGCCGGTTTTACTATAAAATGTATTCTTATTGATTATGTTGAACAATTCTACCAGGCGGGTTAAACTGCTAATTGTGTTTATAGCTTTTGTATTTGCTTCCTGTTCCAGAAAAGACAATTCCAACACGCTATTCAAACTGCTTCCCGCATCCGAAACCGGTGTTGATTTTAAAAACACGATCACCGAAAGCGACAGCTTGAATATTTTAAACCATCCTTATTTATATAACGGTGCGGGTGTAGGGATCGGGGATTTTAACCATGACGGTTTGCCGGATGTATATTTTGCCGGCAACATGGTTTCCAACAAATTGTATTTGAATAAAGGTTCTTTAAAGTTTCAGGATATTACTGATGCAGCGGCAGTTGGGGGCGAAGGCCGCTGGTGTACCGGTGTTTCTGTTGTTGATATCAATGGTGATGGCTGGCTTGATATTTATGTTTGTGCTTCCTTTAACAAAGACCCTAATCAACGCAGAAATTTATTGTACATCAACCAGGGCCTGAACAAGGAAGGGATTCCAACTTTTAAAGAATCTGCCAAAGCTTATGGGATTGATGATAACGGGTATAGTACACAAGCTGTTTTTTTTGATTATAACCATGACGGGCTGCTGGATTTGTATGTGCTGACGAATGTACTGGATAAGGGAACTCCTGTTGCTTACCGGCCCAAAATAGCTGACGGAAGCGCGGTCAATAATGACCGTTTGTACAAAAATAACGGCAACGGCACTTTTACCAACGTGACCAAGGAAGCGGGGATATTAATGGAAGGTTTCGGAAATTCTGTTTCCATCACGGATATCAACAATGATGGCTGGCCGGATATTTATGTTGGCAACGATTTTATTTCAAATGACCTTTTATACATCAACAACAAAAACGGGACTTTTACAAACCGCGCAGGAGAATATTTTAAACATACCGGCTGGTCAGTGATGGGATCAGATGTGGTGGACATCAACAATGACGGCCTGCCCGACTTAGTTTCTTTAGAAATGCTCCCGGAAGAGAACCTAAGAAAGAAAACGATGCTGATGGGCGATAATTACATCACTTACATCAACAACAAAAAATACAATTACGAGCATCAGTATATCCGCAATGTGCTTCAATTGAACCAAGGCAAAACCCCGGCTGGCCATCCCCAATTTAGTGAGGTTGCTTATTTGGCCGGTATTTATCAAACCGATTGGAGCTGGACGCCGTTGGTAGCCGATTTTGATAATGACGGTTTCCGGGACCTGGTGATCACCAACGGTTATCCAAGAGATGTAACAGACCTTGACCATGCGCTCTATAGCAATAATCAGGGCAGGACGGCTAAAGAAAATACTTCCCTTGCCAGTGCCGATTCATTTCCGGTTGTTAAAACGGTAAGTTATGCTTTTAAAAATGCGGGGGGTTATACGTTTAAAAACCAAACAGCTAATTGGGGGATTACCCAACCTGCATTTTCCACCGGAGGTGTGTATGCTGATCTGGACAATGACGGCGACCTTGACCTGGTTGTCAATAACATTGATGAAGCTGCTTTTATCTACGAAAATACACTAAACAATAAAAAGAAGGTAGCTAAAGGCCACCATTATCTGAGTGTAAAGTTAGAAGGCGACGGTAAAAATACAGGAGGCATAGGTGCTTCTATTCGGGTTTACTACAAGGGCAAGCAACAGTTTTATGATCAGCAGCCATGCCGCGGTTATATGTCCACTGATGATGCAAAAGCACATTTTGGTTTGGGGGATGTAACTTCGGTTGATTCTTTAAGGGTAAGATGGGCAGATGGAAAAACCCAGTTGCTAAAAAACATCAGGGCTGATCAAACTATAAATTTATCCTATAAAAACAGTACCGGTTATATTTCACCAGGTCTTTCGGTTAAGGAAACCCCGCTTTTTCAATCCGAGGTAAAACAAACAGGCATCAATTATAAGCACGAAGAAAAGGATGCTATTGATTACAATATTCAGCCTACTTTGCCGCATAAACTTAGTCAGTACGGCCCTTGTATTGCTGTTGGTGATATTGACAACAACGGATACGATGACTTTTACATTGGCGGGGCAGCAGGAAACAAGGGTACTTTTTTTATGCAGGATAAAAACGGAAAGTTCACGATGGATACCAAACGCTTTCTCCATGAAGATTACAAAGAGGAAGAGGATATGGGCGCCCTTTTGTTTGATGCCAACAATGATAGTTTCCTAGACTTGTATGTGGTGAGCGGAAGTTATGAATTCCCCAAAGACCATTCTTCGGCGCAAGACCGCTTGTACATGAATAACGGGAAGGGACAGTTTGAACGAAATTTTGCAGCGGTCCCGATAGAATATGATAATGGCTCCTGTGTTCGTGCCGCTGATTTTGACAGGGATGGCGATCTTGATCTTTTTGTTGGCGGGCGTTCTGTTTCCGGTGCTTATCCCACAGCACCTGTAAGTCATTTATTGCGAAATGAAGGCGGTAAGTTTATGGATGTCACTAAAGAACTTTGCCCGGAGCTGGAACACGCAGGTATGATCACAGATGCTTTATGGTCTGATTTTGACAACGATGGCCTTGTTGATCTAGTTGTGGCAGGGGAGTGGATGCCCATCACGTTTTTTAAAAATAACGGCCACGGTTTTACTAAGGTGAGCGGTTCGGGCATTGATCAGCATGTGGGATGGTGGAACAGTTTGGTGGCCGGCGATTTCAACAATGATGGCAACATAGATTATATCGCAGGCAACCTCGGTCAAAACTCCAATTACAAAGCTTCTTTTTTAGAACCGATGACCATTTTAGGAAAAGATATGGACAACAACGGTTCGTTTGATGCAATGATTTTTTGCTACATGAAAGCAGAAGATGGCACACAAAAACCTTTTCCAATGCACACCAGGGACGATCTGATAAGTCAAGTAATTTCCACCCGAAAAAAATATCCTACTTATAAAGGTTTTGGCCGAGCGACCATGGACGACCTTTGGAGCAAGCAGGACAAGGAAAATGCTGTTATTTTGAAAGCGACCGATACGAACACCAGTTTGATCGAAAACAAAGGCAATGGTAAGTTTACGATTAGTCCGATGCCGATGGAAGCACAAATGGCTCCGGTTTATGGCATGGTTGCCCGTGATATTGATCAGGATGGCTTCCTGGATTTGCTGATGGTTGGAAATGATTATGGTATGGAACCCTTTACCGGCAGGCATGATGCTTTTATGGGTTTGTATCTCAAAGGAAATGGTAAAGGTGGTTTCAGCAGCAAATCAATAGCACAAAGTGGTTTTTTTGTGAACGGTGATGCAAAAGGTTTGTCCGTGGTTCATTCTGCAAAAGGCGCTGATCTCTATGTAGCTACCCAAAACCAGGACAGCTTAAAGGTTTTCAGTTCAAAGGTCAGGGAGAAAACACCATCGGTTTGGATCAACCTAAAACCAACTGATTTTTATGCGGATATTATCTATAAAAACAATAGAAAAAAACATGTGGAGTTTTATTACGGATCCACCTATCTGTCCCAATCTTCCAGAAAACTGGAGTTGGACAAAGATGCGGAAACTGTTTTTATTACGGATTACAGAGGCAACAAAAGGAAAGTGAAATAATGATTTGTTGAAGGCAGGTTAGTGTCTCAGGTTAAAATATAATACCTTGTTGATTATCAGTAGATTTCATGAATAATTTCTCATTATGTATTTACGCCAACTATGATAACCTTAAATCCTTATTTAGTTTTTAAAGATAATTGTGAAGATGCCTTCAACTTTTATAAATTAGTTTTCAATGGAAATTTTTTATACATAGGACGATATAAAGATGTACCGCAGCAAGATAGGCAACTGTTTCCTATGTCGTTGGATGAAAAAATTATGCATGCTTCCTTGCAAATCAATACCAAAACCACTTTAATGGGTTGTGATAGTATAGAAACATACCGGCAACCGGCAACTGCATTTGCAAATAACTTTTATCTTTATATCAGTACAGATAACCAGGAAGAAGCCTATCGAATATTTAATGAACTGTCTGCGGAAGGAAAAGTAATAATGTCAATCAGCCAGACATTTTGGAGCACACATTACGGAATGGTTGCTGATAAATTCGGAATTCATTGGAAAATTACATTTACCCTGGAAAAATAAAAACTGAAGGCAGGGCTAAGTTTATGTTAGGAAAACAGAATTCTCATTAATTATTCTGAAGTCAACCCTTTCTTTATTTCGACAGAAACTTGTAGCAGCTTTGGGTTTTATATGTTGATCCTGGCTTTAAAACAGTTGAAGGAAACTGCGGCTGGTTAGGCGAATCCGGGAAATGCTGTGTTTCCATGGCAAAAGCGGTACGGTAATCATCTTTTTTCCCGGCTTTCATGCTGTTTTTACTGTGCATAAAATTGCCGCTATAAAATTGCAGGCCAGGTTCTTCGGTATAAACCTCCATCACGATGCCGCTCTTATCGCCCTTTACCGTAGCTACCGGTGCACTTATGCCGTGTTTGTTCAAAACGAAATTATGGTCATAGCCTTTTCCGTTTTTCAACTGTTCGTTGTTGTCGTTCACTCGTGCCCCTATGGCAGTTGTCTTTCTGAAATCGAAAGGTGTACTGGTTATAGTCACGATCTTTCCGCTTGGAATAAGTGTACTGTCAACCGGCGTGTAACCATCCGCGTTAATTTGTACCTGATGATTTAAAATGCTGCCGCTACCTGCTCCGTTTAGGTTAAAAAAAGCATGGTTAGTTAAATTTACTACGGTAGTTTTATCGGTAGTGGCTTCATAATTTATTTTTAAGCAATTGTCATTGGTCAAAGCATAGGTTACTTTGATGTTCAAATTCCCCGGAAAACCTTCTTCCATGTCCTTGGAAAGATAACTCAACTGTAATGTTGTGTCATTGATTTGTTTTGCATCCCACACCACATCCTGGTAGCCTTTTTTACCGCCATGCAAAGTATTTGGCCCGTTGTTTTTGTAAAGTGTATATTCTTTACCGTCGAGTTTAAATTTACCGTTGGCAATTCGGTTTCCGTATCGGCCAATGGTTGCGCCAAAATAAGGTTCGGTAGAATGCTGAAACCCCTCCACAGTTGCAAAACCGGCAACTACATCAGTCATCTTACCGGTCGTATCCGGCACTAAAAGACTTACCAGCCTGCCGCCATAATTGGTGATCGCCGCCTCCATGCCGTTCTTGTTTTTTAAAACAAAGAGATCGGTTTTTTTATTGTCGATTGTTTTTTCGAAAGCAACTTTAGCAGGTAAAGCCGCTTGCTGTGTGGTATCAGTGGTTTTAGCGGATGCTTGTTTGTTCGATGCAGTGTTACAAGCAGTTAAGGCCAGAACCGAAGCTGTGGACAAGGCCAGCAGATAATTTTTTTTCATGTTTTTGGGGATAAGATCAATAGATATTTTGGTTGATAGATAAATCTTTCAAATTTGTTCAGATGTTTTTCATGCTTCTTTTATCGCATAAAAATTAGCATGTGTTATGTTTTTTTAAAGATAAACGATAATAACTTTATATGGATAAAAGAAGCATTGTTACTTTGTTCAGGATATTTTTCATGCTTCTTTTATCGGTTAAAAGTTTTTGTTGAAAGCCTCACCCCGGCTCTCTCCAAGGGAGAGGGAGGCATGGTTTGCTATCTTTCAACTTCCTATAATTCAACATAACACCAATTTTTACCCGGTAAAAGAAGCATTGCCTTCACGCTCAATTATTGTTTAAGTACTACCGGCCAGCCATTTTTATATGCAATCCGATTGATACAAAGCACTCTTCCTTTTTCTTTATGGCTTCTTTCGATAGCGTGATAAGCAATCCATTTTTTGCCTTTTTCATCTTTAAAAATTGAGTTGTGGCCTGGTGCTAAGTAAACGCTGTCTTTTTCCAAAATTGCACTATTTAGTGAATGGTTAGCTTCACCCAAACGTTCAAAAGGCCCGGTTGGATTATCTGCTTTTGCAATCATCACTGCATAATTGGCTTTGGTACCGCAGCAATTATCACCGGAATAATACAAATAATAAGTGCCTTTATTATAATCCAACCATGAACCTTCTATCAACTTACTGTAGGATTTGTCTTTCCCGGGATAAATAATTGCTTTTGCAGTGGTGCCGGGTTTAAAAGCCGACCAGTCGTCCGTCATTTCCTGAACTTTTAAGGGTTGAAAATCAGAACCCCAGTAAAGAAAACGCTTCCCGCTTTTAGGGTCTGTAAAACCTTTGGGGTCAATATTATGAAAACTGCTGCCGCAAAGCAAAGGTTCACCTTTATCAGTAAAAGGGCCAAGCGGGTTATCAGCATAAGCCACGCCAAGGCATTTTCCGGTAAGTTCATTAGGATCTGCAGAAAAAATCATTACAAACTTCTTTAGCTTCAGATCAAAAAAAACATCAGGCGCCCAAAAACTTTGTGTTTTTGATGCCCATTTAGGTTTTAGTGGTAACGCGTCCCCTTCGTACTTCCAGTGCTGATGATCTGTGGAGGATGCTACCTGGATATTGATCATTTTACCGTTGCTGCGCGCCTGAGTAGCATAAGCATAATACTTATTGACTGCTTTGATAACGGTAGGATCAGGAAAATCACGGTTCAATACCAAATTCATGCCTGTACCAGTAGCAGGCGTTGATCCTACCAGCTTATGCAAATTGTTGCAACTTATGCCGATCAACAGCACTACAACAATTAGGAAGGATTTTGACTTATAAGTACCAAAGCGTTCTTTGTTCATCATGCAACTTCTTTATTTGCTCCTGTTGGTCAGGCTTTTGATCAGATCAGTTTCATCAGCTTTGTAAGGTGTGCCGTCTTTATGGAAAATATCATGGAACCATAATTTAGGTTCGCTTCCATCAGGCATTGGCGTGTCCCAAGCATAGATGGTGTTGGTTTTACCGGATACAAATCCCCAGTTTATGGCGCCTACATTTTCTTTTTTCAGCATGGGCAATACCGTGCTGAATAAACTATTGCGCGGACGAGCCATGTATTCAGTGCAAATAAGCGGACGGCCAAACATCTTTAAAAACTCTACGGTTTTCAAATGCTCCGCCTCAGGCGAATAATCATGATAAGTAATAATATCCGAATTGGCAACCTGGTAAGCATTCAGGGTTTCAAAAGTCCAGTTCCACATGCCTGCACTGATCGGCTGACTTATATTTACTTCTCTGGCCCATTCGAAAGTGTGTTTTAACAAAGGCATGGATTTGTTGGCTTTGTCTGAGTTTCCCGGTTCGTTGTACAAATCCCAAAGCAAAATACGTTTATCATTGCCAAAACGCCTCAGCACATCTTTTACATATTTTTCTAAAACCAGGAAATTAGCCGGGTTTTCTGATGCTGGCTGTCCTGGGTCCTGCGCCCAACCCGAATTGTGTATTCCAGGCTTCGGTTCCGGCTGCTTTCCTATTTTTGGTACCTTGTTCCAGCAATCATCAAAAAACACAAACATGGTTTGGATGCCATGTTTGTTGGCGATGGTCAAATATTCGTTGACCCTTTTTTTAAACCCTTCGGGATCCTGCTGCCAGGCTAAGTGATGCAAAAAGACACGCATCACGTTCATTCCTATTCCTTGTGCGTAGCCTAATTCTGTATCAATCGTTTTAGGGTCAAAGGTATCGGCCTGCCACATTTCCAATTGGTTGATGGCAGTGCTGGGAATAAAATCACTTCCGACCAGCCATTGGTGCTGTGCGTACCAGGTTTTTGCCTTTTGGGCTGTCCAAACCGCTCTTGTTGTTTTTTTCTGTGCCGATAACTGCACGCTTAGCAGCATGAACATTGCTGCAGCTATTACTCTTAGTTTAATTTGCATTGGTTATAGGTAAGATTTAGTGATTTAGTGATTTAGTGATTTAGTGATTTTCTATTTATTAAGCGTCCTTTTATCATCCATACTTCTGAATGATTGTTATAAGCATTAGTTGATGTTAAGGCGATGATGGTATCGTCATTCAGGATGCACAAAGAATTCCATAACCCTTGTTTATTAAGAGGAATGCTAAACGGGATGCTGGTATTGATAAAATTCTCACCTTTAGAGTCACCTATTGCTACCTGCATGCAAGACATGTCCCATTTATTGATCCTGTTCAAGGTACTTTGGTAGGATAAAATAGTTTCGCCGCTATGCAGTTGGCGCAAATAAGGTGCACCTGCATAAACGGTGTCTGGTAGTTTTGACCTGATTGCAGATGTTCTACCTGCGTCATTTGCACCTACCGGTGTTTTCCAGTTTTGGTTGATGCTGTTGCAGATAATAGATGGTTTAAATTGTCCGCCGGCATTATCTTCTATCGAAAACAAGATTTTATCGGCTCCTTTTAGGAAAATAGGCACCGGCATTCCGTCGCGGTGCCCGGGCCTAAAAGAAGCAATTTGTGGTTTTTTTGTCCAGGTTAGCCCATTATCGTCTGACCGGAATAAAGAAATGTTTTGCTCGTTTGAATGCGTGTAAATTCCTTCATCCGAAAAAAATAACTGTATCTGGCCTGAAGGAAGTTGTATCTGTGAAGGTTCCCAGCAACCATCCTCAAATTGGTAGCCTGCCTGGTAAAGCAAACGCTCATCTGTCCAGGTTTTACCCTGATCGTAGCTCTTTTTAGTACAAATAGCAAAACGTTTGGTCGTATCCCAATTACCATTAATTTGATGGGGACGGGGATTATAGGAAGCCAATAAGGAATGATCTTTTAACTCCAGTATTTCCGGAACCGACATGCTGACACCCGAAACAGCAGCGGCAATAGTTATGGGCAACAACCATGTTTTACCCAAATCAGTACTCTTTACGCATTTTGTATTGCCTCTTCCCTCATAAACACAAATCAGTTCGCCGTTGCTTAATTGGATCATTCTGGCATAACCTGCACCTCCATCTTGCTGTATTGGAGCTACCTTTTTAAGGGATAATTGATCCCAAACAATTGTTTTCTCCGGAGCAGTAGTTTTGCTAACCGTGTTTACAATCTGGCTAACAGCCAAGTTTGGTAACCATGCAATAAAAACAAATCCAATTAAAATATGCCTCATTCAGAACTTGTTTAATCTGGGGCGGAAAATTACAATGCTTCTTTTAGCCATATAAATTATGTTTTTCGCCACAATGCCAGCTCCCTCTCCTTTGGAGAGGGTTGGGGTGAGGCTAAACATCGAAAGTTTCATGATTTTTAGGTGATAAAAGAAGCATTGAAATAGATGCAATACCTATTTTTTTGAAAGCTTATCTGCCAGTAATTTCATAAAATAACCACCCACCACACTTCGTGCCTGAAAGCCAACCATTTTACCGGTTGTGGTTTCGTGCCAGTCGCTTACCGGAACCCGTGAAGAAGTTTCTAAAGTGTATTTATAAATGGGATTTACCAAAGCATTAAAATCGTTTTGATTATCGGTTAGCCCTGCTGTCCACAATACCCAGTCAGATTTGGTATAGGTTTTTCTGCTGTCTAAAGGCAGGCCGTATTCATTTTGCTTGGTCAGATAGTATTTAACTTCCTTTTGATAAACAGATTTAGGGAAAAGGTTAAGGCCAAGCACTTTGTCCCAAACCATGTTATACTTTTCGCTCCAACTGTCTTTGTTGTCAAAGGTTAGCGCATAATGATCGCCTGCATCGGCAAGCTGCATCCATTTGCCAACCATTTCTTTGGCACTGTTCCTGTATTTTTCGGCTGTTGCTTTATCGCCTAACTGCTCAGCAAGCATGGCATAACAGCCAACCCCTACAATGGCTTTTACCGAAAGGTTAGCGTTGCGGGCCAAATGGCCGGCAAAGTCATCGGTACACAATTGGTTTACAGGGTCAAGCCCTTCCTTGTTCAAATAATCTGCCCAGGTAGTTAAAGTTTTCCAATGCTTTTTAGCATAGTTAGCGTTGCCTTCTGCTTTGGCTATTGCTGCAGCCAGGATCAGCATGTTGCCCGATTCTTCAACCGGCATACCTTCACCATAAGTTTGTCCGTTGGCCAACGGGTAAGTACCCAGGTCATGTGCGGCAAAAGGGCTTGTATTTTTTCCGCTTTCGCTGAAATAAAATATACCGTTCATCATCCCTTCCATCAGCGCAGGATTATAAGCCAGGTATAATGGTGCCGACGGATAAGTTACATCCACCGTATTGATAAACCCACCGCTAAAGTTTTCCTTTGATAAAAACAGTATCTCGCCTTGCGGACTTTTAACTAATTTATGCGCCGAAATACTCTGCCGATAACCCAAAACACAAAGCCTGGCATAATTTTCACCTCCTGCTGCAACTGCTGCTTTCTGCAGGCTCGCGTTAAAATCAGTACATTTTTTCAGGATTGATGTATAATCCCTTGCTGCTGCGCCCAATTCGCTTTCAATCGTTTTTGAAGGATCAAGCTTCCACCAGGCTTTTAAATTCTGGTTGAAATATTGGATGGCGTACAAATCATCGTAGCCTAACATAATAAACTGTTCTTTTGGTGCGCTGCTTACTTTACCAAGCGGAATGATCGTACTTAACACCAAATGCTTTCCGTCCTTTACACTTGCCGAAGTTGAATTTTGCAAAAAGGTGTTCATGGCATCCGCAGAACTGCTTACATACTGGTTGCTGCCATAGCTTTGCGGTACACCTACATACATATAACCCCAGTCAATCCGCACGTCATCGCCTCTTTTCTGTAGCATAGGTTGTTCTACCGTACCAGCCTTTAATATGGCCAAATTGTTGGAAGTGTATTTCTGCGTTGTTACCGGTTGCCCGGAAGTGTTTACCGCAATGTCTGTAGAAGCACCAAAGTAAACCTGTACGTTATGCACTTTGCCATCATTCGCTTTAACTTTATAAGAAATATAAGAAATAGGGCGGGAAAGCAAATTCAGGTCATTCAACAGTAACGGCGAAGTAAACGTTAAGGTGAGATCAACCTTTCCACAGGTAAAATTATAGATGGTTTGCGTTGCATTCATATCTACATTGGTTTGATCGGCCACTAAAATGTTTGCTTTTTGTGCCGATACCGGTTCGGTAACTAAGCCCGCATCAAGGTGAGCACCGCCGGCAGTATTTGCACAATGGATAGCCAGTACATTTTTACCGGCCTTTAAGTTTTGCTTTATTGCATCATTGATTTCAATAAATGCAAACTTGTGTACCCAACCTGTTTTAGTGTAAACCTTTTCACCGTTCAGGTAAACTTCCACATTATCATCATGGCTTATTTTCAGGTATAGTTGTTTAAAGTCCGATTGATTCAGCGTAAAAGTCCTTCTAACCCAAATATCTTTTGTTCTCCAGGAGGTTTTGTCAGCATTGTTATCACCAAAAGGTGCAACACCGTTTTTCCAGTCGGCATCGTTAAACTGAAGATTTTCCCATCCGCTGGCAGGTTGGGTTTCTGTGTATTTAGTTTGATAGTTCTCTTCGTCGGATGTTGGGATCAAAGTTCTATAAGTTTTCTCCTCATTGCCCATAAAACGATAGGCTGTACCATCGACTTTGATCAACCCGGTTAAAGATTGATCTGTACCTGTCCAATGCTTTGTTGGCGCGTCGGTCAGCTTATCTGAGGTAGACCAGATGCTAAAATAAGTATCATGGCTAATAAGCGGATAGGCCGGTGCACGGAAACCTTGCGCGCTTACCACAAGGTACTGCATCCCGGTTAAAACAAGAAGAAGGATTATTTTTTTCATTTTCATAATATTACTGCTGTTGTTAACATCAATTATTCAATGCTTCTTTTAGCATATAAAAGTTGGTGTTTGAATCCATGAACCATTAACTATCACTATGATTTTTATAGGGTAAAAGAAGTATGCTGATTTAAATTTAAACTCTTTTGTTGTTCGTATTTATTCTGTTACCGGGAAAGCCGAAATCCTTAACCGTGCACCGCCCATCGGCACTAAAGTAAGTTCTGATACCCGCTGTTCACTTTTTACCGGACTTTGGGGTAATACAGCACAAAGTCCGTACTGATCTATCGTCCAGCCCGGGATCAATTTTCCTTTTACTTTTAATTCGATTGGTGCATTGTTATTGGTAAAAGGGTTATTGTCTTTTGGCCAGCTTCTGCGGATAACTTCAATAGAGTTTTCAGGGCGATTTTTATCGATTAACAACCCATAGTTCCAGGCAGAATTGGGATGAATTTCGTAAGAAGGCCATTTTTGAGGGTCGGCACCTGGTTGCCATTTTGAATCGCCGATGGCAGTTGCTTTGCTGTCTTCGCGGGTGTAATTCTCATCAATTTTTAAAGAATAAGTAAGCGGGCCATAGTTAACGCTCACACTGTTTTTGTTCTCGTTCCATTCCCGAACGTCCAGTTTCATTGGAAGTTGTAAAGAAATCTGATCACCGTTTTTCCAGGCTTTAACCAAACGGATGTACTCGCCGCTGCTGGTGTTTACTGCTGCAGCTTGTCCGTTTATTTTTACAGAAGCGTTTTTACACCAGGCCGGAACACGCAGGTAAAGCGGAAAGTTGACTGTTTTTGCTGTATTAACGGTAAAGTTAACCTGGTCTTGAAACGGATAATGGGTAGTTTCAATCAAACTTACAGGTGTTCCGTTACCAACTTTAGCTTTTACTTCACCTTCAGTATATAATTGTGCAGCAATGCCATTGTCAGGCGTTGCCATCCAGGTATTTTCAGCAAAATAAACCCAACCTGCTGCATGGTTATGCTGGCAGCAGCGACTGCTAAAAGGGTTCATCATTAAAAACGGACCTTCGTTGGCGATGCCCGGATGATGGTTTTTACTGTCGCTTACCACCATATTAGGTGCAGTAAGATAGCGTAGGGATTTATAATCGGGCATAAAAGCTGCAGAAAAGGTATTAAAAGCTACATCTTCGCAATTTTCCGCCCACAATGGATCGCCGGTATCACGCAGCAGCATCTCGTCCGAAGTCATCTGTTCTACCATACCACAGGTTTCTACCGCCTGGCGCGGATCATCATAACCTTTGCGAGCGTTTTCATCAGAACCAAACATGCCGCCTGGAACCTGGCCATAAATATTACGCACCAGTTTAAAATCGTTGTAAGTAGCGTTCAAATCTTTCGGATCGTGGCTTTGCAAATAAAAAGTAGCCGGTTCTCTAAAGCATTCGGCGATATTAACATTGTGCCAGTTTGGCAAGTTGTCTTTTTGCCGCCAGTTGGCCGTATTTTTATCAATTTTAGAAGCCAGATCAAGCAGAAATTTATCGCCGGTGCGGTTGTAAAGCCAGTAAACGCTGGTTAGGTTATCACCGCCGCGGCTATTTTCCCAGTAGTCTTCTAAAAATTGATTATCCGGAACAGACAATTCAAATTTGAAATACTTGGTCATAAATAGAATCACGCGCGGATCTTTAGAATATTCATAATAAGATTGCAGACACCAAAGCATCGGCATATTCGTCCATAGGTCCCGGTTTCCTTTTTTCTTCACATCCGGACCGAAATCACCATTTTCGCGCTGATTATTTAAGGCTGCATCAATCCAAAACTTTGCTTCTTTAATCATTTTAGCATCGTTCAGCATGTAGCCGATATCTGCATAGCCTTTTAGCCAGTACGGCAATTCTTCCCAACCATATTTGCCTTTTCCATCTTTGTTAAGCCAAGCATTATCCGTTTTTGAAAGCCAGATACTGATCTCACCGAGATTACCAGTCAGTCCGTCGCGCTGTAGTTCCAACGCCTTTTTTAGCCAGCCGCCAGCTTTGATACTGCCTACCGGAAGTTTGATAAAATATTGCTTTTGCAGAGGTGCGCGGTTATTAATGTAATTGGCATTGTATTGCTGGTTAGCTGCTTTCAATACCATTGTTGCCTTAACTTTAGTTTGAGCAGTGGCGATAATTCCACCTAAACTTATTAGTGCGATAGTTAAAAATATTTGTTTTTGAAATTTAACAAAAGGTTTTTTTAAGAACATCATCTGATTAATCTATTTGATTTTTACCAATGCCGGATCGTATAATCTAACATTTGATTTTTGCAGCAGTTCCACCGGAATTTTAATAACCTTACGGTCATAGGTCATAAATCCGTTTACTTCACCTTCTACATCTGTTGTTTGCGTGTATACCGCGGCAGATAAACCTAACCTTATCAACTCCTGCAACCTGTCTGTAAAAGAATCATACCTTTTAAAAAGGTCTTCCCCGTTTTTAAAGTTTTGATAACCCCAGTTTTTGTTAGCTTGCCAGGTATGGTTCTCAACCGGCCAGCCTAAACCGCCAAACTCGCCTAAAACTACTGCTTCTTTTTTACCGAAAATGTCTGCACGCGGCATAGCCGGATGAGGATAATTATGCAAATCAACAATATTACCGACCGCATAAAAGTTTCCGCCGCTGGCACTGTTCACCAACCTCGAAGGGTCTTTTTTCATCGTCCATTCTGCAATTTCCACCGTTTTAAATTGTCCCCATGCTTCGTTAAAAGGGGTCCAAACAATAATGCAGGGATAATTATATAAGGCATTAATAATGGCATTCCATTCTTTCCGGTAATATTTTTCAGATTCAGGACTGCGCTCTTTATCGGTTGCACGGTCGTACACACCGGGGCGGTTTTCCCAGTGGTTGCCCAAATCCCCGCTCGGCATATCCTGCCATAACAGCATACCTGTTTTATCGCAGTAATTGTAGTAACGGGCAGGTTCTACTTTGATATGTTTGCGGATCAGGTTAAAACCCATTGCTTTAAGCTTGTCAATATCAAATTTTAAAGCTTCTTCTGTTGGAGGCGTGTATAGACCGTCCGGCCACCAACCCTGGTCGAGCGGGCCGTATTCAAATACAAATTTATTATTCAGCAGCATGCGTTGGATACCGTTAGCATCAGGGCCAAGGGAGATTTTACGCATCGCAAAATAGCTTTTTACCTCATCTACTGTTTTGTTGTTCCTGACAACAGTTATTTGCAAGTCGTATAAAAACGGATTGGTAGTTGACCATAATTTTTGGTTTTGAATATTTAAAACCGCAGTTCCGTTTGCCTCTATCATCTTCTCATCAACCTTGGTTTGACCATCCATAGCGATAATTCTCAATTTGTCGCCTGGTTGGGCATTTGCTACTTCGGCCGAAATAAATAGGGTTTGATTATCAATATTAGGTGTTTGTTTGGTCGCTTCTACATAAGTTTTAGCTACAGCTTCCAGCCAAACCGTTTGCCAAATGCCCGTTACAGGCGTGTACCAAATGCCTTCCGGTTTTTTTAACTGTTTACCGCGTGGCTGAGGACCGTCGTCCGTTGGGTCCCAAACTTTTATTTTGATCTCCTGTTTGGTGCCGCTTTTTAAAAATGCAGTAATGTCAAACGTAAAAGGATCGTACCCGCCTTCGTGTACACCAACACTTTTACCGTTCACAAAAACCTCGGTCTGCCAGTCAACAGCACCAAAGTGCAGCAAAACCTCTTTGCCTTTTAAAGCTTTGTTGATGCTGATTGTGTTTTTGTACCATAACAAACTATCCTTGCCCACCGTTTTGCCAACGCCAGACAAGGCTGACTCCACGGCAAAAGGGACTAATATTTGTCCCTCATACCTGGTTGGCTCATTTTGATTTTTAGGTATGATGGCATAGCTCCATAAGCCGTTCAGGTTTTGCCAGTTGCCGCGAACCAATTGCGGCCTTGGATATTCCGGCAGCGGGGCTTTTGGATCTACTTTCTGTGCCCATGGTGTAGTTATTCTGTTGGTTAGTAAATGCCATTGGTTTTGCTGCGCGTTTGCAGAAAAATATATAAAAAACAGAAATATTAGGGAGAGTTTTTTTTTCATTGATAATATGTAAATACTATTGTCTTGCTTTAAGAAAGCATTCTTTAAAAATGAAATTCAGTAAAGTTTTTTCTCATGCTTCTTTTAGCATAGAAAAAATGGTATGCTAAAAACAGACACTAATTTTTATAGGATAAAAGAAGCATTGTCGTTTTATGCTGATATAATTTAAACCGTTTCTCATATAAATACCTGAACAATAATTTAAGAGAGCCATTCTATAAAAAATGGCTCTCTTTGTAATAAGGATTTTAATAAGTCAGCTTTTGTACAGGGGAAAAAATCATGTCTTCCACACCTGAGATTTTAATTCCTATGCGTGTAAAAATGTAGTTCTGAGTTGGGCTGATGCCTGGAATATTGACGCTAAGCACTAAGTTATTTAAACTGGTTAGGGAGGAAGCCCCCGCTAAATCAGTTGCGGCAATATTATCTCCTCCGGAAACGAATTGGGTTTTGTTGATATACAAAGTTACCCGGTCAATTCCTTTTGCATTGGCATCATTGATCACTTTCTCTATATTAAATGTGGCTGATACTTTTCCGCCCGCAGCAGTTATCATCTGGTTCCGCACCATATAATAAGGGGTAACCTCAACATCCATTGTCTGACTTCCGCTTACAGTAATTGCAACGGTGTCCCTTTGATTATTGCTAAGCTCTTTCCATCTGAAAGGTCCTTGGCCGGGAGGAATGGTAAACTTATAATTTCCGTCAAAAAGAAGGGTTGAATAAGAACCGTCCTGGTCGAAAGTGCCGCTGATAGGCCCTATTTTACCAAAACCTGGCTGGTAAAGCTGAAAGGGGACCTGATTATATTCAACCCCTATCGGAGCACCTTTGTACACTAAGTGTCCGTTTAAAGTGGATGAAGGGGTTTTATAATTGTCTTTTTTACAAGATGATGCTGCCAGTACCAGCACCAATATCATTAAATGAAATTTAATCTTCATGAGTTTTAAGTAATAAGTAAACACTTATTGATTGGGTTGTCTAACAATTTTAGGGTTTGATGCTATAATATTGTCCGAAATCTGGGAATAATAATTTCCAAACTGGAACCTGTTGGCACCGGTAACCGGGCCTGGCAGAACTTCTTTAAACAGCCATTTACCATCATTTGCGGTGCCGGGTGCATAGTATTTATACGGCCACAAACCATAGGGCTGAGTGTTCCTTTTTGTAGCAGAGCCAATATTACTTACCAGATCTGTAACTGACATACCACTGCCGTCCCAAACAATATGCGCCAATCTCCATCTTTTCATATCAAACAAAGTATGGCCTTCAAAAGCAAGTTCGACACGGCGTTCATGAACTATCCGGTCAAATGTTAAAGCAGTTAACGGAATTGTTAAACCTGCACGTGCCCTAACCTGATTAATGTAGCCAAGTGCAGTAACTGGATTGCCCAATTCAAATGCAGCTTCTGCAGCATTTAATAAAACCTCTCCAAAACGATAGCGGACAAACGCTACATCGCTGCCCCGGCCACGACGGCCAGAACCAACGGTCGGGTCTAAAAACTTCCTGATATAAAAACCGGTTTGTGTCCTTAGTTCCTGGCCGTTTACAATTCCATCCTTGCCCACAACTTGTATAGCTGCGGATGTGCCAGGCAATGTTTGTAAATGGACGGCATCATCACTGTTGACAATGTTTCCATTAGCTAATTGATACCCGGCATACACATCCGTTCTTTTACCTTTGAATAAACCATTTGGCAATAAAACAGTACCCGCGAGCCTGGCATCCCTTCCGGCAAAAATATCAAGCTGGTTTGTATAGAAAATGGGATTGCCCGAAGCATCCTTGGTAGGCATCGGTGCATAAGTATTATCCAGTTTTTCATATGCTTCGACTAAATTTAAAGAAGGGTCTAAACGGCCGGCATCCAAACCTTCATCCGAGATTGAAAAAGGCTGGTTGTTGGTGGTAAAAGCATGTGTTTTACCCGCATTGGCTTTAAAGTCTTCAATAAATATGGATTCCTGGTTAACACTGCTTTTGTCTAAAAAGATAGCGGCAAAATTATCGGAAAGATCAGGCAAAACCTTGTACAATTGGTAGCTGCCAGCAGTACCGTTGATGATGGCTTGTGCTGCAGCCAATGCTTTTGTATAATAACCTGTGGCCATACTTGCAGGAATACCTACTTCGCCTCCCGAAAGGGAAACTTGAGGGGTAGTTGCGCCGTATTTGGCTATGGAACCTGCATATAAAGCTGCCCGGGCTTCCATGGCTAAAGCTGCAGCTGTAGTTGCCCTTGATTTTTCATTGGCATCCGCAGGCAAAGATGCTTTAATTGCTTCTGCCTCGCTGATCACAAAATCGTAAATATCAGATTCTTTTGCACGCGGTTTTTCAAGAGTGCCAACACTTCCTGAATAATCATATTGAATAGCTTCGGTAATAAGCGGGACACCACCCATCCTTTTAACTAATTCAAAATAATAATTTGCCCTTAAAAAACGTGCTTCAGCTATAAACCTGCTTTTGTCTGTCTCTTTAAGTGCGGTTGCCGCAGTAGCCCGCTGAATGAAAAGGTTCAGGTCACGTATATATCCATAATCCCAAATTGCCCACTCGCCGTAACCCCAGCCTGTTCTTTGCACGATAAAATAGCTGCCATTTTCAGAAGGGAACGCGTCACTGAAGTCTGCAAAAGTCCTCCAGCCAGGTTCATTGACATTGTTTGTATAATCAAATGGATTATTATCCCTCGGAACTGGATATCCATCCAAACTTGAAAAATCCCTTTGCCTATTATACAGATCACCCAATATGGATAAAACTAAAGATGGATCAGAAAACGCCAATTCGGTAGGTATTACCTGCGTAGGTGGAACATCTAAAAATGAGCTGTCCTTTTTGCACGATCCTGCACTTATCAGGACGGCAAACATGGTTATTGATAATATTTTTTTCATTGAATTTTAGCTTGAGGAATTAATTAAAAAGTTAAATTAACACCAAAGTTAACCACCTTACTTTGCGGAAACTGAAGGCCATTATCGTCCGTAGTTTCAGGATCAACAGCATATTGTTTTAAATTGTCAAAGGAGAACAAGTTATATGCATTGACATAAAATCTTGCCCTTTTGATCTTTGCTTTACTTAAAAGGGCCGTCGGCAAACTATAGCCTAATTGTAAAGTCCTTACCCTTACGTAACGGACACTGTGCAGCCAAAAGGATGAATTGTTTTGTCCGTTAAGGGAATAATCACTTTGCCCAAACCCGGGATTAACCCTGTTT
>JAABUS010001995.1_pt1 | contig 40850 bp, 1 predicted proteins | sample 5560161 | NCBI WGS metagenome assembly JAABUS01 (sample SAMN10711885, study PRJNA513376) | rock metagenome | isolation source: Antarctica rocks | place: Antarctica: Victoria Land, Trio Nunatak nord | collected 2016-01-04
GAATTTTTAATTAGATTTTTACTAGCGTTGCCCTATAGGGCTATAAAGCTACTTTTAGGATTAAGTTTAGCGCTCCCGCGCAGACCTTAACTCTAACTTAAAAATCTTGGCGCTAAGATTTGCCAAGGCTGCAAAATGCGCATTTTGCACCGATTAAACAGCGATTTTACAGAACTATTTTTCCGGACTTACCGATGTTTTATATATTTAAAGTTATTATAGATTAAAATAATACTCGCGGCCTACCTTATTATTTAAATTCTTATTTCGGCGTTTTTTCTTAAAGTTATTATACGTCGTTATAGTATTAAATATAAAATAATTAAACTAAATTAATATAAAGTATCGAGAACTCGTCGTCGTACCCCCCTTTAATATAAATAAAGCCCTAAAATTATTTAAAAGTTAGTCGACCTATAAGGTCGTATTAAATAATAGAGTATTAATAATATAAAAACGGCGGGCTATTAAATAGTAGGATTTATTAATAATAATAATAAACTATTTAATCTATTCTCGTAGTAAACTCGGTAGAAGATATTAAGTTATTACGGGGCTAGTTATAATATAACCGGAATAATATTTTTAAATAGTTATAAAGTACCGCCTTTAAACCCTTCTACGGGTAAATAAAAAATATTAAATATTTTATACTCCCTTAAAATCTTAATTTCTCGTTAAAGTATATTAACGACTAGCTAGCCCTACCTCCTAACTAGCGAATTATACCGTTTAAATATTAATTATTTTTCGAATCGGGAATCGTTAAATAACTCGTTATAAACGAAATCGAAAAATTATTTTTACGTTAAACGGAAAGTATAAACTTTATATAATTTATAAAGCGCTCTTAAAAATCTCTTTATATTTTATTATATATCGGTTATTATTATTAATATACTAATAATCTTTTCGCCCTCCGTTTATTATCGACGACGTTTTTTATTACCCGTTACCGTCTCTTCCGATAAATTATTATTATTAATAAAGGTAAGAGTAGAGGCGGAGGAAGAATTTAAAAAAAAAGAGATAAAGATTAATTTACTCGAGATTATATAAAGACGGAGATTTAGAGTAGAGGTACGACGCGCTCGCTTAAACGGGCGGTTTACGGTCTTTATATATAATAGAGATAAATAAGGAGGCGATATTAAAGAGCTAGATAATAAACTAGTAAACGATAACGTAGTTTCTATTTTAATATAATTCATAATACGGATTATTAATATTAAGGATTAATATTAATAGCTAGTATAGAATTATTATAATTAAAATTAAAATAACGGAGTTAAACGAAACCGCGCCGCGCGGTTTTACCCTATAACTAATAATATTCTATATTATTTATATAGTTTAATACTAGCGCCCTTTAATCTTATTATCCGTCTACCGAAAAAAACTACTCTTATTATAAAATCTCTTCTTCGTTTATTTTACCCTACTTTATACTACCTTAAATAATTTTAATATCTTTAAATAATATCTTTAAATAACCTTTTATACGCGTACTCGGTTAATTTTTAATAATAAATTAATATAACCCTAGACGACTAGGTCCTCCTAAATTATTTTATATATTAACGTTTAATTAACGGGTAATATTAGAACGAGTTAAATACCGGCCGGAAATCGATAAAGAATTAAATTAAATTTATTCGGTAACCCCGATAACGTAAGATTTACTACTATTTACTTTAAGTAAATAAAGGCGAGATTTAATTATTTATCGGACTCTTTATTATTTAGGGTCTCGTTATTTTCCCTTATCTTTATAAATTATAGGAGGATAATTCTTTGGAGGGTAATATCTAAACGACTTAATATTAAATTATATAATATTTTAAGCCGAGTAATCTTTACGTCCCTACGCGTATATAGTACCGGAACGAATTAATTATAATTAATTATATCTACTAGCTCCTAGATTTTATTTATTTTATATATATAATTATTTATTATTTTTCCCCGCCTCTTTACCCTCTCTTATTATTCGGCTATATTCTTATAAAAATCTAAAATAATCTCCGTATAATTACTAATGGTTTTATCGTTAAGAGATATTAATCTTTATATAATATTAATTTTATACTTATAGGCGAGATATTTAAATATATTTATATCGATATATTAAAAGAAAGTCGAGTCTTTAAGCCGAGTATATTTAATATAATAAAAATATAAAACTAGTCGGTGATTATAATTAGGTCGTAGGTATATATATAGAGCCTAGTATATCGGATTTTACTAGATAATTTATTATATTAATAAATAAAATATTATCCGTAGTTACTCTTTATTAGGTTATTTATTCCGCTTTATTTAATAATAAAAATATATATCGAACTCCTCCGTTATAATATCTTTAATTTTAACCTCGGAGCTACCCTCTAAATTTACCCCCGTTTATAATTAATTAAATATACCTTTAATAATAATATTACCCGTCTCTTTCTAGGTATCCTATACTTCTAGCCCTCTTATTTTACGAACGATAAACCGTAATATTTAATCGGTTAAGAATACTCTAATACTCGCTTTAATCGTTCGGTATCTATAGACTTTATACTCATTATCGTTTATTTATAGTCGGGCTATTATCCGTTATTAATTTTTAATAACTATATTAATCTTAAAAGTATTTATATTACTTCGATAATACTAGTATTTAATTAATTATAAACGGATACTCTCTTCGTTTAATAATTTAGTTTATAAATCGAAATATCTAGTTATAGCGTATAAATATATATAATAAATATATCGTAAATCGGACCTAGTTTTTATAAATACTCGGAGGGTACCGATTTAACTAGCCTTATTATTTATATTAATAATTTTTAGATTTTTCTTTACTACCCGTTTAAGAGAATTAACCGATAGGCTTATATAATTATAACCGAAATATTTAACCCGATTATTTATTCCTTAATTTTTATCGTTATTATTATCGTCGTTATTATCGTCTTTATTAAAGTTACCGCTCGAAGATACTATATCTTTATTCTCCGAGGTACCGTTTAAATCGTTATTATTAATTTTATAATCTACCGACTTAAGCTTAATCTCTTTATTATTAATAATTTAACAGTTATATCTTCTATATTTTCTTCGTAATAAAGGTCTCTCGTTATTATCTATCCTTAACCTTATTAAATACTTTCGATTAATCTCTAGTTTTATTAATTATTTATCCGTTAGGCCCGACTTAATTAAAAGAGTATAAACGTTAGTTTTACTTAAATTACTTAACGTCTACTAGTCTTTCGGGATATTTTCACGCGTAGATCCTCGTCTATAATCGTTCCGTTCCAAGCGGTCAACCGTTAACTAAGTGATTATAGAATAAATATCGTTATTATAATACCTAAGGCCGCTGGCGTAGAGCTAGCGGCTTAATAATAATATAAAAAACGTAAAGTAGTTACGGGGTTCAATATTAAATAATTCTTAAATCCTAAATTTAATAGTAGAACTAATCTCTAAGGATTCTAATAAAACGGGGGAATATTAACTCGATATAGAATTATTAAGAGTTAGAACCCCGCGATATTAAGGCTAGAACCCCGTATCGATAAATAATAATATTATAAAGGTGGCGGGGCGTAGGTATATATAATATATTAATACCTTTAACGGGGCGTAGGCGTATATAATATATTACTATTTTATAATTCCCTCTCTTTTTAGGCCCTAGTCTTTAGGTATTTAAATACTTTAATTAAAAAATATTTATTAAAAAATCTTTAAACCCCTTAAGAGAAATAAGGGAAAAGAGTTATTTAATATAACGGCGTTATTATATAGTAACCTAAATATAAGGCTACGTACTTAATCCTTTAATACCTACAGTACTAGTCACGGAATAGTATTTAGTTAATTAGTCGAAGTTTATTAAAAAACCTTTAAACCCTTTAAGAGAATAATATTAAATCATAGTACTTAAAGTATTTATAATAATATAAAAGTAAATATAAAGCCTTAATAGGAAAATGATCTTTATATTTAAAATAATAGAATTAATCTCTAAAGAGTTAGAGCGAGGGCTCCGAGCCTCCTATTTCTAAAGAGGCTCCGGAGTACCGGAAACTATAATATAATACTATAATATAAATAGCGTAACTACGCCGTATACTATTTATATAGGATTTATATATTATATTTAATAGTTACTATAAAGTTAGTTTTAATATAGTATAATAATTACCTCCCCTTTTAGGGGTTTCGCCCTCGAAACTAGTAAATATTAATTTAACGTTTTAATACTCCGACGAAGGAGTATAATATAGGAGAATCTAAATTAAATAGGGTATATACGTAACGCCTACGCCTCCTATTTAATCTTATTAATCTCTTATCTTTATAATAATAATATATTAAGAAAAACCTCTAAACTTAATAAAAAAAAAGGGAGGGAAATAAATTATATTTTAAAGTTTAATAATACGTCGTATATAATTCGTAATCGGCGTAGTTATATAGTTATAGATTATATTAAGTATTTAATAAAAACCTCTAAACTTAAAGGGAAAAGTAAGGGAAAGAATATTATAATTACTATCGAAAACTATAAACCTTTACTACTAGTAGGGCTTTAGCGATATCGGCGGTAGAATAAATTATTTTATTTTATTATTTAAAAAGAACTCTAGTTATAGGAGTGAATACGTACGGGTAACGGTTTTAGCGTAGGTATAAAACCTTTACTAACTTTTTAACTTTTCTTTTTTTATAATATCCTATTATCTTCTATATATATAAACTCCTATATATTATTATCGATAACTATATTATATTTAGACTTTTATTAATTTATAATAATCTCGGTCGTATCTTTAAACTCTTTCTTTAAGGTCGTAAATATTATATATATATTCCGTAGGTAAGGCTAGAGCTAATATATCGTAGTTTAAATAAATCTTTTTTTTTTCTTCTTTTAAATTCTTTCTTTAAATTTATAATTATTAGAGTAAATAAATAACTTATTTTATCTTTAAATAAAGTATTTATTCATATTTTAAAAGAATTAATATTATCGTAATATTTATTTTATTTTTAAATTATTAGTTTTATACTTTATTTTATCAGCGATATGTATATAACTAGATTACTTTAATATTTAATATATCGGTTTAATCTTTATAATATATAATATTAACGATAATATTTAGATATTTAATATATTCTTAACCCTCGTTTCCCGTAAAATAACCGCCCGCTCTACTTTTATTTTATATTTATCCGTACTTTTATACCTCCGTTACTCTAAACGAATAAACCTAGATAATTACGTCTTATATAATAAGGTACTATATATAAAGTATATTTATTACGTAAAGAATAAGTATTTATATAATTTTATATATCGTTTATATTCTAAAACCGAATTATATTAACGTATCTAGATTCCGTCTAAATTTTATACTTTTATAAATTTTCTTTTTAATCGTTTAGAACGTCGAGGCCCTAATAAATATCTTCGCGAGCGGGTCTTTAGGTATATAAAAAATATCGTAGTCTTCCTTCGGGAGATTAAATTTAAAAATAATAATATTAAAAGAAGAAAGAATATATTATAATTAATATCTCGGTTTATTATAAGCGTCGAGGGTATAAATAATACCTTTCGTACTCTAACAAATTAATATAGTTTAGATATAATTTATATATTAATAATTTTTTAAGGGGGGATTATTACCTAGGATACGAGTATACTTTAAAATAGAATTATATAATATTAATTTAATAATCTTCTTAAATCGACGGACGAAGATAAAGCCGACGATAAAAACGAAAACGATATTTATATTCGTCGTATATAAAACGCCTCCGAATATAATTTTTCTCTCGGCCTTAATCCCGTTACCGATTAATTTAAAATACCTATTATTAATAATCTCGATATTATCGATCCTACTCTATTCTCTAGCGGTATATAAAGAGTTATAATATTTAATCGTAAAGTTTTTTTAATTAAAGATACCGTAGAGCCTCGCTTTTAATACGGCGGTATAAAGGGTATAAATCGTTATATTTTAAATAAATTAATATCTTCTCGCGAGGCTTTTAAGGAAGAAGTTAAAGATAAAGTTAATAATTTTAATCTTAGTTTTATTTCTGCCCCTCGTTTTTTAATTTAATTTCCCGGCCCCGGCTTTACTCGTAAATAGCCGAGTCTTAATATTAGGAAAACTAGCCGTTATAAATATAAACCTACCTACGAGCGCTTTACTAGCCGTAAAGATATATCTCGCTCGAAGTCTACTAGTAAAAAATAACTAGTAGTAGTTAATAATTAATAATATTTCTTCTTTTTATTCTTTATTTTCTATACCTTTTTTATCTTTATATTCTCTTCGAATATTTCTCGTAGTTCTAGCGCGTTATCCAAAGTATTTATATTAATTTATTTATTAAAGGTCTTTAGTTATCCTAGTTATTTTATAAAATAAAATACCTCGCTTTTTACCTTCTTCTTTTTTAGTACCCTTTTTATTTCTTATTCGTTCGTATTATTTATTAATTCCGGTAGAGGTATATTAAGAATTAAAATATCGCCTTATCGTTAATAATACGACTCTAAAAGCGATATATAGAAAATATTATAAATACGATAACTAGTTAGTAATCCTAGGCGGTATATTTATATTCCGACGGTATCCAAAATCTTAAATGATTTAATTACTTTATAAGAGAGTTTCTTATTTAGTTATTTTTATATTAAGTTTTTAGTTAATAATAGTATAAGGTTATTTATATTAAATAATTTCGGTTTATACTTTCTATTATAGTTATATTTCTACGCTTCGACCGCGATAATTTATACTCTTATTAAATACTCTCTTAAAGTATTTAATTTTTTAATTCTTTTTTATACCGACGGTATTTCTCCCCCGTACGTCTCGCCCTCGAGACGCGGTTTAAGAGAAGGGTTATAACTATATATAACTATAAATAATATCTATTTTATTATCGTATACTATATATTATAATATATTTATTTTATTATAGGTAAAAGTATTACTTAATTATTTTACTCGTTTAAATAGAAGGTTCTTAAATAGTATTTTAAAATTTAATTCTAGCGTTCTATCTAGTTATCCATTTATGAATAAAATACGGTATTTAGGCGTCTTTTAATTTTCATTAAATAATATACCTTTAATTAAAACGTATTTATAAAGATAAAACCTTTATTAGAAATAATCTTATTAGGAACTTTAAACTTTAAGATAATTTCTTCGAATATTAACTCTATTAACCCCGTAAAGTCGATTATTTTAGTAATTAAGATATATCGTAATATCTTTATATATTTATTTATAACTATAAAGATCGTATTATAAACGCGCCCGTATTATTTATTTAAAGGTAAGTTAGTAATAAAATTTATTATAATTTCCTTTTACGACCCCGTAGGATATAATAGGGAACTAATCTCGTTATAAAGGCGGTATCGATATACCTTAACCCGCTAGTATATATTATATATATCGATATATTCCCGTACGTCAGCCTTAAGAGTACTCTAGAAATATTTTCTAGTAAATAACTTTATTATCTTCTTAACGCTAAAGTACCCCGTTAATATATCGTTATAATATCGTTTTAATAGCTCTTCGCGGACTACTCCTTCTTTAGGTATATAAATCTTATTATTATATTTAAGAATTAATATAAAATCTAAAGTCTATACTCCGGCGGAACGTTAGTAATCCGTTTATATAATTTCGGCGATTCTTATTTACGAGAAGGAATTATCCTTTTATAAAGCGCGAATTATTTTAATTATTAATAAACTTTTAGTATTATAAATCGTTTTATAAAATATTATTAATTTAGTAATAATACGTAGAATAAATAATCTATAACTTATAATTCTAGCGATAAGATTAAATAATTCCTTTATTATATTATAATCGATTTAAATAAACGTCTTATTTAAACTCTTTAGAATTTCTTATCTAGGTATTAACTTTTTAGGCCTAGATAAATATATTATCGAAGGATATATCTTTTTTACGGTAAATCTTAAAGACTTTAATAACGTAAATTTTACGCGTATTAAATTTTACGCGATATTTACGGATATATCATTTAACGCCGGCGAAATACTATTTACCTCTAGATTTTTTATATTTATAAATATATCTCGTATCATAGCGAAAATAGGGCCTTAATTAATATTTTTTAAATTTAATAACTTCTATTATAATATAAGTAATATATTATCTAAAAAATTATCCTAGTCTTTATAATTAAGACGACGCGAGGGGTTATCGGCTAGGTTACTCTTCCTAGAATAATACGAAATTAAGAAATTAAAAGATAAAAGTCTTATTACCTAGCGCGCCTAGCGATTATTTAATTATTTAATATTTATAAAATCTTTTAAGTTATTATAATTAGTTAAAACTTTTATTTTATATAAACTACCCTCGAGGTAATATTATTATTATTTAAATATCGTAACGATTATAAGGAGCTCTTTATTATAAATCTTATATTAAATTTCTAAACCTTATATCTTACGGGACTAAAAAGCGACGGGATATTATTTATTATTATTTTATAATTACGTTAAAATCGTAGTTATAGTAAAATTAGAAATATTTATCTTAATCCGAATTTTTAATTCTAGATTAAAGTATATTAGAATAGGTATATATAAAAATAAATCGTAAAATAAATAAAACGTTTACTCTATCTCTTTAAGTTATTTAAATAAACTAAATTTTTTATTATCTTAACTACTTTTTAATAGACCCGTTAATAGGCCTACTATCTATAAATAATAATGAATAAATCGACGATAAAAATTAATAAAGCCTAAAAATACTTATATATTATAAAAGAACTTTAGTTTTGGCTAGGACTAAATTATATTAATTCTATATTCGTTTATCGAGATACCTTCGGTATTTATAATAAATTTTAGAAATTTAACTAACCGAGTAAAGAACTCGTATTTCTTAAAACTCGCGAATAAGGAATATTTTCGCAGGCGTTCGAGTATTTATCGTATATAATTAATATACTCCTCTTTTAAATTTAAATAAATTAAGATATTATTTAAATAAATAATATAAAATATATTTATTAAACCCGCTAACGATTTATTAATATAAATTTAAAAAGTAATAAATATATTCGTTAAACTAAATAATATTATTATATATTCGAAAAGATTATATTATATACGAAACGTTATCTTTTATTTATCGCCTTCCTTAATTTTTATTCGATAATAAATATCTTTTAAATTAAATTTCGTAAATTATATAATACTATTTAGGCGGTCTAGCGTTTTATTAATTAAAGATAACGGGTAGCGATTCTTAATAATAATCTTATTAAGACCTCGGTAATCGACGTATAATCGTAATTTATTATTCTTTTTTAAAATAAAAAGGATAAAAGCCCCGGCGGGGTTTACGGAGTATTTAATTTAACCCTTCGTTAAAGCGTCGTCTAGGTATCTCCTTAACTTTATTAATTTTAAATTCAATAGATTATAAAGAGGCCCGTATAACGGGTTACCCTTTATATTAATTATATAGTCGCCGCTTTTATACGACGGTAATCGACCTATTTCTTTATTTAAAAAGATATTATTAAAATCTATAAATTTATTAGGAAGCGCAGGCGGTATAATAACGAAATTATTAAAAAATATTATATTAACGATAGTATCGTTTTTCCTAGCCTCGTTCTTATTAATAGGATCTTAATTAAAGGGACTAGTTTTAATATAAATTAATATATATATAACTAGCTACGTTCTTAATAATTTCGTAAAATCCTTAAGTAATTCTAATATATACGTATTTAACGCGATACCGAACCGCTAACTACGTATATTATAGTCGGTTTAGATTTTTTCCTTTTTTATAACTAGTATACTTATAGTAATAAACGAGTCTTTTTTATTAATAAAGTAAAAAATATTATTATACTCTTTAGTTTATCCCTATAAATCGGTTAATTAATAGACGATATTATAAATATTATAATAATAAATAAATTACCCGTTTATTTATTTAAAAATCGGTAATAACTCGCTCTTAAAACGCTCCAAGTTATACTATTATATAAATATCTCGTTAATAATATTCATCTCCGCTCCTAGATCTTTATCCATTTTAATACGAATAATTTTTATATCGATATTAATTAGGTTCGTAATAACTTCGTTATTAATATTTATACTCGGTCGGGTTTTTATTTCTCTTTATTCCCTCGGGATAAAGACTTCCTTAAGGGTTTATTATTTTTTAACTCGGCGGTATAATCGCCGATATAATTAATAGTCTTTATTTTCTTCTTTAGATATTTATTAAAGTAATAACCGAGTTTATAATAATTAAAATACTTAATATCTTTAAGATTCTTATCGCTCGCGTAAATTATATATATTTTATTTATATTTCTACGATTACCCTTATTAGAATCTTATCCCTTTATATTAGATTTATCTTTATTATCTCCGCTTTTTAACCCTTTTTTATACCTCTTCCGAGGTTTTAATTAATTATTTTAATTATTATTTTATATCTTAAAGTCTTAATTAAGATTACGTTCGTAACGCGCCGTAAATAATATAAATTCGGTTCGTTTAGTAGGAATACTTTAGGCCCGGTTAACTTTTTTTAAAATATTAAATTTTAAATAAATTATTAGATAAATTATTTATTACTCTTTATTATAGGGAGGTAATTCGGTTTTTAGAGTATTAAAATAAATATCGAAATCTCGTACCGATTAATTATTCCTTTAACGTATATATTAATATTTAAGATTTATATTTATAACTCGGTTTAAAGGGTCCTCGATTACGTTAAATAAATAATTCGTAAAGAATTTTTACGTTAATATATTTACTAAATAAAGTTCTTTATATTTATTTTATAATTTCTTAATTTATTTCTTTAAATAGGGTATCGTATATAAAATCTTCTTTTCGTTTATTCGAAAGTTTACGGGTATTAAACGGAACGCGGTCTCTACGTTATAAATTTATTCTTAATAATTTTACGGATTCTTTATATAAAAATCTTATAATTTCGATAATTATAAACTACCTTAATTTATATTAAGACCGATTTAACTACGATCTACCGTCGGGCCGTTATCGTCTTTTATATTTAATTTTTAAAGATTATCTTCGATTTCTTTATCTCCTTTACCTACGATAATACGTTATAAATTTTCGATATTCTTTTAAATTATAATAATAGAGGCCTCTTTCTCGAGGGCTTTTTATTTATATTTTAATTTTATAAATTATTAGTCTACCGTAAGATTAATATTCTTTAGTAAATCTCCCGTATTTTTATTTAAAATATTAATCCTATATATCTCGCCTTCGGGACGATTATTTTTAGAAAGATTTTTTATACTTTTAACGGATTACTACCTAAAAAGATTAAGAAAGATTAAAATTAGTAAATTATAATATTTAGAGTATTTATAATAATATAAAAATAAATATAAAATCTTAATAGGAAAATAATCTTTATATTTATTATAATAGAATTAATCTTTAAAGAGTTAGAGCGAGGGCTTTAAATCTTTTATTTCTAAAAAGACTCTAGAGTACCGGAAACTATAATATAATACTATAATATAAATAGTATAATTACGCCGTATACTCTTTATATAGAATCTATATACTATACTTAGTAGTTATTATGAAGCTAGTCTTAGTATAATATAATAAATAAGAAAAAAGAGTCTTTTAATTTATACTATCGATCCTATAATATTAATATATAGTACTAGTTACGGAGCGACACGAAACTATTTCCTATAGTACTATTATATAGTATTAATAGCGGAAGAGTAATACTACTAAATTATCTCTACTATATAATAGTATTAGTAATAAGTGAATAGTATATTTATAAAACTGTCCCTATAGCGCTAATATATAGTAATAGTAATTAATTAAGTAATATTTCTTTCGTCCCTATAGTGCTATTATATATAATAGTAACGGAGCGAAATAATATACACTATCGTTCCTATAGCGCTTATAGTACTTATAGTAAATATAGTATATTAGATTATTCCTATAGTACCTATAGTACTAGTAGCGGAATAGCGGTGGTCACCCTTACTATATACTCCTATTATACTATGAAAATATTAGTAGTAAAGTATTATATATAAATAGTATAGCCTTAATATTATACCGGGAGATTAGTAATAATATAACTACTATAGTAACGGTTATATCTATTAATAAGAGCGAGGTAGCGGAGCGGAGGCGCGTATTAATATACTATAATAATAAGGTACTTAGCGCGACGGTTTATTATTAAAATAAACTCGCTCGCCTATTTATTTTCTTTCTTCGTAACTTCTTTAGTCTTTTTTATATATAATTACTCTAGCTCTATAATAGTGTTCTAGTATTATAATTAATATATAAATAATACTCTCGTTATATATAGCTTTTTTTTAACTCTATAAATAACTCCTATTTACCGATAGTATTAGTTTATTTATATTAATATAGTTTAGTTATAAATATACTAGTAAGTATAATTAATCCGTTATTAACGCGACTATGTAATATTAATTATAGTAGTAGTTTACTACACTTCGTAGCTCCTTTACCGGGTTTATTTCTATTAATTTAATAATAATTATATTCGAGGTACGTCCTCTCCTTATATACTCTATTATATTAATCGCTACGGAATCGACTATTATATAAAAGTAAGCTATAATCGTAAGCTCTAAGGCGGTATATATTAATAATAATAAATCTTTAAGTCTTTCTAAAGGAAGGTAAAGAGGTTTATATATCGGTATACCCGTATCGGTAATAGGACTCTTAAAGAAGAACGTAAATATAAATTAATAAATAAGGAAATTACCTAGTAGTATAAAATATACGATAAAACGATAGTAATTAATAGGTAAACTCCTACTATAATCGTTAATTTATAGAATTAATTAACGGCGGCGAACTAGTGTATTAAGGAATTAAAGGCGATAAATAAAGTTCTCGAAAAAGAGGTCGAGAGTTTCCGTTAATATATACGGGACCTAAAGAGCCCCGAGGAAAATAATATCCTTAAGGATTATATTAAGGAGACTACGTCTTCTTCTAGTAATTCCGATAATAATTAAATCTTTCGTATAATATAATAACGATATCGAATTTTTTTTTTCTTAAATCGGCGCTGGCTAAACTTACCTAAATATATTATTTAATAATATATTCTAGGTATTTATATAGACTATACTTAAAGTAAAAGTATTTTTATAAATATAATATTTTATCGTTATTATATATAAATAATTTAATAATAAATTAAATTTAGTTATACTTTAAAACCGTATAATAAAGTTATAAGTATAAAGGAGAACGTCCGTTATATAAATATTAATATAAAAATAATAATATTTACTTTTAACGTCGGCTCCGTTTACTCCGTCTTATTATCTTATATAACTAGGTAACCTCTTTAATTATATTTATATATTTATATTTATTACCCGTTTATTTAAAGATTTTAATTAGTTTATTAGTACTAGTAAACTCTTCGTCTAGTAATTATTAATTATATTCTTCGCCTTAACTAGTTTATTTAACTTTATATTAAATATCTTCTTTATTTTTAACTTTATCGATTATCTCTTCTACCTCCTATAACTTATTATTATTAATAAATTCGGGGGTTTATATAAAAGATTCCGCCCCGTTAATATAATCGCGAAGATAATATAACTTAAGTAACGATATATAAAAGGTATTATAGATTTTATATATAAAAGGTAGTAGTAGGCGGTAAGTTTATACTCTTATTTTATTAATAATCCTAAAGGGCCCTATAAACTTATAGGATAATTTCTTATTTAGGCGCTTTTACTTTAAGTTCTTAATTATTAATATAACTAAATCGCTAATTTTATAACTTTATAATTTATATATTTTATTATATTATTTAACTTAATACTCGATAGCGTTTTAAATACGCTCCGTAGTTTTATTTCTTAAAGTTTATAATTATCGTATATTGTTATTTATAATTAATACTCTTTCTTCCTTAAAGTCGTCCTTAACCTCTTAACGGATTTTAGGATAATAACCGTATATATAGAAAAACGACGTCGTTTCGACGGCGGTACTCTAATTATTATTTATTAAGAATTCTACTATAAGTAGTAATCTAGCCTAATTAATTTATTTATTATTAATAAATATACGTAAATAATACTCTAGTACCTAATTTTAGCACTTTATTTATTTATCCGTTTAGAGGTAAAAGATAATATTTAAATATTATTTAATTTTCGAATAAAAATATATAACCGACTAGAAGGCGCTCGTAAAAATAGAGTCTTTATTATTAACGATATTATTAAATATACTATAACGGTAAATAATTTTAGAATAAACTATTTCCGTTAACTAAACGGTATCGATTTTAATAATTATAAATATATATTTAATCATTTTAATAAATCGATTTATAACGATAAAAATAACGTTATAAACGGTACCCCTATATTTACTAGACGGTAAACTAGTTATAAAGTTTATAGAAATCTCTTTCTAAGATTAAATAGTAATAAAAAGCGAATTTAATTCGCTATATAAACGATATCGCGGCGCCTTCGTCCGTTAATATATATCGTAAATTTTAATATAATTCGTAATTTACTTTAGGTTACCCTCCTAGAAAAATTTTCGGGTAAATAATTTATACGACTTCGTAATACTAAAGTAGCCTATTAGAGGATTATTATAATATCTCTTTATAAACTCTTCCTTTAGAGCTTTATCTCTTAATATATAAAGACGACCGTTATATCTTAATAATCCCTCGGAGTCTATAACTTATATTTTATTCTTTATACAACGGCGGTTCTTTAATATATTCGCTCTAGTTTAAAAAGAGTTTACTTAATTATTATAAATTTATAATTCCCGAATTAATATTTTAATAGGCCTTTTAGGATTATTATATATAATTTTAAATATTATTATAATATCCCGTCTTAGAATTATTATTCTTAACTTTATAATTTAAAAAGTAAGAGTTATAACTACCCTAACTTCTTTATCTCTTTCCGATAATTAACTACTAGTCTAAAGAATAAGTTTATTCTAAAGCGTTAATAATAATTTAGTATTTAACGGTGATACTCCTTTATAATTAAGGCGCCGCGACGGTATATTAATAGGATTTAATTTTCTAGCCCGATAGAAGATTTTAAAGTTATAAATAATTAACCTAAATATCTAGCGGGCCTATTTAGAGTTTAGCTTCTTCTACTTTATAAGACCCTTTAAATTATTATAATTAATCTAGACTTTAATATAATAGGGGCTACCTTCTAGGTAATATTATTATTATTTCATTACTACTATAATAACGAGTAATTCTTAATTATAAGTTTTATAGTTTTATTCTAAGGGATTTAATTTCCGTAACTAGAATATTATAAGGTATTAATAATTATTTTTATCCTATTATAATAATATAGAGTTAAGGCCAAAGTTAAAAGTATCCGTCTTTATATATAATTATTTAGTTAGATTATAATAGTATAGAAAAGGCGCGTTTATAAATATATTTTATAAAATTTAAAATACTTCCGTAACGCCGTTTATTTATTTAAACGGATTTATTTTCTTACCTACTTTACTACCCTTAAATAAGTTAGTAAACGGTGTAATTATATTAAAATAACTATAAATAAACCGTTTATAGAAGTTAACGAAGCCTAAAAAGATTTATACCTCCCGATATATTTTCGGTTAAGGTTATTTCTTAATAGTCTTAACGCGTTCCGGGTTTATAACTACCTTATTAATAAATATAATAAAACTTAAAAACTCGACCGTTTCGGTATTAAATTAATACTTCTTAAGGTTAATAAATAACTAGAACTAATATAATCGTTCAAATATTTATTTAATATACCGTTAATACTCCGCCGGATTAGTACTATAAATTAGGATATTATCTAAATATACTATATATATTATATTTACTAAACTTATAAATACATAGTTAATATAAATTTAAAATATCGCCGGTATATTAACGAGCCTAAAAGGTATAACTAAGTATTCGAAGTAATTATAGCGAGTTCGGAAAATAATTTTCTACTTATCACCTTCCTTAATTTTACGTTGCGGAATAGGGTAGAGAATCCCTTCCCTTCCCCGGCCAAGAAAGAGAACCGGGGAAGAGAAGGGAAAGAAACGAAGACTCGGTAATTCCCTTCCCCGGAATAAAGAAGAGAAGGGAATAATAAAGAATCCCTTCTTTATTCTCCCTATAGGGCTAATACTATAGCCTATTAATACACTATCTTAACGCGTACTTTAATTATACTAATCTTTATCTTAACCGCGGGTTATACTAGGCGGTCTAATATATTTCTAAATACTTTTATTAAATATACTAAATATTTTAATATACTTATTTATATATTTATAAAGATTTAATAATTTAATTATACTAAATATATATAAATATAATAGAGTAACTAGACTAGGTTTATTAATATTAAATATATTAAGTCCTAGACTCCTAGTAAATCTTCGACTTAGTAATTATAATTTTCTAGGATAATTAAGATTATTTATATCGTATAACGTTATAGTAGTTATTAATACCGTGTTAATAACCTACTTCTATATCGCTTATATTTTCCTCTTACTTCTAGATTTTATTAATTATTTATTTAATTAATAAACTTATTAAACTACTCGAATATCTTAGTATCCGGCTCTTTCATTATTTAATTTCTTATAATTATACTTATCTTTATACCCAGTACTATTTAATAGTTACTTTATCGCGGAATTCTCCCTCTTAATAATAATTAAATAAGAATTTAAATCTATATTAGAATCTAAGGGGTATAAAGATTAATATATCTAAAATAACTAGTCTCTTTAATTAAAATTTATTATAAATATTATTATAATATTAAATAATAAATAATAAGAAAGGATAATATAAAATAACTTTTATTAATTATTTTATAGTTAAGCTAGAAGATTAAGAAGCCTAGGACTAACTTATATTTAAATATTAATTAGATTTAATACCGAATAATAAATATTAGAATAAACTAATATATTATATATATCGTTAATTATCTTATAGCCGACGAAGAGAAATAAACCTCGGGCTAGTTCTTATTTATATTTAATTTAAAATAAAGTAATCGAGGTTATCTACCTAGTAAATAAAGAAAAAGAAAGGCCGAAGAGGAGCTAAATAAAAACCTTAATATAATAAAATTAAGAAACCGTTTAATAAATTATTTCGTAGAAGAGCTTTAAGTAGAGCTAGCTAAAATTATTAATTAAAAAACGATTCGACGAGTAGAAAAGACTTTAACGCGTAATAAAAGATAAATAAATCTATTAATTATAAATTAATAAAGAATAACTTAATAAGCGAAGATCGATACTATTAATAAAAAATATATATTAATCTTTATATTAATTTATATTATATTATTTAAACGGGATTAATACGTAGTAACGTAATAAAGTTTTTTAGGGTAAATATACCCGCGTTATTACGAAAACCGTCGGCGCGTCTTTAGGTAGAGAGATAATTATCGATAATAATAAAAATTTAAATTAAATAAATAAAGAGCCCCTAAAGGATTTAGAAAATTCATTAAAATTAATAAATTATATACTCTAAATTCGATAGAAAATAGACGACGAGGAAAATTATAATATTAAGAGCGATACCGAAAAAGAAAATTAAAAGGATATTATTAAGACTTTAATTATATTAGGTTAATAAAGTATAGTACGAGTAACCTATAATAATTATCGAAGATACTAGATTATAATACTTAAGTCGTTATAAACGAAGATTAAATACTACGATAAATATTCGTTAAAGAAATATAAATATATAGGGTTCTCGTATATACGAAGAAATAACTATCTAATATATTTTTATACTAATTTATATACTACTTAATATTAATTATAAATTAATATATACGTAAAGGGTTATAAAAACGTTTACTATAATTTAATAAAATCTTCGATAAACTCGAGCGCGTATTATAACGTAATATAACCTCTTAATTTACTATAAATCCAAAGATTTATAAATTATTTAGCGGAAATTAATAGGATATTCGAGGAATAAATAAGTACGTAGCGCTAGACGAGGATAATTATAAATAGGTTATAATACTAGGACCTAATTAATTATAATTTAATAATTACGATTTTATTAAACGTGGATAAATACTAGATAAAGATAGAGAAGACGTAAAGTAAGTATTCGGGATACTTTTAAAATCGGAGTATACCGAGATAATAAAGAGGGTAAAGATATTTTAGAAATTTAATAAATATAAGAAGCTCGAAAAGGAGCTAGAACGAATTATTTAGTCTAGGGAGTTTATAAAGTTACTATAAAATTAAAAAGAGGTAGTAAATTCGTTTAGATTTCTAGGTATATTTTTATTAAATACGGCTAATTATTTAAATTAATATTCATTATAACTAGCCTATTAAAACACCCGAAAATTCATTAATATAATAACTTTTATTATTATTATACTAATCTTTATACCTATCTTATTTATATTCTATTATTAATTGTAATTCTAGCTCCCGTTTTATCTCCTTTTATCTTTTAAAGTCCTATTTATATTTTTATTACCTTATAAAGATTTTTAGAAAAGTCTAGCCTCTTTAATTAATTTTAATAAAATCGGTTTTAGAGACTTATTTCTTTATATAGCCTTTAAGCTATTATAGCCTAGACGTTTAATTATTATATAAGGCCTAGATATCGCCTACGATTTAGAGAATAATCCTATATTCGATTTCTTCTTTATTATTAAATTTTTTAACGTAGAGTCTCGGGTCGAATACGAGCGTTTCGAAGAACTTTAGTTTATTATATATTTAGAAAGTCTAGTTTATAAATTTATATATTTATCTTTTACGCCTTCTTGAGTTTATTAATATTTTATTTACGATATTACTATAGGACGTCTTATTTAAGGGCTAGAATTATATCCTTTAACTCTTCTTTCTTTATTAAATTAAACTAGTAGTAGGAGTCCTAGAAGATTCTTTAAATTCTTTTTCTATAAGGTTATTAAACTAGCCCTTATTTATATTATTAATTAAATCTTCGTCTTTACTCTTTATTATATCCTCTTCCCGTCTTTTTACCTTTATTTTATATTATTAAGGGACGGGATTAGTATCTAGATATTTATTGAATTAACGGCTAGATTTATTAAACTATGACCTAACTATAATATAAGAGTAGGCCAAGATAAAAGATAAAGGACGAAAGTTAGGGCAGGGCTAATTACTATCTAAATAAAAGTTAATATACGAAGTATTTATTTATTTCTTATCCCGACTATATTAGGATAGAAATAGGGAAATTAGTTTAAATTTAAATTAAATCTAAAATAAATTAAACTAGGTTAAGATAATTTAAACTTAAATTAGATTTAAGGTAAATAAAATTATATTATAATAATAACCCCCTTTTTAAGGTCGAGCTCTTATAAAATAAATAAATAATTAATTCGATTAATTAAATTTCGTAACCTTAAATCTTATTTAAGGTTATGAAATAGTTAAGATAAAAGCGCGTTAAAGTATTCGAGCTATTAATAATAATAAATAAAGAATAAGACGGGGAATAGGCGGCGGTATACGGATAAGACTAGGCGTTAATATTATTATTTATAAATAATAACGGCGGGGCTAGGCTATAGAGTACTATTTATTTATATAGTAATATAAAGTATCGGTCGAAGCCGATACGGAACGATAACCGAGGGGATAATAACGGATAAGGAATAAACTATAATATAAACGGGGGTTAACTTTTTAAAAATTAAATTAAAATAAAGATAATAGAGGTTCTTTATATTAATACCTCTAAATAATATATAGTAATTCGTAAAAGCTAGCGGCGCTAGGATTCGAGATATAATATTTATTAATAAATTATTAATAACGGGTAAGGTACTAGAAGGGTTCCTATATAACGATATAACCTTCTTAATTAACGTAGTACTTTAATAAAAGTAGACTATAACGGCGATTATATTTAGAATTTAAGATACTATTAATATATTATTTATATTAATTATCTTCGGTAATTATAGGTTCTCGGATAAACTAGATTTATCTAGGTAGAGGGTTATTAATTATTAACTATAATAGGCTAGCGTAGAAGACGGGGTAAATTTTTATAGAATATAGAAAGTCCAACTAGACTACGAGAGGATTATTAAAAACCTTAAAGATTCGGAAGGGGCCGATATTATAATCGTCGAGTTTAATTAAAAAGTATATAATATTTAGATTCTTAATATTTAGCTATATTTAGTTATTTATTAAATAAATCGGATATAGGCGCCTTCGTTAGTTAGCCGAGGATTTAAAGATAATTTAAATAATAAATATCTTATCGCGGAGGTAGTCGTTTAAGGCTTCTATTTATATTACGAATTTATCGGTAATAATTAAATAAGTACGGGCTTAGGTAGTAAAATCTTAAAATAAAGATTTAATAAACTCGAAACCGATATATAAATATTAATTATAATTAACTAAAAAAGGCGAGGCTAGAGTATTAGAAAAATTAGTATTATTATTAGAAAACTCCGCTTTAGGGAGCTATTTCACCTAATTATCTTATATATAATTAATATATATACGGAGGTAGTATTTTATTATAATATTAAATTACTCGGTTTAATTATCCGTCTAAGAATAATACCTAGTAGATATATATTAATTAATTTTAAAACGTTTATATAAGATCTTTTAAAACTCCGATATAAACTAAGATCCTCGATTTAAAATAAAGATATCTAGTAGTTTATAGAGCTTTTATATATTTTAATAAAAAACGTCGTAAACTTCGTCCACTTTTATCGATATAATTAATATTAGGTACCGTATCTTAGTTAAACGGTCTACGAAAATTAAGATATACCGATAAATAATTCTTATAAAGATATAAGGCGGTAGGGGACCTATATAGTTTATTAAAATATTTCTTTAATATTATTACAGGGGCGGTAATAAGCGTAGTTATCTTTAAATATATTAACGGGAAGATTTAATTCTTCGGTATATATAATAATTCCTAACGAAGCGTTAGATAATAATATAGATATTAAGCCACTAATAAACCCGATTAATTAATTCGTAATATTTAATACGACTTAAATAATTACCCGCGATACTATTATAAACTAGCTAGATTAGACGAAGGCGTAGTTTACTAAAATTCGGAATATATCTCTTTCCTCGGAAGTAGAGAATTTTATCCTTATCTTTATATTTAGCGAGGGGAATTCCGCTATAATAACGCGTTTTAGAATATAGTATTTCTAGGATTTTAAAAGCGAATTAATCGGCTTAATTAATTATATCTTATAACTAATAAATCGAGGTATTATATAGGTTTTTATCTAGATTAATAGGCTAGTCTTTATCTAGTTTAGGTTTATAAAATATAAATAAGATTTAAAGTTCTAAATTAATATCCGTATCGAGGTTTATCGGGGTTATATAGATTAATACGAGGTATAACTAAAAGAGCTAGATAAGAATCTTTAGATTTATTATTAATATAGTTAAAGTAACTAGGACTAAGACTAAAGTCGTTATATTTAATAATATATTATAAATATAGTCCTTAAGGATTTCTAGGGCTAGGTTTTTTCTTTTTAATATAATTTAATATTAATATTAATATCTAGGGTTTAATTTATCCCTCTTTTTAAAAAGATTTCTTAACCGATATATTAATATATTAGGTTTACTACTTTCTTTACCGGGCCGGTAGGTAATTTTATAATTAAAACGGGATAAAAATTTACTCTACTTTATTTAACGGCGAGATAATATTTTAAATAAAATAAAATATTTAAGAGTCTTATAATTAGATATTACCTCGATAAAGAGAGTAGATCCCTTTAGTTTAAAGGGTTATTTCTCGAATACGCGGATAATTATTATAAACTCTTTATTATAGATCTTATAATTATACTCGGTAAGGTTATACTTCTTTAAAAAATAAATAATAAGACGAAGGACGTTTTAATTATTATATTAAGATAGGACCCCCTTAAATACGTAATTAAACGTATTTATTTTTATTATAATTTTACGGTCGGGGTCGAAATAAATTAGAATAATATTAAAGATAAAAATCTTTTTTAAAGTATTAAAAGTTATTTAATATTAAATACTTTACTCGAAGATAATACCTTTTTTAATTAAGGCTATAAATAGTATAACGAGTTTATTAAATTTATAAATAAAGCGCCGATAAAAGTTAGCGAACCCTAGGAAACTTTAAATATCTTTAATATTAACTAACTATAATTAATTTAGGATCGTATCGATTTTCTTTAAATTTATTTTAATTCTTTAAGTAGTAATAATTAATCCTAGGTACGTAATTTCCTTAATATAAAAATTATATTCAATAATATTTATTTAGAGCCCCGCCTCGCGGAGTTTCTAAAAGATATATTTAATATAAATTTTATACTCTTCCTCGATATCGCTATAAATTAGAATATCGTCGAGATATATAATATAAATCTTATCGAGAAATTCACGAAGAATATTATTAATATAATATTAAAACGAGGTAGGGTTATTATATAATCTAAATAATATAATAAGATATTCGAATAAACCGAATCGGGTACGGAATATAATAAATTCTTCGTCGCCCTCCCTAACGCGGAGGCGATTAAAAATAAATATAATATTTAATTTAAAAAATACCTTAATACGATTTAATCGATTTAAGGTTTTTAATATTAAAGGTAAAAAGTATTTATTCTTTATAATAATAATATTTAGCCCTCGGTAATTAATATAAAAATATAAACCTCCGTTAGGTTTCTTTACGAATAGGATAAAAAACGCGGTATAAAACCGATTAAATCGAATAAAGCCTTTATTAAAATTTTTATCTAGGTAACGGCGGAGCTCTAGGATCTTATTACGACTTATATTATATAAACTAGATAACGGAGGTTATAACCCTTCTTTAAATTTAATAATATAATTATATAACTAATATAAGAGTAAAGTATTAATATCTTTTCTTAAGAAAATATCTAGGAATTTATAATACCGCGTAGGTAAGATCGTAATTAGGTTAATATTCTTATTATCTCGATAAATTTAAAACTTTTCTTAAATAACGGCGGAGACGAGGTAAAACTCTTTATTTATTTTAAATATAACTCGGTTCTAGGCTTAATCGTAAATATTTAATTTAAGATTTTAATTAAAACGGGGCTTAAGTTTATAATATTTAAATTCTTAATAAAATTAAATATTTAAAATCGAGATTTCTTCTAAAATATTTAGGAATCGATCGATTTTAATAAATAATAAATTAAATACGATTTACTCGTTAGGCCTAATAAACCGGGTAAATAATTAAAATCTTATCTTATATATATTAAGAATAACTAGGTACTAAGTTCGTTATTCTTAATATTAAAATTTAAAACGAAGCGAGGCTAGGTTATAATACCTAATCTTAAGCGTCTTTCCTTATTTAACGGTAATAATAATACGATTATACTCGTTATTATAACTAGTTCTTATAGGAATAAATAATTAGGATTAAAGTAGGGAAGACTCCTTTTAAATCTAAATTTATTATTAATAAACCTAGAATTAAAGTAACTCCTTTTAAATTCTAGATTATTTTATACGAGTATTAAATTAAGTTAGAGACTAGGTTTACTTCTAGTAAATTTAAAACTAAATTAATTTTTCTTAAATCGAGGTTTACTTCTTATAAACCTAGGATTAAATATATTATTAATAAATTTAAAATTAAATTAACTTTTCTTAAATCGAGGTTTATTTCTTATAAACCTAGGATTAAGTATATTATTAATAAATTTAAAACTAAAGTAACTTCTCTTAAATCGGAATTAATTATTTAGTAGTAGTATTATCGTTTATAAATAATAACGGCTCTTTATATACTAGCGACTTCTTTTAAGTCGGGGTTTACTCTATATAAATATCGGATAAAATTAGGGACTAGGATTCTTAGGTCTAGAAACTTTTTTAAAGTATAAAAAAGAGTTTATTTTCTATAAAGACTTTTACGGGACTTAAAGTATAATTTCTTAAATAAAAATATAAAACGAAGGTTAAGGAATTATTTAAGAAATTAGTAATAACTTTATAACGATAAAGGTATAATAGGCCGATTACGACGGGGTATTAATTAAATTTAATAACGAAGAAAACTATTCATTCTTAATAGTTATAAATATTTAAAATCGTTTCTACGATATAAATAATACGTCTTATAGCGGTAGGTACGCTATTAAAGGGTCGGACGATATAAGGATAACGAAGAAGGCGAAGGGGTAGATATTAAATATATATAAAATCATAATCGATAAAAAAGTAACCGGATATATTAATATTAATTAAGGTTTTAATTTAAATTCGGGACTAGCTATTCTATAACTAATAGGAAATAACTATATATTTATTATAAAAAATAAAGTCGGTTTTAAAAAGTTATATAATAGATTTAAACGAAAGTTTAATTAATAACGAAGGTAAATTAAATAATATAACCGATAAATAAAAAAGTATATATAAGGTTCTAGGTACTTATAATCCTAGTATATAACTTTATACTAGGATTATTCTTTTCCCGCGTTTAAAATAACTCCTTTTATAATACTCTCGTCGTCGTTAATAATAATTATAATACTAGATCGAAGATTAACTAATTTAATTAAATAAACTCTTATATTATATCTAGGCGATTTATAATAAAAGTAAAACCTCTACTTTTTATAAATAACTTTAATAACCGGGGTTCTCGTTAATTTACCTTTAATAATAATTTAGGTAGAATCAAGGTCTATTAATTCCCTAAATAAAAAAGTTAGAGCTACGGTAACGGGGATAAAAGTACTCGTTATAATAAAGCGGGCTATAAGGGTAGAAGTTAATAAAAATATAATAAACCTCCTTAAGGTTTATTTTAATTTAATAGGAGTAGTACTTTAACGAGGTAAATAATACTTAATCTACCGGAGTTCTTAATCGATTTCGGAGTATATACGGACGTATTTATCGAAGGTATATAACTGTTAGTTATTAACTTTCCTTTAAGAGATAAAGGCCTATTAAATAATATAATTAATATTATATTTTATAACGTTAATTAAAGATTCGTTCTTTATTCGAGAATATTCCTTCTTTTAAATAACGAGGTTAAAGTACTTATTAAAAAGTATAAAACCTTATTTAAATTCCCGGATATAATTCCGAGTATCCTCTTATTTAAACGGGTTATTATATACTTCCCGTAGTTTCTTTCGCTAATTAGTAAAGTTAATTAGGGTATAAAGACCCTCCTTTTAATAATAATTTATTAAATTAGAGGCCTTTTTACCGATAATTAATTTAAACTCTATATAAACGATTTTATTATTATTAATAAAGTAATAATTATAATTAATATATATCCGTTATATTAACGTCTATTTTTAAATATCTAATTTATTTTAGTCCTCTTTATATTTTAAGATATTTAAGAGTATTTCGGATCTAAGAGATATTTAAAATCGGGAGGGGGTAGGTTATTAGATATTTAAAGAGGAAGACGAGCGTAGGCCTATAATAATAATATTATTAAAGATATTCTTATCGAATACCTAGGGCGGGGGTTAAGGTATAATTTAAATTATAATAAATACGACCTAGGCTATTACTTAAACGATAATATAAATTAAAAATTACGTATCTAGCGTAGGAGGAGGAGGAGGCGTAAATAAAAATAAAATATCGAATAAAAAATTACTCTCGACCTAAATATATAAATAGTCGAAGGTATTTAAGAAGTTAATAGGGTTATTCTAAACTTCGGCGAGGAATTATTATATACGGTCTTCGGGGTTAAAGGGTTAATCTCTTATAATAATTATCCTAATACTAAAGAGTATTAACTAGGTAATTAGTCTTTTATAATATTAAGAGACGGGATTAATATTTAAATATTTATTAAACTAATAATTAAGTTTATTAAACTATGATTTAATTATAGTATAAAAGTAGGCTAAAATAAAAAATAAAGGACGAAAACTAGGGTAGAGTTAGCTATTATCTAAATAAAAATTAATATACGAAGTATTTATTTATTTCCTATCCCGACTATATTAGGATAAAAATAAGGAAACTAGTTTAGATTTAAATTAAATTTAAGATAAATTAAACTAGGCTAAGATAATTTAAATTTAAATTAAATCTAAGGTAAGTAAGGCTACACTATAATATATATTCTTTAAACGTTATTATCTCTTCCTAGTCTAGGTTTTATTATAATATTATTATTTCGTTCTCTTTAAATTAGAAGCGATTAAGGACTATTAAAGCCGAGAAAGTTTCCGGATTATAAGATTTTTAGGCTAAATATAATTAATTAATAATATTAAATACTCGCTCGTATTTAACCCCCGTAGAAGGTATAGCTAGAATATTATAAACGATATAAAAGAAATAATTATAATATAACGAAAATTCCTTTTATTTATTAAATATAGATTTATTTTTATTATTAAATCCTATATTAAATTAACCGATATAGTTATTAATATAAAGATTAGTATAAATAATAAACTTATTTATTTCGCGGTAATTTTAAAGTTTATTACTCCGACTCTTTGGAATTAATATCTTCTTCTTACCCTTAATAAAACATTTAAAAGTATCTATACCGACGTCTCTCTTAATATATACTTTCTCTTAATTAATAATAGGCGTACGCCGATTAAATTATTTCTTAAATTATTCTTAATAGTAATCCTCCTATTTTTTATTAATCTCTTTATTCTAACCTTAACCCTAGAATATAATTATTTTTCTAATAAGATTTAAGAGAGTTATTATACTATATAGGCCACCTAAGGTTAATTAAGTTTAAGAATAATATTATTTTAATTTAATTTAAGTTTTCTTTAAACCTATTAATATAAACCTTTTTTAATTTATATTTTTAATTTTAAACTTTTTCTCTTTATTTTTAAGATAATTAAATAAAGTGTTATAAACCGAAAAGATTATATAAATAGTCGGTATACGTAAGGTATTAATCGTTTATATATACCGATAAAACGGTTTATTAAGCTCGATAAGGTAGTTTATTTAATTTTATTCGTTATTATTTATTTATAGTTATTCCCCCTACTCGCGAAAGAACTCTTTTAATACTAACTTTAATCTTCGGGCCTAGATTAATATATAATATATTAAGTCTTATTTAATTATTATATCTTAAAAGAGCTTTAACGTAGTAAATTCGTTCGGGCGTTTTTTATTATATATTCTTTATCCTTAAATTAATTTAGCCGATTAATATTTCTCGTTATTAAATCTCTTTTAAATATCTTAAAAGCGCTCGCGCCGTTAACCGCTTTTATTAAGGTAAATAAAGGCTTTACGAATTTATATATTTTAAACTTAATAGATAAATAAAGGTAGGTATAAAGATTAATATAAAATTAAGAATATGTACCTTTATAAGAGTAAATAAGATCCCGGGTTCTTTTCTTATATTAGAAAGTTCTTATTTATTTATTTTTTCGTCTTAATCTTTCTAAAAGTCTTTATTCGTTAGCGAGATTTTAATAATATTAAGAAATTCCTTTAAACCTAGCTAAATAATATAAGAAAGATACGAGACGCGATAAATTCTAGTATTTATAAGAAAGTCTAATTTATTATAAATTTCGCGAAGTTTATATTTAAGCTCCTTTCTTATAACTATAAATTATATACTCTCCTCCGCGGATATCGTCTTAAATAATTAATATATTATAGTATTATTAGAGGCGTTATTTATAATAATCGATATAATACGATCCCCTAAATTATAACGACGGATAATAGTATTTAGGTGCCCGGCTAGACTTCTACTATTATATTTACTTTTTATAAATTTAAAAACCAAAAGTACCTCGTAATACTATTATCGCTAGTCGATAAAGTATATATTTATAATTATATAGCTCTGCCGGTTTCTAGAAGACTATAAATCTAGTATAAAAATAACCTTAATACCATCGTTAAGTAAATCTTAAAGGAGAAGAGATTAAATCTCTTAATACTTCTTTATTATATAGTTTTTAATTATTAATATAAAAAGGAGAGTAAGTTAAGCGTTAACGTATTTAAATACTCGTTATATATTAATATTATTAATAGATCGTAAAGAGAGTCTAAGCCCGATAATTATTCGTATAAATAATTTAAGGAAGTCCTCTTAAATTACCTCCCGATCGTTAAATTTTAATATATTAACCTTTTTTTTAATCCTCTAAATTATATAATTAAGAATTTATATTAATCTTTATACTTATTATCTAAAAGGATAATAATATACCTAGTCTTTAAACGAGAGTATACGTTAAATCGGCTTTATTCTATATATCAAAGTTTTCCTCTTATATTTCCTTAATTCGAGGTACGTTTTTATACTATTTATAATATTAATTCTTAATACCGTATAATTATATCTCTTATAAATATTCCTCGGCTCTCTAGTACCTATTATAATATTATAATCGAAATACTCCTACTCCGGAGTTAACTTTTACGAGGTTTATAAGAAATTAAATATATAACTCTTTACTTTATTAATCTTATATTTCCTCTTTCAGTTATAATATTATTACTATAAATAAAATTATACGAGGAAGTCGATAGTTATTTCTGGCCTATATATATAATAACGATAGTCGCTATCTTTAATCGTAAAACGTTCGGTAGAAACCTTTATCGTAAATAAAATATCCCGGGGTATTATACCGGGAGGAGAAGAATATTAATTATATATAAAATTCTCTAGGGCGAAACTACTACTTTAAGATATTCTAGGTATGAATTATATAAATAAATAAAAAGAGTAGGAAAGTAAAAGGATTTAACGGTTATATTATAATTATATAATTTATTTAAATAAATTATATCTTATAACCGAGGAATACTTTACGGTAAAAATATCTAATAAAATATAATAATAAAGTAGATTTATAACTTTTTTATATATAATAGGTTAGGCTACCCGCTATAATAATTATAAATATATAGTTACCCGATATCCGTACCCTCTTTCGTAAATTCCTACCGAAACTTAACTAAATCCTTATTAATTAATATTAATAATTATACCTCTAGTTATTATAGAAAGTACGGTTAATATTAATCTTAAACTCCTTAACGATTTATATAATATAACGATAATTAACCGGGGCTCTTAATCCCTTATTAATTAATAAAATTTAAAGGTAGTAAAAAAGGTATTTAATATATATAAAGTTTCTCTTAAAAAAACTTAAATAAAGAAAATCGCGGTATAAAGTAAATAACTAAAGAACGGTAATAAATAAGATCTCTTTATATTAAACTCGAATTCGTTAAATTTACTAATTATTATTCTACGAGAAATTAGGCTTTTTTAAAAAATAACCGATCTTTTAATCCCGAAGCTATCCTTTACGCGCCTTATCCGCGAAATTATATATACGTCGTATAAATATTATTTTCGGATTTAATCTACGGTATTAAACGCGTTATAGGAAGTTATAAAAGCGATATTAATTAAAGAGTTTATAAATAAATTATGAATTATCTCTACCGATATAGTAGTTAACTTCGATTATAATATTTAATCTTTACGCGATTTATAATAAACGGGTTACTTTAGCCCCGAAGGATATATATTTTATACGACGGTTAAAGAGTATATCTACTAACTAAAGATATATTATAAAATATATATATAGTTTAAAAGTTTATTATCTTTATCCTAATTTTTATATCTAGTAATTTAATAGAGTCTTTCTTCGAGCTATAAATTTTTAATTTACGATTTATTTATAAATTAAATTATTTAAATTTAGTGATTATGAAACTAATAAATAGTTTTATTAGTTTCTATAGTTTATTAGATCAAGATAAAAGTCTATACCTTAATATATAATATTTTATTAATCGACTAGAAATAAATAATAGCGGCGTTAATTCCGAATCCCGCTTTTAGCGCTATAGATTTTATTATCCTATTTACCTCGTACCTTAACCTTACCCTAATATCTAAACTATATTAACGATACTACTCTAGGAATCTTTAATTAATCGAAAATAAGATATAGTATATTTATTAGTATATAGATTAATATAATTAACTTCTAACGACTTATATAGGCGCTTTCTTCTCTATATCCCCTAATTCTTTTATCGTTATAAATAAGGTAAAATTGAATATAACTAGGGAACTTACTAATAAAACGCCTAACTATCGTAATACTTACTATCGTTATATCTTTTATTATTATACGTAAGGTTTTTCTTTAAAAGATTATTTAATTTCAATTTAATAAAGTTACTAGGATAAAGATTAAGATAAATAGTACTAATATTATATATAAACTATAGTTAATAGCTCCTCTACTATTTATCTAAACCGAAGTTACTTAATCGTAAAATAATATTATAATAAAGTTACTAGGGTAAAGTCCAAGATAAATAGTATTAATTAAAGTTATAAAATATAGAAAACGCCTTCTTTATAAACTATCGAATCTGGTAACTCCTAAATAAATATATATAAAGATACTAAATAGGTAAGGTTACTAGTATAAAGATTAAAATAAAAGTATTAATTATTTTTATAAATTATAATATCGCTTGGACGTTCCCCTAGATAAGTTCGAATTCGATAAGTTTATATATAATAAGGAATCTATAATATACTATAATCCGGAAAAATCTAGAATTAATATATATAACTATACGAGTAAATCGCTATTAATTACTTTAGTTATAACGGCTCTAAATATAACTCTATATACAAGTCCGCCTATATTTAATAAATATAATCTAAACGATAATAACTACTAATATTAATATAATCCGTCTATTAACTATTTATCTTATCTTCTTTATTTGGATTTAAATTAATTTTATTCGTACTATAAAGGGAGACTTTATAATTTATTATATAAATAATTTTTAATTACGGATACCTAGTACGTAATTAAATATTAAGAGCCGGTTATTAGATAAGAAGAGCCGGATTCTACCAAGATATTAATTAATACTAAACGTAATTTAAGAGTCTTACTATAAATTAATTAATTAAAACTCGAAGATTTAAAATTACCCGGTAAAAGAAAGTCTACGCGTTTAACCGTTTAGGATAAAATATTTATAAATTAAAAAACTCGTAAAGATAAAGAGATAAAGGAGAAAAAGAAAATTGTAGGTCTAATCTAAAATAAAGCTTTAAGTAGTAATTTTCCTAACCCTTTCTCTTAATATTATTTTAATTATTATATTAATATATTACTTTAACTAAAATAGTAGTAAAAACTCGAGATAAGAAATATTTAGTTTATATCCTAACTTTATCGTAATTAATATATTAATTTATTATTATTTATAGCCCCTAGGGCTAAGAAATTCTAAATTTAAAAAAAAAAGAAATCTTAAACCCTAAAAAAATTTATAAATCGTAAATATCTTACTTTTTATTCTAGATTTATCGTAATCATTATATTAATCTATTAATATAGAGAAAGTAAAGGATATAAACGGAGATTTAATTTAATTATCGGGCTAGAACCTAGTTTAAGATAATAATAAAGATACTAGTATATACCCTCTAATAATTTAAAAAGCCTTAACTGTAACGAAAACCCTACGACGGTAAATTAAGAAACGGGGACGGAGGATAAAAATTATTCTTATAACCCGTCGATACTATATAAATTAAAGATATAAATATTTCGTTTTTTCGCTTAGTTTTATCTTAATTAATATATTAATTCATTATTAGTATTTATACTTTATTAAATTCGATATTATTAAAAAACTACTAAGCTTTTTATTCCTAAAGCGCTATTTTAACGTCTAATTCGAGAGATTATATAAAATATATAATTAAATTATAATTTCCGATAGTAGCTAGCTACTCTAAAGATATTATAAAAAATAACGAAATATTATACGATTATATTACTTTCTAATAAGTTTTAAGCCTATTATATTACTAAATATACTAATTTTTAGAATTTATAATAACGAATCTTACTACTATATACGCTAAACGTATAATTATTTAGGCGAAGAATATTAGATTATTAAAAAATTTAACGGGGGTATATAAAGGAAATATTAATATTCTATAATATTTAACGTAATAAAACCTTAATATATTACGTCTATTTTCCTTATAATAAATCGTGAATATATATTTAGTAAAAGAAATTAAGAATATATTAAAATAACTAGTATAATTTAAGATTAGGATAAAGATTAGTATAATTAAAGTACGCGTTAAAAGAGCGCGTTAATCGGCTATAATTATCAGCTTTATAAAGAGGGTAAAGATAAGAAATAATAAAGAATCCCTTCTCTTCTCTATTTTCTTTTAGTATTCTCTTCCCTTCTTTATTTATTCTCTTCCCTACTCCGGGGAAGAGAATAGGGGTTAGTTTTATCCCTTCCCTTCTTTATTCCGCGGCGTATTTAATCTAGATCCTATAATAGGTATCTTTAAAATCTAACTTTATAAAGATTTTAGAACCGTATAAACGGTTTAATATCTTAATGATTAAAGGTAGCGAGTATTGATTTTTAATAATTACCGTATTTAAACCCCGGTAATTAACGTAAAGATATAACTTATTATCCTTTTTTAATATAAAAAGAATAAATACTCCGGTTAAAAATATTAAATAACGGATCTAACCTTTATAAAGTAAGGATTCTAAATAACGTCGTAACTCCGATAATTTAGTTTAAAATAGGTTATAAAGAGGCTTATAAAGTAGTTTCTTATTAATTTTTATTTTAATAATATAATCCCCCTATTTAAAAGTAAATAAAGTACTCGTTTTTTTATTAGAAAAAATATTATAAAACTCTATAAGTTCCTTAGGAATCTTTAGGTTAAGAAGTTCTTCCTATTCGCCTCACGCTATTATAATATATACGACCGCGAATATATTCGGGTTATTTTTAAGATTACTAGTAAACTTAACTAGTTCTTTAATTTATAAATTACTAGAATTAATTTTAAACTATTATTAATCCGCCTTAAAATTAATTAATATCTTTAATTAACGTAATTTAAATATACCTAGAATAATGTTTAAACCTTTAAGATTTATAATATAAAATAAAATATTATATTTACGCCCTTAACCCTAATTATTAATTATTTAATAATCTAATTAATACGCGTTATAATAATATATACTTTACCCGTTAATTACTTTAGCTAATAATAAAGTAGTATTATAAAATTCTAAATTATTTTTAACGACGAACTATTATAAAATTAAATTAATTTATACTTTAGAGTTAATTAAGGTAATAAGTTACTTAATTTTATCTTAAAGGGTAATCTAACCCTTAAAAAGAATAAAAGGGTATATCTTTATTAATCGTTTTTCTTACCCTTCTTCCGAGGCGTTAATTAAATTTAATCGTTTTTTATTAATACCGCGCCGACGTACGTAGTTAGTTTATTTAGGTCGGGATATTTAGGTTTAATATAACCTTCCATTCTATAATATTAATAAATAATCTTATTATACGAAGAATTAGTAGTATTAATTTTACGTTTATTACCCTTCTTCTTTAAATACGCTTATTTAATACTATCGCTAGTATTAGGTTTAGTAATTCGGTTTATTATAGATTTTCCTTTATTAAGGTTCTTTAATTAAAAACCCGAATTAAAATTAAAACCGTCTATTAACCGTATATACTCTAGATTCTTTTTTTATATAATAATTTAAATAAGAATTTCTTCTCTTTAAATAAGTATACTACTAGTATTAAGGATTTTATTTTTAAATTTAAATTTAAGTTTTATTAAAAAGAAATTTACCTTATACTCCTTTAAAAATAAAAGTAATTAAATCTTTATTTCTTTAAAGTAGGCTTTAAATAACGATACTTTTTAATAAAATTATTATTTCGTTTCCTCCTACTTTTTATAAACGAGGAGACGGCGGTTAATTAGATCCGTTATTAAATTAAAAAGAAACTTCTTAAAAAAGCTAAACGTGATACTAGTTAAATTATATAAATCGTAGTATTTATATTACTACGTTAAAGGGTTACTTTCTAACGAATTTATATAGTATACGATCCTTAAATAATCGGTAGTAAAATATTTAAGATTAATTAAAAATTTAACGTTTACGTCGCGGAACTAGTATAAATATTTACCTTCGCTTATACCTTTATAAAAACGTATTTTATTAAGGCGTAGTGTTTTCGCCTTAATAAAAATATCTCTATTAAGTATAATTAAATTTATTATTATTCTACCGATAAATATAATAATTAGGGGACCTCTATTATAAATAGTAGATTTTATTAATACTCCGCTAACGAGTATAAAAGTAGTAGAATTATATAACTCTTAATTTTAAACTTATAATACCTTTAATTTTTATTATTATTTAAGGCGACGGTTTTCTTCCCTAGTAACTTTAAACTATATATTTAAGATTTTTTCGGGGGTAATAATATCTTTAAATTCGCTACCGTCTTTACGACGGGGGTCGTCGGAGAGAGTATAATCAATATTATCGTCGCTAAGTTCTTCTAGATATCCCGAGGTTAAACCCGATATTATAATAATAATAGGCTTTTTCCTTAAAAAGATTTAAGAGATTAAAATTATAATATTTAAAGCCGTTAACGTAGAGCTAATAATTTAGTAATAATATAAAAGACGTAAAGTAGTTACGGGGTTTAATATTAAATAGTTTTTAAATCCTAGATTTAGTAATAGAATTAATCTTTAAGGATTCTAATAAAACGGGGGAATATTAACTCGATATAAAATTATTAAGAATTAGAACCCCGCGATACTAAGATTAGAACCCTATATCGATAAGTAGTAAATTATAAAGATAGCGGGGCGTAGGCGTACGTAATATACTAGCGCCTTTAACGGGGCGTAGGCGTATATAATATACTACTACTTTATAATTATAAATAAATTTCTTAGCGATTTAATTTATATAGCCGAGGTAATTTTCCTCTATAATATTAAACTATTAATCCTATACTACGGTCCTCTATATATTTCATATACTTTTAATATATTTCTCCTTTCGTCTATAATTAGTTATCGCCCGTTTTCGTATATCCTATAAAATCGTCGAGTCTAGCGCTTTATACGTCTTTTATTTATTTACGAATCTTATTATCTAAAGTTCATTATTTATTAATATACCCTATACCTCGGTAATAATCTCGTTAACGATCTCCGTATTATTAACGAACTTTTTTAATATATCCTAGATTAAATCGATTTATACCCTTGGTTCTCCGGTTTAATATATCGTTTCGTTAATCTTCTAGTATATATCTACTAGTAATTTATTCGTCGCTCTAATTATAAACGTAAGGATCGAGGCTCTAGCGACCGTTAAGGAAAGAGAATCTTTATAAAATATTAACAAGGATAATATAATAAATGATTAAATAATAAGTCGATGAAAAGTAAAGAGAGGTAAAGAGCTTTAACGAATAAAAATAATAAAGATTTAAATAAAATTAATTAGTAAAGTGAATTATTATACTATTAACAATAATAATAATAGGGTTAGTACGATAAATATCAATAATAATATTAGTAATAATAATCGTTAGTAAGCCTTACGTATTAAATCTTAATACACGAAGTCATTACTCTAGAAGATTGTTTTGAAATTTAAATATTTTTAGCTAGGAGGTAAAGCTCAAATAAATATTCAATATTAATTAATATACGAAGTCAATACTCTAGAAGATTATTTTAAAATTTGAATAGTTTTAGCTAGGAAGTGAAGCTCAAATAAATATTTAATATTAATTAATATACGAAGTTATTACTCTAGAAGATTATTTTGAAATTTGAATATTTTTGGCTAGGAGGTAAAGCTTAAATAAATATTTAATATTAAATAATAATATTTTAATTTAATCTCTTTATTTAATACTAGTAACGGCTGAATCTTAAATATCCTTAAATTAAATAAGAATTTAAAATTCACTTTCGAATAATAAAAATTCACTTTTAAATAATATAATTATTAATAATAATATTTAGGCGCCTTTAACCCCGCTTAAAAATCTTTAAATTTTAAAATTATTTCTTAAACTAGCTCCTATTTTAATTTTTACTTCTTTTTTCTCCTCTTTAAATTAATTTTCTTAATCTCTTTATTTAATCTTTATACTTTAATACTAATTATAGTAAGGGATAATAATATTTATAATTTAATATTAATTACGGAGATTAACGATCTCTTAAACGATATAATTTATTTTAATAATAATAATAACGAAAGGGATCTATTAAATAAACCGTCCTCTAATAATATAAATATAAAGATAATCTTAGGCGAGATACTCGAGGACGGAATCTTAATAAGTCCTACTCGTTAACCTCTACCGTTTATTATATTAATATTATAACTAGAATTATTTTACGGAGGACTATAAACTAGTTTTTAAAGATAATAATATTAAACCGAAGTATAAAGGGCCTACCCCGAAGCTAGATATAAAATATAAATTAAATAAAAATAACGCGTTAGTCCTAAAAGTTAAACTAGTAGTATTTAAGATTTAAAAAACTAAGAAGGAATAATCGACTCGTAGTAGAAAGAAGAAGGAAAAAATAAATAAAAACGATAATAACGATATATTAATCGATAACGATACTATATTAATCGATAACGACGTTAACTATAATTATAAGAATATAGAGGATTAATTTAATAACGAGGAGACGTTTATTAAATATAAATAAAAAACACCTATTAAGTTTAAAAAGGATAAGGCTATAGGGTCTATTAAAGGAATACCTATAAAATAAAAGAAAAAGAGAATAAACTTTAAAATTAAAAAAGACGAGGACTCTAGTAGATCTATAAAAAAGAAGCGCGATATTAAAACTACTAAACCTCTAACCTAAGGAATAACGATATATAATATTATTTATTACGATTTTTATAACTTAGTTAAAAAGAATATTAATAGACCCGCCGAGCGCTTATATATAATCTTCGTAATTTATAATTACTTTACTTTATTTATAAATTTAGGAATCTTAAGAGTCGATTAAATCCTTAAATTTAATATCCGTTTAAATAATTAAATTATTTTATTTATAATTAACTAGTACCCGGCTAGAATCTTTATAAACTAGTTAAGTGAATTCGATTTAACTAGAATAATATATAGTTTAAAATACCCTCTCGGTTATACCGCCAAGTAATAGAAAATAGTAGGGGATATAAATATCGACGGAAATATATTAATAACGGGGGAAGAGGGATAATACTATATATAAGCGAAGGGCCTATATATATTAAATAAATAAAAGACGTTTAATATTAATCTATATCTTAAATATCCGGTTAAAGAGAAGATCCGCTATTAGAAATTAATATAAAAACGATTTTATAAAGTATATATTTAACTCGTATTTAGATACCTTAAAGACTCAATCTTCCTAATTCTATTATTATATATTAAGTTATTATTATTTATAAAGGGGGCCGCCTAGGAACCCTCCTCCTTAATCGTAAATAATATTATATAAACCGAGATTAATAAAATAATAATAATAATTTAATAAAGTATTTTTAAATATAATTATAATAATCTTTAATAACGGTTAGAAAGTTAGTAAATCCGCGCGGCGTAGTTTTACCGCGTCGTTTATAATAATCCTCTAGATAGTAATACTAAATCTATAAATAATTATAATAAAACTAAAATTTCGAATTTACTACTAGAGTTTAAGACTATAAATATATTAGCTCTATTTTCTATAATTACGAGTATACTAGTATTAACGTCCTAGACTTCTAAATAATAATAATAATAAAAACTTACGTATAATAACGATAAGGCTACGATTATAATAATAATAAATCCGAAACCTTAATACTAAATAACTAAAGTTTTGATTTTAGATAATTAAACTTTTAGATTTAAATAACTTTAGGCTCGACTCTAAAGTATATTTACTATTAATTATTCTTAAGAGTTTAATATTAGAAGGCTAGCCCCCCGCCTAAAACTTTTAAATTTTCAAAATTATTTCCTAGACTAGAGTTTAGTTCTAATAAAATTTTGGATAATCTCTTTCAATTTTTAATCCTCTTTCGATTATTAATTCTCTTTCGATTATTAACCCCCTTTCGATTATTAATCCCCTTTCGATTACTAATCCCCTTTCGATTATTAATCTATAATATCGGAATTATTATTTAAATCGTTAATACCCTCTCTTCTTAATACTTATTATAATATAATATATATATTAATTAATTTACCTTATATTTAAAACCCATCGGACTATTATTATATTATAATAATATTCGAAACGTTTCTAAAAGAGACCCGTAACTAGATTTATAAGTATTATTTTATTTATACCGAAGAAATTATCCTTTATTTAATAGAGGATAAGAGGTTAATATTTAAAGGAGGCTTTTAGTATAAACTAGTAAAGTATAATATAAATAAAGACTACGATATCCCGATCGGAGACCCCGAAATACTTAAGGGGGTTATTTATATAGCGGATTAACTATATATTACTCTACTGGGCGTTAATAAAGTTATTCGTAAAGATATAACGAGTATTCTTTTTAAGTATAACGTCTAGCGCTTAAACTATCCCGATTATTCGATTAATAACGAATATAATAAAGATCCCGGATCTATAAATATATAATTCTACTTTAATTATTATTTCCGTTATATTAAAGTTTATTTAATAATAAATAATAGTTTTAATTATCTTCTTATTATAATAGATACTTAAACGGAGTAGCGAAATATAGGATTCGATATAAAAGACAGAGTTTACGGAGCCTTAATAACGAATTTAATAGATTCTTTTAAATAAAAGAATAAGCGTCTAATACGAATAATTTAACTACGATCTCTAACTTTTAATATAAAGAATTTATTCTATCCAAATAATTACTATCGTAGGGAGGCTTTATATAATTTATATTATTATATAACTTAAAAGGGCCTTTAATATAAAAAGAAGTTTAAACCGGCGAAACTTTATAATTATATTAAAATTAATAATATAATCCTTAATAATAAAAATATACTAGATATTAAAATAAAATCTAAGACGGACGTAAAAATAATCGGCCTCGATATAAATTAGGATAAACCGACGGAAGGGGAAAAGAGAGAAGACGGGGTAATAAATAATAATAAAGATAATAAAGATACGATCTTTATAAAGTTTTAAAGTTTAAACGCGTCGTACTTTATCGGGGGGGCTAGGTAAAGAATAATTTTTAATCTTTAATAATAAATATATACTCTTTAATACTTAATAAATAATAATAATTAATTAATTAGTAAATACTTTTAATAAGATTTTTATTACGTCGGTATTATAATTTTATAAATAATAATAAGAAAGTCTATAAATAATTATTTATAACTTAAGTTCTATTAATATTAAAGTAATTATTAATTATAATATTTATTATAGTGTGGCCTTATTTACTTTAGATTTAATTTAAATTTAAATTATCTTAACTTAACCTAACTTATCTTAGATTTAATTTAGATTTAAACTAGTTTCTTTATTTCTATCTTTATATAGTTAGGATAGGAAATAAGTAAATACTCCGTATATTAATTTTTATTTAGATAATAGCTAGCCCTACCCTAGTTTTCGTTCTTTATCTTTTATTTTAATTTACTCCTATACTATAATTAAGCTATAATTTAATAAACCTAGTTATTAATTTAATAAATATCTAGATATTAATCCCGTTTTTTAATATTATAAAAGATTAACTACCTAATTAATACTCTTTAATATTAAAATAATTATTATAAAGAATTAACTCTTTAACCCCGAAGACCGCGTATAATAATTCCTCGCCGAAGTTTAAAATAACCCTACTAACTTCTTAAATACCTTCGATTATTTATATATTTAAGTCGAGAGTAATTCTTTATTCGATATTTTATTTTTATTTATACCTCTTTCTTTTTCTATACTAGATACGTAATTCTTAATTTATACTATTATTTAGGTAATAATTTAGGTTGTATTTATTATAATTTAAACTATACCTTAACCCCCGCTTTAAGTATTCGATAAAAATATTTTTAATAATATTATTATTATAGGCCTACGCTCGTCTTCCTCTTTAAATATTTAATAATTTATTCTTTCTTAATCTCGAATACTTCCTAGATCCGAAAAGCTCCTAAATATCTCGGAATATAAAAAGAATTAAAATAAATTAGATATTTAGGAGTAAATATTAATATAATAAATATATATTAATTATAATCATTACCCTACCGATAATGATAAGATCGTTTATATAGAGCTTAAATTAATTATTAATAAAAATATCTACAAAAGTATAGGGTAGGCTCTAAGCGCTATGAGCGCTCGTGAGCCGGTTAAGCTGGTTTGAGCGGGGTAATACTATATCTTAACTCTAGAGCGATATAAGCGCCCCTAAGAATCTAACGCGCTCCTAAGAATGTTTTTGGCTCGTGAGAATGCCTAAATTTAGAATGCGCCACCAATATGGCCCCTATGCATGGCCCCACTTATGGCCATGGCGCATTCCATTCATGGCCATGGCGCATTCCATTCATGGCCATAGCCCTATTCCATTCATGGCCATGGCCCCATTCCATTCATGGCCAAGGCTCCCACTTATGGCCAAGGCCCTGTCACCGGCGCATCCTATAGCTGTAC
>JAABUS010001997.1_pt1 | contig 40788 bp, 33 predicted proteins | sample 5560161 | NCBI WGS metagenome assembly JAABUS01 (sample SAMN10711885, study PRJNA513376) | rock metagenome | isolation source: Antarctica rocks | place: Antarctica: Victoria Land, Trio Nunatak nord | collected 2016-01-04
TTTCTCAATCTCAGTTTCGCTGATCTTGAGTTGAAGAGTGGGCATTTTTGTTGATTTTGCAATTACAAAATTGCCCCTCTTTTTCCTTATTTAAAAATTCACTGTTTTGTCCCTTGCGTAGTATAGTTTTGTCTTTGCAATAAATGAAACATACCCTTTGCCACCACGTTGAAATGATAGTTTACAAGCAAATGCAACTAATTTGCCGGAATACCAAAATAGGTTTTATGTTTCCCAATGTTGAATGGTGCACTTTCAATCAGATGCATATAAACATGGTCTGTTTTTACTTCTAAACTTATAATCCCTTGAATGATGTACGGATTGTTTACGATGGTCAACTTAAAAACATTACGTTCTGGAATTTTCATTTCATTGTTCCAATTAAATCTTCAACCGTTTTTTTTAGTGATGTTTTTTACTTCAGAAGTTGTAAGTAGAAAAGTGTCTGTTGGAAAGCTGTCGCCCGATTGAGTATTTTCAATAGAGTTCGTTAGCTTGTCGATGACGAAATCAAGTCCTGATGTGCGGTTACTTTTCACACAACGAATTTACAAAATAACATAGAATAGGCAAATGTCCGCTGATTTTATAGGGGTATCTAACGGCATGACCGCTAACAGGTCGAGTATTTACACAGTGGCGTAAGCCTAAAGGTAAGATACTAATAGTCATGATCATTGTGTTTCAAAAGTACGCCATTGCGTAAATAGTATGTTGAACTAAACCCCGCCTAAGGGCGAGGTAAGAGTAGCTCGGAATACCTTACCACCTTTATAGTTCACCATACGATATTAAATTATGAAAAAAAATCCATTTCGCTTCTACCAGAAAGTGTAGCCGCTTTAGCGCAACTTCACCAGGTGATGAATGCAGCACATTATGCTCCTAAGAGTATTGAGTTTTATATTCGGGAACTGCGCTTTTTGTTTGAGTATTATGATTGACTATGAGCTTGTCTGCATTGGCTTATGTTTTTTAAACCTTCCGGATAATTGAAAGCCACTTTTAACGTTCAAGCCGATTAAAGTCAGGTTGGTTAAACCCAAAGCAAACTCTGCCACTTGCGCCACGAGAAAAAGGCTGTCAATGGTTTGATAGTGTGAACGGTAGTAAAGAAAACATGCTAAGGCCATTAAGCCCAGGCCATTAGCAAAGACGAACTTCATCCGCTTTCGTTTTGCTAATACAACAGGATTTTGGGATTTACCGGCCAACTTGTTTCCTGTGATGCCCAAGACCGGCATGGCAGTAAGCATTACAGGCAATGAATATAAAATGGCTTCTTTTACTTCCCTTATAAACGTTTCGTTTCCGTTTATCTCTGCTGCAAGTGAGGAGACAAAGAAAGTTGCAATAGTCAGGGATGCTATAATAGTGGCTATAGTATGAATTTTTACAAGTGTCTTTCTTTTCATGCTCTTTAATTTACGGACCGACGCAGAGATTTGGAACCGTTATGCGTTGGAACAAGTGCGGTGATGCAATAGTGGATGAGGGGTATTGCTCTAGTGCGCTTTTGAAATCGGGATGGTTGAATGCGGCGCTAAAGTGCGCAACAGATTCCCACACGGCGTAGTTGAAGATCAACGTGCTCCCACCGATTGCCTGATGTAACTGGGTTGAGATGTATCCGGATTGCCTTTTCATCCAGTTTGCGTCGTTCTCCCAGGCTTTGAGCAAAGCGGGTATTTCAGCTTCCGCTACTTGAAACATATTTACGAGGATTACAGGTGACGCCTCTGCATCCAGTTGATGAAAGATCGGAACATTTTGATCGAGTGGTTGAAATTGAAGCATATTGATTCTCTTTTTTTAGTTTTTATTGTGCATTGAATGAGACACGTGTATGCAAAACATCTTACACCATTTTGCCCTTTATTCATTTTATAAAAGCAAAGAAACGGTGATGCGGAGTGCTAAAATTGTAAAAAACGGAAATGAGGTATTTCTTTTCTTAACTCGTTAGGCGACCTGCCGGTAACATTTTTTACTTCATGAATGAAATGAGCCTGGTCAAAGTAATCATTATCGTATGCAATGGAAGTCAATGTGTTTGAGGAATTCTTCATTTGATAGGCTACCTGTTTAAGTTTTACAAGCCGGATGTATTCTTTTGGCGAGCAACCGATATGGTCGTAAAAGTGATTTCTGATTGTTCGGTCAGAAACACCCAATTGGGCGGATAATTTTTTAAGTTGAATATTACCAGCACTCTTATCGATGAGTTCTATAACACTTGTTATGAGTGATAGATCCCTTACCAAAGTATTATCGAGGAACATTTTTTCAACTTCACTAAACATCTGTTCTGCTTCACTACAACGCTCTATTCTTTGTTCAAAATCAGTTGCGGCTTTCCCAAATAAATCTACCATATTTATCAACCAAGACATGGTATGGATAGGTTGTTCAGTTAGATAAGCCAAACAGAAGGGGCGAACATGTGCGCCAATAATTTTGACCCTGTCACTTTGCGGTTGCACGACGATTTTGTGTGTCGATATACGGGAAATAGCCATGTTTACTGAAACTGACTGGTTCAGTGTATGGTTGGTTGCTATAAAAGGGTGATTGAAAAAATACCCAAATGTAATTCTGGGGAATGGAATAATGTATTCCTCGTTCAAGGATAACTGGTTTACAGGTATATCAATGTGAAAGTAATAATCAACAAGTGTAGAAAGAAACTGGTTAAACGGTTTCCGTATGATGAAATGATTGTCCGTATCCATAACATTGTCAGATAAGGTGCATACTAAGTTACTTCATCTAATCAAGACATTTGGCGTAGTAAGCCATTTCCCGGTAAAACAAGAGTGTGAAACCAACTTCATAGTTGAAGGTGTGTCAAACATGCTTGCCACTAACAGTGACGGCCTTGGCGTTGTGGCGGTTTTCGTGTTCCGTCCGCTGGTAACTGTTGATGATTAAATGTACTAATGTTCATTGATTTTTCTGCTGCTTAATTTATAATCCTGCTGGAAGTGAAGATGAATAGCAAACTGCTGCCGATTGATCCAACGTTCCGCCGCCATAATGCCAAATCGATTGTTGGCTGCAGGTTTACTTCGCTTGCTTAGTAAGGGCTTTTCATTGTTTTAGCGTCTGTCGATAATTCAAACAGTGCTTTCTCAATTTTCATAGGTTTTACTTCCGTAGCAACATTTTCTAAAGTAAACTGTGCATTATCAACTATAGACTTCAAGGGCAGCGATTTTGTCCGTGAGACAAACTCATTACCAATTGCCAAACTTATGATTTAAAAATACTGTCGGGTCAACAGAAAGTTTTGAATTAAAGTAATATTTCTGTATTCCACTCTTACAAGTCAATATTAGTTCGTCACATTTATAACCAACAATTTCAGTCACACCTTTATTAAATTCAGCTTTCAATACTGTGTCTGAATTTATCGCTCCATCATTCCAAAGCAATGTTTCAGAATTTGCCATTTTATTATATAGCTTATTGTCTTTGTTCACATAAAGTTGCCACAGAACGAAAGTTCCATTTGTCTCTGATTTATAATCGCCACCTTTAATGAAATAGGTCTGAGTTGTGCCAAGCATAGAAGTAAACTGTTCATCAGTCAAATTAGGTAGCTTGCTTTTGTAGGTGTTCTTGTAAATTATTTTCCCTTCAAAGCTTTGTCCGAAAGAAGCGATTGTCAATAGAGTAGCAATTAAAAAAGTAAGTGTTTTCATTATGATGGTATATTTGAGTTTAGAGCTGTTTAAAACTTGCCGGCAATGTTGACGGCTTGCTGCTGTGCTGGCATTTTATAATTGTCTGCCGAGAACTCAAGCCGATCGAAAAATTGATGATGAAGTTAATAACAAATGCTCAAAAGAATTCCGTCCTGCCCGAACTGCTACTGATAATGAACCAAAAGATGAGTCTTTATTCGTCCGCCAGCATAGCAGCAAATCCGCTGTTGGCTGCTGTAAAAGTCGTTCGTGTTTTTATATATAAACATAACGAACAGCTACAAGACAAATTAAAATTACTGCAACTGTCCATAAGTAACGCTTAAAGAAGTAAGACATAAGTCCTGCTAAATTGTCAACAGTCAATATGAACGCAAACAAAATATGCTGCTTGCTAACTTCCCAAATCGAGGTCTTTGGAATAATTACGCTGTCCAATGAATACGAGTTTTGTCGAATAAGCGAACTGTAAAAGTGTTGCAAATAACAAAATTACGAGAGCAATTTGTGCCAGTAATTTTTGTCTTTCTTTTTGCTTTAAAAACAGGCTTATTTTTTTGAATGTATCCATGAGTTCATTGCCACTTCAAACAGGTTTATTGTAAAATAAAGTTTCAAGAAATAAAATTGCTATTGCAAATATTAATGTCAATATGGAAATAAGTGTCGCACCCTTTTTATTACTGTGATATAATCTGTGTCCAAGAAACACCAAAAGGAAAATAAAAGTTATTGTCAAAAAGCTAAAGTAAATCATGGCTTGTCTGTCTGTCAAACAAAACATTTGAGAAAATATAATATTGTATCCTGCACTTCTATTTAATATTTCGTCAACGTTGAGATAAATAAAGTAAAAGCTTGTCACACAAGACAAAAACAAAAGGGCATAATAGAGTAAAATTGTCTTCCAATCACGCTACAAAATACACTTTATGTTGAAATATACAAGTACGTGAATCAGAGAATGCCTTTTACCAGGAAAATATTTATGATTTTAATAAAAGAATTGTAGAATAGCTTACGAAGAAATGAGGAGGGAAACTGAAAACACAAGGTTCGGATCTGTGAGATCTATTAATTCTCATAGGTCCGAACCTTGGTTAGAAAAATGTTTTAATTAAAATCAGCTGCAGCTACTGCTTCATTTATTTTTATGTCTTTAACCGTAATGTCTACTGTTTGGGAACCTGCCTGGTTAACCCATGTAGAAGGGAATAATATACTCCCGAATTTTTTATAGTCTTTATATTCAAGCACAGTAGGTGTTTCTCCGGCAGGGGTTATTTCTGTTGATTCCACTTTTTTTAATAAGCCTGATTTTACGTCGTAATATTCAGTAGTTTTTTTGCCGGATGCTGAAGTAACAGTTAATTTATATGCATCTTCGCCATTTATTTTTTCCATTCCATCCACAGATAATTTATAATCTGACTGGCTGTACTTCAATTGCCTGAAAATGCCACCCATTTCTTTTTTGTTGCTGATCTCCCGTGCTTCCATATCTTTTTTCTGGCCCTGCATTTCCATGTAACCTTTTGTTCCATCGAAAACCGTTTTAACTACAGTATTTCCATTAAGAGAAACAGTAGTAAGCTCTTTATCAGGATTCATTTTTTTTACATTTCCAGTTAAAGACATTCCCTGAACGGATGCTTCAAAATTAATATTTATGCTGTTAATAGTTTTAAGCGATGCTTCGCCGCCAATCGCATCTAAGTATTTTTTTATGATAGTGGCTGCATTAACAGTTGCATCAACCTTTTTTGCTTCATTGGCAGCTACTGATACCGGTTTTGCATAACTATCAAAATATTTTACCGGGTATTTTAACGCGGGAAGTTTAGCTGAAAAATCGCTTGCCTTACCGGTCATGATGACACGGGGATCTAAGGGGATATACTTTTGTGCAGCCTTTTGTATGTCATCAGCTGTTACTGCATTAACTTTTTGCAGGTAGGTACGATAAAAGTCTTTCGGCAATTTTTCAATAGCCGTGTTCAGTGCAAACCGTGCCACGGTTGCAGGATTTTCGAAGCTTAAAGCAAACCGTCCACTCAGGTAATTCTTTACATTCTGTAATTCTTCCGGTGTTACTTTTTCCGATCTGATAGCTTTGAGTTCTTTCATAAATTCCTGCACTGCGCTATCCGCTACAGCATTTCTCACGCTAGCGCTAGCGCTAAACAATCCTGATCCGAACCTGTCGTTGCCCGAAGTGGAATAAGCTCCATATGTAAAGCCATGCTTTTCGCGCAGGTTGTTATATAAGCGGGCGTCTGCTCCACCGCCAAGTATTTCGTTTGCCAGTAATAGTGCAAAATAATCAGGGCTGTTTAAACGGAAATTTATAGGCTGTGTTACTTTAATTACGGTTTGTACTGCATTTGGAACATCTACCACATCAATTTCAGTGGCTGACTGTTGAGCAGGAACAAGAGGAGGGTTTAATTGAAGTTTGTTACCCTTCCAATCACCAAAATATTTAGTGGCTATTGATTTTGCCTGGGCAGCGTTAATATCTCCTACAAATACCAGGTAGCCCCTGTCTGAAGTAATGTATTTTGAATACGCGTTCTTCACGTCATCCAGCGTAATACTTTTAAAAGTTTCTTCCGTCTCAAACTCACCATAAGGATGAGATACGCCAAAGTTCAAGGCATTAACTACACGGCCTGAAATTGCAGAGGCATTTTTTTCATTACTTTTTAATCCCTGAATGGATTGCTGGCGAAGCTTCTCAAGAGATTCTGCAGGAAACGAAGGATGACGTAGAGCGTCTGACATTAAAGCCATTGCCTTGTCTATATATTTAGTAAGCGCATTTGCTGAACCACCTGTTGCAGTAACATCCACAGATGCACCAATAAGGTCCACTTCCTCATCAAACGTTGCCTTGGATTTTGAAGTGGTGCCTTCATTCATCATAGCACCAAGCATGTTTATAACACCTGCCTTATTGCCTTCAAGCACCGGTGTTCTGTCAATTGTATACGTGACTGTTACCTTGGGCGCTCTATGATTTTCTACTACCAATACCTGGATACCGTTGGCCAGGATAAATGTTTGTGGATCATTAATTTTAATAACGGGAGCAGGCTGAGGTTTAGGCGCCCTGGTTCTGTCAACAGTTTGAGAGATCACAGGCAACATTAGGCTGCTGCATATCAATGCACTGAAAATATGTTTTATCATGATAATTTATTAGTTGAAATGCTAAATAGATCTTTGTTTAAATTATTTTTTAGGAAGATAGTATAAAATAAGACGCTGGTTTTTGTTCAGGTATTTTTTAGCTGCTGCGCGGATGTCTTCTTTACTGATAGATAGATACTCACTTAGTTCGGTATTTATCCGGTTGGTATTACGATGATAAGTATAATCTGACGCCAGCTCTTCAGCCACTCGAAGCGAGGACAGGTTAGCATCTGCATACTGACTTTCGTAAGTGTTCTTAAGCTTTTGTAATTCTTTATCTGTTATAAGATCAGTTTGAAGCTTTACAACTTCCTCATCCATATCTTTCATGATCTCCTCCAGTGTTTTGTTAGCATTGGGCAAACCGTAAATAACATAAGTGCTGTAATCTTCACCGCTAACGCTTAGAGCACCTACCTGTAAAGCATTCTTTTTTTCATCTACCATTTTTTTGCGCAGGCGTGAACTGGCCCCACCTGAAAGGATCTCACTTACCAGGTCCATCACTTTCTGGTCTTTTTCTTTTGTGCCCGGAGTACGATATGCTAACATGATGGCCGGTATTTGTATATTGGCATCATAAGCTGAATCAACGATGGCAGTGGTAATAGGGTCTTCTTTTATAGCTGGCTGAATAACCTGCGGCCCTTTAGGAATACCGGCAAACCATGCTTTCACCAGAGTTTTTGTTTTTTCAATATCTATATCACCTGCGATTGAAAGAACAGCATTGTTTGGAGTATAATTCTTCTTAAAAAAAGCAATGAATTCATCCAGCTTGGCAGCATTCAGATTTTCCATGGAGCCTATAGGAGCCCACCGATAGGGATGCTTCGTGTAGAGCCTTTTTAGAATTTCAGTTAAAAATTGTCCGTAAGGCTGATTGTCAACCCTCAGTCTTTTCTCTTCTTTAATCACTTCCCTTTGGGTATTCACCCCGATTTCATTGATGACAGGATGCATCATTCTTTCCGATTCGAGCCATAACCCGGTTTCAAGCTGATTGCTTGGAAACACCTCATAATAGAACGTCCTGTCCTGTGAAGTGTTCGCGTTATTATTGCCTCCATTCGAGGAAACGAATTTCATGAATTCGCCGCGTTTAATGTTATCACTTCCTTCAAATAAAAGGTGTTCAAAAAAATGAGCAAAGCCGGTACGGGCAGTGTCTTCATTTTTAGATCCCACATGATACATTACTGATACTGCTACTACTGGTGCAGAATTATCATTATGTAAAATTACATGCAGGCCATTTTCAAGGTCGTATTCCGTAAAATTAACTTTTTGAGCGGACGCGGTCATGCTTAGTAACAAGGTAACACCGGCCAGTGCTGTTGAAATTCTTTTCATCATGTTTCTTTACTAGTTTTTGCAAATATATTATACTATTAAGTAATAGCTAGCTAAACTGATAAAAGGAAGATTACTTATTTGGAAGTGTTAACAATATTATATGAGTGTCTCCATTTGCTCCAGGCCAAGATAACCGGAGCATTTAAACAATTAAAGCGGCAGGGATTTACATAAACTAAAATTAAAAATGAAAGGGTTTTAAAATGTGCGACTTCGTTGCCGTTATCGTACTGTTTTATATTGCAAATAGAAAATTAATTATTTGATATTTATCAAGCTTAACCTGCATCCTCCAATTATATATTTATACCACAGAAGAAAAATAATTATCCCGGATAAAAATGCCACCTCTATCAAAAGTCAGGAGGATGGATAAATATTAAAAACTACAATAATGAATCATTTATTAAAAATCCTTTATAAAAAAGTTTTAGTAGTAGCCGTACTGTTATCTGGAATAGTTTACGGTCAGGATCTGCCAAAAGTTATTCATCCTGCTCCCAGTTCATCAGCCCTGTTCAGGTTTATAGATTATCCGATGGATTATTCTACAGGGTTACCACAAATCAGCCTACCAATATATGAAGTAAAAAGCGGGAGCCTGAGTGTACCTATCAGCATCAGCAATCATGCATCCGGGCGAAGAGTTACCGATCAAAACGGTCCTATTGCTTTGGGCTGGAGCTTACAAGCAGGGGGTATGATTTCCAGAACCGTGTACGGCTCACCGGATTTTGGTACCAATGGAAGTAACCATCCGTTCCCTTCTCCCTTCAATATCAATAACATTAATATAAAAAACGATTTAGCTTATCTGCAAAGAATTACACACTTTGATAATGATCCTGACCTTTCTCCGATGGGTACCTGGATGGATTCTGAATATGATGTTTTCTCCTATAGTTTTAACGGCCATAGCGGAAAATTTATATTCAAAGACAGTAACAATATTAAGATACCTGCATTTTTGCCGTATAAACCTTTTAAATTAACAACACATCTTGGTGGTGGATTATCAGGTATTGATATAATAGATGATGCCGGAATACAATATATATTTATAGGGAACGAATCCTATACAGCAAATGAGCAGTCGGTTTACTCAGGGTTTAATATCAGCAAAATGATATCCGCTGATAAATCTGACACGATCAGTTTTATATATACTGGTTTCCACGAAGAACGTACCACAATAAATCAACAGACGGTATTGAATGATTTGAATAATGTTACCTCACCTGATAATCCATTTGGATTAAATGAAGTTGAAAATAAGGAAAGTACAAGCCGTGATACCTATCATACTTCCCGTTTAACCGAGATAGACTTCAAACAGGGAAAAGTATTATTTAATCTTTCTAATGGCACTTACCAGCTTGAAAATATTCAAATAAAAAATCTGAGTAACCAGACAATAAAGACAATACAATTTAACAGGTCTTACCTGGAATCATTATCAGAAATGAGTTACTCTTTGGATAAACTGGATAGCCTTACGTTTAAGGATGAAAGCGGGGCATCCATTGAAAATTACTCCTTTACTTATTATCCTACAATTTTCACCGGCTCCTCAACGCAAATTGATGTACGTCACCGCGACTGGTGGGGTTATTATAATGCCTCAGGGGAACATGACATGGTTCCTTATACCAGTGTTGAATATCAATATAAACCTTCCACTCAGAACAATCAAAATTACCGTATTGGAAATCCTAATTATAGAAGAGAACCTGATTTGAATGCATTAAAAAGTGGCATGTTAAAAAAAATAACCTATCCTACAGGTGGAAGTTCTGAATTTGTTTATGAGAAAAACAAGTATTTCACTTATGCAACTAATGAGGTAAAAGTAGGGCCGGGGTTACGTATTGCTCAGATTAAATCGGATGATAACAATGGAAATAATTATTATAAAACTTATAAATACGGAATCAGTGAATCAGGGTATGGAACTATTGATATGGAGCCTCAGTTAAATACTATGGCAACGCAGAACTACTATAATTTTGTCCCCACCTTTGAGTCTCCATTAGTTGGAGACTACAGGCAGCGAATCTTTTATTCAGGGTTTATTCCCGAATTGAGCGCACTGGCAGACAGGCCTGTCATCTATAGTGAAGTGGCAGAATATAATGGTACGGAAACGAATAACCTAGGCAAAACTATTTATAATTATGACTATTACGCATGGGCGCCGGCAAGCATGCCTTCCTATGTATATGGGGCCATAACTAAAATGCATATTTACGATTTCAATTACTGGAACAATCCGTCTTTGATTTTGAAAACAGACTATAAAAGGATAGAGAATACTGGATCGGTATCATACCAGAAGCAAAGGGAATTGGTAAATAACTATGCAGTAAAAACCACAGCCTTTGTAAAAGGGTTGCACGTGCAGAAAGTTCACATATACACTCAAAGTGGTAGGAGTATAGGTGGATTTGGAAAATATCCTGAAGAGGAAGGTGTAAAATCAAATAATGTTCAGGTTTATTCTTTCAATGAATACAGAATACCGGCCGGCTATAAAAATTTAATGAGTTCTAATGAAACTTTATACAGTGATGATGGGCGAAGCATCATATCTTCTGTTGCTTATGAATATAATCAGCACCAGCTTATGAGCAAAACTATTAAAGCCGCTTCAGACAGAGCTATACTAACTACACAGGTCAGATATCCGTTTGATTTAACTGAAGATCCTGTTTACGGTGCCGCATCTAAAGAAATGGTCAGCCGTAACATGTTGAATGTAACTATTGAACAGAGTGACTACAAAAATTCCCTTCACATCAAAAGTGTAAAAACGAAATATAAAGATTGGGGTAATAATATTATAGCCCCTGAATACGTAGAGTTAAATACGCTTAATAACGCGTCAGAAGTTATGTTAAGGTATATAGCTTATGATAACCAGGCTAATATTTGTTCGGTTTCAAAAGAAAATGATGTAGTACAATCTTATATCTGGGGTTATAATAAAACGCTTCCTGTTGCTCAGATTACGGGTGCGGATTACAATACTATCGGCAGGTTAGTTAATCAGGGTATTTTAAACAATCCGCAAAGTACAGAACAGCAGATCAGAAATGAACTCAACAATATTCGCACTGGCCTTTCGGGTACAAAAGCAATGGTAACAACATTTACCTTTAAGCCTCTTATTGGCATGACCAGTCAGACAGACCCAAATGGGAAAACCACTTATTATATGTATGATTCATACGGCAGACTCTCCTATATTAAAGATCATGAAGGCAACGTGCTAAAAAAATATTGTTATAACTATCAGGGTAAGGCGGAAAGTTGTAATCTTTATTTCAGCAAGGATTACAGTGGTAATTACAATTCTAAAAATTGTTCTTTAGGAAGTTTTCAACCTTACTATGTTAGCGTACCTGAAGGCCAGTTTAGTTCTACTGCCTCGCAGACGGCGGCTGATTTGCTTGCGCAGCAATATGCCCAGCAACAGGCTAACCAATACGGAACCTGCCTTACTTCCTACCTGACTATAAACTATTATAACCGCACGGACGCCAATGGTTATACTATAAGATTGTATAATACTTCTACCGGTGCCTCTTACAATTTTTCTGTAAATGCATACAGTAATGGCGTTGGACAAATCCCGGTGGGCACCTACAACATTTCAATTCGTAATGACAATGATAATAATTATCGCAGTTATTCCGCAGGTTGTTCTTATTATAACTCAGGTTATGGAAATGCTATATTTTATAATGTTCCTTTGAGTGGAACGTGCAACAGGATTGAAATTTATTAATACAAACTTATTTTATGAAATACTTATTAAGCTTTATGTTGATCGCGGCATTAAGTTCCTTTTACCTGGTTGAAGATATATATAGTTTATCTGTTAAAACTACAGAGGGTAAAAGTATTAACCTAAGTAACTTTAAAGGCAAAAAAATACTTTTTTTAATGCTCCCACTTTCCACAAATGACAGCAGTGCTTCTTCCACAGAGCTTTCTGCGCTGCTTGCAAAATATGATCGTGAACTGGTGGTAATTGGCATCCCTGGAAAAGAAACAGGTATTGGGAATATGGATGAAAAAAAGCAGATAAATCTTTATATGAATCAGTCTTACAATTTTATTTTAACGGAAAGCATGCAGTTTAAAAAGGAAGCTGCTGATGAGCAATCGTCTTTATATCAATGGCTGACGAATAAGGATAAAAATGGTCATTTTAATTTGGACAAAATAGAGATAGGTCAAAAGTTCTTTGTTAATGAGTCTGGGGAGCTTTATGCGGTGATGGGGCCGGAAACAAAACTTGATAATGCTGTCATTGATAAAATACTGTCCAGTTCCTTACTAAAGAAATAAACAGCTCCTATACTTGCCAAGCCCTTAGATTAGCCGTTTGTGTTTCTTTTTTAAGTAAGTCATTTAAAACAGATCCCTAATTGTTTAAACGATTAGGGATTGTCAATTTGCAGATAATTTAATTATACCTTTTCAGCATTTACAACAGTAATTCCAAATACTACTACATTTTGAAAATCTCTGGCGAAAATAGATTTATTTGCTTCAAACATTTTAATGCTTTTTGAATCATTATTTGTCAAAAGAAATATTTTATTATTGCTTAAGTCTTTAAGAACAACGCCATATTTGGAAGTAATTAGCTCGGCTAAGTATGTACTATTAATACTAATGGGTTCAGTATCCTGTATCTTCTCCATAAAGATATATTTATTTCCATTATTGTAATTTAAAGCAATTTCATTTTCATTGGTTTCGCTTCTTACACTTCCCGAAAGCACTTTGCCGTTTAAAACTTTTGCTGCTTCAGCCATATCATTTTTTACCGATGTAGTTTCAACGAAGCCTTTTTTGCAGGATAAAAGGAACATAACAGCCACAAGAGCTGTAATTATACAAGGGAATATTATTCTCCCCATAAATTTTGAATTTTTTCTTTTCATTTTTTAAAATTTAACTTGTTTAACAATAGAACGTCTACATATCTGCAAATTGATTTATACAATTGAGCCTATCGATTTTCTGGTGGCTTTAATCGGTATCTTCGAGAGTGAAAACATCTTCTAATTTCTTTTGAAAAACTCTTGCAATCTTCAGTGCCAAAACAGTAGAAGGCACGTACTTGTTACTTTCAATAGCATTAATTGTTTGCCTTGAAACTTTTACCTTTTCTGCTAAATCAGCTTGTGTAATATTAAGAATTGCCCTTTCTACCCGAATTGCATTTTTCATAGGTTATCCTTATTTATTTTCTTTATTTCAATATATATTGTTAGATTGAACCTGATGATAAAAAGAATCAATGTTGTACAAATATTATAAGCCATTATTTTTAAAAAGAGTTCACTGTAAAAGAGGATGATGGATAAAATAATAAAGACTGAATTAATAAAGACTGCCCACAAGAGTGATTCTAGTCTTAATTGAGAAATCCTTTCATCTTCATCTTTTTCTTTGGAAAAGGCAATTAATAATAATCCGATTATTAACAGAAGACTTCCAATTTCGTCCGTGAAGTTGTTGAACTGTATATTGAATAATAATCCATTGTCAAATGAAATCTTCTGGAGTCCTTTTACCGCATAATCAAGGAAATGGAAAGTAAAGCCATATTGCAAATTCAGTAGCATTAATACAAAAGCAGGTATAGTAATAATCCACCCCACATACTTTAATTTATTTGGTAGAAGAAATTTTGACTGCATAATGGAGATTTTACATTTTCAGCTAAGGTAAAGTATAATTTACCAAAAGTAAAACAAACCTTACATTATTAGGTATATGTTTGCTTATCAAGTCCAATCGTATAAAGACAAAATAATTAGAAAATTGAAGTTCTGGTAACCTTAAGAAGTACCGAAGTTTAGAAGTATTAGCGTAGCAGCCACTTTATCAAAGCGGAATTAAAATGCCTTCTTTACATCATGTTGACTGCCACCTACACCAATAACCGATGTTCCATACACTTTGATGGTTGATTTTATAAAATCTTCCTGGTTGGCTTTATAAATATTGTCAACATATTTCTGAGGGTTGCGGTCAATATAAGGAAACCACGTACTTTGTATCTGTATCATGATTTTGTGTCCCTTTTTAAATGTATGCAATACATCCTCTAATGGAACATTCACATCGGTTACCTGGCCGGGTGTAAAAGGTTTTGGTTTCTCAAAACTCTCGCGGAACCTTCCCCTGAATACTTCACTACGAACCAGTTGCTGGTATCCACCCATTATTACGTTAGCGGGGTTACCGGCATAATTGGGAGTATTGTCAGGATATACATCAATCAGTTTCACAATAAAATCCGCATCGGTGCCGGTCATAGCAACTTTTAATTTAGCCAGTATTTCACCGGCAATGGTCAGTTCGTTATTTAATGTATCAGTTTCAAAAGTCAGTACATCTGGCCGTCTGGAGGCATTACGCTGATCATCGCTCATAAAACGCCGGGGCGTAAATGTTAGTCCCTCTGTTTGTGAAGTGTAAGGGACCGGTTTAGCAGGATCGCTGGTATATTCAAAAACTGCTTTATCATCAAGCGGTTTATTTACAGACAATTTTCCATTGTCACCAAAATACAATTGCACAGAAGGTATTTCTGCCGGCGGCCATTGAGAGAATTTCTGCCAGAGTTTTTTACCGGTATCGAACATATAAGCTTCAGGCAGGTCTTGTTTACCTTCATCCTTCAGGTAATAAGCAAAGAAATTCTTTTCTATATCTCTTTGAAAAAAAGTAGCAATGCTGTCTCCAAAATAAATATGATTGTGAACGCTTTTCCCTGTCTCGCGCGCCCAATCACCATGTCCCCACGGACCCATAACAATGGTATTCTTTGCACCGGGTGTAGTCTTTTCAATAGTTTTATAAATATGAAGGGGCCCTGTAAGATCTTCCGCGTCAAACCAGCCGCCCACAGTCATCACTGCAGGAGTAATTTTATTAAGATGAGGAAGGATATTTCTTTTTTGCCAGAACGTATCATAATTAGGATGATTTATTATCTCCTGCCAGAAGAAATTGTCGAAATGATATTTTTCTGTAATGTTTTTCAGCGGCCCAAGGTTTAAGTAAAAATCATAAGCATCCTTTACTGGCTGTGTATACATACGCCCCATTTCTGCATCAAACCAGTTTTCTTTAGTCTGCTCTTTTTTTTGATAACCAAATACTGCAAAGGCAGGTGTATAACTTTCAAGGTAGGCCCCCATATGATGAAAATCATCAAAGAAAAAATCCGAGATAGGCGCCTGTGGTGAACAGGCTTTTAAAGCCGGGTGCGCATCCGGTAAAGCGGCCGCAGTATAATAACCCGGGTAAGAAATACCGTACATGCCTACACGCCCATTGTTTCCTTTAAGATTTTTAATCATCCAGTCGATGCTGTCCCAGGTATCGGAGCTTTCATCAATGTTCTTTTTATTTTTCGGATCATTGCCCGTTACATTCGGTGTCATATTAGTAAATACACCTTCACTCATGTAGCGTCCCCGCACATCCTGGTAAGCGAGTATATAACCATCTTCAATAAGATACCTGGAAGGAGTGCGGGTTTTATAATCGGAGTAGCCCGAAGCACTGTAACATGTTCTGTTCAGCAAGATCGGGTAGGTCTTTGATTTATCCTTGGGCATATAAACAATAGTGAATAGTTTAATGCCATCCCTCATTGTTATCTGGTATTCAAACTTTTCAAAATGCTCCCGCATGTAAAAAGAATCCTTATCCAGGTTTTGAGCACTAAGCATAACTGAACTCAGCATAAATGCTACAATTGTAATAAAAGACTTCATGGAATAATGGTTAATTGTTAATGGTTAATTGTTAACGGTTAGAGATCAATAGTAATGATGAATTATTAATGATTAATTATTAACGGTTAGCTTATTTTGATCGAAGTGAAATAACTAGCTCCATCCGCTTTAAATTTTTTAGCCACTCACCGTTAATAATTAACCATTAACAATTAATATTTGATTGTTTCATAACCTCATTGAAATTTATAGATTTTCCTTTTTCGATAGAAAGACTTTTCCAGTCAGCGCTTTTAATCATTTTACCGATATAGACTATTTGTCCAATATGATAAGGATAATGGGCAAGCTGGCGGTTGATCGCATCTATCACCATAAGTGGTTCGTGACGAATATAAATAGTTTTCATAAGATCATCAGTAAGATGTTCCAACTCATCAAGCATAGCCTTCCAACCTTTTTCCCACTCTTCCAACAGCTGTTGTTTTGTAAAAGAATGAACTGCAAATTCATCATCCCGCTTTCGCCATGACTTTTCCCCGTCTTCAGTTAAAAAATTCGTCCACCTGCTGATCATGTTTCCGCTCATATGCCGAATGATCATTGCAATACTGTTTGATTCGCTGTCGGGCTGGAAGTTAAAATCTTTTTCTTCAAGCTGTACAAATGTTTTATCTGCCAGCTCTTTGTAATATTTAAATCGTTTAACGGCTGATTGAATATAAATAGTTTCAATAGATAGCGACATGTGGTTAATGGTTAATTGTTAATGGTTAATTGTTAACTGATAGTTGGTAAGTGTATATAATAAATTGCTGGCTAGCTTCAACGACTCTAACTTTATCAGCCACTATCCGTTAATGATTAATTATTAACGGGTTGTTGGTAATTGTATATGATGGATTACTTGCCAGCTTCAACAACTCTAATTTTATCAGCCACTATCCGTTAATAATTAACCATTAACAATTGACAATTAGTACCCCGCCGCGCTATCATCACCTCTTTTATCTGCTACTGCTTCTATCTTACCGTCTGCTGAAATTTTTATTACCTCTGTTCTTCCAATAGACCCTCTTTTACTGATCTTGTATCCCATCTGTTCCAACCCGGATACAATGTTTGCGGGAAAATCATTTTCAATATACAATTCATCGGGTAACCATTGGTGATGGAACTTAGGTTTGTTTACCGCATCATCAGCACTCATATTAAAATCAAGTAAATTAATGATGGTTTGAAAAACTGAAGTAGTAATAGTTGTTCCGCCCGGTGTACCTGCAACAATAACGGGTTTGCCGTTCTTCAAAACAATGCTTGGAGTCATGGAGCTAAGCATCCTTTTACCCGGAGATATTGCGTTGGCCTCGCCTCCTACAGCACCGTACATATTAGGTACACCCGGCTTTACACTAAAATCATCCATTTCATTATTCAATAAGAATCCGGCACCACCCACAACCGTCCTGCTTCCATAACCACCATTTAGTGTAGTGGTTACCGATACTGCGTTACCCTCTTTATCATATACGCTTAGATGTGTTGTTTCCTCACTTTCAGTGGTTATAGTCCCGGATTGTATATCAGCACTGTTGCCGGCCTTATCAGGATTATATAATTTCATTCGTTCTTTTATATAGGCATCGCTGGTGAGTGTTTTAACGGGAACCTTAACAAAGTCCTGGTCACCAAGGTATTTAGCACGGTCAGCATAAGCAAGTCTTTCAATTTCTGTCATCAGGTGAACGGCCTGCAAAGAATGAAACCCATAAGATTTGAGCGGTTGCGTTGCAGCCATTTTTAACATCATTGGTAACAAGATGCCACCGCTGCTCGGTAAGGGCATGGTGACAATGCTGTAATCTTTATAAGGAAAAACAACAGGCACGCGGGTGGCCGCCTGGTATGTTTTCAGATCTTCCAAACTAATAATTCCATTGCCGCGTTTCATTTCTTCCACTATCAGTGTAGCAGTTTCTCCTTCATAAAAACCTTTCTGGCCCCCATCGCGCACTCTTATTAATGTTTTTGCAAGATCTTTTTGAATGAGGGTGTCACCGGCTTTCCATCCACCTTCTTTTACAAATACCGGCATAACAGTATTTTGCTTTTTAAAAGCGGTTTGTGTGTTGTTCAGGCCCGATGCTTCAACTGCTGAGATAACAAAACCTTTTTGGGCAAGGTCAATAGCAGGTTGTATCAATTTATTAAAAGGGAGTTTACCATATTTCGCTGAAGCAAATAAGCCGGCTATTGTGCCTGGCACACCTGCTGCTAAATGCCCGTCCTGGCTAAGGCTTGTTTTTACATTACCCTGGGCGTCGAGATACATATCCCTGCTGGCTTTCCCGGGAGCTTTTTCACGAAAATCAATGGTGATGTTGGTTCCATTTTTTAAATGGCCGACAAAAAAACCGCCTCCTCCTATATTTCCAGCGCCCGGGTATACCACAGCTAGTGCTAATTGCGTAGCAATAGCTGCATCTACTGCATTGCCACCTTGTTCAAGCATCATTACACCTGCCTTACTTGCTAATGCATGTGCAGAAACAACCGCACCATTTTTACATTGAACATTTTTTTGAATATTGTATGCGTAAGGATTAATTTCTGATTTTAAAGCAGCTATCTTTTGACTATAACAATCTATACACATGATAATCCCCGAAAGGGATAGTAAAAAGATTTTTTTCATAATTAAATTGCTGTATTTTTTCTAAAATTAAGTAAGTAAGATTTATTTGAAGTGTTTAATGTAATATGATGAAAATATAAATTTCTAAATCTCTGCTTCTTATTATTTATCCGTATTAAATTGAAGCTATAAAACTAAACTATGAATATGATTAAAGGAGTACACAAATACTGTTTGGGTTTTATTTTGATGATGCTGATTTTCCCGAATATAGCATTCTCCCAAACTGGAATTATTAAAGGAACTGTAAAAGATGCATCGGGAACGCCACTCGGCAGCGCTTCCATAACACTTGAAGGAAAAAAAGCCGGAACCACTACGGACGCTAATGGCGGTTATCAATTGAAAGTACTTCCAGGCTTTTATACAGTAGTAGTTTCTTTTGTAGGACAAACCTCACAAAAATCGCAGGTAACTGTGGTTGCAGGCGCCATTGTGCAACAGGATTTTAGTTTAACTGAAATGGCGGATCTGGGAGGTATAATTGTAGTTGGCTCCCGTAGCAGGTTGCAGCGGAGTAAACTATCTTCACCGGTACCGGTTGATATTATCAACACGCGTGAAATAAAAAGCTTTGCCCAGACTGATGTTACCCAATTACTTACTTATGTGGCACCTTCTTTTCAGTCGGCCCGCCAAACCGTTTCTGATGGAACCGATCATATTGACCCGGCAGGCCTGAGGGGTCTGGGCCCCGACCAGACACTGGTATTGGTAAATGGAAAAAGAAGGCATAATACCGCTTTGGTAAATATCAATGGAACCGTAGGGAGAGGTTCTGTAGGAACAGACCTGAATGCAATACCGGTCGCTGCTATTGAAAGAATTGAAGTACTTAGAGACGGCGCAGCAGCTCAATACGGATCAGATGCAATTGCAGGAGTTATCAATATCGTGCTGAAGAGAAATTACAACGGGTTCAACATCTCAGCAATGACAGGGGAAAATTTTACTAAGATGCCTTATAATGGTGGCATTAAGATCAATGATGGATTGACACACCAGGTAGATTTTTCAGGAGGTGTTGCAAATAAAAAGGGCGCTTTTATAAATGTAAGCGGACAATTTTTGAGTCGTGATCGTACAAACAGGAGCGGTAATGATAACATTCCGTTGATTTATTATGGTAATGGTGGCGCTTTCCCAACAGGACCTGCCAATGTTAATGCAGGTGATTACAGAAGGTACCTGATAGATCTTGATAAAGCTTTGGTTACGCAACGGGGGTACAACCGTCATAATATTGTTGCCGGAAATTCAGCAGCAGTAAATACGGGGATTTTTGTAAATGCTGCGCTTCCTGTAAGTGCAAAATCGTCTTTTTATCTAACTGCTGGTGGTTCTCACAGGAATGGTGATGCTTCGGGGTTCAGCCGCAATCCTAATTCCATGTCACAGCAACCGGTGCTTGCCAATGGCACCCGTTACTATGCCGATGGTTTTCTACCGGAGATACACACAAAGATTGATGATATATCATTGATCACAGGTTTTAAGACCAACTTTGGCGGATGGGATTTTGATCTTAGCAATACAGTAGGACAAAACTCCATCAACTATACTATTGAAAATACAGGCAATGCATCATTACCGACTACTAATTCAGTTCAAACAAAGTTTGATGCAGGTAACCTGATCTTCTTACAAAATACTGTTAATGCCGATTTCTCTAAAGGATTCACTTTTGGTGATAAGCATTCAATGAACGTCGCATTCGGCGGTGAATACCGTTATGAGAATTTCCAGATCAAACAGGGAGAACTTAATTCTTATACTAACGGTGGCAGGCTGGCGGGTTTTGATTCCATTCCACCTTATCCAGGAACAACAGGTTATACCAAGCTTGCCCCGGTAGCCACTGGGTCCGGTTCACAGGTGTTTCCGGGATTTCAACCAACAGATGCTGTAAATGCCAATAGAAGTGTTATTGCAGGTTATGTTGATCTCGAGTATACTTTAGGAAAATTATTATTAGGTGCTGCCGGGCGTTATGAAGTGTATAAAGAAACCGGGTTTACTAATAATGGAACAGGGTTGAAACTTACTGCAAAATATGATCTTACTCCTGCTATTGCTGTAAGAGCTTCTGCTAACACAGGTTTCAGGGCTCCTTCATTGCACCAGCGTTATTTTCAGAATACATCTACCCAATTTGTTGGGGGACTTCCTTCACAATCCCTTACTGCAAACAACAGCAACCCGATTGTTAGAAATGCTTTTGGAATAGACGAACTTAAACCGGAAAAATCATATAGTTACACAGCCGGCATAGTTGGTAAAGCAGGGAAATCATTTACGTTTACTGTTGATGGTTATTTTATTCATATAGATAATAGGATCGTTTTATCAACTGCATTCAACAGGTCAAACCCGGTTGCTGCACCCATCTTTACAACAAATAACGTGGATGCCTCTATCAACGCCCTGCAGTTCTGGACAAACGCAATCAATACAGAAACCAAAGGACTTGATATCGTACTTACCAATCACTGGAAACTGGGTGCGGGTAACTTCACAGCCTCACTTGCTACCAATTTTAATAAAACAAATGTAATTGGAGGTATCAATACTAATTCTGCTATAGATGCGGCTGTTAATAATCCGGGTAAAACTGATAAAACAAAAAATGCTGCGAACGACCTGGCTAATGTTCTGTTTGATCGCCAGCAACGAGCAAGGGTAGAAGGTGGCGCGCCAAAAAGTAAAATTAACCTGACATTGTCTTACGGTCTTCCCAAATGGGATTTTCTTGTTAGAGCTGTTAGATTTGGCGAAACAAAATTTCTCAATAATGTTGATCCTGCAGCTACGAAACCCGATGGTACTTATTGGAATGATGTTGGTTTGGGTACTGACCAGACTTTCCGCGCAAAAATTACCACTGATGTTGTAGTAACCTATAAATTTTTCCCTGGATTGTCATTTGCCGTCGGCGCCAACAATTTGCTGGATACTTATCCTGACAGAATTTTTATTGATCCGCGCAATGATCCCAAGCTGGTGTATTTTACACCAGTAGCATCTGCTGATCCTAATAAAACCGGGGGTGGTTATGGGGCAGGAAGGGATGCGTCCAACAGGGGACGCTTTCTGTTTACTACCAGCCAGTTTGGTTTTAACGGGCGTTTTTTATTTGCACGATTAAATGTTGATATCGGGCAGTTGGTTAGTAAGAAATAGGTGTGAGTATTTTTTAGCCATAAAGACAGGAAGGCACCAGCGTTGTGTCAAACATAAATATTTTTTAAATTGTCCCTTTTGCTATCAGCTATCAGCAATCAGCAATCAGCAGATCAATGTTTATTAAGTTTCCTCCTGATTGCTGATAGCTGACGGCTGATAGCAAAAGCGACAATTTAAGATTGACACCAGGGCGCACAAATCTTTTCTTTATATCTACATCATCTCCATTCCAGATCTCTCAAATGCAGTTCATTGAAATCTTTTAACTCAGCTATTTTAATGTCTGCGGCTCCCCATTTCTTATGGTTGAATTGAATAGGATCAGGAACTGCTATACAATGCATGCGCGAAGCTTTTGCTGAGATGATCCCGTTAAATGAATCTTCAAAACATATACATTGAAGGGGAGATACCCTTAATTTTTCGGCGCAGGCCATATAAACCTGTGGATGCGGTTTACCATGGAGAAGGCCCTCAGCAGAAGAAAAACCATCGAAAAAATTTCTGATTCCCAACTTTTCTACCACCACATTAATTAATCGCATTGGTGATGAAGTGGCGAGACCTATCTTAAAGTTTCTTTCTTTGAAAAAGTTAAGAATATAATTAGTACCCGGAAAAGAAATTCCATTTTTTTGAATTAACTCAATGGCCTTATCTTCGATTAATTTTATGGTTGAAGCTGAATGTTTCATGTCCACCAGGAATTGATTAAACCAGTATTCAATCCACTCGGGCGTTCTTAAACCGGTAGAGGTGTGATATTGTTCAAGAGTGAGGTTGATGCTAAATTCTTTCAGTGCTTCCATACCCGCCTGTTGCCAAAGCGGTTCGGAATCAATTAATAATCCATCCATATCGAAAATTACGGTGTTTAGCACGGTATTGTTTTTGATGGCTTCAAAGGTACAGGATGATGCTTTTAACTGAGTATCAAATGATGATGAAATTAATGTAGTTTCGTTAACTGGTTGTTCAGCCTAAATTTTTATGCATGAGTTCCTTTAGTGAACGATTAAAAAACATACAATTGGTTCGTAAGTTTATTTACGCTGTTGTAGGAATACTATCTTACCCGGGACTATGCATTGTTAACCGTTTACATATTAAAGGGACAGAACATCTTAAGGGTCTTCCTAAAACCAATGTTTTATTTGTAAGTAATCACCAAACATATTTTGCGGATGTTATAACTTTCCTCCACATCTTTGCAGCAGTAAAGTGGGGAAAAGAAAACAGGTTAGGTATTCCTTACTATTTATTGAATCCATTCACCCGCGTGTTTTATGTGGCGGCGGAAGAAACCATGCGTGGAAGCTGGATCAGCCGTTTATTTACACTTGCCGGCGCTCTTACTGTTAAGAGAACCTGGAAAGAAAACGGAGGAGAAGTGAGAAAGGGATTGGACCCCTCTGATACCCGAAAAATTTACCGTGCATTAGAAAAGAACTGGGTAATTACTTTTCCACAGGGAACTACAAAACCTTTTGCACCGGGCCGGAAAGGAACTGCACACATTATTAAACTTAACCGGCCAACTGTGATACCTGTTGTAATTAGTGGATTCTGGCGGGCTTTTGATAAGAAAGGACTGAAATTTAAAAAAACTGGTGTCTCACTTTCTGTTACTTTCAAGGAACCGCTGGTAATTGATTTCGATGCTAATTCAGATGAGATTATGGAAACAGTGATGGATTCTATCGAACAGAGCAAGGAACATATGATGAAGGGGCCACATCATTGGGTGACGCAGAAATCGAAGATTGTGTGAGCCAGGTATGAGGTATGAGGTATGAGGTATGAGGTATGAGGTATGAGGTAAACCTTTTGTTTCGAAGATACACCTTTAGTAAAGAAATCCCAATGTTAATTATAGGTACTCAATGAACATAATGGCCATTTGATAATTAGTCTTACATACCTCATACCTCATACCTCATACCTCATACCTCATACCTCATACCTCATACCCCAAGCTTCCCGCTAAACAAAGCCTTCAGCTCACCTGCATCTTCGGGTTTCATCTTTCCACCTAAAACCAATCTTACCTGTCTTCTTCTTAATGCACCTTCGAACAACTTGTTTTCATCATCAGTTTCAGGTATTACTACCGGCACCTCCTGCGATTTTCCATGAGGATCAAGCGCCACAAATGTGAAATAGGCTTCATTGCTTTTATATTTTCTTTGCTGAAGCGGATTCTCACCCCAAACATTTATATGCACTTCCATAGAAGTATTAAAAGCACGTGATACCTTAGCTTCTATATGTACAACATTTCCCAGCAGTATGGGCACATGAAAAGAAAGATTGTCAACCGATGCTGTAACTACCGGTGTGGAACAATGTTTCATTGCTGCCAGGGCTGCTGCAATATCCATCCAGTACATCAGTCTTCCTCCCATCAGGTTGCCAAAAGTATTTGTATCGTTGGGAAGCACCAATTCTGTCATTGCCACAAAAGATTCTTTAGCAGTTTTTGCTTGTTGTTCCATGTAGAAGTTTTGATAAAGATACGAAGTGAGGACTCCCGCACCGAATGAACAACCTGTGAGGTTTCTAAAACCTCACAGGTTTTGAGTGGAGGTAATTAAAATTTAGTCACTTTCCCGTTTAAACCTGTGAGGTTTTTAGAAACCTCACAGGTTGTTTAAGCTATTATACAATTACGCTTGTACAATCTTTCAAAAAACTATCATCAGCATCGGCGCCAATCCCGGGAGTATCAGGAAGGTCAACAAAAAAGTCATTGAACTTTATACCGCCAACAACCGGATCAATGGTATGTCCAAGCATACAAGTATCCATATCATAAAAAGCAATGTTATCGTGCGCTGATGCAAAATGAGCAAAAGCAGAAAGGGCAACCCTGCTCTCCAGCATGCCACCCATCATACAACAAATGCCATGTTGTTCTGCTGCTTTATTAATTTTTAAGGCTTCGAGTATGCCTCCGGACTTTGAAAATTTTATATTGATATAGCTGCATGAATCCGTAGTGATCATTCGCATTGCATCATGATGGTTGAAAACACTTTCATCAGCCATAATCGGAATAGGAGAGATTCTTTTCAATGCAGGTAGCTTGTAATCATACCAATGGTGCATTGGTTGTTCACAAAATTGGATGTTAAAAGGATTCATAGCTGTTAAAGCATACGCGGCTGACTCATAATCCCATCCCTGATTGGCGTCAATTCTAAGGATCATTTCTTTGCCTACTGCTTCCCGTATGCTCCTTACTCTTTCCACATCTGCTTCTTTATCTTTTCCCAGCTTTATCTTAATAATAGTTACGCCTTTAGATTTATAATCAATGGCTGTTCTGGCCATACTTGCCGGCTCATCGATGCCGATAGTCAGGTCTGTTTCCATTGATTTTTTCTTACCACCTAAAAAACGGTATAATGGCAATCCGGCAGCTTTCGAAGCGATATCGTAAAGCGACATGTCGAATGCACTCTTTATGGTAGCGTTAAAAGCAGTAAAAGCATGCAATTCCTTCATCCGGTCTTCTATTTTCGAGGGATCTTTTCCTTTCCAGAGGGCAGCAAAATCTTTTGCCATTTCATAGCAGGTAGCCTGCGTTTCACCAACGATCATCGGGAAAGCGGAACATTCGCCGGTTCCATAAAAACCTGCATCTGTATGTATCCGTATAAAAATGTTTTGTGCAAAATGCATAGTGCCCGTTGCTATAGTGAAAGGATGCATCGGGATGCTGAATTTATAAATTGCTATGTGGGTAATTTGCATGTGGTAAAAATAGTAAATAGGAAATAGGTATGAGGTATGAGGTATGAGGTATGAGGTATCAGGTAAATAAACAGGTAAGGCAGGTAGGCACGGAGGAACACAATAATAATTTGTAGAAACAGGAAACCGTGTTGCTACATGTCATCCAGCCTCCGTGGTTCTTTACCTCATACCTCACACCTCATACCTGATACCTCACACCTCATACCTGACACCTCACTGCTCATACTTTCAAGAAAACGCTCAGCATTTTCAAGATGTTTTTGTTTCTTTTCAGCAGGCATCTTATCAAAAGTTTTTAGCAGCATACCTAACCGGAGGTTCTGTGAAAAAAAATCACGGTGTACGTGCATGAAGCGCCAGAAGAGTCCATCCCAGATTTCCTGCCAGGAGCCTTTTTGATAATCACCCATCTTCATTAAATAATTGCTTCCACTAATATAAGGCTTGGTCATCATTAATCCGCCATCAGCAAATTGCGTCATGCCGTAAGTATTTGGTACCATCACCCAGTCGTAGCTGTCAATATACATTTCCATAAACCAGCGGTACACTTCATCTGGATCAAATTCGCATAGCAGCATGAAGTTTCCCATCACCATCAATCTTTCAATATGATGAGAGTAGCCAATAGCGATTATCTTTCTAATTACATTATCAACAGGAACAATACCTGTTTCCCCTTTCCAAAAACTTTTGGGGATCTTCCTGGTAAAACCCCAGTAATTTTTGGTGCGTTGCCGGCTGCCTTCTCTTTCATAAACGATCCTGATATATTCTCTCCAGCCGATGATCTGCCTGATAAATCCTTCCAGTGAATTTAAGGGCACATTATATTCACCTGCCGCCGCTATAGCTTTATCAATTATTTCCTGCGGATTTAATAATCCGGCGTTAAGCATAGGCGTTAGTACTGAGTGGTGCAAAAAATGTTCTTTGCTTACAATGGAGTCTTCGTATATTCCAAAGTGTTGAAAACGGTTTTGCAAAAAATCATCCAGCCATTTTGAAGCTTCATCAAATGTAGTGGGATAAAATCCGTTTATATTCTTTTCTGACAACGGTCCGTCAGCGCCATAATTTTTGTTGAAATTAAGAGTAACATAATCCCTTGCTTCTTTTACAAAGTTATTTTCTTCAGGAAAACTAATAACCGGTGGTTTATCTTGTTTAGGAAATCGTACCCGGTTCTCTGCATCATAACTCCATTTGCCGCCCTCTGGTTGGTTATTACCAGTAAGCATTAACTTTCTTTGTTTCCTTTGCCAGATATAAAAGTCAGTTTGGAAATATGTTTTTTTGGTATCGAAGTATTCCTTTACACCCTTCATAGTATTCAAAAAGTTAGGCGTACTATAGCGAATTTTTAAAAGTAATGTTTTATTACAACTGTTTGTGATCCTTTTCTCAAGCCAGTCGTCTACTACTTCTGCATAATGGATTTCCTGAATGCCTTTGCCTGCAAGCGATACAATCAATTTTTCTATGGCGCATAACGGGTCTGTTGCTTCAATATAAAACACTTCTATTTCCCGGCCTTCCAAAAAATGTTGATACATTTTCATGGTGGCTCTGTGCAATATTAATTTTTGACGGTGGAAATTGTACTGGTTAAAATACAATTCTTCTTCTACGAGATAAACGGCTCTTTCCTTTTGTACTGCAGGATGTTGTTTGAACAGTTGATGTGGGAATATAAGTGTGGCAGCTTGCATGAGGAGGTATGAGGTATGAGGTATGAGGTATGAGGTATGAGGTATGTGTTTTAGCAAAGAGAATAAGAATTGTGATATCAAACAAATCTTTTAATAGATTTTATTTATTGCTCATACCTCATACCTGATACCTCATACCTTGAAAATTGAAGACTGGCATTCTTATGATAATTTTCTGTATTTTCCATGAAATCAGCTTATGAAACATTTTTTAGATGCTGTTATTGGTTCTGTATTTCCAAAAAGGTTGATCAAGCCGGGAGGCCAGCCTCTATCAACATATGAGAAGGCCAAGGCATTCAGGCTGTTGCGTGTTTCTTTTTTAAGAAATATAAAGAACTTCTTATTTATAACGGCAGGTGTTTTTTCAGCAGCATTTGGTTTAAAAGGTTTTTTATTACCCAATAATTTTATTGATGGTGGCGCTACTGGTATTTCATTGCTTATAGCTGAAATAACAAAAATTCCAATTTCCTATTTATTGGTTATTATCAATCTTCCATTTGTAATAATAGGCTTTCAAATTATCAGCAGAGATTTCGCTATCAAAACTGCCCTGGGCATTACTGGTTTATCTCTGGCAGTAGCCTTTATTCACTTCCCGGTAATGACCCATGATAAGTTATTAGTAGCTGTTTTTGGTGGCTTTTTCCTGGGTGCCGGTATTGGTCTTTCAGTAAGAGGTGGTGGTGTGTTAGATGGTACGGAAGTACTGGCCATTGCCCTGAGCCGGAAGCTGGGAATAACTATCGGTGATGTGGTACTTGTTTTTAACATACTCATATTTTCTGTAGCTGCTTATATCTTAAATATTGAAATTGCTTTATATTCCGTTATCACTTATCTCTCTGCCTCAAAAACGCTTGACTTTATCATCGAGGGAATTGAAGAATATACTGCCGTAACTATTATTTCACCAAAACATATTATTATAAGGCAAATGATTGTTGATGTGATGGGAAGAGGGGTAACCGTTTACATTGGTCGCCGGGGTTATGGTAAAAGAGGCGAAACAGATTCAGAAATGGATATCATTTATACCGTTATTACCCGCCTCGAAATATCGCGGCTGAATTCTGAAATAGAAAAAATAGATCCCTTTGCATTTGTAGTGATGAGTAGCGTTAAGGATACAAGGGGAGGCATGATTAAGAAGCGGCCTTTGCATTGAGCTGGTATGAGGTAGCTGACGGCTTAACGCCGTCATCAGGTATGAGGTATGAGGTATGAGGTATAAAGTTAGAAGACAGTAAAAGTAAAAAAAGAAACACATTTCAAATAATATTTTATTTTTCAGTATAGAGTAAATAAAGCAATTAATGTCCAACCTCATACCCCATACCTCATACCCCATACCTCAAATCTCCTTCGACAACACTGAATACGCTTTTGCATACAAGAGCAATGCGACTTTGACAAAAGCAAAATTTCTATTTTCTTCTATGGGTTATTCCTGGTTGGTAAAGCTGGGCACACGCATTACACCATGGGCAATAAATATCGGTCTGCCGATAAACGGACTTATTCGCAATACATTATTCGGCCAGTTTGTTGGCGGCGAAACGCTGGAGCAAACTGTGAAAGTAGCAGATGCTTTAGAAGCATTTAACGTACAGGTAATTTTAGATTATGGAGTGGAAGGAAAAGAAGGGGAAGCAAGTTTTGATCATGCCTGTGATGAATTTATACGGGTGATACAATTCGCTGCCACACAACCAAATATTCCTTTCATGAGCATCAAGGTAACGGGCTTTGCAAGATTCGGATTGCTGGAAAAATTAGATAAAGTGTCTGCCTCGCATTTTGGCGTTGAAGGGAAAATATCAATGGCAGATTTAAATGATGATGAAACGAAAGAATGGATTCGGGTTACTGCGCGAATGGAAAAGATCATCGCCATAGCCGCTGAAAGTAACGTTGGTGTGCTCGTAGATGCGGAGGAAACATGGATACAGGATCCGGTAGATGCACTGACCATGCAGATGATGGAAAAATATAACAAAGAAAAAGCAGTAGTATACAATACGGTGCAATTATACCGTCATGACCGTTTGCAGTTTTTAAAGGATAGCCACCTGCAGTCAATTCAAAAGAATTTTATACCTGGAATAAAGCTGGTTCGAGGCGCTTACATGGAAAAGGAAAGAAAGCGTGCGGAAGAGATGAACTACTCGTCACCCATTCAACCGGATAAAGAAGCTGCTGACCGCGATTACAACGCGGCTGTAACATATGCAATAGAACATCTTGAGGACATTGCGGTGATTGTGGCTTCGCACAATGAAGACAGCAATCTTATAGCGACAAAATTGCTGCAACAAAATAGCTTAACGCTGCATCATCCCCATATTCATTTCTCACAGCTTTATGGCATGAGTGATAACATAACTTTTAATCTGGCAAAGGCAGGATGTTCCGTCAGTAAATACTTGCCCTTTGGTCCTATTAAAGATGTGATCCCATATCTCATGCGGCGTGCCCAGGAAAACAGTTCTGTAAGCGGCCATACCGGCAGGGAACTGAGATTGATAAAGAAAGAATTGGAAAGGCGTAAAAGAGCAGAGTCTTGAACTGTGATTCATGTGATTTTGTAAAGACCTCATGGCGATTTACGATACTTCGCAACGATGTCTTGAACTGTGATTCATGTGATTTTATGATGGACTTTGATGAAAATCATAGTCTATTATAAAATCAAATAATTCACAGTTCAGACTAACTTTGAGTTATGATTTCTTTTGCCTTACTTCGTATTGGTGTTCAAGCTGACAGATGATAGCTGACAGCTAATAACCATCAGGACTGCTAGCTCAGTTGGTTCAGAGCATTACCTTGACAGGGTAGGGGTCGCCGGTTCGAGCCCGGCGCAGTTCACAATCATTTTACCATAAGTTCTTAATTATTAAATCTCTTCTTTCTGGTATTATGTTAAGTGTAAATTGACGTATTTGCTATCAGCTATCAGGAGGAAACTTAATACACATTGATCTGCTGATAACTGACGGCTGATAGCAGAACACGTTACTTTAGGGTTAACTTAACACTAGCTTAAATTAGAACAAGCCATTGATACGGATAATAATTTTATGCCGTAGTTTCAAGATACAATATCTGTAAATAGATTTTTTTATTTCAATATTACAATCCAATCACATCATGAACAGAAGAAACTTCCTTAAAAACAGTTCCCTCGCCGGTTTAACAATCACTTCTCTCACTGCTGCTTCCTGCAACACATCTGCTCATAAAGAAAAGGAAGTTGTCAAAATTACAGCTGCACCTGCATCAGGGGATGAGTTCGCATTAAGTGAAGTTACTATTGATGAGCTGCAACAAAAGATGAAAGATGGAACCTACACTTCAAGATTCCTAACAGAACAATATTTAAAACGTATTGATGCAATAGATAAGGAGGGTCCAAAACTAAACGCAGTGATTGAATTAAATCCTGATGCCCTAAGCATTGCCGATAGTATGGACCGGGAAAGAAAAGCAGGCAAAGTACGCGGCCTGCTTCATGGTATTCCTATTTTAATAAAAGACAATATTAATACCGGTGATAAGATGATGACTACCGCCGGCTCTCTTGCCCTCGAGGGCAATAAAGCTTTAACGGATGCATTCATCATAAAGCAATTGAGAGAAGCCGGTGCAGTGTTGTTAGGAAAAACCAACCTGAGTGAGTGGGCGAATTTCAGATCAACCAGATCAACAAGCGGATGGAGCAGCAGGGGCGGACAAACCAGGAACCCTTGCATCCTTGATAGAAATCCATCGGGTTCAAGCTCCGGCTCCGGAGCTGCGGTTGCTGCTAATCTTTGCGCCGTAGCTATAGGTACAGAAACAGATGGATCTGTTATAGCACCATCCTCATTTTGTGGCATTGTCGGTATCAAACCAACGGTAGGTTTGCTTAGCCGCAGTGGCATCATTCCAATATCTAAAACACAGGATACTGCAGGACCAATGGCAAGAACAGTTCGTGATGCTGCCATATTATTAAGTGCACTGACAGGTGTAGACGAAGAGGATGCCGTTACAAACGAGAGCAAAGAAAAAATACAAAAGGATTATACACAGTTTCTACATGCTGATGGTTTGAATGGTAAAAGGATTGGTGTTGAAAAATCATTTTTAAAAGGCCATGAAGGCGTGGTCGGATTATATCAGCAGGCAATTAAAATTTTAGAGCACCAGGGAGCAACCATTGTTGAAGTTGAATTGCTGAAAGCCACTAAAGATGCCGGTTCAGGTGAGTTCACTGTTTTGCAATACGAATTCAAAGACGGACTCAATCATTATCTTTCTAACGCGAATGGAAAGGTTAAATCTTTGGCGGACGTTATTGCATTCAATAACGAAAATGCCAATAAGGTAATGCCTTATTTCAAACAGGAAACGCTTGAAAGCAGCGAAGCCAAAGGTGGACTTGATAGTAAAGAATATATTGATGCCCTGAAGAAAACTACCGGCTCACGAAAAATAATTGATGACCTGATGAAACACCATCAGTTGGATGCAATATGTGGAACCAGCATTGGTATAGCCTGCTGCATTGATCTGATCAACGGCGACTATGATACCGGGTTTTATTTTTGTCCGCCAGCTGCAATGGCTGGTTACCCTCACATTACTGTTCCAATGGGCACGGTGCATGAATTGCCGGTCGGTTTATCCTTTGTAGGAGGCGCTTATTCAGAACCGCAATTATTGAGTTTTGCTTATGCATTTGAGCAGGCATCTAAAAAGAGAGTTGCTCCCAAGTTTAAACTGAATTCTCTGGGTTAATCATAGGTAGCCACAAAGACACGAAGGCACAAAGGAAAACTAAGAAGAAATAAGCTTTGTGCTCCTTTGTACCTTCGTGCCTTTGTGGCAAAAAAACCAACTAAGCTAATTCACATCTTCCTCACAAACTCATCACCTGTACAATTTTATTTAACTTGCAACCATGCAGCAGTACCTTAATTTAGTTCAGCATATTTTAGATCATGGAGTTTCTAAAACCGACCGCACCGGCACCGGCACCAAAAGTTGCTTCGGTTACCAGATGAGGTTTGATTTAAAAAAAGGATTTCCCCTGGTTACTACAAAAAAATTGCACCTGAAGAGTATCATATATGAACTGTTATGGTTTCTTAAAGGTGATACCAATATAAAATACTTAACCGCCCATAATGTAAATATCTGGAATGAATGGGCCGATAAGAATGGTGACCTTGGTCCTGTTTATGGAAATCAATGGCGGAGCTGGGAAGGTGTGGATGGAAAAGTTCATGACCAGATCACTGATGTTATCAAACAAATTAAAACCAATCCCGACAGCAGGAGAATGATAGTAAGTGCCTGGAACGTAGGTGAATTATCATCGATGGCTTTAATGCCCTGCCATGCGTTGTTCCAGTTTTATATATCACCTCCCAATGGATTGTCAAAAGATGGAAAGGCAAGTTTAAGTTGCCAGTTGTACCAGCGCAGCGCCGATGTATTTTTAGGAGTGCCGTTTAATATTGCATCATACGCATTACTTACGCTGATGATAGCACAGGTCTGCGACCTGGTACCCGGTGAATTCATTCACAGTTTTGGTGACGTGCATATTTATAACAATCATATAGAGCAGGCAAAATTACAATTGCAACGTACACCCTATCCGCTTCCAATCATCAAACTGAACCCGGAAGTCAAGAGTATTTTTGAATTTTCATTCGAAGATTTTACACTGGAAAATTACCAGAGCCATCCTTCTATCAAAGCCCCAATAGCTGTTTAATTATAATTATTAATGGTTAATTATTAATGATTAACGGGAAAGGAATTTAGTAATAAAAGTTTTTTATGATCCAATCTTTCGTAGTGGCAGCCTCTGAAAATAACGTGATCGGTAGGAATAATCAGTTACCATGGAGCCTGCCTAATGATCTTAAATTTTTTAAGAATACTACTTGGGCAATGCCGGTAATCATGGGACGCAAAACTTTTGAATCAACAGGCAAGCCTTTACACGGTAGAACAAATATTGTAATAACTCATCGTGAAGACTGGAAGGCTGATAGGGTTATTGTAGTGCATAATATGGAAGAAGCTTTGATAGCGGCGGCAGATACAGATGCCAAAGAAGCTTTTATAATTGGTGGGGGTGAAATATTTAAAGCAAATATTTCTACGGTTGACAAAATTTACATAACCCGGGTGCATGCAATTATTGAAGGCGACGCTTACTTCCCGGAAATTGACCAAACCGAATGGAAGCTGGTTTCAAACCTTGATTTTCCTGCAGATGACAGGCACAAATATCCTTACAGCTTTCAACTGTGGCAACGTAAATAATTTTGGATTTCATCTCAATACTACAGCTTTAAACCTTGATTTTAAAACATTACACTTTCAATGTTTTCAAAGATTCAGTTAGCAAAAAAATATCTTCATTATTATTTTACAGCCTTAAATGGTAAAGGACATGGTATACATTCGCCGTTTGTATTTGATTTTGTGCAAAATGTTTTGAATGATAACAAGCACTATGGGGGTAATAATACGGTTGAATCTTTACGTAGGCAATTGTTACATAATAACCATTTGCTTGAAGTGCAGGATATGGGCGCAGGTTCTGTTGTCTCCAAAAGCAGGCAAAGAAAAGTTTCCGATATTGCACGCCATGCTGCCAAACCAAAAAAATATGGACAATTATTATTCAGAATCGTTAAGCATTATCAACCACGAACGATAATTGAATTGGGCACCTCCCTTGGAATAACCACATCTTATCTTGCGCTGGCAAACACTACAGCTTCAGTGATAACATTTGAAGGTGCATCGGCAGTTGCTGATATAGCAAGAAACAATTTTGATAAACTTTCGATAAAGAATATACAAATTAAGGAAGGAAATTTCAATGATACTTTAACACAGGTATTATTAATTATTGATACCCTTGATTTCGCATTTGTAGATGGCAATCACCGTAAACAACCTACTATACAGTATTTTGAAAGATTATCGGATAAAATTAATAACGAATCCGTTCTTATCTTTGACGATATTCACTGGAGTAAAGAGATGGAGGAAGCCTGGGAAACGATCAAAGCCCAATCATCTGTAACTTTTAGCATTGACCTGTTTTTTGTTGGACTATTATTTTTCAGGAATGACTTTAAAATTAAACAGCATTTTGTAATCAACTTTTGACATACCATTATGAAAAAATCATTATTATTTTTAGCTGTTATTGCAGCTCCGTTTATTTTGTCTGCGCAGGACTTAAGCCTGTTTCAAAGAGCAAGTTTTACCAGGAACGGAGATACCCTTCAATACCGTATTTTGTATCCATTAAATTACAATAAAGCAAAACAATACCCGGTAATTACGTTCCTTCATGGCAGTGGTGAAAGAGGCTCGGATAACGAAGCACAACTGCTTCATGGAGGAGAAGTATTTGTAAATGATGCAGCGCGTAATGTTAATGATGCTATCGTGATATTCCCTCAATGTCCTAAAGACAGCATGTGGAGACATATGAAAGTAAATGCAGATTCTTCCAGTATAACCGGCCATTCCTTTGATCTTACTTTCTCTCCTGTTCCTACAACACCTGCACGTTTGGTAAAGCTGTTACTTGATAGCCTGGTGAACTCAAAAGCAGCCGATAGTAAACGAATGTATATAGGAGGACTTTCTTTAGGAGGATTCGGAACTTTAGATATGATAGAACGTTATCCGGACTTTTTTGCTGCTGCTGTTCCTATCTGCGGCGGCGGTGATACTAATATGGCTTCCAGGTATTCAAAAAATGTAGCTGTCTGGTTATTTCATGGTGACATAGACAAATCTGTTGATGTAAAGAATTCGAGGCAATATTATGCAGCACTACAAAATTTAAAAGCAGAGGTAAAATATACCGAGTATCCGGGTGTTGGTCATAACAGCTGGGATAACGTATTCCAGGATGACACTGTTTTGTCATGGGTATTATCGCATTCAAAAAAATAAATTTTAACAATGCCAACCGCTATCCTGAAGGGAGTTAGCAATATATTTTTCTAATCTTAAAGCTCTTATAAAATGGGCGCATATTGTTTTATCCTGCCACATTTTTTATCATATTTGTACTGTTAATAAAAATTATTATGCGCGTAAGGTTCTTTTTATTATTTCTGTTGAGTATTATTACAAATATTGTTACGGCTCAGTCAGGTAACTTAATAGTGATGGGTGTTTCTCCTGATTTATACCTTGTGCATACTGTTGCACCAAAGGAAAACTGGTATAGCGTAGGAAGGCTGTATAATATTAGTCCAAAAGAAATAGCACCGTTTAATAGTTTAACTATTGATAAAGCATTGAGTATTGGTCAACAGGTCAAGGTACCATTGAATACTGCTAACTTTTCTCAGAATGGAATCAAAGGTGGTGATGAAGCAAGTATACCTGTGTATCATATTGTTCAGGATAAAGAATGGATGTATCGCATCAGCACTAATTATAACAAGGTGCCGGTGGAAAATCTTGAAAAATGGAACAATATCAACAAAGATCAGGCTAAAGCAGGTATGAAATTAATTATTGGATACCTGAAAGTTAAAAGTGATCAATCTGCATTGGCATCTAAAGGTGTTGCCATTGGTAAAACTGCTGCTGTTCCTGATAAAACTCTTCCAAAGGTAACTAATGCCTCAACTACACCGCCAGTAACCACGCCGCCAGTAGCTACACCACCTGTTACTACAATACCAGAGAAAAAAAATGATCTTGTTGTAAAGCAGGAAAGCAAGGAACAAAAACAATTGCCACCTGTTGAAGAGGCGGTAGTTAATCACTCTGCCTCCCAGACAGTTGCAAACAATAACAATACTTCCTCAGGTGCCGGTTATTTTAAAAATCTTTTTGAAGGAAGTGGAAAATCGGTCTCAGGGGCTGCAGGTGTATTTAAAAGTACCAGTGGATGGCAGGATGGTAAATATTATGCGTTAATAAATAATGTTGCTGTGGGAACTATTGTAAAAGTTAGTAATCCTGTTAATAATAAAACAGTGTTCGCTAAAGTGCTTGGTCAATTACCTGAGATGAAAGAGAGCGCAGGACTAACCGCTCGTGTAAGTGATGCTGCGGCTTCTGAACTGGGCACAACGGCTACTCGTTTTTCAGTAGAGGTGAAGTATTAGTTTTTTAACCACCGTGGTTAAAAAAAATCTTACATCATTAAAGCTTATCAAACCGGTATCCTCTTAAAAAATCTTTAGTCAGCATCTTATTCTTCCCTTCAAGCTGAATTTCTTTCAAATCAATATATCCATCAATACCACTGAAACGAATAAATGTTTTTTTATCTGTTTCTATTTTGCCAGGTTCGCTTAATGGTGTGGTTGTTAATTTTTGTGACTTATAAATTTTCAGTATCTTATCATTGAGATAAGTAAATGCAGCAGGATACGGAGATAATCCACGTATCAGGTTATATATTTCATTTACTGGTTTATTCCAGTCTATCTTACAGGTCTCAGTAAAAATTTTCGGTGCATGGTGCAGGGTTTGTTGCTTATCCTGGGGTATTTCAGAAAGTGAGCCATCAGAGATTCCTTGAACAGTCTTCACCAAAAGTGCTGCTCCGATATCTTTCATCCGGTCATGAATGTCACCAGCGGTTTCATCTTCACCGATTAAAAAACTTTCTTGTAATAAAATATCACCTGTGTCAATTTCATGTTTCAGTTTAAAGGTTGTAACGCCTGTTTCCTTTTCGCCGTTGATCACTGCCCAATTAATTGGTGCTGCGCCGCGATATTGGGGTAATAATGATCCATGCAGATTTATCGTTCCCATTGGTGGCATGTTCCACACCAGTTCAGGTAACATGCGGAAGGCTACTACAACCTGCAAGTCTGCATTCAGTGATTGCAGTTCGTCAAGAAAGGAGGGGGCTTTTAATTTTTCAGGCGTTAATATTTTTAGTCCATGTGCAACTGCATATTTTTTAACGGCCGTTTCAGTAAGCTGCATTCCCCTGCCGGCAGGCTTATCCGGTGCTGTTATTACTGCAATTATATTAAAGCCCGCTTTCATTAACGCGTCCAGTGAAGCCACCGCAAATTCAGGAGTACCCATAAAAATGATACGTGGCGAATCACGAAAGGCCTGAGTTTTTTCCATAGGTTACATTGTTCTATTCAAAGTCTGTATACAGCAGGTATTTTTTGCGGATCTTTTTAAAAGCATCTAGTTTAGGTTCCCAGCTTTTACGAATTTCTTTCTCGCTTTTTCCATCTTTGATCTGCTGCATCAAAATATCATTGCCTGCTAATTTGTTGAAATAATTTGTTGCCAGGAAAAATTTATTTTTATCGGGAAAGACTCTGTAAGCTTCTAATACATATTTCAACTGTATATTATTATTAACCTGTTTCAGTACCTGGTCGGGTGTACCGGAAAGGTCCCACCCATAACAGAGCTGGTCTTTCAATTTAGGATCAGTAGCTCCTTCCTTGCTTTTAGGAGTGAAGCCAACCAGGTTTTTTGGAAGGGAGGGATGGCCAAACAGTTGGAATGGTTTATCAGTTCCCCTGCCTTCACTCAATACAGTACCTTCAAAAAAACAGGTGGAGGGATACCAATAGGTAGATTGTATTTCAGGCAAGTTAGGAGAGGGCCTAACCGGCATCACATACCTGCTTTTATGCATGTAATTAGCACATGGTATAATTATTATTTTGAAGGACGGCTCTTTAGGCAATAGTTTCCAAACCAATGCAGAATCAATCCATTTTTCTCCAAGCAGCATACGCGAGTACTCACCAATCGTCATACCATAAACAACCGGCACAGGCTGCATACCTACATAAGATTTAAATTTCCTGTCGAGTACCGGTCCATCAACATAAAAACCATTTGGATTAGGCCGGTCCAGAATTATTAGTGTTTTGTTGTTCTCTATGGCTGATTCCATGTATTCCTGCAGGGAAGAAATATAAGTATAGAAACGTGCGCCAACATCCTGAATGTCGAAAATCATGATGTCTACATCTTTCAAGTCTTCAGCAGAAGGTTTTCTTTTAGGGCCGTACAATGAGATCAGCGGAATTTTTGTTTTATTATCCACCGTACTACTTACTTTTTCACCTGCATCGGCCGTGCCCCTGAAGCCGTGCTCGGGGGAAAATATTTTTTTTATAGTGATCCCTTTAGAAAGCAAAACGTCTACCAGGTGTAAATTGCCGATCACAGAAGTTTGATTGGCAAAAATGGCTACAGACTTGCCTGTAATGAGAGAAATGTATTGATCCAGGCGTGCTGCACCTGGTAATATTGTTTGAGAGGAGGATGCAAGAACAGGAGACTGCTGGGCTTTTATTATTTGTGATGGTGCACAAATGCAAAGAAGTATGTATACGTAATAAATTCTCAACAAAACAGGTAATTTATTCATTTGGATTTCTCTATAATTTTTTTAATACTTCGAATAGTAAGACAGGCAAATTTCTATTAAATATTCCATAAGGTGGATGTATCTTTTCCAATTATAATCCTAACTTAGCCCATTCCGGAAAAAAATCAGTGCTGCTGTTATTTTTTACTTATTCATTGAAGCATCTGTAATGTGAACCGGATGTTCTTAATAAAGCTAAACAAAATATCAACTAAAAATTTTTGAAGATGCAACAAGTTAAGTCTGGTGATACTGTTAAAGTGCATTACCATGGTCGCCTTTTAGATGGTTCTACTTTTGATTCATCAGAAGGAAATGAGCCGCTTGAATTCCAAGTTGGCAGTGGTATGGTGATCAAGGGATTTGATGATGGTGTTGTAGGAATGGTGGTAGGAGATAAAAGAACCTTGAATATACCAGCTGAAGAAGCATACGGCGATATGAATGAAGACATGGTGGTAGAATTTTCAAAAGAACAATTTCCTGGAGACATGAAACCGGAAGTAGGCATGCAATTAAACATGACTAACGGAGACGGTCATGTGATTCCGGTAGTAATTACCGAAGTAAAAGAAGAGACTGTAATGCTGGATGCCAACCATCCCCTTGCTGGCGAAGCTCTTATATTCGATATTGAACTCGTTGAAATAGCAGGCAAAGCACCGTTGATTATAATGCCTTAGTTAATTGTTAATTGTAAATTGTTTTCAAAGGCAATAAAGATATTCTATTTCCCTTTATTGAATTAAGCAACTATCCGTTAACAATTAACCATTAACAATTAATTTCTCTCTTCTTCTGTAAACCCATGCCAGTAACAAAAACGCTAATAAATAAAGAACGCTTGTAATAACTGAGCCTTCAAAGCCAAATGATCCGCCGGTCAATAAATAATTTCCATTTAATTCCTGTTCGAACAAGCTTTTTAGAGGTACACCACTTACTTTATACCCTAAAATAGAACCCTGGTAAAAATTCCAGGCCACATGAAAGAAAATTCCATACCAGAGATTCTTTGTGAAGATATAATTGATACCAAGTAGCATTCCTGCAAGAAAAATATTCAATAACGCTAAAACATTTATGCCGGGATTATTTATATGGAATATTGCAAACAGCAATGCGGAATAAACCAATGCCATCCATTTATTCATTGATTGCATGAGGTTGTTCAAAATATAACCACGAAAAGCAAGCTCTTCGGCAAATGCAACAATAAGCATTACTATAAAACCTGTTATAAGCTGATTAGGATCGAAATTAATTCCCGTCCATTGCAGGTTATTACCGGCAATAAGTATCATGCTGCCGATACCCAATAATAACAATCCCAGGGAAAATCCGATAACAGCGTGAGATAAATTATTTTTCAGTATCAATCCAAGGCTGATTAAATGTTGTTTGTCTATAAGCTTTCGAAAAAAATAAACTGTTGTTACACACACAAATAAGGAAACAGTCACTTTAATCAGCAGGAATACTCCTGACATTTCATTTGGCGATGCGCCTTCTTGTTTTCCAGCAGTAAGATTACCAGGAAGCCTGTCTGTTGCTATGTTTGATAAAATAATAAGTACTAAAAAAGTAAGGGCAAATAATAGTGCCCTTATCCAGCCATGTTTTAAAAGAGGTTTTACTTCCATGATACTGTAAAAGTAAAAGCAGTTTTGGTAAGTTGCTAAACTTTACAAAAGTTTGTGTAATAAACTTACCAGGTTGCTGCTACTAGTGTTCAGTTAGGTAAATTGAAGTATTGGCTATCAGCTATCAGCTATCAGCTATCATGAGGAAGCTTAATACATAATGATCTGCTGACTACTGATAGTTGACAGCAAAGCGGCAATGCATGGTTGACATTACACTAGTGTCATGTCAACCATACTTTGTCGTATTAATTGCTATCAGCTGTCAGCTTTCAGCCATCAGCAGATCAAAGCGTAGTGGGTTTCCTCCTGATAGCTGACCGCTGACGGCTGATAGCCGTAATACG
>JAABUS010001998.1_pt1 | contig 40782 bp, 34 predicted proteins | sample 5560161 | NCBI WGS metagenome assembly JAABUS01 (sample SAMN10711885, study PRJNA513376) | rock metagenome | isolation source: Antarctica rocks | place: Antarctica: Victoria Land, Trio Nunatak nord | collected 2016-01-04
CGGGTGGCCAGCGATCCGGGTGTCGTGGCGGTCGTCGTCCTGGGGGGCGTCGGTCGGTTCTTCGGGCTCGTCTCGGTCGTCATGCTCTTGGGCTCCGTGTCGATGGGGGTGGGGATCCCCCGGGGCCGACGGGCCCCGGGGCGTGGGGGACGGGGTGATCTCACCATGCGTACTCGACGGGGTCTCTCCAGGCGGCGTCCAGGTCCTCGGCCTCGACCTGGTCGTCGTCGTCGAGGCCGTCCAGCATGCCGAAGATATTGCTGCGATCGTCGTAGTCGGCCGGGTCCTTGGCGTCCAGGAAACGGGCCTGCTTCGCAAGCCTGGCGATCTGGGCTGCGAGCCATGTCCCCCGGGGCGTGCGGAATTTGCCGAACATCTTGGCCTGGTGCTCGATCCAATCGGCGAAGGGCCATTCTGGCGGCTCCAGGTCCTCGGTCGGCTCGGCGTGCGGGCCGTCCACGATGGCCGTGGTGGGCTCGGCGATGGGCGCCGGCGTGACGCATGCCGAACAGGGCGCCGGCTCGGCTGCGGGGCAACAGGGGGCCTCGGCGGGCGGGGGCTCGGTCGCGAACAGGTGGCGATGCTCCAGCCACAACGCGCGACCCTCGGCGACCGCGTTCTGCGCCCGGTAAATTTCCGCGTCGAAGGGGGCCGGTCGGGGCCTGGCCTCGGCGATCGGGGCGGGGGCCTCGACGGGCGCCGCGGCGACGTACGCCACGGGCTCGAGCAGGCCGACCTCGACGAGGGCCGTCCCGTGCTTGCAGGTCGAGCTCGTCCCCTCGTGCGTGTCGACGTAACTGGGGCAGTCGCAGATGATCAGGCCCTCGTTCGTGCGGGCCAGGTCGTAGACCTCGCCCTTGCCGCCGACCTTCTCCAGGCGGTAGGCCTTCGTGTTGTCCGGGCCCGGGTCGAACCGGGTGACCGAATAGTTCGTCCCTCGGATGGTGATCTGGAGGCGGACGTCGAGCGGCTGGCTGCTGGCCTTGACGCGCGACCGGCTGCGGGTGATCGTGGACATCGGATGCTCCTGCTCAATCCAGGGGTGTCTCGCGGGGCCGGGGTGTTAGCGCACCTGCGGCCCCAATTTGTTGGCCCGGGGACGGTCCCCTTGCCGACAATATCATTATAGCAAGTGGCAATACACCTATCAAGGGGTATTTCTGGATAATCCCGGAAATTATCCCATAAACTGCTCTGATCAATGTGTTGACTGTTGAATGATACTTGCTATACTTCTTGATGATGGGGTCGTCTTCGTTCCCGCGTCGTCAAGGAGCCCTTCAAGGTGAGTACCGGCGTCATGGTCGAGCCGAAGAAGAAGGGAAAGCCGGGCCGTAAGCCGGACCCGTCGCGGGCCATGCAAGCTACGCTCATGGTGCGCGGCTCGTCGGCCTGGAAGGATTGGGCGCACAGGTTCGCCCTGAAAATGCGGGTGTCCGATTCCGACCTGGTAGACCACGCGCTCGCCGCGTACGCCAAGGCGCAAGGTTTCGAGGATCCACCGGAGCGTTGACCATGGCTCGCGAGGGCGTGATTCGCGGCTGGATGGGCCCGGTCTCCAAATGGGACCGGGAGCAGGAGTGGTGCGAAGAGATCCCCGCGCCGGCCGGGCGGATCTGCCTCCGGGATTACCGGGGCCTCCTGGACATCGCGCGTCTGGACCTCGAGGAGGTCCTGGGCGAGCTGGCCGAGCTGCCGCCCGGGGGCCTCCGGCGGGCGCGGCTGGAGCTCCGCGCGGCGTCGGCTCGCCGGTGGGTGGAGTCCTTCGAGCAGAAAGTGGCCTCGATGTCCCGGAGGGCCCGACGATGACGGACGCGACGTCGTACGACCTCGCCCGGGAGTCGCGTCGGCTGGCCGCGGCGCGGGAGGAGTTCGCCCTGGTGGTCCTCCGGTTGGCCGAGGACCTGGCCGAGGACCCCGACGCGTTCTATTGCGATGCGGCCGCGATGCGGATGGTCCGGCTGCGGACGTTGTTCGTGAGCGGCCGGTCGCATCTCGCCGCGCTGGATCGGCTCATCGCGGGCCGGTCCGGCATGGGCGTGGCAACGTCTCGCCCTCCTCGCATGCCCAGGTCGAGGATCCGTCGGAGGGGCCGGCGATGAACTCTCTTTTTGGGCCGTTGTTAGATGTTTCGCTAACCGTAGAACTACCCGGGGCCGGCGCCCCGGTCCGCCGCCCCACGCGTACCCTTCTCTCCCTTCCTCCAACCCTCCACGGGACGGGTTCGCCCGGAGGGCGATTCCGCCTTCTTCGGAGGTCGGCGGAGGTCCCCCGGATGACCTGGGACCGAAGCCGACCGACGGGCCGGCACGATGCCGGCCTCCCCGTCCCCAGGACGGGGGAGCAAGGGTGTCGTCCCTCGCAGCCTGTCGGGCAGGCGCAGCCGGACCGCAGGTTGCTCGGGACGTCGGTTGCGTGGCCATGGGATCGTGAGGGGCCGTCGACCTGCGTCCTGGCGGGGTTCGTCCGCGTGCGATCCCCCCGTCCGCCGCGCAGCGTGACCTACCCTGTGATCGCCCAGGATGGCCCGGGAGTGATCGGGGTGGGCCGGGGGATGATCCGGGCAGATGGCCCCGCCCATGGCCCCACGGCCGGCGCGTGGGGCTCCTGGCGACCCTACCTGATTGGCCGCCGGCCCCATACCAAGCACGTTGCGATCCCTCCTCCCGCATCAGGGATCGAAGCCAGGCCGGAGGCCGTCCCGAAGGGACCGCAGCGAAGCGTAGTGGCGCAGAGCCCGACCCCCAACGGGGGTGATGCCCGCAGCGTGATCTCGGGGAGGAGGATCCAGGGGAGGACCTGGGGGAGGATGGCCAACAGGAGGGCCCAGGAGGCCGGCAGGGCGGGCCATTGTGTGATAGCCATAATGGCCCGCACTTCGCGCCCCCGACCGACGAGCCCGATCGCTTCGGCGGTCATGTCGGGACGACAACGTCGGCGCGACGTGAGTGCCGATGGGGTGGCGCCCCTGCGTCACCTGTCCCTGCGTGCGACGGGCGATCGTCGATCCGTACCGAGCCCCGGACGTGGGTGGGGCCCCGAGCCGGAGGCTGTCTGGAGGTCTCGGCCTGGCGCCCCCGACGCGACCCCTACCGTGGCCTCGGTGCGCCGATCCGTCCGGCCTTTCGGGCGCCTCTTGCCACCGATGGGGCCTCGTCCGAGTAGCCACCGCCCGACGTGCTCGCCCTCGACCTGGTCTTCGCCCTCGCCCGACGCGGTCCGATCCGGCGCGACCCCCCCCCCAACGGGGGAGGGCCGGCGGGGGTGGGGGATGGGGGCCTGCCCGACCGCGCCAACTGGGCCAGGATCCGCGTGACTAACATCCACAGATTGAGATAAGATATATGATACACGTTAGCGTCGAATCGTCCTGGGACGGCGATGCCATCCTCGCCGACATCGAGCGTCGGGCGCACGACCTGGCCCGACGTCTCGCCGATCGCGTGGCCGAGGACGCCGGTGCGAGATGCCCGGTGGATTCCGGCAAGCTCAAGGGCGCGATCCAGGCCCGGCCGAAGGGCGATGACTTCGAGGTCGTCGTGGCCCTCCCTTATGCTGCCGCGATCGAGGAGGGTTCGACCAGGAACGGCACGGGTCCTCGCCCGTTCCTGTCGCCCGCGCTGCAGACCGCCTACGGCGAGATGCCCGATGTCGCCCGGTCCATGGGGCTCCGGATGGCTACCGGCGGATCGGCTCCGGCCATCCCGACGCGCCACGTACCCACCGCCCCGCGTATCCCCACGAACAAGGAGGTGCTGCGTGTCTGACTATCTCGGGCAGATATTGGTGAAGCTGGGCGCCGACGGCGCCGACCTGGCGTCGGGGCTCGCCGACGGACGCAAGGCGTTCGATCAGCTCAGGGGGGCGGAGAAGCAGCTCACGGCCGACCTGAAGCGCGGCGTCATCGGCAACGGCGAGTACCAGCGCCTCACGGCCGAGCTGGCGCGGAATACCCGCGAATTGCAGGCGGCGATGCAGTCGGCCTACGCGCGCACCGGCAGCTCGCTGGACGCCCTGGGGAAGTCGTTCGAGGGAGGCGGCCATCGCGCCCAGGCGTTCGGCCGGGGCGTCCTGGAGGCGAGCCGGGGCCTGGAGGACCTGACCACCGGCGGCGCCCTGGGCGTCCTGAACAACATCCAGACGACATTCTATTCGATGGCGCAGGCGGCGGGCCTCTCGGCCACGAATGTTGCCCTGGCCTCGGCGGGCGTGGGCGCCATGGCGACCGGCGTCTATGTCCTGTACACCAACTGGGACAAGCTCTCGGGCGTCTTCCGCGAGGAGCACACGGTCACAGAGGCAGACCACATGGCCTCGCTGGAGAAGAACACCGCCCGGACGGCGCAGGAAACCCGCAACCTGACCGCCGCCAAGCAGCGACAGGGCGAAGTCGAGGAGATGCTGCGCCGGAAGTCCGAAGAGCAACAGGACACCGCCACTGCGATCGGGAAGGCAATCGCGGAGTCCGGGGACGTGCAGCGGACCGGCGGCCAGGTGGTTGCGCAGGGCCTCCAGCAAGTCTTGACCGAGGAGGGCGCGGGCTCGTCGCTGTCGCCCGTCGAGGACAAGAAGTTGAAGGCGGCCACGGCTCGGCTGGCCTCTCTCCGGGAGCAGATGGCGGCGGGTATGCCGGGGACGCTCGATGCGGACGTCGCGCTGCAGGCTGCGATCCAGGAAGAGACGCGGTTGCAGGCCGACATCTTGCGTCACAAGGCCACGATCGGCGACGCCCTGCGGGTCGAGGCCGAGCGCCAGATGCAGGCCGCCACTCGGGACCCTACGGCCCTGGCGGATCAGGCAGAGAAGCGGCCCGACCTTTTTCCCGGGAAGCTGGTCGAGGGTTTGCGCGATGCCAGCCCCGCGGGGCGCAAGGCCAAGGAACGCGAGGAGGACAATAACCGGCTCGCCGCCGAGCGGACCGACCGCGAGACCGAGGCGATGAAGAAGGCCAGGGTCGAGCGAGAGCAGGCCGCCGACGCCGAGGTTTCGGCCCTGGTTTCCCGGAAGGCCAAGCCCCTCGAAGCGGACCTGGCCCCCAGCATCCTCGGGCGGATCCGGTCCGGCGGAAAGCGGGAGGACGTGCTCGCGGAGCTCGCCCCCGAGGTGGAGCGTCGGCTGGGGGACCTCCCCCACGCGAAGGAGGCCGCCGGGAAGATCGCGCGTCAGTTGACGGAGAAGGTCTACGCCGATGTGATGGCGGCCCGGGAGCCTGGGGTCGGGGACGCCCAGGCTGCCGGCGCGCTCCTCGACCAGCGAGCGGGTGACGCCGCGAAGGATCAGGCCAAGGCCGCGAAGCGGGCTAGAGAAGCGGCCGAGAATGGGGACGACGTCGGCAAGTTCGAAGGGCGGGCCATCAACGATCCCGTCACGGGGAAGTTCCTCTCCAAGGGTGAGATGTTCAACTTGAGACAGGCGGACAAGGAGGGCAAGGATCGCGTCCAACAATGGCAGAAGTCCAACACCCCGCAGGGTCGTCAGGCCCTCTTCCGCAATCGTCAGCTCGTCGGGATGCAGAGGATCGAGGACCAGGTCTCCCGCGCCAACCCGAACATGGCACCCCAGGACGTCCAGCAGGTCGCCCGGCAGACGCAGCGCAACATGCAGTTCCAGAGGACCACGATGGGCCAGGTCAACGTGATCCTGGCGATGCAGGCGGCGATGAACCAGCTGGCCGCCCAGATCATGCAGGGCCAGGCGCAGTCCAACGCCCGCGTCCAGTCGGTCCGGTCGGGGCACGCGCGGAACCAGGCGATGTGGCGGCAGATGCAGGAGCGACGTCGCGGGCTCATGGAGAACCAGATGCCGCAGGGTATGGGACGCTGACGGGTCGCCGGCGCGGCGTACGCCTTCGCGAAGGGCCTGATGGCGGCCGACGGTTCACACTACCGCGTCCGGTTCGCGGGGAACCTGGGCGGCGGGTACGTCAGGGTCTCCGCCAAGATGAACGGCACCGCCTGAGCGCCGCCGACCGGACCCCGGTATGATGTACGTGGCGATCGACCAGACGGGGGAGGGCGAGACGTGGCGAGCGCGAGCAGGAAGGCCGACTTCGAGGTCCTCAATTACGGCCTCGGCTACGGTGAAGGCCCCGACGTTGTCCGGTACTGCGGGCCGAACAACGCGGGCGGGGGGCGATTACGAGGGCGAGAAGGTCGACGTCAGGGTCTGCTACCGGTGCACGATCGGGCGTCTGGACCGCGGCAATCAGGGCCCGTCGTAGCGGGAATGTCGGTCGGCCCAGTTCCGGTACTCGATCGCCTTGGCCTGGCGCCGCATGGCCTCGGCCTGCTCGAACTGGGCGCGGGCCTTCAAGTACTCCGCCCGGTTCCGGTCGGCCGTTAAAGCTTGCTTGGCGCGGTCCGCCTGGACCTTGGCCACGACCGGGGCCATCTTCAACTCGTAGTCCCGCCGCTCCCTCGCCGCCTGCGCGTCCGACGCCGCCCTGGCGGCCCTCGTGCGGGCCTTCTGGGTCCTCTGGGCCTTCCTCCGCTCCAGCACCTTGGTGGCCACCTCCGCCGTCCTCGCGCCGGGCTGTGGCTCCGCGACGGGTGCATCCGGGACGTCCGGCACCTCCGCCGGCCCCGGGCCCATGGAAAGGACGACTAACGCCAGCGGGACCGCGATCCACGTCTTACTCATCGGACTTGTCCTCCTCGACCTCGCCGGTCCGGCGCCATGCCGTTCCGCTGGGACGATCTTCCTGGATCCATGCTTGATAGTCAAGTCGACGCAGCGTGCCATCGGCGTGTAGGATTGGTGAACGTTCACGAAGGCGGGGGGAGGGCGGTTTCATGGCCCGGATGTGCGACGAATCGGGGCGCGATAATGCGCCGTTGTATCGGATATCCCACGGACAGTGCCTCGCGATTGCCGCCCTGGCCAGCGGCGAGTCGGTCTACGAGGCCTCGCTGTCCGCCGGAGTCCGGTCGCGGGCCACGGTGTACAGATGGCTCCGGAAACCCCACTTCCTGGCGGCCCTCCGGCGGGTCCGGGAAGAGAGGGTCAGGCCGTTCGTCGAGATGAAGAAGCTCATCGACGACCCGTCGACCGAGCCGCACATCCGCGTGCGGGCGGCGGAAAACCTGCGGGACATGGTGAAGGAGCCGGAGCGGGACGTCTTCACTCACGAGGGGCATGACGGGAAGGTGGTCCGGTCGATCTTGGCGATCTTGCCCTGAATCGGGGGCATGGTGGCGGGCGGAGCTAGGGGGCTTTTCCGCCCTCGCGATGCGGGTCGTGGCGGGGGACGTGGTGGGGATTTTTTTCCCTCGCAATGGCGCTTTACGGGAGGTGCCCTGGAGGCCCTGGGAGGCTCGCGGTCACACCGAGAGCCTTGACGCGGTTATGATTACGGCTTCTTGCTCGCCTTGGTCGTCATCCGGGAAGGAGTCGTGGTTGCATGAACGGACGTCCTTCTTTCCCGGTTGTTCTCCGAGATGGGCAATCCGGGACCGAACATGAAGATTCCATGAGTGATGGTGTCGTCGGCTCGAGGCGGTGGGGGTGAGGTGATCGGGCGCGTCATCAGCGGCGGACAGACCGGGGCCGACCAGGCGGGCTGGCGTGCCGCCCGGGCGTACGGCGTCCCCACAGGGGGCGCGATGCCCAGGGGCTTTCTCACCGAGGAGGGCCTCCAGCTCGAGTTCGCGGAACGCTACCGCGCCTTCGAGCTGCCCACCAACAGCTACCCCGAGCGGACCCGCCGGAACGTCGCCGACTCGGAAGGCACCCTCTGGTTCGGGGACCATCACAGCACGGGCGGCCGGACTACGCTCGACGCGTGCCGCGAGCAGGGCAAGCCGTTTCTGATCGTCTTCGTCGCCATCACGAAGCCGAGCCAGGTCCGGGATTGGCTCGAAGAGAAGGGAATCCGGCCCCTCAACGTGGCGGGAAACCGGGAGAGCACATCCCCGGGCATCGGCGAGCGGGTGGAGAGGTTCCTTGGGGTGGTGCTGAGGGGGGCCCGGTCGCATGACGGCGGCCGGGAGCCCGGCGGCCGTCGCTTGCATTCCGATCGGTAGTGATCGGATGCGTTTTGTCGAATCGGTCAATCCCGTAAGCCTATAGATATACAATCCAGATGACTAATAGGCCTGGGCGCACTGAGGGAGTGCGGCCCAGGCTACTTACTTCGGCCCGAAAGGGACGCTTCGCAAGGAGACTGGCCCTTCAGCTCGACCGTCCGCGGGACGTCGCAGGCTTGCCTTCAAAGTCGGATTGCATGATGTCGGGCTCGTCGCTAGCCTGAATCCAGAGGCGTGCCATTACTACGCTGACAATCCGACTCGCGGCCCCGCAAGGGGCCGTGATTTGAAGCCCCCGACCGGAGGTAATGGCCCGGTCGGGGGTTTTTTCCTGCGCGACGCAGGGACGGGCGACACCCATGCCGACTGATGCAGAGCGATTCCAGGAGGCCCTCGATGCCTACCCCGACTTACATGGTTGCAAGAGGATGCCGGAGGGCAGATTCGACGGCTCGCCCCTTGGCGTAGTGCTCCGGAGCATCAGGAGGAACGCGACGACCCGGGGCTTTGGACCCAGCGATCACGAATCTCCTCCCTCGGAGGTCACCCCTCGCATCTACTTCGATTTCGTCGATGATGAAAGTGTTAACGCTTTTGCAATAACACATAACAACAACGGGTTCATCGCGATGAACTGGGGGGCCCCTGCCAGGGTCTACGGCCATTTCATGGCGACGCTGGCGAGGCCCGATGTCCTAGAATTCATCGGGAATCCGGCGGCGGAGGACTGCGGACGAAAGCTCACCACGCTCGACACCAGGTTGGAGTCGCCCGATCCAAGCGTCTTGCATCGCATGTGGGATATCCTGTCCAGCAAATGCTTCACCCTCGCTCGCCTCGTGCCGGAAGACTATGCCCCCCGCGATCTGGTTCGGGAGCAGGCCGCATGGTGGCTGTCGAACCTGGCGCTCGATTTCATCCTCACCCACGAAATAGCTCATATCCTCGGGGGGCATTGCGACTTCTGGGCTGACAAGTTCGGACTGGCAGCAATCCAAGAGGCCGTGTCTTCCTCGGCCGATACCCCGAAGACGATGCTGCGGCAGGCCTTGGAGACGGACGCGGATGCATCGGGCATAGGGAACCCGCTCACGAGAACACTCGAATGCGCCGCCCGCTACCTCGGCGAGTCCGGGCCCATGCGGGGCGTCTTGCAAGACGAGAAGACGGCCGTCACCCTCTGCTTCCTAGCATGCGACACCGTCTTCAAGATCTTCGAGCGTGAGAGCGAGGGGGCCGAGGACCTCCCCTGGCGGGAGCGGACTCACCCACCCTTGCCCCTGCGCCGTATCCAGCTCGTTGCTTATTTTCAGGCGGTGTTAAAAACTCTTGGACGATCGGACCTCGACTACAGCCTCGACGGAGCCATCGATTTAGCCCTCGCCACAAACGAGGCGGCTTCCGATCGTCTCTTCGGGCGCCCTCGTGACGACGCCGGAATGAGCAGGGCATTGGGAGATGAGGGAACTGAGCACGCGAAGGAAATTGGGCTCGCAATGTCATCGATTCAGTCCGAAATCCGCAACTTTGTATGGGCCCACCTTGGATCAACCCGAGACCCCGAGACGCCGATTTCATGACGGGGCCAACGCGTCATCGTCTCGACGGTCCTCCTCGGCGTCATGACCACGAGAACAACAAGCGGAGGATCTGATCTCATGGAACCGCCGCGATTCATCTCCGGGGATGCCCAGCCGATGACCGCCACCTCGACCCTGTCCGAATGGACCGTCCGTCACGGCAAACCCAAGAGCGTCGCTCGCACGGACTGCTCCGACCCGGCCACGGGCGAGCTCGTCATCGTCTCGACCGTTCTCCTCGGCTTCGCGATGAGCATGGTGGGCCCCGATGCGTGGTCTTACGAGACGAGGATTTTCGGCGGACGCTACGACCAGGAGCATTGGTCTTACGCCTCACGCCAAGAGGCCGAGGAAGGCCACCGACGGGCCGTCGCGCTCGTGCGAGAATCCATTTGACGTCGTGGGCGACCGGGTGCGTAGAAGCGAAACGACGCCGCCCGGCCCCCCTTGCGAGGAGTCGGGCGGCGTAAGCATGGTCTGATCTCCGTGAGCGAGCCCACTCAACCACTCGCCGCAGGCTCTGGAAAGCACGTGGCGTGTCCGCAGGAGTCGGGAACCATACACCCGGTGTCCGGGGCTTTTGATCGCTGCTGGGGCATCCTGCGCGGCCGGAACAAGGCGCTGACGCGCCTCCCGCCGGTCTCCCGCACCAGGCCGGCCCCCTCGATCACTTCGCGGTGGTCGTCGCCATGCATGGTGAGGCCCTCGGGGATGGTGATCTCGAACAGGAAAATCCGGCCGGGAGGCCGACACCGACCCGCCGACGGAGGGAGGCGAAACCGCCTGGCAGGCGGTCGGAACTGGGGGTTGGCGGCCGGATCGAGGGGTGCCGAGCGATGTGGTGATGGCCTGGTGCGGCTGGCGTCCGTCTGCTCGCGCAGCGGACCGAATTCCTTAATTCTCGTGGGAGTGGTGGGAGTGGTGGGAGTGCTTTAGGTCGTCCCCCCCCCAGAAATACAGTAGTAATAGCCAGGAGTTTTCCCGCGAAGCACGTAGAACACTCCCACCACTCCCACCACTCCCACGAGATCAGGGTCTCTGGATTAGTTCGACCCTCCACTTTTGTGTGCCCTGGTAGGGCTCGGATTCGAGTTTCTTCCCCCCGCAGACTCGCCCCTTGATGGCCTTCAACTTCTTGCCGATGGCCTGCGGACTGGGCAGGGCCCCGGGCGTCCTCGCCCAGTTCATGAAGACGTCGTGCAGTCGGGTGAACTCTGGGGTCACCTTCTGTTCGTCCTTGAGCAGGAGCCGGATGGCGTCGGCGACGGTCAATCCCTTCTCTTGGCCTGGGATTTGTTCCCAGCCTTCGAGGATGGCGGTGCGCTCTAGCGATTCCGGGTCGGCGGCGATCAGGCCCCGCCTCGTCGCGCATGGGTCGGTGCCGGTGGCCCAGTGGATCGCGTCGCGGACGATGCGAGACCACGACTCGAACGACCCGAACGGGGTCAATCCCTGGTCCGGCCGCCCCGCGACGGCATAGGCGCGGAGGATCGTGAGCGCGGCCGCGACGAGCCGCGGGCGGTTCTCCCGGACGTACTCCAGCAGGTCCCCCTTGATGGCGAACCCGCTCCGTTCCTCGGGGCGCTCCTCGGAGGTCTCCAGCAGGATCGGGACGATTCGCCGGAGGCTGTCGCCGCGGTACTGGAGGTTGTTGCCGGTCGCGTACCAGGTGCATTGCAGCGGCACCTCGGGCGACATCTTCGACCGGCCGAGGATCCGGTCTTTGATGGTCGTCGCCGTCAACGTCCCGTCGAGTGCCGCCCCTCCGATGGCCCCGCTGCCGTCGATGTTGTCGAGCAGCATCAGGCGGTCGCCGGCCAGGGCGATGGCCAGAATGCTCTTCCTGAGCTCGTCGTCCTTCTCGGCCAGCGTCGTGATCGCCATCTTCCGGCCGGTGTTGCCGATGCCGATGATGTGGGCCAGGAGTCCCTTGCCCGCGCCGGGTACGTTGGCGCTGATCGGGAACATCGGGCAAGGGCCGTCGATCGCGGGCCGTGCCATCGGCGTCAGGAATGCGGCCAGCCATGCCGCCTTGTGCGAATCCCCGCCGTCTTTTCGGTCTCCCCGGCCGAGGATCGCGAAGGGTACGTCTTGGACGATGTAATACAGTTCGTCCGCTGCGAGTTCGGCGTCCGCGCGGGCGGGTCGGTCCGGGATCGGCTTGAACGCTGCGTTCGGCTCGTAGAGCAGGCCGGTCTCCTCGTCGTATCCGGGTACGTCGAAGATGGAGCCGTCCGGACGCATGACGGGGCACTCGACGATCGCTTCGAGTGGGCGGATGCCCTGCCATTCGCCCCGGTTCAAGGTCGCGTCAATCGCCCAGTCGGGCGGGTGTGCCGGCACGAGTTCTCCCGCCTTGTTCCTCTTCTTCCACGCTGCCACGAGGGTCAGCCGTTCGCGAAGCCGGGATCTCGGCATGGCCGCGATCTGCGGCGATCCCGGCGCCCTGGTGATCTTATTCCTCCGGGGCGGATCACGTTGGATGACGGTTAGGCTGTTGCCCCGCTGGAAGATGGTCCGGTCGCCGGCTAATGCACGCACGGCCTGGTCGACGATGTCGTGCTCCTCGGTGGTGATGACGATCTCGGTTCTCTCGACCTCCCCGACGAGTGCGTGCTCCCGGGTCCCGGGGTGGGCGGTCCCGTTCGCTCGGGCGGTCCCGTTGGCGTGGACTTTCCCGTTGGCGATCATCCGGCCGGGCTCGGCCTTCTCGAAGGCGTCGTCGATCTTGTGGAGCAACTCCTTGTCGGACCACTCTGGGACACACCGGGGGTTGTACTCCCCCTTCATCAGCCGGTAGACGGTGTCGTGGTCCAGGCCGAATTCGACCATCCGTATCGCGGCACGGATGCACCTTGCCGACCCGTTCTGCCCGGAGACCGCGGCCTCCATCGTGGCCAGGTATCGCGAGGCCCGCTCGACGACGTCGGACGGAGCGCCATTCTTCGGTCGGGCCGTCGGCCTGGGCGGGGTCATGGTTGGGAGCGAATCCGCCAGCGCCTCGAGCAGTTCCCCCGGCACCACTTCGAAAGCCTCGGGCATCTCGACGACGCGGGAGGGCCGATGGGGCCGGTCCTCGGTCGATTGCCCCTTGCGCGCCCAGGTGCCGTACAATTTGCAGATCCGCGACGGGTTATAGACCGACGTGTCGACGGATACGGCGTCGGTCCCGTATCGGGCCGCCAGCGCCTTCAGGCATCGCTCCACGAGCCCTCCGTCCTCGGCGGGGAGGTCGACGTGATAGAGCAGGTGCCAGCCGTTGCCGCTGTCGGCCAGCGTCGGTTCGGGCCAGCCCTCGGCCCGGAGGTCGTCCCGGATTCGCCGGGTCAGCTCCTCGGCCAACGCTTTCTCGGTGTCGGTCGAGGAGCGCTTCGCCGGCCTGTTCGGGTCGGCGTCGATCAGCAGGAGCCGTCGCCCGATGACGTCGGTATCCGATGCGTATCTCGGCTCGGCCTCGGCGAGCATGGCCGGGTCGAGCGGGTTCAGGCTGAAGTAGATCCCCTGGACCCCCTTCAGCCCGTTCAACCTGGTGGCGGTGCTCAGCATCTCTTCGACCTGGTCGCTGCGGTACAGCCTCGCCTCGCCCGGGGGCACGGTCCGGAGCTCGACGACCTGGTCGGGCCCGATGAGTTTCTCGTACCAGCCGAGGGCCTCCTTCTTGGAGTCGCTCAAGTCCGGTGCCTCCACTCGGGGTCCGGCTTGACGATCTCGACCTTGAAACCGAATTTCGGGAGGCTCTCGAGCGAGCTTATTACATGTTCGTAGTCGTTGTGCCGGAGCGCCTCGGCCAGCAGTTCGAACTCGAACGCCGCGAACCGTTGATGCTCGGGCAGTTTCGGCCGGCCGGCGCGTACCTTCGTCGAGCCTCCCTGGACGTGGGGCTCCACGGTGTTTATAGTTTGCATCTGACGGCGATCCTCGGCAGGGTGTCGTTTTCGGATAGGTCGGCGGCGTGTGGTGGCGCTCGCCCGACCGATGTGGGACTCGCGGACGCCTTGGGTTGGCCCCCGGGGCGTCTTGCTTTGCTGGATAACCCGACTACCTCACGCCCCCACGGTGACGGCCTCGCGAGCCTGCGTCATGGCAAGGCTCGTGTGGGCCCGGAGCAGGGCCTCGACGTCCGCGCGGCGATAGCGGCGCGGCATGCCGGGGATTTGGCATGTGGTGATTCGTTTCTCCGTGACGAGGCGCTGGAGCATGCGGTATCCCAGGCCGAGGGCCCGCTGCGCCTCGCTGCTGGACATCCACTCCACCAAGATGACTGTCGACATCGTGGATCCCCCTTTTCGTCGTGTTTCCCCGATCGCCGTAACGACTACGAAGGTCGCGCCCGCGTGCGGATGGTTCTTATGTATTGATGTGATCCGGTAGAACGGTGATTACAGTAATACTAGAAGCACACTAATAGGGGTGTGCCGTTGCGTGTCATCCTGATCCCTGGAATCGGGACGGTTGGCCCGGAACGGGGCAAAATAACGAATTTCTCGGAATGGGCGAGAAATTCATCCGTCGCTCGCGCGTACGATCGCCAGGATGGCCTCGCGGGCTTTCGGAGAGAGATTCGGCCAGGATTCGATGACGAGGGCCAGCCCCTCGTCATCGGGTGGCAGGTGGGTAGCAGATTTGGTAGCAGACTGGGGACGGATCAGGTCGGATGCTGCCGCGTGCTGGCGGAGCTTCAGGCCCGGATTTGCCGGATTGACTTGGCGTAAGGGATTGCTGGGGGAGGCATTTGGCGGGAACTGACGTGTTCTGCTACGAGTAGCGGCGGAGGGATTCGAACCCCCGACACGCGGATTATGATTCCGCTGCTCTAACCAACTGAGCTACGCCGCCGCATCTGAAGAAACCTATGCCCGTCACCGAGCCGATCGGCATCATTGTCCGAGCGGGGTTTGCCGGCGTCGCGATCAGTCTTACCAGATCGAGTGGCGGACTTCAAGCCATGCGGGATCGGCCGGAGCGATCCCCGAGGAGGTCGCCGCGACCGAGGAAACGTGAGGAAACGTGTAGGCATGGGAATTGCTCCAAACTGCCCTCGCGGAATCGACCGGGAGTCGTCCGTTGTCAAAGCGGGGGCTTCCTGCAAAGAATGGAAGAGACGAGCGCGTGTCACGACGAGTGAGGATGAGTGAGGGATCGTTGGGCGGGAATCCTTGGACCTGACACGGTTTCATGTGGGAAGCCTCGATGGTGAGGTAACCGACCCCGCCGGACCGGCGGGCGGTGCTTTCACGAGGTGGACGATGATTCACAGCCGGACGGTTCTGAGCGAGCCCTTGGCGAGGCCTGGCGACCGGCCGGTCCCCGGCTACTGCCTCGTCACGAGGCGGGGTCGGGGCGGGTTCGGCGAGGTCTGGGAGGCGGAGGCCGCGGGCGGTTTCCGCGTGGCCTTGAAGATCGTCCGGTTGCCGGTCGAGGCAAGATCCGCCGAAGTGAGCGCATTGACCGTCGTCAGGGGCATCCGCCACCCGAATCTGCTGGTCAGCTTCGGGGCATGGCAGGAGGACGGCATGCTCATCGTCGGCATGGAACTGGCCGACCGCTCGCTCTGGGACCGTTTCATCGAGGCGGAGGACCAGGGTCTCCGGGGGATCCCCCGCGGCGAACTGCTCGGCTACCTCTGGGACGTGGCCTCGGGGATCGACCACCTGAACGAGCCGAGGCACACGCTGGAGGGACGGCCCGGCGTCGGGGTCCAGCATCGCGACCTCAAGCCGCAGAATATCCTGCTCTTCGGCGGCGGCGCGAAGGTGGCCGACTTCGGCGAGGCGCAGGTGATGGACGGCCCGGTCGCCCCGAACAACGGCACCTGGACGCTCGCGTACGCGGCCCCCGAGTTCTTCGACGGGTTCACCACCCACCGTTCCGACCAGTATGCCCTGGCCGTGACTTACTGCCAGCTCCGGGGCGGGCAGCTCCCCTACCTGGGGACCGACGTCACGGTCACGGCGGGACACCTTCTCGGGACACCCGACCTGGAGGGGCTCCCGGAGCCCGAGCGGCCGATCCTGGCGCGTGCCCTCGCGAAACGGCCCGAGGACCGCTGGCCCAGCTGCACGGCGATGATCGAAGCCTTGCGCATGCTCGGGATGGCAAACAACCTGCCGATCCCCGAGACGCTGTACGGCCCGCCATCCCGGGACCAAGATTTCCAGCTCCGAAGGACGCCGGACACCGGGGAGCTCTCCGGAACGACCTCACCATTGGATGCGAACACACTCTGGGACGAGGACGACGGGCACGAAGACGAGTCGGGCGAGGATTTCGAGCTGGCTTCGATCGACCATTACGATTTGTTCTCCACGAACTCGGGGGCCTCGGCCTCATGGTCCGGGCCGGCCGCGGTGCCATCGCCGTCGGCGAAGGCTGCGCCGGCCGTCTTGATGCCCCGGGGTGGATCGTCGCCCCGGGTCATGGTCACTCGGGCCGCGGTCGCCCTCGTGACGGCCGGACTCTTGCTGGCCGCGACCGAGGCACGGACCTCCGCGGGGAGACTTCGCCGCATCTCGGTCACCACCCGCCCCGAAGTCTCCCGGCCGCGACCGGGTCAGGCCAAGCCCGCTCCGGGTCCGGCGAACCTCGATCATGAGGAGCGGCGCTCGCCGTTGGCCGTCGCATCGACGGTCGCGAAGGTCCCGCGCCCGCCAACAATCGTGACCTCGACGATTGAGGGGGACCGCGAAGCCGGCCCCACCGGGTCCGAACGGCCGGCGCCGGCGCTTGAGATCAAACCGGCACAATCCGCCCAAGAGATTGCGGCAGGGCCCCCTCCTTTGATCGACGACCCGACGCCGCCCGGGGCCGAGGAAGTCACGGTCGCAGCCGACCCGCTGCCAGACCCCCTCCCCGTGCCATCGGGCTCGCCAATCCTCGCGGCGCCCGACGTCGCGGACCCGGGCCCGCCACGTCCGCAGCCGGGCACGCCAACCCTCGATCTGCCAGGCGACGCGCCCGACGTCGCCGACCGGGGCCTGCCGCGTCCGCAGCCGGCCACACCGACCCTTGAACTGCCGAGCGAGGTGCGAGTTCGCGCCGGCGAGACGGCGAAGGTCCGGGTCCGGGTCGATCGAGAGGGCGGCTCGGGGCCCGCGGTGTTGCGGTTCTCGGGGATGTCGAGAGGGGTCTCTGTCGACGGGCCGGCGATCCCGGCCGATGCGAAGGAGACAGAGGTGGTCGTGTCCGCCGTCCCGGACGCCCTGCCGGTTGTGGCGGAGATCGGGGTGTCTGCCGAGGTGGGCGACCGCCGGGCCGAGGCGCGTGTCCGACTGACCGTGCTGCCGTCGGCGTCCTCGGAGGCCTATACACGGGGGCGGGTGCTCCTGACGCGGGGCGAGCAGGCACGGGCGGGCGCGGAATTCAGCAAGGCGATCGAGCTTGATCCCCGAAATGCCCTGGCTTACCTCTTCCGGGCCGCCGCCGCCTCCATGGAAGGGCGGCCGCGCGACGCGCTGACCGATTACACCGAGGCCATCCGGCTCAAGCCGGACAACGACCGGGCCTATGGATTCCGGGGCCGAATCTGGCTGCAGACGGGGGACGTCGACCGGGCGCTGGCCGATTACACCGAGGCGATCCGGCTCAACCCGGACAATGCAATTACCCATGCCGCCCGCGGCCGGATTCACGCCGATCGGGGCCAGTACGACCGGGCCCTGGCAGACTACAGCGAAGTGATCCGATTGAAGCCGAAGAGCGCCGAGGCCAGCTATTGGCGGGGCCAGATTCGCTATTATTCCGGGGACAACGCCGGGGCGGTCGTGGATTTCAGCGAGGCGATCCGACTCGACCCAGACTATGCCTGGGCCTATCGGAATCGGGGTGACGCCTTTGCGAGGCTGGGTAACCGGGCATGCGCCGATGCCGATCACGCGATGGTTGAACGGCTCGCCCATCCGGTCCAACATGGTAAGACCCTCAAGCTGTCGGCTCCCCCCGCCGTGGAGCCCGAGGCCGGCGCCCGGGTCGGGGCCTCTCCGAGCGGACTAGGCCCTCGCCAGCCGCCTCGACGGACGACCGCAAGCAACCTCTCGTCCAGTCCCTGATCGCATCGGAGCGTCTCGGTGACAGACGACGAGAGCGAACCAACCCAGAGCCTTCGACACCGGGAGAGTCAGACCATGCGCAGAGCCTTCGCGCCCGTGATCACCGCCGCCGTCCTCACGCTCACTCTTTCGGCGGGAGTCGCCATGGCCGCCCCGCCGGCGCCGGTGACCCTGGAGGTCGGGGCGTCCGCCCCGGACTTCCGCCTGCCGGGGGTCGACGGCAAGACCTATGGTCTCGCGGACTTCGCCGACGCGAAGGTCCTGGTCGTGATCTTCACCTGCAACCACTGCCCGACCGCCCAGGCCTACGAAGATCGGGTCTCCCGCCTCCAGGCCATGTATCGAGACAAGGGGGTCGCCCTCGTCGCCATCTCGCCGAACGATCCCAAAGCGGTCCGGCTCGATGAGCTCGGCTACAGTGATCTCGGCGACTCGTTCGAGGAGATGAAGCTTCGGGCCAAGGAGAAAGGCTACGCTTACCCCTACCTCTACGACGGCGAGACGCAGGCGACGTCGAGGGCGTATGGCGTGCTGGCCACGCCCCAGGTTTACGTCTTCGATGCCGGCCGGAAGCTCCGCTACGTTGGCAGGTTTGACGACGCGGAGGTCAAGGCAGTGAATTCGCACGACACGGTCAACGCCGTCGAAGCATTGCTGGCCGGCAAGCCGGTCCCCGTCGCGAAGACGCGCGTCTTCGGCTGCTCGACGAAGTGGTCAGACAAGCGCGAGGACGCCAGGAAGGCGAGTGACCTAGCAGACGCCGAGCCGGTGACGATCGGGGAGATCGACGAGTCCGCAGTTGCCAAGCTCGTCCGGAACGACACGAAGCAATTGCTCGTGATCAACGTCTGGGCGACGTGGTGCGGCCCCTGTGTCGCCGAACTCCCCGAATTCGTCGCGATGAACCGGATGTACCGACGGCGTGAGTTCCGGCTCGTCACGATCAGCCTCGACGAACCGGAGAAGAGGGACGCAGCCCTCAAGGTGCTGGAGGAAAAGCACGTCTCGGCGACCAACTTCCTCATCCGGACGGAGGACCGAGACAAGTTCGCCGACGCCCTCGACAAGGAATGGCCCGGCCCGATCCCGTACACCCTGGTGATCGCCCCGGGTGGAAAGGTCCTCTTTCGCAAGGCCGGCTCGATCGACCCCCTCGAAGTGCGTCGGGCGATCGTCGGCCACCTCGGTCGGACCTACTGAAGCGGCAGATCAGGGCTCCCCACCGGCCTTGCCGCAGTGGCCGGCGGAGGGCTCCAGCTCCAGAGGGACCGATGGCGAGAAGGCGCGGCCGCCAAGGCCCTCGCCCCGCGTCGCGGTGGTCACCCGCTCGCGGGGCGGGGCCAGTCCCGTCCGAAATACGTCGAGCGCGGCTCGGGGGTCGCCCGAACCACACGCAAAGACATCGATGGCCGCAAACCCCAGCTCCGGGTAGGTGTGCACCGCGATGTGCGACTCGGAGAGGAGTAGATAGCCCGTCAGGCCGCCCCCCCGGAAACGATGGAGCACTGGAGGCCCCAGCGGCGTCAGCCCACCTCGCCGCGCGGCCTCGACGAGGAGGTGGGACAGCAGCTCCGCGTCGTCCAGCCGCTCGGCGGAGACCTCGTGGAAGTCGATCAGCAGGTGCCGTCCGATCATGGGAAGGCCCGCTCCTGGAGGCCGATGCGAGGCGAGGAAGACGAGGAATGATCACGGATCGCCCTACGATACACTCCAGGCGACGAGCAACCCGGCGGCGATGTAAGAAGACGCTTCCAGCATCCCCGCGACGAGGTTCGGGGCGGCCCCTTCGGCGGCGATCTCCCGGCTGAGGTGGATCCCCGGTGCCAGGATGAGGTCGACCAGCCATCGGATCGCCGGCAGGGCGATCAGGCCCCCGAGGGAGTACATGGCGAATCCAAGGAGAGATTCTCTCCACGAGACGAAGTCGCCGCTGACCACCTCGCCCAGGATCAGTCCCATCCCCAGCAAGCAGCCGCCGTAAGCCATCCCCGCCGCCGCGTTGTCGCGGGCCAGCTCCTCGCGCAAGTGGTATCCGACGATCCGGCCGTAGACCAGGCCGACGGCCAGGAGCACGGCCTGGCCGAGCACGAAGAAGACCGGGATCGTCGGCCAGCCGCCCCCCTGCCCCGCCAGCAGGCCGTGGATGATCAAACCGCTGGCCAGGAGGTAGCCGGCCAGCACGAAACCCAGGCCGAGGTTGCGGTCGCCCGTCAGCTCGCGCACCATCCCCAGCTTCCCGATCGCCAGACCCCGGGCGATCGTGCCGCAGGTGGCATAGAGCGTCACGGCCAGGACCCCGTAGCCGAGCATCTGGACGAGGTCGGCGGACCACCCCCGCGACTCGCCCATCAAGACCGAGCCGAAGCTCAGGACCAGGCCCAGGTGGTAGCCCGCCACGGCGACGCCGACCGCCGGGTTGTCCTTCTCGAAGAGTTCGTCGCGCAGCCGGGCCGGCCTGAGCAAGAGGTGCAGCAGCAGGTGCCCCAGGCCGAACAGGGCCAGGCCCACCGCGAGGATCATCAGCGTGTGCAGGATCAGCCCGGCTGGGGACACGTCAGCTCCTCTCCGGAGGCAAGGTGCCGGAAGAACGGGATCATCGCGTCGGCGACCACGTCGTAGTCATACCGGTCGTGGGCGCCGACATAGGTGCGCGACGCGCCTCCGAACCGTCCCTTGAACTGCGAGAGCCGGTGATAGGCATGGTCAAGCCGCCCGGAGGCGTCCACGCCATAGAGGTCATACGTCGAGCAGCCTCGGCGGATCGCCTCGGCCATGATCGCGGCGTGGAGTGCGTAGGGCGCCATGACCCGACGATGCTCGCGCCGGCTGGCCCCATACAGGAACGTGGCGCGGGGGCCGTGGAAGACCGCGATCGCGGCGGCCTGGACTTCGCCCCCATGGCGCGCGAAGAAGGCCGAGGCCAGCCCCGCCGGGAAGAGCGTCGCGGCCAGCTCGAGCAGGTAAGCCATCGGCTCGGCGGCGAAGCCTTGCCGGGCCGCGGTCTCCGCCAGCAGCGCGTGGAAGGGACGCGCCGCGGCGGGGTCGCCATCCATCGACACGGTCACCCCGTGCCTCTCCGCCAGACGGACGTTGTACCTCCCCTTGGGGGTCATCGCCGCGAGCACCGCGTCGAACCCGCCTCCGAGGTCGATCTCGCGCGTCTCATAAGGGTCGAGATCCACCGGCGCCCGGACGAAGTCGCGCACATACTCGGGCAGGGGTGCCTCCAGCCGGGGCTCGATCCGCCAGAAGAGGCTCCCGGTGGCGCGCATGAGCCGGCGGGCCTCGGCGCGGATTGCGACGAAGAGGGTTTTCCCGCGCCCGGGGTCGGACCAGGGGACCACGGGGCCTCCCGGGGTGACCAGCATGCCCGGTCCGTCGAGGGACCTCGATGCGTAGAAGAGCGCCCCGCCCTCGAGACGTCCGCCTCGCGCCCAGGCCCTCGGGTAGACGTCGATTCCCAGCCGGCGCTGGAAGTCGGCCCAGGTGAGCGACTGCATGAAGCCGCAGGCGGAGTTCGACCGGACCAGGGCCTCCCAGGAGTCGGAGCGCCGGCTGTCCAGGGCGATCCGTCGCAGAGGGCCGGGCGTCATCATCTCGAATCCTCCCGCGTCCGTTCTCGTATCTGGTACGCCGCCATCCCGGTGATCAGGGCCCCGCCGCCGAAGAGGAGGAAGCCGAAGATTCGCCTCGCATCCGAACCGTCCGCCACCGAAGTCGCGGTGCCCTGATACGGTTGCGACGTCGATGTGCCATAACGGTGCGGCGAGGAATGGAAAAAGGTCCGGGACGGGGATGAGTGGAACGAAGAGGAGTGGGAGCTGGAGAATCCCTTCGCGTAGGCGGCGGTCGGCATCGCGGTCTGCGAGAGCACCAGCACCAGCATCAACACGCTGAAGAACCGCCAGCCCCACGTGGTCAGGTTGTCGCCCGGCCGTTCGCCCCGGGCGAGCAGGCGACGGAACCGACGGAGCTCTTCGACCAGCCGCCCGGGGAGCATCGCGGCGCGTCGCAAGAGGGCGGCCACCAGCCGACGCAGGTCGAGCGTGGCGGCGACCTGGAGCAAGTGCGCGGACCACTCCTTGACCAGCTCCCGGGTGACGATCCGATGGCTCAGCGGCACGGCCGAGAGCAGGTCGTCGATGCCGCTGCCCGGCTGCCGATCCAGCCAGGACCTCGACCCGGGCCCGACCGCGCCGGGGGCGAGCGGGTCGGGCGGCGCGATCGGATCGGCGAAACCGAGGAAGGAGATCCCCGCGTCGCCTTCCGCCGCGGCCGGTGCCGGACGGGCATCGAGCAGGGCCTCGAAGAGCGCCCGGCCGCCGTCGCAGTTCGGCCGGGCCGCGACCCGGCCCTCGGCCCATGCGGCCGGGAAGCGGAAGAGGGCTTCGAGGGCCGCGCCATCGAGCGTCGACACGCCCGTCGGCATCGATCCGGCCCGGATCTCGTCCGGCTCGATCGGCCGATCCGAGGCGAGGAAGAGGCCCCAGGGGCCGTAGCCAAGCTCGGCGAAGCTGGGCAGGTCGTAGTGCGCGGGGAGGGCATGGAGGCCGGCGGCTCGCAAGGTCTGGTAGAGGCTCCAGAAGGCGGCCGGGGTCCGCTCCGGCGAGATGCCGTTGAGCGTCATCAGGCCCCCGGGATGCAGGTGCGTCCGCAGTTGGGCGAACCAGTCGCGGGTCCACAGCACACAATCTTCGGGAGAGGTGGGGAAGGTCAGGTCCGAGACGATCGCGTGGAATCGGCCCGCCGTCTCCAGGACGTCGCGGGCATCGGCCACCGTGACCTCGACCCTCGGGTCGTCGAAACTGGCCGCGTTGTACGGCCGGAACTCGGAGCGGGCCAGCGCGACCACGTCGGCGCTCAAGTCGACGACCCGGATCGACCGGACGGCCTCATGCCGGAGCAGCTCCCGCACCGCCAGGCCGTCTCCGCCCCCCAGCACGAGCACGTCCAGCGGCCCGGCGAACCGTGCCCGGGCGGCCATGAGTGCGGGGTGCACCAGCCTTTCGTGGTAGATGGCCTCGTCGTCCGTATCGAACTGGAGGTCGCCCCCCAGGTAGAACCGGAGCCTGCCCGGGAGCCGTTCCAGCACGAGCGTGGCGGGCATCGCCATGAGTCCATCTCCCGAGAGTCCGCGTCGCCAGGCCGGATCAGAAGAACATCATGATCCCGCCGAGAGTCATCAGGAGTATTCCGGCGAGCACGCCGAATTCGGCGGGGAGGTGCGAGCCCTGCGATCTCGAGGATGAGAAGGGCCCGTAATTGCGCACGACCCGGATGCGGTCGAGCGGCACGACCTGTCCCTCGTAGACGGCCATCTCGCCCCCGGGCCACCGCTCGATCGCCAGGTTCCGACGGTCGAGCTCATAATCCCAGCTCACCCGATCGCATTGCCGGTCCGCGTCGACGTAATGGGCATCCACGCGTCGGAAGTACCTGTAGGCTCGGCCCTGATAAATCACCCTGTCGGGCGCATCGTCCGAGAGCCGGAGCGCCAGGGACGCCGGCCCGCCGCGGCGGCCCTCTCCGGGACACCGCACCTCGCCGGGGCCCAGCTCGTGCGTCTTCACGGCGCGGCATCGTCCGGGATCGCCCGAGGCGAGCTGGCCCTCCACCACCAGGTAGAAGTCCTCGTCTTCTCCCAGGGTGAACTCGCGGGTCGCGAAGCCGTCCTCGCCCTCCGACCGGCCGATGGTCGCGATCGGGTAGGTCCGCCCCTCGATCCTCAGGCCATCGTTCACGCCCGCGGCCAGGAATTGATCGAGGGGTGACGGGCCGATCTCGACCGGTTCCTCCCCACGCGAGTCGGCCATCGGGTTCAGAGTCCTCGACCGGTATCAGTGCGGAACGGGGCCAAGCTAGCCGGACGGCGGCCCTTCGTCAACGGCCCGGCCCTTCGGCGGGTCCCCCGTAGATCGGGCCTCCTGACTTTCACTCGCCACTCGCCACTCGCCACTCATTGAGCCACGTGCCGGATCAGGCCGGCGGCGTGCTCGACCTCGGCCCTCGTGACGTCGAGGTGCGTACAGGCGCGGAGCACCCGAGGCCCAAGGACGGAGATGAGCACGCCACGTTCGCGGAGCCGCGCGGCGACTTCGGATGCGGTGCCGAGGGCGGGATGGGCGGAGATCCAGACGAGGTTCGTCTCCACGGGCCCCGATTCGAGGTCGAGACCATCGGTGTCCTCGACGGCACGTGCGAGGATCCGGGCATGGTCGTGATCATCGGCCAGGCGATCGACGTGGTGTTCGAGCGCGAAGAGGGCCCCTGCGGCGAGGAGGCCCGCCTGTCGCATCCCGCCGCCGAGCATTTTTCGGAGGCGACGCGCCGCCCGGATCGCCTCGGCGGTGCCGGCCAACGCCGAGCCGACCGGCGCGCCCAGGCCCTTGGAAAAGCAGATCGAGACCGTGTCGAAGTGCCGGGCCCATTCCGTCGCGGCGACGCCCGAGGCCACCACCGCGTTCATCAGCCGGGCACCGTCGAGGTGCATGGCCACCCCTCGCTCGCGCGCCCAGGAGGCAATCTCCGCGATATTGGCAATCGGGAGGATACGCCCTCCCCCCCGGTTGTGCGTGTTCTCAAGGCAGACCAGGCGCGTCCGGACATAGTGAGGGTCGTCGGGCTGGACATCGCCGATCTGCGCGACGCCGGCGAAGGGGACGCCGGGCGCGCCGACCGTCCGCGCCGTGACGCTCCAGAGTCGAGCGATCCCGCCCCCCTCCCAGCGATAGACATGGGCGGTGGCGTCGCAGATCAGCTCGTCGCCCGGCCCCGCGTGCAGCCCGATGGCGACCTGGTTGGCCATCGTCCCCGACGGTACGAAGAGCGCGGCCTCCTTGCCGAGGAGCTCGGCCGTCCGGGCTTCGAGCGCATTGACGGTCGGGTCTTCGCCGTAGACGTCGTCGCCGACGTCGGCCTCGGCCATCGCCCGGCGCATCGCGGCGGTCGGTCGGGTCACGGTGTCGGAACGCAGATCGATAGGTCGCCTGAGCATGAAGGGTCGCCTTCAACATGACGGGTGGGATGCGGGACACGCCCCCCCGGGACGAGGCGGCCTCACTTCCCCGACAGATCTTATCCGCTCGGGCGAGGCCGAGGCCATCCGGCTCGGCGCGATCCACGTGTTTTATACCGTGGACCAGTCGGACGATCCTCGGCGGAGGCTTCCATCCGGAGAATATCCGCCAGGGCTCCGACCGGAAGTGACTTTCCCCAGGCCGGTTGCAAGGTGCCTCGCCTCGACCTCGGGAAAAAGTGGAGGCGGACGCATCTCGGCGGGGATAGAATGACCGCAGTCTGACCTCTGCGGGAGCACCCCTGTCCGATGGCGACCACCTTGAATATCAGCCGGATCGACTGCGCCAGCGACGATGCGCGCGAGGCGATCCTGGAGCTGAGGCGACAGCTGAGCCCGAAAGGGAATGTGGTCAGTCCGCAAGGCCGCGCCCGGACGATCGCCGCGTTCGGCGAGCCGCTGACGCCGCAACAGGTCGTCGAGCGGATTTGCGCCGACGTGCAGTGTCGGGGGCTCGACGCGGTGCTCGACTACACCGCCCGCCTCGACGGCGTCACCCTCGATCCGTCGGCCGTCCGCGTGACGAAGGACGAGCTGGCGCACGCATTCCGGGCGGCCGACGTCGATTATTTGCGCACGGTGCGCAGGGTCCGCGACAATATCCTGGCGTTCCAGTCGGGGATCCTCAACCGCGACGCGGTCATGAGGCACGGGCCAGGGTGCGAGCTGACGCTGCGCTATCGGCCGTTGCGGCGGGTCGGGGTGTGCATCCCCGGCGGCGCGGCGGCATATCCATCGTCGCTCCTGATGACGGTCGTCCCCGCCCAGGCGGCGGGGGTCGAGGAGATCGCGGTGGTCGTCCCGCCGACCCCCTTCGGCGGCTACAACGCCGACCTGCTCGCCGCCTGCCACGCCCTGGGCGTGACCGAGGTCCACCGGATCGGAGGCGCCCAGGCGGTCGCCGCCCTGGCCTTCGGCGTGGCGAGCCTGCCGGCCGTCGACAAGATCGTCGGGCCGGGCAACCTCTTCGTCGCGCTGGCCAAGAGGCAGGTCTACGGCGAGGTCGACATCGACAGCATCGCCGGGCCGAGCGAGGTCGTCCTGATCGCCGACTGGACCGCCGACCCGCGCTACGTCGCCGCCGACCTGATCAGCCAGGCCGAGCACTCGCCCGGCGCCAGCGTGCTAATCACCTGGGAGCCCGACCTGATCGACCGCGTCGCCGACGCCCTGGTCGAGCAGCTCGGCCGCCTCAGCCGGGGCGACCTCGCCCGCGACAGCCTCGAACGTTTCGGCGCCCTCATCTCCGTCCGCGACGAGGACGAGGCCGTGGCCCTCACGAACCTGATCGCCCCGGAGCACCTGCACATCTCCGCCAGCGACCCCGAGCGGATCGCCGAGCGGATCCCCAACGCCGGCGCGATCTTCCTCGGGCACGACACCCCCGTCGCCGTCGGCGACTACGCCGCCGGCCCCTCGCACGTCCTCCCCACCGGTGGGACCGCGCGCTGGGCCTCGGGCCTCTGCTCCAACGACTTCCTCAAGCGCACCAGTCTCATCCACATGGACCGCGACGCCCTCGCCCGGATCGCCCCCGACGTCCGCATGCTCGCCGACAAGGAAGGCCTCTCGGCGCACCGCTATAGCGTCGATGTCCGCCTGGAGGAGACGCGAGGAGAGGGATGAGACGTCGTCAAGACAAGCTACGTTTGAGAGCTATCCTTGGTGCCACGCCCCCTTGCCGACACGGATATAACATCGGGGTGTCGGGCATTCGGGGCGGGGAGCGATGCGGTGCTGCGACGACTCGGTTATGTGGCCATGTCCCTCTCGATCGACGCCAGCACGAGCCGGACGTGCCGCCTGCGCAATGCGACCCCCGAGCGGCTCGCCGCGCTGATCGGGGCGAATCTTGCCGACCTGCTACGCGTCGTCGAATTCAACGTCGACCGCGGCGTCTCCCTCTATCGGATCAGCAGCCACCTCATCCCATTCGCCTCGCACCCGGTGAACGACCGGCCCTGGTGGGATGACTTCGCAGGGCCCCTGGCCGAGATCGCCGACGTCATCGCGAAAAGCGGGATGCGGGTCTCGGTGCATCCCGGCCAGTTCACTGTGCTCAGTTCGCCGAACCCGAAGACGGTCGCCGATTCGCTCCGCGAGCTGGAGTGGCACGCCCGGCTGCTCGACGCGCTCCGGACCGACCCATCGTGCAAGATCATCCTTCACGTCGGCGGCGCCTACGGGGGCAAGCCCGAGGCCGTGGCCCGGTTCGTGGAGGTCGCCAACCGCCTCCCGGACGCCGTCAGGCGCCGGCTGGTCATCGAAAACGACGATGTCACCTATACCACGGCGGAGGTGCTCGACGTCTCCGCCCGCACGGGACTACCGATCGTCTTCGATTGGCTACACCACAAGATCAACCCGGGCGAGGACACCGGCGCGGACACCGCGAGGCTGATCGCGGCATGCTTCAACACCTGGCGTCCCGAGGACGGGCTTCCCAAGGTCCATCTCAGCAGCCAGGCCGAGGGGGGCCGCACGGGAAGTCACGCCGATTGGATCGACCCCGAAGACCTGCTCGCATTCCTCCAGCAGACGCCCGACCGCGAATTCGACTGCATGCTGGAAGCGAAGAAGAAGGATTTCGCCCTCTTCCGCTTGCGTGAAGAGTGGGACCTCAGGAGGGGCAAGTCAGGTCCACCCCCACCCAAGGCAAAGGGTCAGGGATCACGAAGATCGTCGGGACCAACCGCCTCGTGACTCTCAAGACTTCTTCTCGCCCGATGCCGTCATGGCGGACCTGGCGGCGTCGCTGGCCTTCTTCTCGGCCGCGAGCGACTCGGATTCTTCCTTCAGTCCCTTGAGCTTGGTGACGGCCGCGTCGACGGCGGCCTTCTTGGCGGCGACCGCCGTATCGGCTGCGAGTTTGGAGGCCGTCGCCTTCTCGACTTCCGCCTTGGAGGCTGCCGCGAGGGTCGTGGCCGCCTGGGCGGCGAGCCTGGCATCGGCCAGGGCTTTGGAGGGCTCGGCCCTGGCGGCCTCGATCTTCGCCGCTGCGGCCTGGGCGCCCGTGAGGGCGTCGGCGGAGGCCTTGATCAAGGCCTGGGCCTCTGCGACGGCCGTCGTGATGGAGCCTTTCTCGGCGGCCGTCTTCGCCGCAGCGGCCTTCTCGGCGAGGGACCGGGCTGCTGCCACGGCGTCGACCGCGGCCTTCGCCGCTGCCGTCCTGGCGTTCGCAAGCGACTCGGCGTCTGCTGCGGCTTTCGTCTGCTGGGCGATCGCCTGCTGCGCGGCGGTTAACGCCAGCTGGGCCCTGGTCAAGGCGGCTGCCGGCGGGTTCGCGGCCTCCTGTGCGAGGATGAGCTCCTTCCGGGCCGCGTCCGCGGTGTCCTGCATGGCGGCGATCGCTTGCCGGGCCTGTTCGAGCCGGGTCGCGACGGGCCCGGGGTTGGCCGCCAGGTTGGCGATCCTCGTGCCGTCCTTGGCGTTCCAGACGCGGACTTCGCCCGACCAGTCGCCGGCGATGACTTCCGTCTCGTCGTGGTTGAAGACCGCTTCGAGGGCGAGGTCGCCGAAGGGCTCGAAGTCCCGCTGCTTGGCGCCGTCCTGGCCCCAGAGGCGGACGACCCGGTCGCGGCCGGACGTGACGAGTCGGCCGTCCTTGGCGAACCGTGCCGATGCGGCGCCGCCGCCGTGGGCGGCGATGGAGCGGACCTGGGTCCCGTTCTCCATCTCCCAGAGCCGGACGGTGCCATCTTCGCTCGCGGAAGCGACGACATTCGAGTCGAGCCGCCAGCTGACATCCGTGATGGCCAAGGTGTGCCCCCGGAGGTCGAAATACTCGCGCCCGGTGAAGGATTCCCAGACGACCAGGCCGTTGCTCCGATCGCCGGAGGCGAGCAGGACGCCGTCGGGGCTGAACTCGATCGCCGTGATCCAATCGGTGTGCTTCTTCTGCTCGAATTGCAACTGGCCGTCGGCCGTGCCGTAGACGCGGACAATCTTGCTCGGGCCGCCGAGCGCGACCTGACCGTGGTCGGGGCTGATGTCGGCCGCGAGGACGGCATCATACTCCTTGCCGATCTCGAAGACGCGCCTGCCCGTCTTGACGTCCCAGACGACCGCGAGGCCGGACTGGCCGCCCCGACCGCCGCCGCCCAGGAGGAGGGCGCCGTTGCGGCTGAACTTCAGGACGTGGATCGTCCCCTCGGGGAAGGGGAGGACGCCGGCCAGCCGGTGTCCCTCCGTCCCGTAGAGCAGGACCTGCTTGTGCCCGGCGACCGCGACGACGGGGGCCCAGGGGCTATTGGCCATCGCGACGATCGCCGTGGGGCGGGCGCTGACCACGACCGGCTCGGTGGGCAGGTTCTCGGGCATCGCCGCCGGCCCGGCCGGCTTGCCCATCGCCGAGGGATCGAGCTTGAACTCGAACTTCGGCTTTGCCTTGACCGCGACCGCGCTGCCCGAGGACTCGGGGGCCCCCGACTCGATCCACCCCTTGATCACCTCGAGCTCGGCGTCGGGGAGCTGGGGCGCGTTCGGGGGCATGAACGGCTCGTCCTTGTGCGTCACCTGGAGCCAGAGCGAGCTCGCCTCCAGGTCGCCGGGCTCGACGACCGCGCCCGAGCCGCCGCCTCGCATCGTGCCGCCGTAATCCTCGAGGTTCAGGCCGCCCTTCTGCTTGTCGGCGTTGTGGCACGAGTTGCACCGATTCTTGAAGATCGCCGAGACGTGCTCCTGGTAGTTCACCTTGGCCATCGTCTTGGCGTCGGCGGCGCCGACCTGGCCGACGGCGCCGACCGCGAGTACGAGCAGGCCGGAGAGTCCTACGCCGGTGATCTTCGAGTGCATGTTCGCGACCTCACGAGTCTCTGGGGGACGGGGTGGATCGGGCCCGCCCCGCCCGGGATCGATCGGAAAAATTCGCCCGGCCGACGCGGAGCTCAATGATTGAACAGGAACTCACGGCTATTGAGCAAGGCCCAGAAGATGTCCTCCAGGGCTTGCGCCTGGTTGGCCCCCTCGCCGAGTGTGGGCAGGAGCTTGTCGAGCTCTTCCCCGGTCGGCTTGCGAGACAGGCAGCGGACGTAGAGCTCCATGATCCGCTCCTCGGGGAACTTCTTGGTGGCCATCAGCCTGGCGACGAGGCCGCCCTGTTGGATCTTGGCGTTGACGGTGTCGCCGTTGAGCAGGTGGAGGGCCTGCGAGAGGGTGGGCTCCATCTTGACCTCGCACGAGCAGACCGTCTCGCGGGTCGCGCGGCCGAAGGTGGTCAGGAAGTAAGTCGAGCTGCCGCCGTCGGCGATCTGGACCGCCCGGGCGCCCAGCGGGAGGCCCTGGAATTTGTCCTTCGTGTCGGTGATGAAGCTGATGGAGTCGAGGAGGCTCTCGGCCTTGATCCGCCGCAGGTTGGCGTGCGCGAAGTTGCGCTCATCGGTCGCGTTGCTCTCGTTGCGCCGGGTCGAACGCTGGTAGGTGTTCGAGTTGCAGATGTCGCGGACCAGCCCCTTGAGGTTGTACTTCGAGTCGGTGAACCGCTTGCCCAGCTCGGCGAGCAGCTCGGGGTTCGAGGCGGGGTTGCTGACGCGGAAGTCGTCGACCTGCTCGACGATTCCCACGCCCAGGAAGTGGGCCCAGACGCGGTTGGCGAACGAGGTGGCGAACCAGGGATTCTGCGACGAGACGAGCCATTTGGCCAGGACCACGCGGCGGTCCTTGCCCGCCACATCGGGCGTGTCGCCGCCCAGGAATTTCGGCTTCATGACCCTGCCATCGACCGGGTGCTTGACTTCGCCCCCCCCCGAATTGAAGACGATCTTCTCGCGATAGTCCTCGGCCTGCTTGCGGCCGATCTGCGAGAAGAAGGAGACGAACCCGTAATAATCGTTCTGGGTCCAGCGGTCGAACGGGTGGTTGTGGCACTGGGCGCACTGGATGCGCATCCCCATGAAGACCTGCGCCACGTTCTCCGAGAGCGCCAGCTTGTCGGTCGTCCCCTGGTAGAAGTTCGTCACCGGATTCTTGAACGTGCCGCCGTTGGCCCCGAGGATCTCCTGGACCATCTCGTCCATCGGCATGTCTTTCGACAGCTTCTCGACCAGCCAGTTGTAGTACAGGAACATGGCCTTGTAGCTGATCTGGTTCGACGACTTGACCTGGAGCAACTCGGCCCACTTGTTGACCCAGAGTTCCGGGAACTCCTTGCGTTCCAGGAGCTCGTCGATGAGCCCTGCCCGCTTGTCGGGGGCCTTCGACGCCATGAACCGGTCGTACTCCGCGACCGAGGGGGGGATGCCGACGACGTCGAAGTAGGCGCGGCGGACGAAGACCTCGTCGGTGCAGACGGGCGAGGGGGCGATTCGGAGCTTCTTGAGCTTGGCGGCGACGAAGGTGTCGACGTAGTTGACCTCGGGCTCGCTCGGGTACTCGAACTCCAGGCCCTTGGGCTGGACGATCATCTGCGAGCCGACGGTGAAGGTGGCGAACCTCGCCATGACGAACGCCTCGCCGCGTGCGCCCGCGGTGACCATGCCTTCGGGGCTGACGGCGGCCGTCGTGTCGTTGTTCGACAGGAAGAGGCACAAGGAGGTCACGTCGCGGTCGGTCCCGTCGGAGTAGCTGGCGCGGACGGTCATCTGCTGGATTGTCCCTTCGCCGTCGAGGACCCCCTGCTTGGGGTAGAGGTCGACGGCGACGACGGTGGGGAGCTTCGTCACGTCGTCATTGGGGGCACCAGCCTCGATCCAGCGGTGCATGGTCTGGCCGAGCTCGCTCGTCGGCTCGAAACGCTTGCCGCCGGTGTGCTGGACGGCGCCGATGGCTTTCTCGAAGACCGTGCTGTCGGCGGGGACGGCCAGGTTGACCCGCCGGCCGCTCATCTCGCGAGTCAGGCGGAAGTGGTCGCCTTCGGGGTCGAAACCGAAGAGCGAGAGCCGGAACCCGTCCTTCCCACGCGCGGCGCCGTGGCAGCTGCCGGTGTTGCAGCCGGCCCTCAGGAAGATCGGCATCACGTCGAGGCGGAAGCTAATCGGCGGCTGGACCGCGGCCTGCGTGACCTTGATGGGGACCGAGACCGCCTGGCCGCCGAAAGCCACCGCGAGGCTTGTCTCGCCGTCGGCGACCGGGTGGAACGTCGCGCCGTCGCGGCGGACGAGGGCCGGGTTGGCCGGGGTCATGACCGCCTCTTTGGTCACGTCGCGCGTGATCCCGTCGGCGAACGTCGCCTGGACGACCACCGACTGCCGGTCGCGTGCTGTCGACAACTTGATGTCGGGCGGGAAGGTCTCGAACTTGGTGAGAGCCGCTTGCTGGGCGGATGCGTAGCCCGCGAGCCCGAAGGCGGCGAGTGCGGCGACGAGTTTCCGGGCGAAGGTTCGTACGGTCATCGCTACCTCGAAGGCTCGTGGGTCCTGGGGGCGTGGTCGCAAACGGGCCGTCGTCCCCTCTTCAATCCGGGCGATGCGTGGGAATTCATGCGGAGTTCACTCGGCCGCGACGGGCGGGGCGAATGCCGCCTTGACGCACTCAGCTCATCAGGACGAGGGCGGCCATCGAGCCCGGAGGCTGCCAGGATCGAGTTGTCCCGGTCGGTTGCATGGGTCGGGACATCATCCATAGGAGAGCGGAGGGAGGATGTCGCGGGGCTCCAGCGGGGACGGCGATCCGGTCGGCGGGGGAGAGCCGTGGGCCATCCCCCGCCCGTGTACCTGCCTCCGTCGGGGCCGGGCGGTCGTCCCCCGACTCTGCTCGGCGGGGAGGCCTCAGCCCAGCAGTTCGGTGCGCACCTTGCCGCCGTCGACGATCTCGATCGGACGGCCTCCTGGCGCCATCAATTCCTTGTCGGCGACGATGCCGAGCTGGTGATAGACGGTCGTCGCCAGGTCTTCGGGGCCGATCGGGTCGCGTTCGGGCTCGCTGGCCGTGGAGTTCGACGACCCGTAGATGAGACCTTTCTTCGTGCCACCGCCGGCCAGGACGACGCTGAAGACCTTGGGCCAGTGGTCGCGTCCGGCGTCCTTGTTGATCTTGGGCGTGCGGCCGAACTCGCTGGAGACCATCACCAGCGTCCGGTCGAGCAGTCCCGTCCGCTCCAGGTCGAGGATGAGGGCCGCGAAGGCCTGGTCGAAGGCGGGCAGCTGTGTCTTCATCGAGGGGGCGATCCCGGCGTGCAGGTCCCAGCTGCCGTATTGGAGCGAGACGAACCGGACCCCCGCGGCCACGAGCCGACGCGCCATCAGCATGCGCTGGCCCGCGGCGTTGCGGCCGTACTCGTCGCGGATCGCGTTGGGCTCGGCGGCGATGTTGAACGCCTCGCGGGCCTTGGGAGAGCTGATCAGGCTGTAGGCGCGCTCATAGAACGTGTCCATCGCCGCCAGGCCGTCCCCCTTCTCCTTCTTGGCGAAGTGGTCGTTGACCGCGTCGAGGACGTGCCGACGCGTCGCGAACCGGGACTCGTTGATGCCGCCGGGGAGGTTCAGGTCCTGGACGCGGAAGCCGTCGGAGGCCGGGTCGCTCCCCAGGCTGAACGGCGAGAAGGACGAGCTCAGGTAGCCGGTCCCCGCGTACACGTTGGGCATGCTCGGGACGCAGACGTAGGGGGGGAGGTTGTTCTTGGGGCCGAACTCATGGGAGACGACGCTCCCCATGCTCGGGAACTGCAAGGCCGGGCTGGGGCGATACCCGGTGAACATGTTGTGCGTGCCACGCTCGTGCGCCGCCTCGCCGTGCGTCATCGAGCGGATGACGGTAATTTTGTCGGCGATCTGGGCGATCCGGGGGAGCGTCTCGCAGAACGATTCGCCTTCCACCTTCGTCTTGATGGTCGCCAGCTCGCCACGATACTCGATCGGCGCGAATGGCTTGGGATCGAACGACTCCTGCTGCGCCATCCCGCCCGGCATGAAGATGTGGATGATCGAATCGGCCCTAGCGGTGATCGCCTCGTACTTCTTCAGGTCGGCCCGCGCTTTGAGGCGGAAGAAGTCGCCCAGGCTGAGCCCAAATCCCACCGCGCCGACCGTCAGGAAACCTCGGCGGCTGAACGGGTTGCCCACTGCCATCGTTCATCTCCTTCGCAAAACGTGAGGACCTCGACTGTCTCTCCCGAACGCAGAGGGACGTCCGAACCAATCGGTGTCGAACGCGACGGCCCTCCGTCGATCGTGAAGCATCCGAGTTTGCCGACGGGCTATCCGATCCCTGAAGACCGGAGGAGGTCGAGACATCTCCAGCAGGTTCAAATAGCCGACAATTGTTGAAGAGCTGCAGTCTTAGCACGGATCCCAGCAATATTCAACAACTGCTTCGAAACTTACATGGACTTACGGAATGCATGCAAGCCCCGTTGGCGCTATTTCCACTTGAGGGCCCTATGAGGATTTTGCCGCCTCGCCTCTGGATTCCTGTCGCAGCGGATCCAACGTGAACCTGGCAAATCGTGCGAACCGAGGAGCGGCGTGTTATCCCTGGGCGGCGATGAGGAATGAGAGGGACAGCCTCGCGAGCATGCGAAGCCGTCCCCGAGCGGGGAATGTCGGGACTAACGGTGGCGACAGGTCGCTGGCGCACGCGGGGGCTCATTTGACCGTGGATTGCGTCTCGCCGACTTTGACGTCCACATCCGTCTTGACTTCCTTCTCCCTTTGAATTGTCACGGGAGTCGACTCCGTCTTCTCGCTGAGGACCTCACCCGTCTTCTTGTCGATAACCTTGGTTTGCTTCACGACCTCGACATCGGCCGTCGTCTCGGTCGACTTTTGGCGCTCGTCGCCCGGCGTGATTCCCAGGGCTTCCTGGGCCGTGGCGGCGTCCGGGTTGTTCTGGGCGTCATCCTGGCATCCCGCCAGCATGCCCATGGCTCCGCCCGCGACAAGGCAAAACGTCAGGGTCTGGATCAGACGTCTCATCCATCAACTCCTTTGGAAGTTTTCCCCGACCCGGAGCAGAGGCAGCGTTTCGTCCCGAAGGTGTCGAGGACAAGGCTCACCTCGACTCGGGGGGCGGGGAGACCTCGGAAAACAAACGAAATCCGACGAAATTGCGATCGAGTGGACAACCATATGGAGATATTGCAACTCCAGTGCCGCCTCGCAATTTACCGGACGCCCCGGCCTGGTGGACCCGGGGATCGCCATGCACGACCTCCCGATCGGGGATCGGCCGTCGAGGTCTTCGGGCGGCGGTGGTATCATTCACCGCGGGGCGATCGAGGTTGAAGTCCGGGGGGAAATGCCGTGAGCGTCACGCTGGGGATCGACATCGGGACGTCGGGGACGAAGACGCTGGCGATCGACGAGCGGGGCGCGATCCTCGCCTCGGCGTCGGCCGAGTACCCTTGCAGCCATCCTCGACCCGGTTGGTCGGAGCAGGACCCCGAACTCTGGTGGGCCGCGACGGCGAGCACGGTGCGCGAGGTCTTGGGCCGGGTGGGGCGGGGGGCGCCGGAGATCGCCGGGATCGGCCTGAGCGGGCAGATGCACGGCTCGGTCTTCCTCGACGGCGAGGGCACGGTGATCCGTCCCGCCTTGCTCTGGAACGATCAGCGGACCGCGGCGGAGTGCGCCGAGATCGAGCAGAGGGCGGGGGGACGCGAGGCCTTGATCCGGATGGTCGCCAACCCGGCGTTGACCGGCTTCACCGCGCCGAAAATGCTCTGGCTCCGGAACCACGAGCCGAGGGCCTGGGAGAGGGTCCGACAGGTCCTCCTGCCCAAGGACTACATCCGCTACCGCCTGACCGGGACCTATGCGACCGAGGTCAGCGACGCCTCGGGCACGCTGCTGCTCGACGTCGCCCACCGTCGCTGGAGTACGGAGCTCCTCGCCAGGCTCGAGCTCGACCCGGCGATCTTGCCGCCCTGCTTTGAGAGTCCCGAGGTCTCGGCGCAGGTCAGTGCGCTCGGCGCCTCGGCGACCGGTCTCGCGGCGGGGACGCCGGTCGTCGGCGGCGGGGGCGACCAGCCCGCGGGCGCCGTGGGCAATGGGATCGTCCGGCCGGGCGTGGTCTCGGCCACGATGGGGACCTCGGGCGTCGTCTTCGCGCACGCCGAGAGCCTCGGGTTCGACCCTATGGGACGCCTCCAGCGGGGTTGTCATGCGGTCCCGGGGGCGTGGCACGTCATGGGGGTCGTCCTCTCGGCCGGCGGCAGCTTGCAGTGGTTCCGCAACCAGCTGGGCCAGGCCGAAGTCGAGGAGGCCCGGCGCCGGGGGATCGACCCCTACGTCTTGCTCGCCGACGAGGCCTCCCGGGCCGGGGTCGGCGCCGAGGGGCTCTTCTTCCTGCCGTATCTGACCGGAGAGAGGACCCCGCACTTCGATCCCGACGCCCGGGGGGCCTGGATCGGCCTGACCGTCCGGCATGGCCGTCCTCACCTCATCCGGAGCATCATGGAAGGGGCCACCTTCGCCATGCGCGACAGCCTCGAACTGATCCGCGAGACCGGGGTCGCGATCGAGCAAATCCGCCTCTCCGGCGGCGGCGCGGGGAGCCCGTTCTGGCGTCAGATGCAGGCCGACATCTACGGCCACGACGTCCACACCCTCAACTCGACCGAAGGCCCCGCCTTCGGGGCCGCCTTGCTCGCGCAGGTGGGGACCGGCGGTTATGCCTCGGTCCCCGAGGCGTGCGACGCCACGATCCGTCGGGTCGACCATACCGGGGTCGATCCATCCGCACGGGCCTCCTACGATCGCTCGTATCCCCTCTATCGCCAGCTCTATCGCGACCTCCGGGAATCGTTCGCACGGATCGGCGGACTCGTCCGCTCACCCGCTCCGATGGAGGGCGAGACCGGGGATCGCGAATAGGCCGTCGGAGTGTATCGCCGTACGCCCGGGGGAAAGACTAGACTCAACTCGGGTTCGTGCCGATCATCTCGATAATGCCATTTCCGTCGATGAGGGCAAGAAACACGCCCGTGGGACGAATGGCTGGATAGACCTCCCATTGATTGGCCACCACGAAGAGGACACGTCATGGGCTTGGACCTGGCTCTGGGATGTCTCGTGCTCTTGAATGCGGTCCGGGGTTGGTTGAGAGGTTTCCTCCTCCAGGCGACCCAGATCGGTGGCCTCGTCGCGTGCGTTTACGTCGCCGACCCCTTGCGCGACCTGGTCAAGCCCGAGGCTGTGAAATACCTGCCCTCGATCGCACCCGGCCTGATGGACCGGCTCCTGTGGTGGTCCTCGGCCGTCGTCGCCTACATCGTGATGGTCGGGATGGCCAGCCTGGTGATCAAGATGCATCGCCGTCATCCGTTCGGCGAGTGGGAGCCGGACCGGACCGACCAGTTTGGCGGGTTCTTGCTCGGGACAGCCAAGGGCCTGCTTGTGGCCGCATTCCTCGCCTCGGGTCTCGAAAGGTACGCGCTCGGGGCGATCCAAGGGGTCGACTGGGTCGAGACTCAGGCAGAGACATCGAACGTCCTGAGGTGGAATACGGAATATCGCCCCGTGCCGCGTCTCTGGGCCATGCCCGCGGTCCGGCACTACGTGGCCCACGTTCGTCGCATGGGATTGAACGACCGGTCCGGTCAATCCGCCGCTCCCAAGTCCCAGTCCGAGCCTGAGCCAGCCGCCATGGCCGAGACCGACCCGGTGCAGACCGCCAGCCGTCCCCCCCGCTTGTCGGTGCCGCCACACGACCAGGACATTCCCGACGTCTCGCGCGCCAGCCGCGAGCTCGACCGGAAGTTCAAGGCGATCGAGGATGAGCTTCGCGTTTACGAGGCGCCGAAGTCGCGTTGACCGATCGGTCGAGCCGGGGCACACTCCCTCCCGCTCGACTCGGGGCCGTCCCGGGTCGCGCGGAGGGTCGCGACCGATGGCCGATGGGACGGATCGACGGCCGCGCGCCTTGCCGAGGTGGGCGGTCGTGCTGGTCTTGCTGGGGGTCTACCTGAGCGTTCGCGGTTATCACAGCCGCGACGGCGATCAGGCGTATCGACTCCCCTTGCTGTTGCACAAGCAGGATCCGTCGCTCTATGCGGACGACCCGTTCGTGCGGGCGTTCGACGCCTTCAATCCCCACCACGGCGCCCTGACGTTGCTCGATGCCGCCAGCCGTCCGCTGGGCCTGTCGGCCGGCCTGGCGGGCCTCTTCGCGCTGACCTTCGCGGGGACTTGCCTCGGTATCGACCGCCTAGCTCGTGCCGTCTGGCCCGAGGAGGGCGCGCGGGTCGGCCTGGTCGCGGTCGGGCTGGTGCTCACGGCCAAGGCCGGCAATATCGGGACCAATCACCTGTTCGAGGCGATGCTGCTCGACCGCCTGATCGCCTTCGCGCTGGGATGGCTGGCGCTGGCGGTTGCCGTCTCTCGGCCCGGGCGCGGCCTCGTGCTGTCGCCCCTGGCGATCGGGCTGGCGACCCTGGTCCACCCCTCCGTCGGCCTGCAACTGGGCCTGCTCCTGAGTGCCTCGTGGGTCGTTTGGAGCATCTGTCCCGGCGCGACGGCGGTCGGCTGGCGACGGCTCGGGATGGGCCTGGCGCTGCTCGGCCTGGCGATGGCTCCCGGCCTGGCACTGACGCTCGGGCAGGGCGATCGTCTCTTCCGCGGCCTGCCTCCGGACGAGTTCCGGCTGTTGAGCGTCGAAGTCCAGGGGCCCCAGCACCTGCTCCCGCACCTCTGGCGGTTCCCGCAATGGCTCGCCTGGGGATGCTACCCAGTCCTCGCCTGCCTGGCCCTGGGGAGGGTGGGGCAGGGCGGAGAGCGCCGACCATGGCCGGCGGCTCGGGTCCGGCTGGCCTTGATGATGGCGGTCAATCTGGTCGGACTCGGCATCGCCTGGTGGGGAGTCGAGGTGGCCAAGGACCTCCGTCTCACCCTCTTCCAGCCGTTCCGGATGGCGACCATGGCCCGAGGCCTGGCGCTGGCGGTGCTTTCCGGCCGCGTCCTCTCCCTGTGGAGGCGCGGCCGATCGCTCGACCGCCCCCGCGCCACGCTGCTGGTCGTGGGGCTGACTGGCGACTGGGCGATGGTGGTCGTCACCGCCTTCGACGCTTCCCTGGCAGCAATGGAGGTCGCGCGCTCGCGACTGGGCGTCGAACGGCCGTCAGGATGGATCGGTAAAGCGGACGACGTCCATCCTACCGAAACGCGCCGCACGAGCCGGGTCGAATCCGCGCTCGACGTGATCGTGGGAGGCGTCGTGCTGGGGTGCGGACTCGTCTTCCTGGCTCGTCACGACACCGAGTCTGGCCACCTGCCGCTCCTCGGGACCCTGGCCGCGCTGGTCCTCTGGTCGCGGTGCGCGAGAGGTCGCTCCGTTGCTTGGGAGTGGACACCGCGGCGGTTCGCCTGGACCATTGTTTTCGCGTGGGCGATCCCGATGGCCGCCCTGGCGGCGACGGTCGTGCCGAAGACGGCGTCGAGCCTCGGAGAGTCGCTGGTGGCCCGATGTCGGTTCGCGGCCGTGCCGATCGACGATATGGAGCGTCTGGCCCTCTGGTGCCGCGACCACACGCCCCCCTCGGCGCGGTTCGTCGGGCCCCCCGGCCCGAAGACGTTCCGGCTCTGGTCCCTGCGCAGCCTGGCGTTCAATCGGGCGGCAAGTCCCTATCACGCCGAGGGCCTCGCCGACTGGGCGGCCCGATTCCGCGACCACGTCGGCTTCGAGGGCGCGGCGACGGACTTCGTCCGCGCCTACCAGCAGGATCGCCACGGCCTGGAACGGCGTTACGACGCGATGAGCGACTCCGAGCATGCCGCCCTGGCGATCCGGAATGGAGCCACTCACGTCCTGGCTCGCCGGCCCTCGACCCCGTCGAATGGTCCGCTGGAATTGCTACACGTCGAGGGGCGATATGCCGTCTACCGGCTCAGGCCGCTGGAGCAGGTTACTCGCGGGGCCATTCGAGGCGTTTCGACTCCCGGAATGTGAGGACGGGCTCGAAACCCGACCTCACGCATCGAGCCAGTCGCCCTATCGCCGTCAGAGGTCGGCCACGGCGAGCGTCTCTCCCGCCTCCGCCGGGACCGGATAATCGCGGGCGAAATCGCGGATTTCTCCGCGGACACGCTCGGCAAGTGCCGAGTCGTCGGGCTCGGCCAGGACTTTGACGATCCAGGCGGCCACCTGTCGCATGGCATCTTCGCGGAGGCCGCGGGTGGTCAGGGCGGGGGTCCCCATGCGAATCCCGCTGGGGTCGAGTGGCTTGCGGGTGTCGAAGGGGATCAGATTCTTGTTGACGGTGATGCCGGCGCGGCCGAGGGCGGCCTCGGCGATCTTGCCGTTCAGGCCCTTCGAACCCATGTCGATCAGGATCAGGTGGTTGTCGGTCCCCCCGGAGACGAGCCGGAAGCCGGCGCGGGTCAACTCTTCGGCCAGGACCTGTGCATTGGCGATGATCTGGGCCGCGTAGGCCCGGAACTCGGGGCGGAGGGCCTCGCCGAAGCAGACCGCCTTGCCCGCGATGACGTGCATGAGCGGCCCCCCCTGGAGACCCGGGAAGACGGCCGAATCGAGCTTCTTGGCCCAGCCCGACTTGCAGAGCACGATCCCCCCGCGCGGTCCCCGCAAGGTCTTGTGCGTGGTCGTCGTCACGAAGTCGGCGACCGGGACCGGGTTCGGGTGCAGGCCGGCGGCCACCAGGCCGGCGACGTGCGCCATGTCGACGAATACCAGGGCGCCCACCTCGCGGGCCACCTCGGCGACCCGGTCGAAGTCGATCTGCCGAGGATAGGCGCTGGCGCCGGCGAGGATCAGCTTGGGCCGATGCTCGCGGGCCAGCTCGGCGATCCGGTCGTAGTCGATCCGCTCGGTCTTCGGGTCGACGCCGTAGCCGATCGTCGGATACCAACGGCCCGAGTAGTTGAGCTTCATCCCGTGCGTCAGGTGTCCGCCCTGCGCCAGGTCCATCGCCAGGACGGTGTCCCCGATCTCGAGGCAGGCGAAGTAGACCGCCTGGTTGGCCGAGGCCCCCGAATGCGGCTGGACGTTGGCGTGCTCGGCGCCGAAGAGGGCCTTGGCACGGTCGATGGCGATCCGTTCGGCCTGGTCGACGAATTCGCATCCCCCGTAATAGCGCTTGCCGGGGAGCCCTTCGGCGTATTTGTTCGTCAGCACCGAGCCGACGGCCTCCATGACCGCCGCGCTGGTGTAGTTCTCCGAGGCGATCAGCT